>Ga0207864_1004075_pt1 | contig 11469 bp, 9 predicted proteins | sample HigsolmetaAR202D_FD_184834 | JGI IMG/M metagenome (GOLD analysis project Ga0207864, IMG submission 184834) | Ionic liquid and high solid enriched microbial communities from the Joint BioEnergy Institute, USA - AR20-2-D (SPAdes) (version 2) ...
CCAAAGGTCCAGTGCCAGCAATCAAGAAGCGGACGTTTGGAAGCTCGCGTACGACGTACTCGGCGCTGCGAATGAGATCCTCTAGCCCTTTACGCGGAGCCAATCGCCCCGCGGTGAAAATGTAGGGGTCATGGCTGTTGTTGTTCGATGTAGAAGGGAAGAAGATGGTAGTATCGACGCCATTGCCCAGTACGCAAACCTGCTGTCGATCAACCGCATATTCTTTGAGCTCGTCAGCGACACTCTGTGCTACGGCAGTGATCTTGTTGGCGCGATCGAACAGATTTTGCTCAAGATGGTAGCTCACTGGTGCCTGGAGTTTAATCAACGTATTCCAGAGATTCGTCGGTTGGATGGCGCCGGTATCAGCCTTCATTGGGGTGTGTACCGTGGCTAGCACCGGCTTATGGGTGCGCGGCCACTTGACCAGCGGAGAGTGGACGTGGAATAGATCGATCTCGCTCTCCAGACGGCGCACCAGCCGATCCACGAAGATACCGTGCAGATGCACGTGGAAGGGGTAAGCTGGCACGAATGGAGGACGCCAGATGGTGATGCCCTCGATCTCCTCGCGGATCGTCCGGCGCGCCTTGCCACGAGTGATGATCTGAACCTGGTGTCCCCTCGCTGTGAGGTAGCGAGAGAGATTCCAGACATAGAAGCCGATACCCTCTCGGGGTGGGAGCGGGGTTGACATGATCATGCAGACGCGCATGACTAGATATCCTCCCGTGCCGGCATGACCCTACGCTTAGCTTCGTCCCACAGCCCAAGTTGGCGGCGCACAGCCTGAACCAACCGTGTACTGCCTTCTATGTAGCTACCCTGCTGTGTCACTGTGTCGATAGCTAGCCGGAGCGCTTCTTTCGACAGAGGGTCGACGGCAATAGCCTTGCCCTGTTCATGGAGGGCAGTAGATAGCTGCCGCTGATGATCGTCGATGCTCTCGCCAAAGCGCTGTAGCCGAGGTACGACCACGAGTGGCTTATGGTGCAACAGCGCCAGCAGGATCGAGCCGGCGGCAGCGTGAGAGACGATCACCCGCGCCTGCTGTGTGAGCTGCTCCATGCGCTGGCTGCTGGCCCACTCAAAGTGTTCGGCGTGGCGCGGCAGATAATGCGAGCTACCGCGCTGGATAAGTACCGGCTCGTCCAACTCGGCGGCGAGCTCATCCATTGCCCGCACCAATCGGTCGAAGTTCTGATTATGGGTTCCGACAGTGACGAGGATCAAATCACCGCTCCCTGATACTGCGCCTTTGGCCCACAGACCTTCAAGAGCTGTGGCCACTGAACTAAGAAAGCGTCCGCGATCGGATAAACTAACTTGCCTGTCTTCGATAAGTTCTCGACTCGGCACCAGCTCTCGATAAAGATTGTTCTGATGCCCAGGAGCTTGCTCCAGAAGAAGAACGGCAGCGCAATCTCTGCGCCCAAGCTCAGGATTACGTCAGGCCGCTCACGTAAGAGCACCAGGAGGGACCAGAACAGCGCCAGGAACATGCGCCAGAGACTGGTTCCGATATTCGTGGTGAAGTAGGCCTGTGCGATCGCGCGCACCTCGTTATCACGAGCGCTGTGGTAAGTTGCGAAGAACAGGTCGTGTCCTTCGAATGCCGGCAGGATCTGCAACGTTTCAGTGAGATGCCCGCCGTGCGAACAAACTAGCCCGATCTTCATATCCTTCCTTCTCTGATCAGCAGCCACGCTGCCTTGAACGCCGGGTCGAACACGGCCGCCGCCGCGCCCGCTAGCAGCCGGTTCGCCAGCTGGCCGAAGTCCAGGCGGTAGGTCATGCCCGCCAGCGTGTCCCGGTCGCTGCCGAGCGGCGAGCGGGCCCGCCGGATCTCGGCGCGGTGCCGCCAGAGCCAGCTGTACACGCGCGGCTTGACGCCCCAGAAGCGCGGCCCCTTGATCAGCGTGAAGCCCCAGGTCACCACCTCGGCCAGCAGCAGCCCGGGCAGCGCGCGCAGATACGTCGAGCGGCGCAGGTTCTTCAGCAGCATCAGGTGGCGGTTGCGCTCCAGGTAGAACGCCTTGGAGGGCGAGTACGTGGGCCGGTAGTCGTGCCGCACGACCGCGTCGGCCGCGTAGTAGCAGCGGTAGCCGGCCAGCCTGGCGCGCCACGACAGGTCGGTGTCCTCCACGTACATGAAGAAGCGCTCGTCGAAGCCGCCAAGCTGCTCGAACACCTCGCGGCGGATGGCGAACGCTGCGCCCGAGACTGCGTCGACCTCGCACGATGTCGCGAGCTCGTCCCTCGGGCGGCCGGCGCCGCGGCAGTAGGTCAGGCCGCTGTAGTGCATGGTGTTGCCGCAGGTGTTGACCGTGTCGGGCTGCTGCATGTAGACGATGCGGGCCGTGCTCAGCGCCACTGCGCCGGGCCGCTCGATCGGCGCGAGCAGCGCCTCGAGCGCGCCCGGCTCGAGCACGGTGTCGGGGTTGAGGAACACGAGGTACTTCCCGGCCGCCTGGGCCGCGCCGCGGTTGTTGCCGCCCGCATAGCCCAGGTTCTCGCCCTCGATCAGCCGGACCTGCGGGTAGCGCGAGCGCACCAGATCGCCGCTGCCGTCGGCCGAGCCATTGTCGACCACGATCAGCTCGTCCTGCGCCCCGAGCTGGGGCAGGATCGAGTCGATGCATGGCTCAAGGTAGAACCGGCTGTTGTAGCTGACGACGATCACGCTCGCGCGCATAGCAGCGTTCCCAACATCCCGGCTCATGCCTTGCTTAGCTCCAGCCCTTCGCCGCGCTCCTTCGGCGCCACGACATTCTCGCCAAGGCGCTGCGCCGCCCTCCGCTCGAACACGCTGCGGAGCTCAGCCAGCATCGCGCGCATCGAGTGCAGGATGACGCCGGCGAAGAACAGCAGCACACCGATCACGCACAGCATGACCGTGACCAGCCCGTAGCCGATCCCCAGCTCCTGGGTGCGCGCGTAGGTCTGGATGATGTGCAGGCCGAGCGCTATACCCAGCGCCAGTGTCACCACGCCGGCCCCGCTGAAGAACAGCAGCGGCCGGGTCTGGCCGACGAGGCGCAGGATGCCGTTGAGCACCTGCATGCCGTGTGTGAACGGGTTGCGCTTGGCCGGCTCGGCGTAGATCACCGAGATCGGCACCTCCACCACGCGCAGCTGGTGCTCGCGCGCTTGGAACTGCATCTCGGACTCGACGGAGAAGCCGCTCTGGCCGAAAGAGAGCGTCTCCAGCGCCCGGGCCGAGAAGGCCCGGTAGCCGCTCTGCGAGTCGCTCACCCGCACGCCCGAGGCCACGTTGGTCGCCAGCGTCAGCGCGTGCTGGCCGATCTGGCGGTAGGCCGGGATGTCGCTCTTGACATGCAGGAAGCGCGAGCCCACGACGATGTCGGCCTCGCCCTGCAGCACCGGCTCCAGCACCTGCGGGATCTCCCGCGCGCTGTGCTGCCCGTCGCCGTCTAGCATGACCACGGCGGAGGGGTTGAGCTGCCGCGCGTAGGTGAAGCCGGTGTTGACGGCGGCGGCCTTGCCCTGGTTGATCTGGTGCTGCACAACCGTCGCCCCAGCCATCGTCGCGATCTCCGCCGTCCTGTCGCTCGACCCGTCGTCGACCACGATCACGAGGTCGACGTACTGGCGGGCGCTGAGGACCAGGCTGCCGATGAACCGCTCCTCGTTGTGGGCCGGAATCAGCGCGATGGTGCGGCCTGGCGGGAGGGGGATCATGTGGCCCGCTGGGTGTGTCTCCCGGTTGCTGTGCGGTGAGGGAGTGATTGTGTGCGTCAAGTGAGCCACCTCAAGCTGCTGACTAATAACCGCGAAGCTGCGACGAACCGCGCCTGATCGTTACAAGTGAAGCGCCCGGCCGGGCTGCCGTTGCCCGGACGAGCACTGCGAACAGGATACGTTGGGCACCGAGGACGATCAAGTGAGCTTTTTTGTCGTTTTGTGATCATCTCAGCCTTCAAATTGCACTACAACTATTGCTGGTCGTATTGCTGGTGTGCTGTGGTGCGCGGAAGGGCTTTGGGTCGTGTCCGCTGAGAGAAACGCTACTACATCCATGAGTAGATACGCGGAGATGAGGAAACAGGGTCGTTGAGATCATTCTGAAAGAATTGCGGCTCTATCGTACGCAAATGGGTAGTAATTATGCTAACGGATGACAAAACTGATACGATATAACAAGGTTTTGTCCTTGATCATGGGGACCTTCTCAATTACATTTCATGTGTGCCTCGCGGCATGCCTTTATTTGCATTTGGCACAAGGGAGAGCAATGGTCACCACTGTAACAACCACCACAGTTACCACCGTCACCACGCTGGCAGCGGGCTCGTTCGCTCTGATCGCGATCCTCGCGCTGATCGCGCTGCTGGTGCAGAAGGAGATCATCGGCGGGCTCCAGGGCGAGCGCGCCAGGCGGGTGGCCCGCGCGCTGAACATCGCGATCGTGCCGCTGCTGCTGGTCTTCGCATCCACCGTCGCCTTCCGGGTCCTCGACGTCCTCAGCTGATCGTCGCCTGGTGACGCATGGCTCCCCATCCGCATATGTCAGCGAAGATGCGCTGCCCCGCGCCTCCACCGGCCGGGGCAGGTTCGTTCGCCTCTCAGAAGAGGCCTGGCGGGATCTGTCGGGCGGAGGCGTGGCGGGCGCAACCCAGGAAGCACCAGCATTCGAGCCACGGAGAGAGCTAATGCACCAGGTCATGTCCGACGACCGCCGAATCGTGTCGTACGTGCGGCGGCGCCTGCTCCAGCCGGTGCCGCTGATCTGGGCCTACCTGATCTTCACCGCCGCTGCGGAGTTGCTCACCGCGCTCGTCAACCCGCAGGTCGGCCAGCTGGCGCACGTGCTGCTGCTCGGCGTGCTGCTGGCCCACGGCGCGCTCGCGCTGCCCACGGCGGCCGGGCGCATCGCGCTGGCGCTGACGCTCGCGCCGCTGATCCGCATCCTGTCGCTGTCGATGCCGCTGATCAGGTTCCCCCAGCTCGCCTGGTATCCGATCGTCTCGCTGCCGCTGTTCCTGGCGACCTGGCTGATCATCCGCTACCTGCGCCTCTCGCGCCGCCAGCTCGGGCTGCAGACCGGCGATATCGTCTCGCAGCTGATGATCGCCAGCGGCGGCATCTCGCTCGGCGTGTTCGAGTACATGATCCTGAAGCCCGAGATGCCGCTGGTGCCCTTCACCTGGCCGGCGTTCCTGCTCGCCACGCTGGTCCTGCTCGTGGCGACCGGCTTCGCCGAGGAGCTGATCTTCCGCGGCGTGCTGCAGACGCTGGCCTTCCCGGCGCTGGGCCGCTACGCGCTGGTGTACGTCTCGCTGCTGTTCGCCGTGCTGCACATCGGCTACCTGTCGCTGGTGGACGTGGCCTTCGTCTTCGTCGTGGGCATGGTGTTCGCCTACATCGTGGCCTGGAGCGGCTCGATCCTCGGCGTCACCCTGGCGCACGGCCTGACGAACACCGTCCTGTTCCTGGTGATGCCCTACGCCGCGCAGAACATCTCGGCCGAGCTCAACCAGGCGCTGCCCTGGCTGAGCGCCATCTCGCTGACGCTGTCGCTCGGCACGGTGGTGAGGCTCGGCTGGCGCGCCCGGGCTGGCGCTGGGGCCCCCAAGGCCGTCCCGAGCGCCTCGCCGCTCCCGGCGCTGCCGCAGCGCGGATCGCAGGGCGCGCCGGCCGCGCCCAGCAGGATCGCCGGGCTGACGGCTGAGGGGGAGCTCGACCTGTACCAGCGCCTCACCGGCGACTTCGCCGAGCCGCTGCTGCGCGTGCGCGTGGAGGAGGCCGGCCTGCGCGCCGTGCTGTTCGTCTCGACGCGCCGGCTGCCGGTCGCCGACCGGCTGCAGGTCTACGTCGGCGGCGCGCTCGCGCCGGACCTCGGCGTGCGCTTCCTGCCGCCGCAGTACGGCTTCGTCGCGGGGGTGGTGGAGCTGGACGCGCTGCCGGACGCGGCGCTCGCACGCGTCGGGGCGCTGCACCGCGCCAGCCGGCTGCTCACGAGGAGCCTGCGCGGCCATCTGGACGACCTTGGCCGCTCGCGGCCCGAGGAGTTCCAGGCGTTCTGGGCCGCGTACGGCGGGTACTTCGGCGTAGGGCCGTGGGCGCAGCGCCTCGAGGTGCAGGCGGCCGGCTGAGGTTCTTCCAGGCCGAGCGGGGTACGGCCTCGATCACAGAACGGGTCGACTCTTCAAGCGAAAGAGTCGACCCGTTCTGTGATCTGGGCCCGGTGAGCTAGTTGCTCAACACAACTATCCGGCGGTGAGCAGGTACTCCTGCCCGGCGCTGGTCGGGAATGTGATCAGGTGGCCCTCGCTCGTCGCCGCGATGGGCTCGCCGCCGGCCAGCGACACCGCCAGCGGAACCGCGGCGCGCACGGAGCACGGCTCCCCGGCGTGCGAGCGCACCCGCGCCTCACGGAGCCGGCCGCCCGCCCAGCTGAGGCTCACCTCGAACCCGCCGCGCGCCCGCAATCCCCGCACTGAGCCATCGGGCCAGGCCGCGGGCAGGGCCGGCAGCAGGTGCAGGTAGTCCATGTGCGACTGGAGCAGCAGCTCGGCGATGCCCGCGGTGGCGGCGAAGTTGCCGTCGATCTGGAACGGCGGGTGGGCGTCGAACAGGTTGGCGTACACGCCCCCGCGGTGGTAGTTCTCGGCGTCCCTGTCGCTCACGAGCTGGAGCAGGTTGCCGAGCAGCGCCAGCGCGCGGTCGCCCTCGCCGAAGCGCGCCCACAGGCCCACCTTCCACCCCAGGCTCCAGCCGGTGCCGCCGTCGCCGCGCCGCTCGAGCGCGCGCCGGGCCGCCGCGAGCAGCTCCGGCGTCCGCTCGGTCAGCTGGCGGCCGGGGTACACGCCGAACAGGTGCGATATGTGCCGGTGGTGGACGTCCTCGTCCTCGAAGTCCTTGGACCACTCCTGCAGCTGGCCGTACTTGCCGATCTGCAGGGGAAGGAGCCGGCTGCGCGCCTCCGCCAGCTCGGCGCGGAACGCCTCGTCCGTCCCGAGCGCCTCGGCGGCCTCGATACAGTTCGTGAACAGGTCCCAGATCAGCTCCAGGTCCATCGTCGCCGCGACGCACACCTCGCCCAGCCCGGCCTCGGTGCGGAAGCGGTGCTCGGGCGAGGAGGACGGGGCGGTGACCAGGTGGCCGGCGCCGTCTTCGATCAGCCAGTCCAGGCAGAAGAGCGCCGCCTCCTTCATAAGCGGGTAGGCGGTCTCACGCAGGAAGGCCAGGTCGCGTCCGAAGGCGAAGTGCTCCCACAGGTGCTGCGAGAGCCAGGCGCCGCCCATCGGCCACATGACCCAGATCGGCATGCCGTGGCCGTAGTCCCCGACCGGCGCGGTCTGGCACCAGATGTCGGTGTTGTGGTGCACGGTCCAGCCGCGCGCGCCGTAGTTCGTCGCTGCGGTGCGCCTCCCGTTGCGCGCCAGATGGCCGATCAGGTCGAGCAGCGGGCGGTGGCACTCGGCCAGGTTGCAGGTCTCGGCCGGCCAGTAGTTCATCTCGGTGTTGATGTTGAGCGTGTAGTTGCTGCTCCAGGGCGGCCGGGTCTCCTTGTTCCAGATCCCCTGCAGGTTCGCCGGCTGCGTGCCGGGCCGCGAGCTGGCGATCAGTAGGTAGCGGCCGTACTGGAACAGCAGCTCGACCAGCCCCGGGTCGCGCGCGCCGTACTCGACGATCCGGCGGTCGGTCGGCAGGTCCGCCGGCGCCGCGGACGGCCCCAGGTGCAGCTCGACTCGGTCGAACAGCGCGCGGTGGTCGGCGACGTGGGCCTCGCGCAGCGCCTCGTACGCCTCGCCGAGCGCGCGCTCGAGGTCGCGCTTCGCGCCCGCCAGATCCTTGCCCTGCCTGCCGGGCGAGCGATCCGGGCCGTTGAAGCTGGTCGCGGCGCTGAGGCAGAGCGTGGCGCTGGTGGCGCCGAGCAGGTGCAGGCCGTCCTGATCCACCCGCAGCGTGCCGCCGTCGTGCGACACGCCGAGCCGCACCTCGAAGCGCATGGCCTCGGTCGTCTCCGGGTCACCGTAGATGATCGGGTTGCTGCGCTGGTAGTAGCTCGGGTCGACGTGCTCGGGCGCGACTCCGCGCAGCACCAGCTGCTGCCCGTCGGGGGCTGTGTGGTAGCGGAGCGGGCTGGAGAGGCGCGCGTGGAAGCTGAGCGCGCCCGGTGCGCTGGCCTCGAGGCGCAGCACGATCGCCTGGTGCGGGTGTGAGGCGAACAGCTCGCGGGTGTAGCGCACGTCGCCGATCTGGTACTCGACGCGCGCCAGGCCCGTCGAGAGGTCCAGCGAGCGATGGTAGGGGCGTGCTATCGCCCCGTGCTCGAAGTGGATGTGGAGGTCGCCGAGCGGCAGGTAGGACTGCGTGTAGGGCCCCATCATCTGCCTGCAGAGCTCGCTGGCCTCCAGGTAGCGCTCCTCCGCCAGCAGCCGCCGCACCTCGGGGAGCACCTCCCTGGCGCGCGGGTTATCCCACTCCTTCGGCCCGCCGGACCACAGCGTGTCCTCGTTGAGCTGGAGCCGCTCGGTCTCCACGCCGCCGAAGATCATGGCCCCCAGGCGCCCGTTGCCGGTCGGCAGCGCCTCAGTCCACTCGCGGGCGGCCTGTGTGTACTGCAGCTTCATGGTTCATCTCTCCCCCAGCGCTGCCTCCCGGCGCGCAGATCACGGCCCCGGCGCGCCGCGCCTCGGGCAGCGGGTGCTATAGTACACCATGCCGCACCCACCAGATCCTCACGTCGCTCTCATGTCGCTCTCATCCGGCGCTGCTATAACGTTTCGCAGACGTGATCCGGAAGAGGCGCGAACGCGGCGGCAGGCGAGCCACGCCATCGGCAGGGAGGCTTCGCTTCCCAAACGCCTCCAGCGGGCGCGGGGACGAGGCCACCGCGTAGGTCATGGCGATGAATGTTTCGTAGTGCGGAGGAAGATGATGACGAACGAGCAGCGAGTCCGGCAGGCGCGCCGCGCCTTTCTGCGCAGCTGCCTTGCGGCCCCGACCGCCTGGGTGCTAGCGGCCTGCGCCGGCCAGTCTGCTGCCGGCCCGACGCCGGCGCCCACCAGCGCCCCCACCGAGGCCCCGGCGACCCAGGCGCCGGCCGCGCCGACGAGCGCGCCGACCCTCGCCCCAACTGAAGCTCCGCCGACCCTCGCCCCGACGGAAGCGCCGGCGACGGCCGCGCCGGTTGCGGCGCAGGCGCTCCCGCCCACGCCCCCGTGCGGCGATGATGACGACGACGTCACGCCGGAGCAGACCGAGGGCCCGTACTACACGCCGAACACGCCGGAGCGCACCTCGCTGCTGGAGCCCGGCATCACTGGAACCAGGCTCGTCGTCTCGGGGTACGTGCTGACGACCGACTGCCGGCCGGTGGCGCGCGCGCTGCTGGACTTCTGGCAGGCGGATGACCAGGGGCAGTACGACAACGTGGGGTTCCGGCTGCGGGGGCACCAGTTCACCGACGACCAGGGCCGCTACACGCTGGAGACGATCGTGCCCGGGCTCTACCCGGGGCGGACGCGCCACATCCACGTGAAGGTGCAGGCGCCGAACCGGCCCGTGCTCACCACCCAGCTCTACTTTCCAGGCGAGCCGAGCAACGACCGGGACCGGATCTTCCGGCCGGAGCTGGTGATGGAGCTGCAGGAGACAGCGGACGGCAAGGCCGGCGCCTTCACCTTCGTGCTGGACGCCGGCGCCGTATGACCCTCGGCGCTACCCCTGGATGCGGGCGCGCGCCAGGGCCAGCACACCCTCGACCTCCTCGTCCAGGCCGATGGTGAGATCCTCGACCTGCGCGCGGGTCTGGTGCACGAACAGCTGATCCTCGAGCATCATGAGGTTGGTCTCGACGTTGAGCAGCGCGGCGGGCACGGCGGCGCGGATCAGGATCGCGGCCGCGGCGACATCGCTGACCGCGCTGCGGTTGCCGTGCCGCGCGACCGGGGCGCACAGCGGCAGCAGCGACACCACGGCGCGCGCGGTGCGCAGCGGCACCTCGGTCGCCTCGCGCAGCACCCGCTGGATGGCCGCCTTGCGGCTCGCCGCGTCGGCCTCGGTGGTGCGCGGCAGCTTATAGGCCGCCGACAGGTGGCTGAACGTCGTGATATCGTCCTGGGCGAGCTGCTGCAGCTCGGCGCGCAGCTCCTCGGCGCGGGCGCGGATGCTCATCGCCTCGGCCTCGAACTCGGCGTACGCCTTCTTGCCGATCGTCAGGTCGCAGACCATCGTGATCAGGCCAGCCGCCATCGCGCCGGTGAGCGCCGCGACGCTCCCGCCGCCGGGCGTCGGGGCGCCGCTCGCCAGCTCGTTCAGGAATGTGCCAAGCGTCTTATCTAGCAGCTGTTCGCTCATGGATCACCTCCGCGGTAGTCAGTGTGGGGTAGCAGCCACTGCCGGTGGCGAGCGCCGCCGGCGCTGCCTGGCAGGTGCGCTAGCTACTGGCCACCGACGACTCTCGCTACTTCCTCGCGCCTGACGCTCTGCTGCTCCCCGCTGCGAAGGTCCCGGACGACCACAGTGCCGCTCGCCAGCTCGTCCGGGCCGAGCACCAGCGCGAACGGAATGCCGCGCCGGTCGGCGTACCTCAGCTGCTTGCCGAGCTTCTCGGTCGGGTCGAGCGCCTGCTCGACCTTGATGCCGGCCGCGCGCAGGTCGCGGGCCAGCTCGAGGCTCGCCGGCGCGTGCACGGGGCTGAAGATCGTCACGAAGGCCTGCGCGACGGTGCGCAGACGCGGCCCCATTCCCAGCTCGGCCATGACATCGTGGAGCCGCTCGATCCCGAACGCCAGCCCGACGGTCGGTATCGGCCGGCCGGCGAACTGGCCGATGAGCTCATCGTAGCGGCCGCCGCCCAGCAGCGAGCCCATCGGCGGCGAGTCGATCACGGCCTCGAACACCGCGCCGGTGTAGTACGAGAGGCCGCGCGCCAGCCGGGGCGCGACGGCGAACGCCTCCTGCGGGACGCCGAGCGCCGGCAGGTACGAGATGATCGCGCGCAGGTTCTCGAGCGCCCGGCCGGCCCGCTCGTCGCCCTGGAGCTGCTCCGAGAGCGCCGCGAGCACGTCGTCGGGCTTCCCCTCGAGCAGCACCAGCTCGAGGATGCGCTCGGCGGCGGCCGGGGCCACGCCGCTCTTCAGCAGCTCCTCGCGCACCCCGTCCGGCCCGATCTTGTCCAGCTTATCGATCGCCCGGTACACGCCGCCGGCCGCCTGCTCGTCCAGGCCCGCGGTGCGGGCGATCGCGCTGAGCAGCTCGCGGTGGTTCAGCAGCGTCGTGAAGCCGGTGAAGCCGAGCGCCGACAGCGCCTCGGTGAGCACGGCGATGATCTCGGCGTCGGCCAGCGGCGAGGAGGAGCCGACGATATCCACGTCGGCCTGCCAGAACTCCCGGTAGCGCCCGCGCTGCTGGCGCTCGCCGCGGTAGCTCTGGCCGATCGCGTAGCGCCGCCAGGGGAAGACGAGCTGCCCCTGGTACTGGGCCACCACTCGCGCC
>Ga0207864_1004083_pt1 | contig 11440 bp, 9 predicted proteins | sample HigsolmetaAR202D_FD_184834 | JGI IMG/M metagenome (GOLD analysis project Ga0207864, IMG submission 184834) | Ionic liquid and high solid enriched microbial communities from the Joint BioEnergy Institute, USA - AR20-2-D (SPAdes) (version 2) ...
CCCTCGTAATCCATGCAGAGGTTGTTGGTCGGGACGTAGAAGAGCTTCGTGCGCGGCGAGTAGGCGGCGGGCTGCTGGTCCTTGAAGCCCATCGCGGACGGGCAGATGTTGGTCGTGTTGACCCCCTGCTTCGTCCGCTTCTCCGGGTTCTCGATCGGCCGGCCGGTCTTCTTGTCGATGCCCTTCGCCCAGTTCACCGGCCCGTACGGCTCGGCCACCAGGACCTCGCCCGTCTCCCGGTCCAGCGTGTAGGCGAAGCCGTTGCGGTCGAAGTGGACCAGGGTCTTGCGCATCCGGCCGTTGATCTCCTGGTCGACCAGGATGTTCTCGTTGACGCCGTCGTAGTCCCACGCATCGTGCGGCGTCATCTGGTAGGCCCAGCGCGCCTCACCCGTTTCGGGGTTGCGCGCCCAGATCGTCATCGACCACTTGTTGTCGCCCGGCCGCTGATCCGGGTTCCACGTGCCCGGGTTGCCCGTGCCGTAGTAGAAGAGGTTGAGCTCGGGGTCGTACGTGAACCAGCCCCACGTCGTGCCGCCGCCCCGCTGCCACTGATCGCCGTTCCAGGTGGTCACGCCGAGGTCCTTGCCCTTGTGATCATCATAGAACGGCTTGAAGTTCGGGCCGATGCCGACCTCGCTGTCCGGGCCGGTGCTGTAGACGCGCCAGAGCTGCCGGCCGGTGGCGAGGTCGTTCCCGGTCACGAACCCACGCACGCCGAACTCGCCGCCGCTGATCCCCGTGATCACGACGTTGCGGACGATGAGCGGCGCCCCGGTGATCGTTTCGCCCCTCTTCGGGTCTCCCTGCTTCACCTGCCAGATGACCTGGCCCGTCTGGGCGTCGAGCGCGACCGTCGTGGCGTCGAGCTGGTTGAAGACGATCTTGCCGTCGGCGTAGGCGACGCCGCGGTTGACCACGTCACAGCACGCCACGCCCTGGACCGTCGGGTCCTGATTGGGCTTGTACATCCACTTGATCGGCGCGCCCGGCTTCGTCAGGTCCAGCGCGTACACGATGTTCGGGAACGAAGTCACGAAGTACATCGTGTTGTTGACCACGAGCGGCGAGCCCTCGAGGCCGTTCAGCGTGCCGGTCGAGAACGTCCACGCCACCTTGAGGTTGCTGACGTTCTGCGTGGTGATCTGGTTCAGCTCGCTGTAGCGGGTGCCGGCGTAGTTTTTGGCTGGCAGCACCCACTGGTTGGGGTCTTGCTGCAGTCTGACGAGGTCCTGAGCGGTGGCCGGACCGGCCGCCAGCAACAGCGCGGCCGCGATCAGCCCTCCCGAAATCATCCGGCGCATGGGTCGCCCCCTTTCTGCATCGGACGATGGTGAAGGCCATGTGAAGCCGTCGAACGTGCGCGACCACGCGGGCGACGGGGCGTCGCGTGGCCGGCTCACGCATGTGAACATGCGGGCTCCTCCTGCTCAGGTGATGCCACACGTCGGCGCCGGCCGAAGAGGGGCACCGACGCGTGGGCCGGGAGGCCCGGCCGAAAGGGACGGCCGCGCCTCCCGGCCGCGCGTGGACGCGAAACCGCAAGGCGCCCCGGCGGGGACGCTGTCCGAACGGCGTGTGGCGGATCGAGCCTGGCACTCCGTGCCCGACCGCATCCCCGCGAGCGGGGGCTGCGCGGTCGTCCACGCGGCCGCATATCGGGAAGCCGGTCCGCCGACCGGCAACGTAGTCGAGTCGTGTGTGGGGCGAGTCGGACATCGCCAGCGACATCCAACTCGGGTGGGGCAGCCCACGACAGCCGCCCCGGCGAAACATTCGCAGGTTTGGGCCTAACTTGGGCTGGAGGGCACCGCGCTGTCAAGGTCTGCATCTTGACAACTCCGCCGGATCAGCACTAGGCTAGGCCCCAAGACATCGGTTCTGGGAAGAATTGAGGTCGCCGGAGGCGGGTCCGTGTCCCGTGTCCGGTATTTGCGCCGGTTTCCACTCCTGCCGCCCGCGCGGCAGAGCATCTCCCAAGCATCTCCACCGAGGAGGCGATCATGGCCATCCGTCCGTTCGCAGTCGGCGAGGCTCTCGTGGGTGAGGGCAACGAGGTCGCGCACATTGACCTGATCATTGGCCCGAAGGACGGTCCCGCTGGCCAGGCGTTCGCCAACGCGCTGGCCGGCCAGAGGGCTGGTCACACCACCTGCCTCGCGGTGCTCGAGCCTAACCTGCCCGCGAAGCCCGACACCGTGATGTTCAACAAGGTCACCATCAAGGGGGCCAAGCAGGCCGTCCAGATGTTCGGGCCCGCGCAGGCGGCGGTGGCGCGTGCGGTGGTGGACTGCGTGGCAGAGGGCATCATCCCGCGGGACCAGGTGGACGACCTCTGCGTGCTCGTGGCCGTCTTCATCCACTGGGAGGCGGAGGACGACCGCAAGATCTTCGAGTACAACTACAAGGCCACGAAGGAAGCGATCACGCGGGCGCTGCGCGGCCAGCCGGCGGCGGACGACGTGGTGAGCCGCAGGGCTTCGGCGCGGCATCCCTTCGCGGCGGGCGCGGAAGAGCTCGTCCCGGCTTGAGCCCACGGGAGGGCTCACGGCCCGACCACGTAGGGTGGACGGGGGCGGCCTGCGGGTCGCTCCCGTCCCCCTCCGGCAGTGAGGAGGCGGGGTGAAGAAGCTGCTGCTCCAGCTGGACGTGGACCGCCACGCCAGCGTGTTCGACCGCGTCGTGGGCTACGATGCGGGCGCGGATGCGGTGCTGAGCTACGGCGGCGTGGCGGAAGATGACGTGCGCTCGCTGGTCCACGGCGCCATCTTCACGCGCGGCCCGAAAGACCTCCACAACACGGCGATCTTCATCGGCGGCAGCGACATCGGCCGCGCCGAGCGCCTGCTCGGGGAGGTCGAGCGGACGTTCTTCGGCCCGTTCCGCGTCTCGATCCTGTTCGACCCCAACGGCTCGAACACGACCGCGGCGGCGGCGGTCCTCAAGATGGTGCGGGCCGCCGGCGGCGACGTCCGGGGCCGGCGGGCAGTGGTGTTCGCCGGCACCGGGCCGGTCGGCACGCGGGCGGCGGGGCTCCTGGCCCGCCTCGGCGCGCAGGTCGTGATCACGTCTCGCGACGCGACGCGCGGCCAGGCGGCGGCGGCGCAGATCCGCGAGCGGTTCCGCGAGTCGGTCGACGTCGTGCCGGTCGCTGGCCCGGCCGAGGCGGCCTCGGCGCTGGAGGGCGCGGAGCTCGTGCTGGCCTCGGGGCCCACGGGCGTGCAACTCGTGCCGCGCGCGGCTTGGGCAGGGCGAGCCGGCTTGCGCGTCGTCGCGGATGTGAACGCGGTGCCGCCGCTCGGGATCGAGGGCGTGGAGTCCGCCGACGACGGCGTCGAGCGCGATGGCGTCCTCGCCTTCGGCGCGCTCGGCATCGGGCGCCTCAAGATGAAGCTCCACAAGGCCTGCATCGCGCGGCTGTTCGAGCGCAACGACCTGATCCTCGACTCCGAAGCGATCTACGATCTGGCGGCCGAGCTCTGATGCCGACGCCGTCGTGATCGTCGGCGTTTCGACCCGCGCGTTCGCCGAGTCGGCGTTCCGGGCGGGGTATCGCTGCCGGACCGTCGACGCCTTCGGCGACCTGGACCAGAAGGCGATGGTCGAGAACGTGGCGCTGATGCGGGACATCGGCCGCGAGTACAACGCGGCCGCCGCTGTGGCGCTCGCCCGTGGATGGCCCGGCGCGGCGGCGTACGTCGCGAACCTGGAGAACCACCCCGCGGCGGTTCGCCGTCTGGCAGCCGGCCGGCGCCTGCTGGGCAACGACCCCGCGGTGATCGCGCGCGTCCGCGACCCGTTCGCCCTCGCCGCGGCGCTGCGCGCGCGCGGCCTCCGCGTGCCGCTCACGCTCGCCCCGGCGGAGGCGTGGAGCGCGGATCCGGGGCGCGCGTGGCTGCGCAAGCCGGTCCGCGGCGGCGGCGGGAACGGCGTCGGCCCCTGGCGGCCGGGGCTGCCGCTGGAGCCGCGCACGATCGTGCAGGAGCGGCTGGAGGGGACGCCCGGCGCGATCGCGTTCGCGGCGGACGGCCGCCGCGCCGTCGTCCTCGGCATCTCCCGCCAACTGATCGGCGACCCCGCCTTCGGCGCGGGCGGGTACCGCTACGCGGGAAGCATCTTCCCGTTCGCCGCCGACGATGCCGACCCGGAATCCGTCGCCGAGCAGGCCGCCGCGATCGCCGACGCCGTCACCGCCGCGTTCGGACTGCGGGGCGTGAACGGCGTGGACTTCATCGTCCGCGATGGCGAGCTCTACGTCCTCGAGGTGAATCCCCGCTACACCGCGTCCATGGAGCTCATCGAGCGCGCCTCGGGCCTGTCCATCTTCGAGGCGCACGTCGCTTCGCTCTGCGGCGAGCTGCCCGCACCGCGCGCGCCGGCGCTGGGCGCCCATGGCAAGGCCATCGTGTTCGCGCGGCGGGACGTGGTCGTGGCTGATACGCGCCCGTGGCTGGGGCGCGACGACGTGCGCGACGTGCCGTTCCCGGGCGAGCGCATACCGCGCGGCCGGCCCGTGTGCACGGTCTTCGCGCGGGCCGCGGATGCGCTGGCCTGCTACGCGGAGCTCGTCGCGGCCGCCCGCGCTGTGGAAGAGACCCTGATGAGCGAGGTGGCGTGATGGCCGGGGCGACGACTGCGCCGCTCGCGCGGGTGGGTGGCGTGCCGGCGACGCTGGAGGAGGCCGTCGCCGCAGCCGCGGACATCCTGGTCCGCGCCCGCCTCCCGCTCGTCTACGGGCTGGTCGAGACGACGGTCGAGGCGCAGCGGCTCGCGGTGGAGATCGCGGACCTTGCGGGCGGCGCGGTAGACACCGCCGCGTCGGCCGGGCATGAGGCGTCGCTGCTGGCGTTCCAGCGGATGGGCCAGCTCACGGCGACGCTGGGCGAGGCGCGCGAGCGAGCGGACCTGGTCGTGTTCTGGGGCATCGACCCGGACACGCGCGAGCCCGGCTTCCGGGAGCGCTATCTCACGCGCACGGCCGATTCACCCGAGCGGGTCCGCGTCGCCGTCGACATCGGCAAGGCCCGCGGCCCGGACGAGGCGGAGGAGCGGATCGCGATCCCGGCGGCCGCGGAGTTCGAGGCGTTGTGGGCCCTGCGCGCGATGGTCCGCGGCGGGCGGCGCGTCGACGAGGAGCGCCTCGAGTCGCTGGGCCTTTCCCTCGACCTCCTCCAGCCGCTCGCCTGGCGCCTCGTGTCCTGCCGCTACGGCGTCATCTTCCACGATGCCGACCCGCCGCCCGAGCGGCGCGACCCGCTGCGTGCGCTCGCGCTCGGCGCGCTGGTGGAAGACGCGAACGAGCGGGCGCGCGTCCGGCTGATCGGCATCCGCATGCCCGGGAACCCGGTGGGGGCGGAGGCGGTGCTGACGTGGCAGACGGGCTACCCGTTCGCCGTTCACTTCGGCCGCGGATACCCGCGGTACGGCCCGGGCGAGTACACGGGGGCCGCGCTGCTCGCGCGAGGCGGGGCGGATGCCGTCCTGCTCGTCGGCGTCGATCCCGACCGCCACCTCACCCCTGCAGAGCGCGAGCGCCTCGGCGAGATCCCCAGCATCGTCATCGGCCCGGCGGCCGAGCGGGCCGAGGGCGTGCGCGTGGCCGTCGTGACCGCGCCCTTCGACGAGGCGCCTGGCGGCGTGTACAGGATGGACGGCGTGCCGCTCAACCGGCGGAGGGAGGCCGCGCAGCTCACGGACGCGGCGGTGCTCGCGGACCTCGCGGCGGCCGTCCGCACACGTGTGCAGGAGGGTGCGGCGTGACAGGACGGCTGCGCATTGCGGGTGGGCGGGTCTACGACCCGCGCAACGGCGTGGATGGCGCGGTGGCGGACGTCTGCATCGAGGACGGCCGCATCGTGGCGAGTCTTCCCGACGACGCGCCCGTCCTCGACGCGCGCGGCCTGATCGTCATGCCCGGCGGCGTGGACATCCACTGCCACATCGCGGGGCCGAAGGTCAACCTCGCCCGCCGGCTCGAGCCGGAGCGGCATCGGGCCGACCCGGTGCCGCGGCGCGTCGTCGGATCGGACAGCGGCGCGCACGTGCTGCGGTCCGGGACGGGCGGCGTGGTCCCCTCCACGTTCGCGACCGGCTACCGCTACGCCGGGCTGGGCTACACGTCGGCCTTCGAGGCCGCCGTCCCCGCGCTCGCCGCTCGGCAGGCCCATCAGGAGCTGAACGACACGCCGGTCATCGACAAGGCGTTCTTCCTGCTGCTCGGCAACGACGACTTCCTGCTGAACCTCCTCGCGCGCCGGGAGCCGGAGCTGGTGAGGCACTACGTGGCGTGCATGCTCGGCGCCGCGCGGGCGTACGCGGTCAAGGTCGTCAACCCGGGCGGGGTCGCGGCGTGGAAGGCAGGTGCCGCCATCTCCGGGCTGGACGAGGCGGTGCCGAGGCACGACGGCGTCACGCCGCGGCGCATCGTCGAGGCGATCGCAAGCGCCGTGGACGAGCTGGGGTTGCCGCATCCCATGCACATCCACTGCAACAACCTGGGCGTGCCCGGCAACGCCGCGACGACGCTGGAGACGATGCGGGCGGTGGACGGCCGCCGCGCGCACTTCACCCACATCCAGTTCCACGCTTACGGCAGTACGGAGGACGGGCGGCCGACGTCGCGGGCGCGCGAGCTCATCGAGTACGTGGACGCGCATCCCAACCTGAGCGTGGACGTGGGGCAGGTCATGTTCGGCCCCGCGACGGCCATGACCGCCGATGCGCGCGTGGGGCACCTGCTCCATCGGCTCACCGGCCGCAAGTGGGTGGACCTGGACGTGGAGCTGGAGAGCGGCTGCGGCATCGTGCCGTACGAGTACTCGGAGAAGAGCTACGTGCACGCCCTCCAGTGGGCCGTGGGGCTGGAGTTTTTCCTGCTCGCGCGGGATCCGTGGCGCGTCGTGCTCTCGACCGATCACCCGAACGGCGGGTCGTTCCTCTCGTATCCCCGCCTGATCCGGCTGCTCATGGACCGCGCGTTCCGCGACGAGCAGATCCGCAGGGTCAACCCGCGCGCGCTCGAAGGGACCGCGCTGGCGGACGGGCTCGACCGCGAGTACACGCTCAACGAGATCGCGATCATCACGCGCGCGGGTCCCGCGCGCCTGCTGGGGCTCGAGCACAAGGGGCACCTGGGTCCGGGCGCGGATGCGGACATCACGATCTACGCGCCGGCCGAGGATGCGGAGGCGATGTTCAGCACGCCGCGCTACGTCTTCAAGGGCGGCGAGCTGGTGGTGGAGGACGGCGAGCTGCGGCGCGAAGTCTATGGCGTGACGCTCGAGGTCAGGCCGGAGTACGACGCGGACATCGAGCGTGTGCTGCGGCGTCACTTCGAGGAGCGAGGGACCATCGGCCTCGAGGACTATCGCGTGGATGAGGCCGAGGTGGATCACCTCGCGCGCATCGAGACACTGAGGCGCTGAGGCGGGGAAGCGTGGAGATCAACGGCGTCGAGATCCGCGACACGTTCGCCGAGGCGTTCCGCATGTGGGCGAGCCGGGCCGTGATCACGGCGCGCTCGCGCCGCTGGGCGCTCGAGGCCGCCCGCTCCATGACCGGCTTCGCGACCTCGGTCATCGGGTGCAAGGTGGAGGCAGGGATCGAGCGGGAGCTCGACGCGGACGCCACGCCGGACGGCCGCGAGGGGGTCAGCGTCCTGCTCTTCGCGTTCGATGCGGAAGGGGTTGCCAAGCGCCTCGTCGAGCGCGTCGGGCAGACGGTGCTCACCTGTCCCTCCACCGCGTGCTTCGACGGGTTGCCCGAGGCGGAGGAGCGCATCCAGGTCGGCGGCGTGCTGCGCCATTTCGGAGACCGGCACCAGTCGAGCAAGGTGCTGGAAGGGCGGCGGTACTGGCGGATCCCCGTGATGGAGGGCGAGTTCCTCGTCGAGGAGACGTTCGGCGTGCAGAAGGCGATCGGCGGCGGCAACTTCCTGATCCTCGCGCGGGACGCCGACGCGGCGCTCGACGCGGCGGAGCACGCCGTCGCGGCGATGCGCGGCATGCCCGGCGTCGTCCTCCCGTTCCCCGGCGGCGTCGTGCGCAGCGGGAGCAAGGTCGGCGCGAAGCACTACAAGGGGATGATCGCCTCGACGAACGACGCGTACTGCCCCACGCTGCGCGGGCGGATCGGCGTCGCGAGCGAGCTGCCGCCGGAAGTGAACTCGGTGCTCGAGATCGTGGTGAACGGGCTGGACCGCGAAGCGATCGAGGCCGCGATGCGCGCCGGCATTCGCGCGGCTTGCCGGCCGGGCGTCGTCCAGATCTCTGCGGGCAACTACGGCGGGCGGCTGGGCAAGCACCACTTCCACCTCCACGAGATCCTGGCCGGATGAGCGTCGTCGTTCTGGAGCCGTACACGGCGCCGGCGGTCCCGCTGGAGGCGCCGGAGATCCGCCCGGACGCGTTCGCCGCGCTGAGCGAAGCGGAGATCGCGCGGCTGCCGGTCTGGCACGGCAACGAGGCGGCGCAGGTCGGAGACTTCTTCCGCGTGAGGGGCGGTCGCTCGGCCGATGTCCGCATCGCGGGCCACGCCGGCCGGGTCAAGCATCTCGGCAACGGCATGGCGGGCGGCCGGCTGGTGATCGAGGGAAACGCCGGCGCGCACGTGGGCGCGGAGATGACGGGCGGGCGCATCATCGTCGAAGGCGATGCGGGCCCGTGGGCCGGCGCGGAGATGCGCGGCGGCGTGCTGGAGATCCGCGGCAACGCGGGCTCGCACCTGGCGGCGGCGTACGCGGGCAGCCCCCGCGGCATGACGGGCGGGCTGGTGCTCGTGCACGGGTCGGCGGGCGACCTGGTCGGCGAGCGGATGCGTCGCGGCGTCGTGGCGGTGGCCGGCGATGTGGGGGATTACGCAGGCGCCGCGATGCTTGCGGGCACGCTCCTGGTCTTCGGCCGCCTCGGCCGGCGGCCCGGCGCGGGGCTCCGGCGGGGCACCATCCTCGCGGGCGGCGAGGTCGAGCTGTTGCCCACGTTCCGCTACGCGTGCACCTACCGCCCCACGTTCCTGCGCGTCTACCTGCGCCGGCTGCGCGAGGAGTACGGGCTCAGCGTCGATCCGCGGTTCTTCGATGGAGCGTACCGGCGCTACAACGGAGACTTCGCCGATCTCGGCAGAGGGGAGCTGCTGATATGGACCACGCCGTAGCCGCCGCTTTGGGCCTCAACGAGCGCGCGGCGCAGATCGCGGACGCGATGGCCGCGGATGCCGATGCGCTGCGCGTCGCGGTGTCGATACTCCCGTCCGCTGCGCGCGTCATCGATTGCGGCATCGCCGTGCGGGGCGGCCTGGAGGCCGGCCGTCTGATGGCCGAGGCCTGCATGGGCGGGCTCGGCCGCGTCCAGCTCACGGCCGTCGAGATCGACGGGCTGCGGCTGCCCGGCGTCCACGTGCACACCGATCACCCCGCGGTGAGCTGCCTTGCCTCGCAGTACGCGGGGTGGGCGATCCGGCCGGAGGGCTACTTCGCCATGGGCTCGGGCCCGCTGCGCGCCATCGCGCGCGTGGAGCGCGAGCTGTACGAGCGGCTGGGCTACGGCGAGCCGGCGGACGGCCGCGGCGTCCTCGTGCTCGAGGGCCGCACGCCCCCGGATGATGCCGTGGCCGCCTACGTGGCCGAGAAGTCCGGGATCGCGGCAGAGCGCCTCACGTTCCTCATCGCGCCGACCGCTTCCCTCGCCGCGTGCGTCCAGGTCTCGGCGCGCGTCGTCGAGACGGCGCTGCACAAGCTGCTCGAGCTCGGCTTCGATGTCCGCCGCGTCGTGAGCGCGTCCGGCACCGCGCCCGTCGCGCCGGTCGCGAAGAACGACATCCGGGCGATCGGCCGGACGAACGACTGCGTGCTCTACGGCGGCGTCGTCCACCTCACGGTCGATGCAGACGACGACGCGCTCGCGGAGCTGGTGCCGCGGATCCCGTCCTCCGCATCGCCGGACTACGGCACGCCGTTCTACGAGACCTTCGAGCGCTACGGCGGCGACTTCTACAAGGTCGACCCGCACCTCTTCAGCCCCGCGGAGGTCTTCGTCACCAACATCTCCAGCGGCAGGACGTTCCACGCGGGACACCTGAACGCGGGCGTCCTGCGCCGCTCGTTCCTGTCCTGAGCCGGGGAATGGACGTCGCCATCCTGAGCGCGCGCCGCGGCTGGCACACCGCCGAGCTCGAGCGCGCGCTCGGCGCGCGCGGCCATCGCGCGCGGGTGCTGCCGTTCGATGGGCTCCGGGCGAGGATCGGCGCTTCGCCGCGACTCTCGGCCGGCGGCGTCTCGCTGGACGACGTGGACGCGGTGATCGTCCGCATCATCCCGCGCGGCTCGCTCGAGCAGATCATCTTCCGCGTCGACGCGCTCCACCGGCTGGTCCGCGCGGGCATCGTGGTGCTGAATCCGCCAACCGCCATCGAACGCACGGTGGACAAGTACTACACGTCGTCGTTGCTCGAGGAAGCCGGGATCCCGACGCCGCGCACGGTGGTCGCGGAGCGGATGGACGAGGCGCTCGCCGCGTTCCGCGAGCTGCGCGACGTCGTGGTCAAGCCGCTCTTCGGCTCGAACGGCCGCGGGATGGTGCGCATCAGCGACGAGGAGATCGCTTACCGCGTCTTCCGCGCGCTGGAAATGGAGGGGGGCATCTATTACATTCAGCGCGCCATTCCACACGAGGGTCGAGACATCCGCGCGTTCGTGGTCGGCGATCGTGTCGTGGCCGCGATGTGGCGCTGCGCCGATCACTGGCGCACCAACCTGGCGCGGGGCGCGCGCGCCGAGCCGGCAACGCTCCCACCCGCCTGGGAAGAGCTGAGTCTCCGCGCCGCGCGCGCCGTCGGCGCGGAGGTCGCCGGCGTCGATCTGCTCCCCACCGCGAGCGGCGAGGTCTACGTCTTGGAGGTCAACGGCATTCCCGGCTGGCGCGGACTCCAGCAGACCACGTCCATCGACATTTCGGATGCGATCGTCGCTCATCTCGAGCGGCGCGCGAACGGTTCGTGAACGGCCTGGCGTATGGGCTTCCGCAGCGACATCGCGGTGGCGGCTCAGATGGCGTGCCTCCTCGAGGCCAGCGCGCCGAAGCCGGGGAACGTGAACCGTTACCACGACTTCGAGGACACGACGTTCGAGGATTTCCTGCTGAGCGCCGCCGCGGTCGGCCCCGCGATGGGCCGCGCCGGCAACGCGGGCGTGGGCCGAACGATCCTGAGGGCGGTCCGGGACACGCGGCGGTTCGTGCGGACGAACACGAACCTGGGGATCATCTTGCTCCTGGCTCCGCTCGCGCGAGCCGCCGCGCGCACGGGCGGCTCGCTGCGGAGCCGCCTGGCCGAGGTCCTCGCCGAGCTGGATGTCGAGGACGCTCGGGCGGCGTATGCCGCCATCCGGCGGGCGCAGCCCGCCGGCCTGGGTCGAGTGGGTGAGCAGGATGTCCGGGACGAGCCGACG
>Ga0207864_1004085_pt1 | contig 11430 bp, 10 predicted proteins | sample HigsolmetaAR202D_FD_184834 | JGI IMG/M metagenome (GOLD analysis project Ga0207864, IMG submission 184834) | Ionic liquid and high solid enriched microbial communities from the Joint BioEnergy Institute, USA - AR20-2-D (SPAdes) (version 2) ...
GGAGCCACAGCAGGGCGAAGAGCACGACGTTGACCACCGCGAACGCGGGGATCAACCACGGAAGGTAGTCGTCGAACAGCCCACCCCCGCGCTTCATTGGTACCGCTCCAGTCCGTGCCACCCGGAGCCTCGCCACAGTGGCGGGTCGGCGGGATCGGGCAGGTCGCCGGCGGTGACGGCGCGCATCACCGCCGCGCGTTCGGCCATCACCCGGTCCGCCTCGCCGTCGGCGATCCAGCGGGTGTTGGTGTCGTGCAGGTGGCGCTCGGCGTCGGTGATGACCACCCGGATCGGAATCCCGGGCCGTCCGCCGACCTTGATCAGGAAGCGGCCGCGGCCGGGCGGCTCCTCGTGCCCCCCGTCCTGGGCCCAACCCGGGGGCGAGGACCAGGACGACACCAGCTCGATCTCGCGCCGGGACAGTCCGACCACCCGGCCCAACTCCTCCATCTCCGCCCGGGGCAGCCCGGCGCACACGACCATGCCGGCGCGTTCGACGAACCCCCGTGCCTTGGCCTTGTCCGCCTCCGTACCCAGGGCCTCGGCGTCCTTCAGCGTGTGGGTGATCTTCGCGTCGGCCAGACCGAGGGTGCGGTTCAGCCGGGTGAGGGCGTCGATCCGGTCGACGATGCCGGACGCCGCGCGCAACGGTCGCCACAACTCGTCCAGGATGGTGAAGAACCAGCGCCGGGGCGCCAGCCCGGCATCGGCCAGCGCGTGCGCGGCGGCCACCGTGCCCAGACCGTCCGACCACGCCGCGAGCATCGCCGCGGCGGTGAGCTGGCTGTCGGCCTCACCGATGCGCGAGATGTCGATACAGACCGCGGTGGCATCCGGATCGATCTTGGTCGAGGTCTCCGACGCGAAGGTGTCCCCGAGTGGGCCGTCGAGGATACCGAGCAGCGACCGGTGCAGCGGGTCGACCGCGTCACGGTAGCGGGACTCCTGACCACGGTCGAGCGTGACCTGCCGTACCCGGGGCGGTCCCTCCTCCAGCACCCTGAGCAGGTCGGGCAGGCGGAACGTCCGTCCGTTCGGGGTACGTTCCCGCAGGTGCCGCAGGCAGGCGGAGAGCACGGACTGCTCGTGGTCGCTGATCGGCGCGCCACGGACGATGGTGAGCAGCGCCGCGACCATGTTGAGGATCCGCCCGTGGGTCTCGGCGGCCAGCGCCTGGCCCGCCTGCCCGCCGATCTTCGCGGCGGCCGCGCCCATCGCGCCCGGGTCGAGGATGTTCAGCCCACCGATGCCGCGGGCGATCGAGATGACCTGCCCGCCGAGCGCGCGGACGGTGTCCGCGTAGTCGGGCTTGAGGTCACCGAGCACCAGCGGGACCACGCCCTGCGCGGCCAGCCCGATCACCATCCGGTTGATCAGGGTCGACTTGCCCAGACCCGGCATGCCCAGCATGAACAGCGACGGGTTGGAGATGTACCGGGCGCGGGTGAACCAGTTGAGTGGATCTCCGCAGACCGTGGCGCCGGTACTGAGGTGTCGACCGAGCGGTACGCCGGTCATCGGGGCGCCCGATCCGGAGATGAACGGCCAGAGTCCGCACGCCTGGACGGTGGTGGCCCGCCACATGGTGGGGGGATCCAGCGTGGCCACCCGGCCCCCGCCGGGGGCGTGGGAGCCGCGGTGCGGCACGCTGTCGTCCCGGTTCGCCCTGGCCAGGCGCTGGCGGTACCGCCACTCGGCCGCCTCCTCGCGCTCCCGCCTGCGGCGGGCACGCCGCAGGGCCCGCCGGGTCTGCCTGCCCGTCTCGTCGATCTCCCGGTCCTGTGCCTCCTCGGGGGGGACGACCAGGTCCGACATGGCCGTGGTGGCTCCGGACGCCCCGGCCGGCCAGCCCGCCGCGAAGTCCGGTAGCCGCACCTGGGTCGCGTCGTCGCGTACCGGGGACATCACAGCGCCTCCTGGAGGTCGCGGGGCACGATCGTCTGCTCCCACGGCAGGATGCCGACCGGAAGGGCGCACGTGAACGCCGCGGCCTGCAGCCGGTCGGCCGGACGCATCGCGATCCTGGTGGCGCCCAGCAGGTTGCGCATCGTCACGTCCGCGTCGCGGATCTCCTCGGGCGAGTCGACGGTCAGCGTCACCACCATCGAGAACTCGATCAGGCCCGCCCCGGACGCCTCCTCCGCCGCCGCCTGCTCGGCGGCCTGGACCTCGGAGATCGCGCGGGCCCGCACCAGGCCCCGGGTCGAGTTGGCCATGAACTGGGCGGCCCGCCGGTCCGCCTCGACGATCCGGGCGGAGGTCGCCGGGTCGATCGGACGGTAGAGCAGCGCCACCCGCTTGCGCCGGATGCCCGGCACGGGGTCGAGCAGGTCGCGCAGGATGTTGGAGTGCACCGTGCCCCGCGGTGCCAGGGTCAGCAGCCAGCTCCGGGAGACCCCGGAGTCGTGCTGGTAGTAGTTGACCGTCTCCACCGCGGCGACCGGCCCGGCGTCCGCCCACTCCACACCGGAGGAGCCGTTCCGGGCCCGCACGTCGAGCACCTCCGCGGCGACGGCCGGGTCGTAGGCGACGCGGACCACCTCGGCGATCCGCTCGGCCGACAGCGGCTCCGCCCGCCCGCCGCCGGCGGCCACCAGCCCGCTGATCAGGCCGGGTAGCCGCAGGGCGAGGTCGGTCAGCATCAGCTGCGGGTCACGCCGCTGGCCGCCCGGTGCCGAGTAGGTGAGGGTGATGTACGTGTTCATCTCGGAGGACGCCTCCGGATAGGTTTCCACCACCTCCTCCATCACGGCGCGCGCGACGGGCGGCGCGTTCGGGTCGATCCGTCCCAGCACCTCCGTGGCCAGGCGCGTGCCGGGATCCGGTGCGGTCTCGACCACCACGGAGGCGCCACGCAGCCCCGGCTCGTGCGCCAGCCGGGAAAGCCAGTCACCCCACAGGGCCACCCAGGTCTCGACCTGGTCGGGGTCGACCAGCGAGCCGCCGTCCGGCTCGCAGCCGAGCACGATCGTGAACTGGTGACGGCTGCGGTGGTACAGCACCCCGAAGGGGCGGTCGTACGGGTCGTGCCCCTCCAACATGCTCACCCTGCTCAACAGGCCCGGCGGGCGGAACCGTCCTCCGGGCCGGGCCGACAGCGGGCCCGAGACGTACAGGTGCTGTCGCTTGGACTTCCGCCGCAGCCAACCGACGCGGACCGCGGCCATGCTGTAGACGTGGCGACCGTCCTGGGTACGGATCGCCAACGGCGCCAGCAGCGCCCCGATCGGGATGCCCAGTACGACAGCCGCCCGCATCGAGACCATGGAGGCGAGCAGGACCAGCACGAGTCCGCCGAACAGGCCGATGGTCCCGAGCAGGCCGAGCGGGCCCAGCCCCGCCTTGCGAGGGCGGCGCCAGTTGCCGTACGTCGGTGTCTTGATGGATTCCGCTGCCGCGGTCATGATGGCCGTCCTCCTCGTTGGCCGTGCCTACTTGTCGTCCGGCAACGCGCTCCCGGTGACCCCGCTGGCGTGGCGGTACGTGTTGGTCACGACGCGGGTGCTCTTCTGCACCGTCGCCGCGGCGGCGGTGACCGTTCCGCGCACCACCCGCCCGGCGCTCGACCGGATGCCGCCAGAGCCACCGCCCGAGCCACCGCCGGTGCCGGCGGGCGCGCCACCCGCGGGGCCCGCGGGTGCGCCGCTCGCGCCCGGTGCCCGGGACCGAACCGCACCGCTGGCACCACCCCGGCCTCCACCGCCGACGACCCTCCTGGCCCCGCTCGCGAGGGCGCTCGCCCCGGCCGCACCCGCGGTGATGCCGGCACCGACGCCGTCCCGCGAGCCGAGTGCCTCCATCGCCGGCACGACCAGCCGCATCAGCGCGGGAAGGGCAACCGCCGCCATCAGCAGGACAGCAGCCCCGGCCAGTTTGTAGTGCTTGGTGTCGTTGCCGGCGGCGCCGATCATGACCGCTCCGGAGTACATGATCAGTCCGACCACGGGTTTGAACGCCAGCCAGGCGACCATCCAGGCGATGTGCTTGCGCCACCAGCCCTTGCCCCACTCGGTCATCGACGCCGCGGCGGCCATCGGAAGCGTGCCGGTCAGCAGCACCATCACACCGAGCCGGACGTACATCAGGATGACGTGGATGCAGCCGGCGAGCAGGAGCAGCAGGCCGACGACGATCAGCAGAAAGGCCGTGAGCCCGTCGGTGCCGCAGCCGGCGATGAGCTTGAGCTGCTCCTTGACGCCCTTCTGGTACAGGTGGTCGCTGTACCGGTCCGCCTCGTCGGCGAGCCACCGGACCACGGTCCAGGCCGCGCCCACCGTGAGCACCAGGCGGACCAGGCCCAGCAGTGCCGCCCCACCAGGCTGGCCCTTCCGCTCCAGTGCCATCCGGAACGCCGCGGCCAGCAGCGACGCCACCGCGATCGTGGCGACCAGCCAGTCGGTCTGACGGTGGATTCTCTCGTTGATCTCCGCGTTGCCCAGCGTGGGAACGTTGCCGAGGTTGCTGAAGAGCTCGACCGCCGCGCCCATGATGGCGGCGGCGATGTCGCTGAGAATGCCGTCGATGCCCTGCTCGAAGAACCCTACGACCTGCCCGATCTCTCCGATGTAGACGGTGTCTCCGATCGCGCACTGACCCACCTCACACCTCGTTCCAGAGGACGAAGCCGACGAGGGAGACGACGGGGGTGACCCGGGTGTGCAAACCGCCGGTGCTCAACGGTCTCAGCCGCCAGTCCACCCCGTCCCAGTCCACCGTGTAGTCGACGCAGACGTGCAGCGTCGTCGCATGCCGGACGAGCACCCGGATGGTGGCCGTCCTGTCGGAGTACCTGACCACGCGGAATCCGGCCAGGGTGGCGGTGGCCTGCTCCGGCCCGGGGTCCTCCAACGACTCGCGCATCGCGTCGAAGTAGTCCCGGCTCAGACCGGGCACGAGCTGCTGCTGGCTGACCGTGCGCCAGTGCGGGCCGCTCATCTGACGGGATATGACGTGCGCCGCCATGACCGCGCCCATCGGGGTGTGCGCGAAGCACCACAGCAGGGGACCGGTGGTCTTCAGCGGTCCGGCCGAGGCGGAAACCGGGATCTTGGCGCCGTTGAGGACCCGCCAGGTGATGTCCCGCGGTGCCACCGTCGGGACGCGCTGGTCAGAGTCGTCGGTACGGCACCCCTGCGGTCGGGAGCCGTCCGGGCCGAGGCCTCCGATCACCGCTCCGGACACCGGCGCGGCGCGCGAGCTGGCGTCGTCTCCACCACCGATCGCGGTCGCGGTGCCGACGCCGAGAGCGAGGGCGAGAAAGACCGCTGACAACTGCCATCGGCGGTACCGCCAGAACGGCCTCTCCTCGTCCGCCTCGTCGGGTATCGGTCTCAATCTCATGGCTGCTGCTCCCGGACGACGGTCGGGTTCGGGTCTTCGATGTCGTCGACGATCAGGTGAAGAGCCATTCGACGATCGGCCCGGCGGTGGAGACCAGGATGCAGCCACCCAGCACCGTGCCCAGGCGGCTGATGTGCTCCGAGCCCTCACCCCGCTTGTGCGAGATCGCCATGGCCGCGCCGGTGATCAGGACACCGACGACACCGGCGGCCGTGCCCGCCCAGGCGATGAGGTTCAACGCCTGCTGAACCTTGTTGACGAGGGACGCCGGCGCCGATCCACCGCCGGTGGGCTGGGGAACCCCCGCGGGAAGCAGCGCGAGAGTGTTGTAGTAGAGGTCGGTGACGCTCATTTCTTCTCCTTGCAGCGAACACTGGTGAGCCGAAACCCGGCCCGTCGAATCGTCACGGGATTTTCAGCCACTCGATGATCGGGCCGGCGGTGGCCGCGATCAGGCAGGCGATAAGCACGGTGATGAACTGCCGCAGGTATTCGGACCGTTCAGCGAACACGCCGCTGCGGATCCGGGACGCCATCGTTATACCGATGATGATCAGACCAGCCACCGCGGCGGCGCTCACACACCACGCCATCAGGTTGAGCAGGCCCGTCACCGGCTGGCCCGCGCCGAGGGTCGGCTTGTACTCCGGGATTTCCGGCGGCGTGAACTCGATGTTCCTGGACACGAGGTCGCACTTGAACTTTCCGGCATACAACGCGCCCCACAACTTGCAGCTGTGGGAGCCGGTGATCTCGACGTTGTCCACGTCACGCGAACCGCCGGTCAGGTCGGTGAACATGTTGATGTCCACCCACACGGTGTCCCCGTCCGTGTACTTGGCCGAGAGCGAAAACTTCCCGTTCGGCGAGCCCTTCTTTCCCGAGCAGACCCGGTCCCCGTCCTTCGACTTCCACTCCCTGACCGTCGTGGTGGTCTTCAGACAGATCTGGAACAGGAACGCAGCCTTCGAGCCGTCGATGTCCACGTTGTAGCTGTCCTCGGCCGCCGCGGCGCCGGGTGCGAGCACGACCAGCCCGAACAACGCCACGAGGACGGAGGCAGCCCACGCGAGCCGTTTCGACCCGGTCACCGTCGCCTCCCGGACATCTCGGGGCGGGCATTCACCACCGCAGCCAACCGGGCGAGCTGCCGGGGCTGTCGCTTCGGCGTCTCACCCAGCCGGTACGCCGGAACCCACGGCACCCGGTACACCGGGGCGACCGAACGCAACAGGCGGATCCGGGCGACCAGCGGGGCCGGAAGCCGCCCGGGGGCGTCGGCCACGAGCACCACGCCCACCAGCCGCATCCCCGCCGGATGCCGTCCCTGGTGCATCGCGTACAGCGCACGGGAAACCGCCCGCAGCCCGTCCAGGTGCGTCCGTCCGACCAGCATGACCCGGGCGGGTTCGGCGAGCCGCGCGTCCGGCCAGCGGCAGCCGATGTCCGTGCCACCCAGCAGGCGGGCGAGCGTGGTCGCGCCCGCACCGCCGTGGGCGCCGATCCACCCGATGCCCTCCTCGGCGAGGGTGCCGTGCCGCACGGTCGGACGACCGTCGTGCGTCCCCGTAACGGGCTGCTCGCCCTGTCCCACTCCCGGGTCCGACGTTCGCGGTTCCTGCAGCACCGCGGACCGGGTGCCCATCCGTCTCGCCTCCCTCCGCTGCTCATCGCGATCGGCGTCGCCGGACGCAGTCCGGCGTCACCGGCTCCGGACCCATCCCCCCGGGACCCGGAGCCGGTGACGGCCGCCTCTACGACGCAACCGCCCGCTCGGTTCAGCGCGAGTTCCGACTTTCTTGGCGGACGTTCACCTGCGACGTCCCACGGGCCGCGTGTGGTTCGGCACCCCTGCCCTGGCCGTCCACGCCGGAGGCTCGACGCCAGCTCCGTGCTGTTGGGACGTGTGGGTGTACACGGGCTCAACCTCGGGGACCCACTGATGCTCGTTGCCGTGGTCGTGGATCGGCGACCGCGAACCAGCCTGCTGCGACCACCACTCGGCTGCCTCCCGAAACCGATCGGCATCGGGGTCCGGACCGTGGCCTGCGCCCAGACTCGGGTCAGACGCACCTCTCCGGAAGGGATTGCTGCCACCACCCAGACGCCGATCGCGGACATGACCGGGGTCCGGGCCATGACCGGCATCCAGACGCGAGTCGTGCACAAACCCCGGCCGCCGGTCGCCGGCCTCGGGGGCAGCGCGACGAAGAAAGTCGTTCACCTCATTCAACAGATTTTTCTGCCGGAGCTCGCGCAAGTTTCGAAAGGTGTCGAAAATCCTTTCCAGTTCAGCGACGGCGAGCTCCGACGCCCCAGGTTGGACGAGCGTCGCCCGTGCCTCGTCCGCGGCCCTCGTCTTCCGCTGGTGGCCCTGGAATAGGTACGCGAACCGCCGAGCCCGATCGAACGCCCGGTAGAGACTGTCCCGCGCCTCCCTTTCCCGTCGTCTGTCCTCTCGGATGCCCTTGTAGGCCGCGTTTTCGAGGGCTTCCAGTTCCCGGACCGCCCTTCGGACCACAGACCGGTCCACCCCTAGGTACCGGGAGGCTCCTCGCATCCGATCGATCTTGTCGAGGTCGGCTCTGATCAGCCCGAGGACGGCCCGGCTGATCCGGGAGTCGGTGGCCCATGCTGGCCTGCTTGCGTGACCGACAGGCGCCTGCGACCCCGGCGCGGGCCCAACGGGCGGCTGGTACGGGACGGGCGCCTGTGGGTAGAAGGGTGCCTGTGGGTACCGGTACGACGTGGACGGATAGGGAGCGGACGGGTCTGCCATGGTGCCCTCCGTGGCTGAGGTGTCGTCGACGACGGCTCTACGACGGAAGCCGTGCCGCGGTTCACCACAACTCACACGGCACCGGGGGCGCCCCCGGTGCGCCACGGACCACACGACACCGGGCCCGGCGACCCGGCGGCGGAGGCAGGGTCGGGTGACGGCCCCACCGGCCGGTCACGGTGCGCCGGCGAACCACCGACACCGCGGTGGACCCGTCGACGTGTCGGAGCGGGCACCGCCGTGGTACGGACCGGATCGCGAGGTCAGCGTGGCGAGGCCGGATCCCGGACGATCGGGGCGGTCACGACCGCCGAGCCGTCGACCAGCCCGACGGTGATGAAGGACAGCTCGTCGGCGGACAGGGGCGTCTCGCCCACCACCTTCTGCGGGCCGGACGACGCGGTCCAGTCCCGCACCACGTGCGTGGCGCCGTCGCGGGTCACCGCGAACAGCCGGTACCGGATGCCCTGCCGCAGCCCGGTGACCGTGATCCGGATCGTGGACCCGCCCCCGTCAGCGGCGACGATGGCGACGGAGAGGCTCGCGCCGTGGTCTGGCGCCTCTCCCGAGGCGGTCAGCACCGGGGCGGGGGACGTCCACTGGTTGAATGCCACCACGCCCCCGCCCAGGGCCAACACGAGGGCCGCCGCCGCGCCGGCCCAGATGATCCGCCGCCGGCGGCGGGACCTGGGTGGCCTCGACGCGGGACGGGCACCGGATGCCCGCCGCCCGCCGGGACGGGCGGAACCACCGGGACGGTCGCCGTCGGCGCGCTCCCGCTCCACGACGTCGCGGCCGGCGGTGGGCGTCATGTCACGCGTCTCCGCCGGTGCGTCCGAGGCGACCGGAGCGGAGCCGGACGGCGACTCCGCGGCCGGCCGATCGGGAACCGGCGTATCGGCACCGGGCGGAGACGACCCCGCCGGTCCGTCGGCGGAGGCCGACAACCAGTCCGCGTCGTCCAGTCCGGCCAGGCCGCTCAGCGACGGGCCGATCTCGGCCGCCTCCTCCAGACAGCGCCAGCAGCCCGCGAGATGTTCCTCGAACGACTCCCGCTCCGCACCGTCCAAGGCGCCGAGCAGGTAGAGGGCAAGCCTCTCCTGCTCAGCCGTGGCGTGATCCCCGCCTGCGCGCATCCTGCCCTCTCCTCAACGGGTTGGCACCACGCGGTGTGTCTGCCTGGTCCGGGGCGACCTTGAGATCAGGACGACTCGGTCGAGCCGATCGCGGCGTGCAGTGCGCGCACCGCGTAATAGGCCCTCGATTTTACCGTACCCTCGGGTATCCCCAGACGCGTCGCCGCCTCGGCGACCGAGGCGCCCCGGTAGTACATCTCGACGAGCACGTTCCGGTGCTCCGGGCTGAGCTTTCCCATCGCGAGTCGCACCGCGTGAACACTCACCACGCGATCCATGTCGTCCTCCACCGAGGGAACCCGGTGGAGGTCCGGCAGGCTCACCTCCGGTGGTCGGACCCGTCGGGCCCGGATCGCGTCGATGGCCACGTGCCGGGCGACCGTGTAGAGCCACGGTGCGATCTTCGAGCGGTCGGCCACAAGCGTCGCGGCGTGCCGCCAGGCGCGCAGCAGCGTCTCCTGCACCAGATCCTCGGCGAGATCCTCCTGCCCGTAGAGCAGGCGGGTGAGGAAGCGGTGCAGGGGACGACGGTACTCGTCGACGATCTGTCGCAGAAGCGCCTCGGCGGCGGAGGATCCCCCATCGGCGTCATCCGAGAGATGTGGTTCGGCAGACTCGTTGGGCACCGCCGACACAGACCGCCTCCCCTGACGGACAGATCGCACCCCTCGGCCGGGCGGACGACGGACGCTGGCGTCCTCACAGCCTGACGCGAGCATAGTCCCCGGCCGATTGGCCGCCGTCGGCTGGGCCGTGCGGATCGAAGGGTGCTCGTTCATCCGGCGGCAAACAACGCCGTGAACAATGGGGGCCCGTGTTGACCAGCAGGACGTGGTCGTCCACAGTGTCTACCAGCGCGGTGGAGACCGGCACGTACCAGCCTGCACACGTCTTGGTTGACCGGCCGGCCCGGCCGTGGGCCGCGCTCTCCTGGCAACAGAATCTGTCGAAGGCGTGAACGAAGGATGCTGGACATCCGTCACGACAGGTGTCGGCACGCCGAAAGGGATGGCCCGTGACAACCCTTCTCGTACGCACCAAGCGCCGCCTCGGCCGGATACCACGCGCCGTACTGGCGGCCGTCCTGGCCGGGCTGGCCGTGCTCTCCGCCGTCGCCGCCACCATCAGCTGGGGCGTCGCCTCAGCCCGCGACGACACGGTGGTCGGCGCCCCGGTATCCGAAAAGCAGATGACCGCCATCGTGGCCGCCGCCCGCTCCTGCCCGGTGCTGACCCCGGCGCGAATCGCCGGCCAGCTGATGGCCGAGTCGGGCCTGAACAACAAGGCGCGGGAAACCGCTTCGGGCGGGCAGGGCATCGCCGGCCTGGACGACGACGACTGGAAGAGGTGGAAGCCGTGGCCGGACGCCCAGCGCGCGGACAGCTCGGCGAACATCCTGGCCCTCGCCCACCAGATGTGTGACCTCAGCGGACAGCTCCGCCTGGCCGGGGTCGTCGACGACCAGTGGCGGCTGGCGGTCGCGGCCTTTCACGTCGGCCTCTCCCCGGTTGTCGAGACCAAGGGGGTGCCCGCCGACGCCGTCGAGTACGTTGACCTGGTCAGTGGCTACGCCGGCTACTACGAGCGGTTGCGGCAGTTCGGCGGACCCGGCACCCCCGCCCCGACCGCCTCACCCGCCGACGGCTCGAAGAACATTCCCGCGCAGTACGTTCCCCTCGTCGTCGAGGCCGGATCCGTCTGCGAACAGGTGACCCCGCCGATGGTCGCCGCCCAGCTGATGGCACTGTCCGGATTCGATCCGAACATGCTCGGTCCGACCGGGCAGCGCGGCATCGCACAGTTCCTTCCCGAGTTGTGGCAGGCGTACGGCCCGGAGGGAGGTTCGGCGTGGGATCCCACCGTGGCGATCCCGACCGTCGGGCACGCGATGTGCGGCATGATCGAGGAGCTGTCCAAGCTGGACGGCGACCCGTACCTGCTGGCGCTCGCCGCCTACCGCAACGGCCCGACCGCGCTACGGGAGACCGGCGGCACCTTCGACCAGGAGACCCAGACGTTCCTGCGGGAGGTCAAGGCCCTGACCGACCTGTACGCGCTCGACAGCCGGCTGCGCAGGCCCGAGGTGACCACACCACCCGCGACGCCGTCGACGACGCCGTCGACCAGTGAGGTGGAGACGGACCCCAGCCCGAGCACGACGACCGCCCCGCCGCC
>Ga0207864_1004089_pt1 | contig 11424 bp, 10 predicted proteins | sample HigsolmetaAR202D_FD_184834 | JGI IMG/M metagenome (GOLD analysis project Ga0207864, IMG submission 184834) | Ionic liquid and high solid enriched microbial communities from the Joint BioEnergy Institute, USA - AR20-2-D (SPAdes) (version 2) ...
CGGGGGACCCGAGCTGCACCGGCGCGCACTACGACCTGACCTACCTGCGCGGCGGCACCGACCGGATCTGCACCAGCTGGATCCCGATCGGCGACATCCCGGTGCACATGGGCGGGCTGGTGTACCTCGAGGGCTCGGACGCCTGGGGCCGCCGCAGCGAGGCCGCCTACCGCGAGCAGGCCCGCGACCTCCCGCCCGAGGAGCGTATCAGCGCCTACAACAAGTACATGAGCGCCACCGGCTGGCTCACCAAGGACCTGCCGTCGCTCGCCGACCGGCTCGATACCCGCTGGCTGATCGCGGACTACGAGGCGGGCGATATGGTCGTCCACAGCCCGTACATGATCCACGCCGCTACCGTCAACACGGATGCCGAGGGGCGCATGCGCCTCTCGACCGACATCCGCTACCAGCGCGTGCGCGACGAGATCGACGCCCGTTGGAACAACCACTGGTCGCTCGACGACATGCTGTAGCCCATGACGAGCTATCTGGCTTCCCTCAACCCCGAGCAGCGCGCCGCGGTCACGGCGCCCGTCGGGCCGGTGCTCGTGCGCGCCGGCGCCGGCAGCGGCAAGACGCGCGTGCTCACGCTGCGCATCGCCTACCTGATCGAGCAGGGCGCCGCGCCCAGCTCGATCCTGGCGCTGACCTTCACCAACAAGGCCGCCCGCGAGATGCGCGAGCGCCTGCGCTCGCTGCTCGGCCAGCGGGTGCGCGGGCTCACCACCGGCACCTTCCACGCCATCTGCGCCCGAATCCTGCGCGCCGAGATCGCCGGCCGGATCGGCAGCTACACCGGCGACTTCACGATCTACGCCGCCGACGAGCAGCTGCAGATCGCCGCCGAGGCGCTCAGCGCGGTGACGGTCCCCCGCGGCGCGTCGCTGCTCGAGCCCGAGGAGTTGCTGCGCCGCATCTCGCGCGCCAAGAGCCGGCTGCTCACCCCGCGCCTGGCGGCGCGCTTCGCGGGCGACCCGCTGGACGCCTACGTGGCGGCGTGCTACCGCCGCTACCAGCGGGCGCTCGAGCAGGCCAACGCGCTCGACTTCGACGACCTGATCCTGCTCACGCACCGGCTGTTCACCGAGCACCCCGAGGTGCTCGAGGAGTACCAGGAGCGCTGGCGCCACATCCTGGTGGACGAGTACCAGGACACCGACTCCTCGCAGCACGCGCTCGTCGAGCTGCTCTCGCGCCCGTACGCCGGCCGGCCGCGCTCGCTGTTCGTGGTCGGCGACGGGATGCAGTCGATCTACGGCTTCCGCAACGCCGACCACACGATCATCGGGCGCTTCCAGCACGACTTCCCCGAGGCGCAGGTGGTCGAGCTCAGGACCAACTACCGCAGCCGCCAGTCGATCCTGGACGCCGCCTACGCGATCATCCGCCACTCGAAGGTCGTCGCGCCGATGGCGCTGCGCGCGGCGTCGCAGCCCGGGCCGGGCGAGCGCATCGGGGCGCGCCACGCCCCGGCCATACAGATCTTCGACGCCCGGGACGCCAGGGACGAGGCCGAGCAGATCGCCCGCTGCATCGGCGACCTGCTGCGCCAGGGGCGCAGGTGCCGCGAGATCGCCGTGCTCTACCGCACCCGCCACATGAGCCGCTCGTTCGAGCAGGCGCTGCGGCACGCCCGCATACCGTACAGCGTGCGCGGCAGCACCGGGTTCTACGACCGCGCGGTGGTGCGCGACGCGCTCGCCTACCTGCGGGTGATCAACAACCCCGCGGACAACCTGAGCCTCACCCGCATCGCCAACACCCCGGCGCGCGGCCTCGGCGCCCAGGCGCTCGCCACGCTGTCCGCCTTCGCCGCCCAGAGCGGGCTGCCGCTCTCCGAGGCGCTCAGCCACCCCGAGGCGCTCGACCAGCTCTCGCCGAAGGCGGTCTCCGGCGCGCGGCTGCTCGCCAGCCTGCTGGCCCGCTGGCGCCGCTACGCGCGGACCTTCACGCCGGACAACCTGCTCGGGGACGTGCTGGAGACCAGCGGCTACATGGCCGCGCTCCACGAGCGCCTCTCGCCCGAGGAGCTGCCCGACGCCCGCGCCCACCTGCAGGAGCTGGTGGAGGCCGCCGGCGAGCACAACACGCTGAGCGAGTTCCTGCAGGAGGTGGCGCTGCTCACCAGCGCCGACGACGAGGACGACGAGCGCGACCAGGTGCAGCTGCTGACGATCCACGCCGCCAAGGGCCTGGAGTGGCCGATCGTCTTCGTGGCCGGGCTGGAGGAGGGCACGCTGCCGCACGAGCGCAGCCTGGGCACGCTGGAGGGCGTGGAGGAGGAGCGGCGGCTGTGCTACGTGGCGATCACCCGCGCCGGGGAGCGGCTGTACCTCTCGTGGGCCGCCGGCCGGGTGCGCGGGCAGCAGGCCAGGCCGTCGCGCTTCCTCGGCGAGATCGAGCAGTACGGCCGCGAGCGCGCCGGGCGCGCTTAGGGGCCGTTGCCACTGTGCTGGTGGCGCTCGCGCTGCTCACGCAGGAGAGCTCAGGGCGTCTCTCCAGGCGAAAGGAACGCTAGCAGCGCTCGCACGTGCTGCACAAATTCGCCGGGGCGTGCGACCGTGACCGACGGGTGGCCAGGCTGGAAGTGCCGCACATTGAACGTCACCAGCCAGGGGCACCCTTCGCGCACGGCGGCTGCAAGGATGGGCGAACCTTTCGGATCGCCCAGCCCGCGGCAGACCTCTAGCTCATCAAGCGTCGGGTCCGCTACAATGCGCAGGCAGCGGCTGACGAGCTGGCGGAACGTCGGCAGTACGGCGGGAAGGAAGTCCGCGAGGTTACGCTCGACCTCAGCGATCATTTGCTCGGAGGCAACAGCGTCGATCAGCGTGATCTCGGCCATCCGCAGCACAACCAGGCTCGCACCGTGCTGCGACGGCGAGGCTGCGCCCGCAAACAGCACGTCCGAGTCAATAAAGACACGCGGTTTAGGGACGGTCGCCATAGCGCTCGGCCCGGTAGCGCTCGCGCTGCTCACGTAGACCGCGCAGAAGATCCTCGGTGCTCAAGCCTGCTTCGATCCTCGCCCGCTCGATCTCGCGCGCAAGCTCCGGCACCATCGGCACCATCGGCGTGAGCACGAAGATGCCGTCGAGATCGAGCAGCCGGAAGGTATCGCCCGGCCGGATGCCGTACTTCTCACGAAGCTCGGCTGGCAGTGTGAGTACGCCACGATCGCGCACTTGCACGCTTGCGTCCATAATGCTCATCCCCCGAGCGTTGCAGAATTTCTGCACACTATAGCTCAGTAAGGTACAGTTCGCAACTGTGCCCAAGCCCGCGCACCGGGCCACCGCCGCTCGAATCAGAAAGGGGAGCGGAGGTGTGCGGCGAAACCGTCACACCCCCACTCCCCTTCTTGACTAGAGACTAGATATCCAGGTTCCTCACCTCGAGCGCGTGGGTCTGGATGAAGCGCTTGCGCGGCGGCACCAGGTCGCCCATCAGCATGGTGAAGGTCTCGTCGGCCTGCTGCGCGTCGTCGAGCGTCACCTGGAGCACGATGCGGTTCATCGGGTTCATCGTGGTCTCCCACAGCTGCTCGGCGTTCATCTCGCCCAGCCCCTTGTAGCGCTGGATCTCCGCCCGGCGCCGCTCCTCGGGGGTGAGGCTCTGCAGATACTCCTCGCGCTCAGCGTCCGAGAAGACGTACTTCTCGGTCTTGCCGTGCTTGATGCGGTACAGCGGCGGCTGCGCCAGGTACAGGTGGCCGTTCGTGATGACCGGCCGCATATAGCGGAAGAAGAACGTCAGCAGCAGCGTGCGGATGTGCGAGCCGTCCACGTCCGCGTCGGCCATCAGCACGATGCGGTGGTAGCGCAGCTTGGAGGGGTCGAACTGGTCGCCGACGCCGGCGCCGAGCGCCGTGATCAGCGCCTTGACCTCGTTGTTGCTGAGCATCTTGTCGAGCCGGCTCTTCTCGACGTTCAGGATCTTACCCCTGAGCGGCAGGATCGCCTGGTAGCGCCGGTCGCGCCCCTGCTTGGCCGAGCCGCCCGCCGAGTCGCCCTCGACGATGTAGATCTCGCAGCGCGCCGGGTTGGTGTCCGAGCAGTCGGCCAGCTTGCCGGGCAGCGAGAAGCCCTCCATCGCGCTCTTGCGCGCCGTCTCGCGCACCTTCTGCACCGCCAGGCGCGTGCGCGCCGCCGAGACGCACTTCTCGATGATCCGCCGCGCGTCCTGCGGGTTCTCCTCCAGCCAGATCGCGAACGCCTCGCCGAACACGGCCGAGACCGCGCCGGTGGCCACCGGGCTCACCAGCTTCTCCTTGGTCTGCGAGCTGAACTGCGGGTCCTTCAGCTTGACGCTGATGACGGCCGTCAGGCCCTCGCGCACGTCGTCGCCGGTCAGGTTGCCCTCGCCGTCCTTCAGCAGGCCCTTGGAGCGCGCGTAGTTGTTGATCACCCGCGTCAGCGCGGTGCGGAAGCCCGAGACGTGCGAGCCGCCGTCGGTGTTGTTGATGCCGTTGGCGAAGGCGTAGACCGAGTCGGTGTCGAAGCTCTCGGTGTACTGCAGCGCCACCTCCACCGACACGTCGTCGACCACCTTCTCGACGTAGAACGGCTGCTTGTGCAGCGGGTTCTTGTCCTTGTTGAGGTGCCGCACGTAGGACTGGATGCCGCCCTCGAAGTAGAAGTTGACCTCGTTGTCGTCGCGCTCGTCCACGAACTTGAAGCGCAGCCCCTTGTTGAGGTACGACATCTCGCGGAAGCGCTGCGCGAGCGCCTTGAAGTTGTAGTCCAGCGTCTGGATGATGGTGGTGTCCGGCAGGAAGCGGGTGATCGTCCCGCGCCGGTTGGTCGGCCCGACTTTCTTCACCTCGGCCAGCGGCACGCCGCAGCGGTACTCCTGGTAGTAGTGCATGCCGTCGCGCGCGTTGTGCACGTCCACCCGCATGTAGGCGGAGAGGGCGTTCACCGCCGAGACGCCGACGCCGTGCAGACCCGAGGAGACCTTGTAGCCCTTGTTGTCGAACTTGCCGCCGGCGTGGAGGATCGTCATCACCACCTGGAGCGTGCTGACGCCAAGCTTGGGGTGGGGGCCGGTCGGGATGCCGTAGCCATCGTCCGCGACGGTCACCGAGCCATCCTTGTGGATCGTGACCTCGACGGTCGTGGCCCTGCCGGCCATCACCTCGTCCACCGAGTTGTCCACCACCTCGCGCACCATCGTGTGCAGGCCGTTGACATCCGTCGGCCCGATGTACATGCCCGGCCGCTTGCGCACGGCCTCCATGCCCTCGAGCACCTGGATCTGGCTCTCGTCGTACGAGGTGTTGGTTATTGGCGGAAGCGTGTTGGTCGTCATTGCTCTATGCTCACCTTTCGCTCGGCCGGGCGCTGCTGCCCGGCCTGAATCACTCTTACCGTCCTGTGCCTGCGTAGGCCGGCGCCCCGCGCCAGCGCCGAATGCGCTCGCGGTAGAAGATCATGCGCGCCGCCGCGAGGCCGCAGCCGATATACGCGCTGCCGATCGCCGATGCCACCAGCCCGAAGGTCGTTCCCGAGATCGACTGCCACACGATCCCCATGCCGAGCGGGATGATGAACGCCGACAGCGCCAGAAACCCGAGCGTGCTCCAGAAGTTGTGGCGTACAAGGTTGAAGCTAGCCCGGATGGCGCCCAGCGGCCCCTGCTCGCCGATCACGATCGCCTCGTTGGCGAAGCCGATGTAGATCCAGGCCCAGAAGCTGACCAACTGCAGCACCATCGCCGCCAGCAGCCCGAGCGGCGGGCTCAGCAGCATCAGCATGACGCTCAGGAACACGTACGGCAGCCCGAGCCCGATCCCGACGCCGGCCAGGACGCCGATGTAGGTCAGCATCGCCAGGGCGACGCGGCCGGTGGCCCGCAGCAGCCCCTGGCGCGCCCGCTCGCCGCGCACCGCCTGGCCCGTCAGCACCAGGAACAGCGCGCTGAGCGGCAGGGCCAGGGTGTTGATCAGCACGAACGCCAGCAGCGCCCCGCCCACGCCCGAGACGCGCAGCGCGCTCGGGTCATCGGCCGCCACCTCTCGCACCGGCGGCAGCGTCGGCACGACGTTGAGCACCGCCAGCGGGCGCCGCATGTCCTGCCGGCCGAGCTGCTCGGCCATGTCGGCGAACTGCTCGACCATCGCTGGGTCGCTGCCCGGCGGCTGCATGCGCTGCATCAGCCCGCTCAGGCTATCGAGCAGCGGCGCAAACGAGAGCGGCGCGCCGAACACCAGGTACAGGTTCAGCAGCAGCGGCAGGATCAGCAGCCAGGGACGGCGGTTGACCACCGCGTACCCTTCGCCTAACATGTCGATTAGGGTGGCTGTTTGAGGCTTGCTGGCGGTCAATTCTCTCTCTCCTGCAACCGTTACATTATACCACACTTTAGCCGATCCCGGCAGAGAAATAGAACATGCTTGCGGGTATCCTGCCCGTGCGAAGAGAAACGAAGAGGCACGGTGACGGGCGGCGAAGCCGCCGCATCACCGTGCCACCACGATTCTCTCCCCCAATCGCAGCGGGCTGGGAGATGCTGAAGCGCAGAGCTACGACTGCGATGCGGTCTCGGTGGTCGACTCGGCGGTCGTCTCGTCCGGCTGCGAGGCGGACTCGGCGGTCGTCTCGTCCGGCTGCGAGGCGGGCTCGGCGGTCGTCTCGTCCGGCTGCGGCTCCGAGGGGCGGCGGCGGTGGTTCACCACCAGCCCGATCACCCCCAGCGCGATCAGCCCCAGGCTCGCCAGCTGCGCCGTGCGCAGCGCCCCCTCGCACGACCCGCCGATCCCGCTGGTACACAGGCTATCGGTCCGCAGCCCCTCGATCCACAGCCGCCCGCAGCCGTACACGATCGCGTAGCCCAGCGCGATATCGCCGGGCCGCAGCCAGCCGCGCAGCCGCCGCTCGAGCCACAGCAGCAGCCCGAAGCCCGCCAGGTTCCAGACCGACTCGTACAGGAACGTCGCGTGGAACAGCGTGTCGGGCGGGTAGGTGGTCATGTCGTTGTAGGGCGGCAGCCGGTGCTCGGGGTCGATCCGCACCCCGAAGCCGAGGTTGGTCGGGCGGCCGTAGGCCTCCTGGTTCATGAAGTTGCCCCAGCGCCCAACCGCCTGCGCCAGGAGGAACGGCGGCATGCAGATATCCAGCCAGCGCAGCAGCGGCAGCCGGTACAGGCGGGTGTAGATCAGCGCCGCGAGAATCGCCCCGATCAGCGCGCCGTGGATCGCCAGGCCGCCGCTGGCGGGGTTGATGATATCCAGCAGCGGGAGGCCGGCGAAGCGCGGCCACTCGAAGGCGACGTAGTACAGGCGCGCGCCGATCACGCCCAGCACCATCCCCAGCAGCAGCAGGTTCCAGACGTGCTCCGGATCCTGCCCGCGCACCCGCGCGCGGTGGGCCGCCACGTAGCCGGCCAGGATCGCGCCGCTGACGATCAGCACGCCGTACCAGCGCACCACCAGCGGGATGCCGAAGATCGTCGTGTTGATCAGAAATGGGTCGTCGGGTGGGTAGAGTCCCATAGCTCTCTATTCGTCTAGCTGCCTGCCGCGCCGGGCATTGTACGCCGTGCCGGGGGTGCTGTCAACGATACGCAGGTCGCTTCGCGCTGGAGCTGCGCCCCTGGGGAGGTTTGGGGAAGCCTCCCTCTTCCGCGGCGCTGCGGCGGGACATGAAGGGACGTGGAGCGCCTGCGGCCCGCCGCACCCCACGGCGGGGGCGGCTGCGCACATCTGCGCCGGGACGCATCCGGCGCATAAGAAAATGGTACAATACCGTGTGGCGCGGCCGCTGACAGCCGCCTCATACGTATGGCTATCTACCAGGAATATGCGCCGTTCTACGACGGGACCGGGCAGATCCGCTTCGCCCTGCTGATGGCGCGCTACCTGGCCGAGGTCCTCGAGCGCCACCCGCCGCCGGGGCGCCGGGCGCTGGACCTGGCCTGCGGCACAGGGACGCTCGCCGTCACCCTCGCCGAGGACGGGTGGCAGGTGGTCGGGGTGGACCAGTCGGAGGCGATGCTCGCGCTGGCACGCCAGAAGGCCGCGGCGGCAGAGGTGAGCGACCGCGTCACATTCGTCCAGGGCGATATACGCGCGCTCGCGACCGCCGGCCAGCGGCCGTCCTATGATCTGGTGACCTGCACCTACGACAGCCTGAACTACCTACTCACCGAGGAGGACCTGCGGCGCTGCTTCCAGGGCGCCGCGCGGGCGCTCGTCCCCGGCGGGCTGTTCTTCGGCGACATGAACACCCGCCACTTCCTCGAGGAAGTCTGGCCGGCGTGTGAGGTGGACGAGCGCCGCGGGTTGGTCCAGGTCTCACAGACCCATTTCGACCCGCAGACCGCGACGTCGACCATGCGCCTCACCGGCTTCGCAGGCGACGATAAGAGGGGGTACCTGCGCTTCGACGAGACGCACGTCGAGCGCGCCTACCCGCCCGAGACCGTCGCCGCGCTGCTTGCGGAGGCCGGGCTGTGCGTCGAGGCCGCCTATGAGTGCTTCACATTCCAGCCGCACCACGCGCGCAGCCATCGTATCGCGTGGGTCGCCAGGAAGCCGGGCGCAGATCGTTGACTGCACTGTGCGGCAGGGAAGGCGCGGCTGAGGAGCTTGCGGAGCGCGGTCCACCTGCGACCTGGCATAAGGAGGGCGTCGTTGAAGAAGATCGTCGTCATCACCACCGGCGGCAGCATCGTGACCAGGCGCGGGCCGGCTTCCGGCGCCGCGGTGCCGATGATGCGCAGCGAAGACTTGATGGAGCAGCTGGCCCACAGCGACATCGAGCCGTCCTTCGCCGAGTTCTCCAACCTGCCCAGCAGCCACTTCACTCCGGTGCAGGGCCTCGAGCTGGCCTACCGCATCGAGAGCATCCTGAAGGATGACGACATCTACGGCGTGGTGGTGGTCCACGGCGTCGACACGCTGGAGGAGACGGCCTACCTGCTCGACCTGACGCTCACCTCGCCCAAGCCGGTGGTGCTCACCGGGGCCGTGCGCCAGCCCACCGCCCCCGGCTACGACGGCGTCGCCAACCTCGCGGCCGCGGTGCGGGTCGCCGCCGCGCCAGAGGCGCAGGAGCTCGGCGTGCTGGTGGTCTTCGCCGAGCAGATCCTGGCCGCGAGCGCGGCGCAGAACGTCCACACCCAGGCGCTGGCGGCCTTCGGGGCCAGCGGGCCCGGCATGCTCGGGCGCGTGGAGGGCGGGCGAGTCTGGATCGCGCAGCGCCCGGCCCAGCGCCAGCACATCCCGGCGGCGCGCCTCGAGGAGCGCGTCGACCTGATCACCGTGACGCAGGGCGCCGACGACCGGCTGCTGCGCCACTCGATCGAGGACGGCGTGGCCGGCCTGGTGATCGAGGCGTTCGGCGGCGGGCGCGTGCCGCCCTGGTGGCTGCCCTCCATCCGCGAGGCGATCGCCCAGCGCACCGTCGTGGTGGTGGCCTCGCGCTGCCGCGCGGGCGCGCTCTACGACGAGCACGGGTACGTCGGGGCGTACCACGACCTGCAGCGCCTCGGGGTGCTGTTCGCCCACGACCTGAGCGGCGCCAAGGCGCGGATCAAGCTGATGCTGGCGCTCGGCGCGGCCAGGCGCCCGGAGGAGGTGCGCACGTGGTTCACCTAGAGGGCATCGAACACGAATGACAGTACTGCCAAAACCTGAGGAGAAGGCCGCGTACGTCGAGCGCATGTTCTCCCGCATCGCACCCGGCTACGACCGCATGAACGGCATCATGACGTTCGGGATGGACCGCCGCTGGCGCGACGCGGCCGTCGCCGCTGTTGCGCCGACCGCCAACGCACGCACCCTCGACGTCGGCACCGGCACGGGCGACTTCCTGCCGCTGCTGGCGGGCTGGGCGCGCGACGGCCTGACGGTCGGGGTGGACTTCACGCTGCCGATGATGCGCGCCGGCCTCGGGAAGATCGAACGGGTGCGCGCCAGCTTTGTGGCCGGCGACGCGCTCCAGCTGCCCTTCGCGGACGAGAGCTTCGACGCGATCACCACCGGCTTCACCCTGCGCAACGTGGTGGACATCGGCGCGGCGTTCCGCGAGATGCTGCGCGTGGCGCGGCCGGGGGCGGTGCTCGCCTGCCTGGAGGTCGCCCGCCCGCACAACCGGCTGCTGCGCCTCGGCCACCACCTGTACTTCCAGCACATCGTGCCGCTCCTGGCCCGCGCGCTCGGCGCCGACGCCGACGCCTACACCTACCTGCCGCAGTCGGCGCGCGCCTTCCCGCCGCCTCCGGTGCTGGCGCAGATCATGCAAGAAGCGGGCTGGGAGGACGTCCAGTACCGGCTGCTCGGCCTCGGCGCGGTGGCGCTCCACACCGCCAGGCGAAGGAAGCGCCGGAGTTAGTATTGGCAGAAGTGACGCGGCCGGCAACGATCGCCCTTCTTCTGCCGCAGAGCGACAGCAACACCTCAGCGGTCGTCACACGACAGGCCCCTGCGGGTGCAACACAGCATGCCACGTTGACGTCGTACGGAGCGCAGACGATGGTCTGCGAGTGATGGAGTACGGACGGGATGTCAAGCTATGAGGATGATCGCCTGCCGCAGCGCGACCGCGAGGCCGAGCGGCGGCGGCGAGAGGGGCTGATGCAGCGCCGGCTGCGCGCGGCGCGCGGCGAGGAGGTGGACGACATCCTCGACGATGATGACGAGGAGGAGTACATCCCCCGCGCGTACCGGCACGTGCCCGAGCCCTACGTGCCGAACTACGCCGCTGGCGGCTGCGCGACCTCCATCCTCTACCTGGTGCTGGGCGGGATCACGGTGGCGCTGCTGTTCATGCTCTTCGGGAGGCAGGTGTTCCAGAGCGTCACCCAGAGCGTGCCCGAGCGCGTGCGGCAGGTGATCGCCACGCCGACGCCGACGGTGCGCGACCGCGGCGGCACGATCCAGCAGATCCGCAGCCTCAACCGGCTCGAGACGCAGCAGTTCTCGATCGAGCGCGTGGTCGAGGCGCGGGTCGAGCGCGGCAACTTCCTGGACAACTTCCTCGGCGAGCGGCTGCTGCTGATCGCCAGCGGCGACGTGGTGGCCGGCGTGGACCTGAGCAAGCTGCGCGAGAGCGACGTGCAGATCTCCGAGGACGGCGAGCACATCACGCTGCGGCTGCCGCCCTCCGAGATCTTCAGCGCCAGGCTCAACAACGAGCGCACCACCGTCTACGACCGGCAGACCGGGATCGTGACGCAGATCATGGGCGGGCAGGACAAGACCCTGGAGACGCAGGCGCGCCAGGAGGCCGAGAAGCAGATCCTCGACGCGGCGTGCGAGAACAACGTGATGCAGCGGGCCGCCGACGACGCCAAGCGCTCGATGGAGGCGTTCCTGCGGCTGCTGGACTTCGAGAGCGTCGAGGTGATCGCCGAGGCCGGCACGTGCGCCCCGCCCGTGAGCGACACGGCTCCCTGAGCCCGGCATCTCTGGCAGAGCTT
>Ga0207864_1004090_pt1 | contig 11424 bp, 12 predicted proteins | sample HigsolmetaAR202D_FD_184834 | JGI IMG/M metagenome (GOLD analysis project Ga0207864, IMG submission 184834) | Ionic liquid and high solid enriched microbial communities from the Joint BioEnergy Institute, USA - AR20-2-D (SPAdes) (version 2) ...
GGGCCGACGTGCCATCATAACCACCTTGCCAAGGAAAGGGCCCAACATGCGTGTGTATTACGATCGCGATGCCGATCTCAATCTGATCAAGGGCAAGAAGGTGGCCATCGTCGGCTACGGCAGCCAGGGCCATGCCCACGCGCTCAACCTGCGCGACAGCGGCGTCAAGGAAGTGGCGGTCGCCCTGCGCAAGGGCTCCGGCTCGGTCAAGAAGGCCGAGGCCGAGGGCTTCAAGGTGATGGAGGTGGCCGAGGCCGCCAAGTGGGCCGACGTCGTCATGATGCTGACGCCGGACGAGCTGCAGGCTGACATCTACCGCGACCACCTGCACGACAACATGAAGCAGGGCGCCGCGCTGCTCTTCGCCCACGGTCTCAACGTGCACTTCAACCTCATCGAACCGCGCGCCGACCTCGACGTGCTCATGGTGGCGCCCAAGGGCCCCGGCCACACGGTGCGGTCGGAGTACCAGCGTGGCGGCGGCGTGCCGACGCTCATCGCCATCCACCGTGACGCCTCGGGCAACGCCCATGATCTCGGCCTGTCCTACGCCTGCGCCATCGGCGGCGGCCGCGCGGGCATCATCGAGACGACCTTCAAGGAAGAGTGCGAGACCGACCTCTTCGGCGAGCAGGTGGTGCTGTGCGGCGGCCTCGTCGAGCTCATCCGCGCCGGCTTCGAGACGCTGGTCGAGGCGGGCTACGCCCCCGAGATGGCCTATTTCGAGTGCCTGCACGAGGTGAAGCTGATCGTCGACCTCATCTACGAGGGCGGCATCGCCAACATGAACTACTCGATCTCGAACACGGCCGAGTACGGCGAGTACGTCACCGGCCCGCGCATCATCACGGCCGAGACGAAGGCCGAGATGAAGCGCGTGCTGGCCGACATCCAGTCCGGCAAGTTCACGCGCGACTGGATGCTCGAGAACAAGGTCAACCAGACCTCGTTCAAGGCCACCCGCGCCCGCGTCAACGCCCATCCGATCGAGGAGGTCGGCGAGAAGCTGCGCGCCATGATGCCCTGGATCAAGGCCAAGGCGCTGGTCGACAAGTCGCGGAACTGAGGTTCGACTGCCTTGCCCGCGTGGCCGCGACGCCGGCCACGCGGGTGTGGCGTGCGCAGCGAGGCGCGGGCTGGACAGGCTCGCGCCTTTGCCGTGTTGACCCCTTGCCGTTCTAGAAGAAAGGAAGGGCGAAGGCTCCGGGGGCGAGCAGCACGAAGGCCCACACCATGGCCGAGGCGATGTTCGCCATCTGGAACAGGAACTGCGGCATGGCGAAGATGCCGGCAATCAGCGGCACCACTGCCCTGAGCGGCCCGAAGAAGCGGCCGATGAAGATGCCCCAGGCCCCCCAGCGCATGAAGAAGCTGTGGCCGCGCTCCACCATCTGCGGGTGGCGCGACAGCGGCCACACCCGCGTCGCCGCGTCCTTGAAGTGAAAGCCGATGAGGTAGGACACCCAATCGCCGAGGCTCGCCCCCGCGGCGGCGCCGAGCCAGACCGGCCAGAACTCGAGGCCGCTGGCGCCGACGAGGGCGCCGATGCCGACGAGGATGCCCCAGGCCGGCACCAGCAGCGAGATGAAGGCGAAGGATTCGGCGAAGGCGAGCCCGAAGACGACGGCGGGGGCCCACTCGCCATGATCGCGCACGAAGGCCACCGTGCCGGAAACGATATTCTCGAAGGTCATCGTGCGCCCGGATGGAAAGAACGGCCCCCTTATGTCGGGTGCAGGCGGTAGAGTGCAAGAGAAAGAGCGGCGAAAGGCGGTGCCGGGCCGCAGTTGCGTCGCGGAGTGTATCGGGTAACGTCTGCTGCGCCCAACGAAGACAAAGGAATCGGAGGGGGTCGAGGATGGACGGGAATGCACGCTCCGGCTGAGGTAAGGGGAACGGATACCCCCGCGGTGCGGCTGTCACAGGTGGCGGTCACCTTCGCCCTGAAGGGCGGAGGGACCTATCAGGCCGTGCGCGACATCAATCTCTCCGTTGGTGCCAACGAGTTCGTCGCCATCGTCGGCCCGACGGGTTGCGGCAAGTCGACCCTGCTCAACGCCGCAGCCGGGCTGCTCAAGCCGTCGGCTGGCGGAACGGAGATTTTCGGCGAGCGGCTGACGGGCCTCAACGCCCGCGCTGGCTATCTCTTCCAGCAGGATGCGCTCATGCCCTGGAAGACGGCCGTCGACAACGTGGCTGTGGCGCTGGAGCCCAAGGGCGTGCCGCGCGCCGAGGCGCTCGCGCGCGGGCGGGAGTGGCTCGGCCGCGTGGGCCTCGCTGCCTTCGCCGACCGCTACCCGCACATGCTCTCCGGCGGTCAGCGCAAGCGCGTCGCCCTGGCGCAAATGCTGATCCGCAACCCGCAGATCCTGCTGATGGACGAGCCGTTCGGGCCGCTCGACGCCCAGACGCGGCAGATCATGGGCAACCTGCTGCTCGAGCTGTGGGCGCAGGACCGCAAGGCGGTGATGTTCGTCACGCACGACCTTGAGGAGGCCATCGCGCTGGCCGACCGGGTGGTGGTGATGTCCGCCGGGCCGGCGGCTCGCATCGTCGGTGATTATCCGGTCTCCCTGCCGCGGCCGCGTGACATCGCCGAGATCCGCCTCGATCCGGCCTTCCATGACATCCACAAGGCCATCTGGGCGACGCTGCGCGTCGAGGTGCAGAAGGCCTACGCCCAGGGAGAGGGGGGGAAGGCATGAGACGCGCGCCGCTCATCGCGATGCAGGTCGGCGTCGGGCTCGCCTTCCTCATCTTGTGGCATCTGCTCACCGCCGTGCCGATGGCCGGCGGCAAGCCGCTGTTCGACCCGTTCTTCTTCTCAACGCCGCTCGATGTCCTCCTGCGCACGTGGAAGGATCTCGTCTCGGGCGAGCTGTGGTATCACCTCGGCATCACGCTGACTGAGACGGTGCTCGCCTTCGCCTTCGGTGCCATCGGCGGCATCGCCTTCGGCTTCCTCTTCGCGCGGCGCGAGATCCTCGCCAATGTGTTCGACCCCTACATCAAGGCGGCGAACGCCCTGCCGCGCGTGGTTCTGGCGCCGATCTTCGCCCTGTGGTTCGGCCTGGGCATCTGGTCCAAGGTGGCGCTCGGCTTTACGCTCGTCTTCTTCATCGTCTTCTTCAACGTCTACCAGGGCGTGCGCGAGGTAAGCCCCGTGGTGCTCGCCAATGCCCGCATGCTGGGGATGAACGAACGTCAGCTCCTGCGCCACGTCTACTGGCCGGCGGCGCTGACCTGGATGTTCTCGTCGCTCCACACCTCGGTCGGCTTCGCGCTGGTGGGGGCCGTGGTGGGCGAGTATCTCGGCGCTTCGGCGGGGCTCGGCTACAAGATTCACGAGGCGGAGAGCGTCTTCGACGTCACCGGCGTGTTCTCGGGCATGCTGGTGCTCGCCATCTTCGTCATCGTGATAGACACTTTCGTCACGGCTATCGAGAAGCGGCTGACCGTCTGGCGGCCAAGCTCCGGTACGGCGACGGCGCAGGGGTAGGCGCGTAACAGCAGACAGAACGACGAGGGAGGAAAACAATGACATTCTGGAAGACGATCGCTGCAGCGGCCCTGATGGCTGTGGCCGGCAGCGCCGCACAGGCGGCGGACCTGGAGAAGCCGAAGCTTACGCTCGGCGTCGGTGGCAAGCCGCTGCTCTATTACCTGCCGCTGACCATTGCGGAGCGGAAGGGCTTCTTCAAGGAGGAGGGGCTCGACGTCGAGATCAATGATTTCGGCGGCGGCGCCAAGTCCCTGCAGGCCCTCGTCGGCGGGTCCGTCGATGTCGTGACGGGGGCCTACGAGCACACCATCCGCATGCAGGCGAAGGGCCAGGACATCCGGGCCGTCATCGAGCTCGGCCGCTTCCCCGGCATCGTGCTGGCGGTGAAGAAGGAGAAGGAAAACGCCATCCGCTCCCCGGCCGACCTTAAGGGCGCCAAGGTCGGCGTCACGGCGCCGGGCTCGTCCACCAACTTCTTCGTCAACTATCTCATCGCCAAGGCTGGCGGCAATCCGAAGGATGCGGCCTACATTGGCGTCGGCGGCGGTGCGGGCGCGGTCGCGGCCATGAAGAAGGGCGAGATCGACGCCATTTCGAATCTCGACCCGGTCATCTCCAAGCTCGAGGCGGACGGTGACGTTGTCATTCTCGCGGATTCGCGCACGGAGCAGGGGACCAAGGAGATCTTCGGTGGCTCCAACCCGGCCGCGGTGGTCTATCTCAAGCAGGACTTCATCGAGAAGAACCCCAAGACGGTGCAGGCCATCGTCAACGCCTTCTACAAGACGCTGAAGTGGCTGGAGACGGCGAGCACCGCCGACATCGTCGCCACCGTGCCGGAGGCCTACTACCTCGGCGACAAGGAGCTCTACGAGCGGGCCGTTGCCGCTTCGCGCGAGACCTATTCGCGCACGGGCATCATTCCCGAGAGCGGCATGAAGAGCGCGCTCGACATGCTCGTGCAGTTTGATGAGGAGCTCGCCAAGGCTGACATCGACCTGTCGAAAACCTTCACCGACACCTTCGTGAAGAAGGCAGCCAGCGGCAGCTGAGCCGGCTGCTGCGGGAAAGGAGGCGGCCATGGACGAAGAGAAGTTCAACATGGCGCTGCGCAAGTTCCTGAAGCAGGTGGGCGTCACCTCTCAGCGCGAGATCGAGCGCGTGGTGCGCGAGGGGGCTGTGCCCGGCGGCCGGCTGAAACTGCGCATGCAGCTCACGGCCGAGGGTGTGCCGCTCAACCATGTCGTCGAGGACACGATCGAGCTGAAGTGAGGGCGCCTCGCTGCCTCACCGCCGCTGGCCGGGCGGAATCGCCCGCCGGCGGCGGGCCCGAGCAAGTCAACAGACGATCCATCGCGCAGGCGTGGGCCAACCCTCACGCCTTTTCATTTTTCCTCGCCGGCCGGTGCAGCTAAATCGGTGCTCTCCGCTCGGGAGGCATCCGCATGAACGTTCTTTCCATTCAGTCGCACGTTGCCTTCGGCCATGTCGGCAACGCCTCGGCCGTGTTTCCCATGCAGCGACTGGGCGTCGAGGTGTGGCCGATCCACACGGTGCAGTTCTCCAACCACACCGGCTACGGTGCCTGGAAGGGGCGGGTCTTCGATGCACCGATGATCGAGGAGATCGTCGACGGAATCGCGGAGCGGGGCGTGTTGCCCATCTGTGACGGCGTGCTGTCCGGCTACATGGGCTCCTCCGACATCGGCAACGGCATCCTCTCGGCCGTGCGACGGGTGAAGGAGGCCAATCCGGCCGCGCTCTACTGCTGCGACCCGGTGATCGGCGACGTGGGGCGCGGCGTCTTCGTGCGCCCCGGCATTCCCGAGTTCATGCGAGACCATGCCGTGCCGGCTGCGGACATCGTCACGCCGAATCAGTTCGAGCTCGACTTTCTCTCCGGCCGCAGCTCGGCGACGCTCGCCGAGGCGAAGGCGTCGGTGGCGGCGGTGCAGGCGATGGGGCCGCGTGTCGTGATGGTGACGTCCCTCCACACCGAGGAGACGCCGGCCGATGCCCTGGACCTGCTGGCTGCCGACGGCGAAGGCGTCTGGCGCGTGCGCACGCCACGCCTCTCCCTTGGCGTCAGCGGCGCGGGAGACGCCATCGCGGCGCTGTTCTTCGTCCACTTCCTGCGCAGCCGCTCGGCGGCGAAGGCGCTCGCGGCGGCGGCGGCCTCCGTCTACGGCCTGCTCAAGCGTACTCAGGAGGCCGGCTCGCGCGAGATCCTGACCGTGGCGGCGCAGGATGAATTCGTCACGCCGAGCCATAGTTTTCCCGTGGAGGCCGTCTAGAACCGGTTCCGTCGGCAACCGGAGGCTTCACACTCCGGCGCGCGAGGCGCCTAATGGCCGTTGCGGCTTCGCCGCGCGGGCCGGACGGGCGAGACTGGCAGGAGCGAGGGCTTGGGATGCGGCTGCGCGTGGCGACGTTCAATGTGGAAAATCTCATTGCGCGTCACCGCTTCGGGACGACGCCGCGTTTCGAGACAGCCGCTGCGATGTCCCTGTTCGACTTTCCCTCCAAGGAGCATCGTGAAGCCGTGGAGCGCTCGGTGGCGGTGGCACTGGAGGACGACAAGCGGCAGATGACGGCGCTTGCCATTGCCGAGGCCCATGCCGACATCCTGTGCCTGCAGGAGGTGGACAGCCTCTCGGTGCTGGAGGCGTTTTTTGCCAACTACGTGCACCGCCTCGCCGACAAGCGCTACGGCCATTTCCGGCTCAAGCATGGCAACGACGTGCGCGGCATCGACGTGGCCTGCGCCCTCCGGCGCGATCTGGTGTCCGGGTCGGGCGCGGTGCGCGCCACCTCGCATGCGGGCCTCACCTTCCGCGACCTCGATGTGTTCGATGACGACCTTGCCGCCATGGGGCGTCTGGAGACGGACCGGGTCTTCCAGCGTGACTGCCTGATGGTCGACATCGACCTCGGTGAGGCCACGCTGACGCTGTTTGTCTGCCACTTCAAGTCCATGAGTAACGGGCGTGAGGACGGCCGCGTCGCCACACTGCCGCTGCGCCGTGCCGAGGCGCGGGCGGTGCGGCGCCTGGTCGAGGCGCGCTTCGGCCCTGCCGTCGCCGAGGCGAACTGGCTCGTCGTCGGTGATCTCAACGGCTGCGAGGAGACGATCGGCCCCGGCGCCCGCGTGATCCCGGAAGGGGAGAGCGGCCTCGAGCCGTTGACGCACGGCTTCGCCGTCAACCCGCTGGCCGCCCTGCCGGCACACGAGCGGTGGACGCATTTCCGCCGCGCCTGGTCGGAGCGGGAGGGGCGCATCGTCGAGCGGCACATGCAGCTCGACTACATCCTGCTCTCGCCCGCGCTCGCCGCGGCCAATCCGGCTCCCGGGGTCGAGATCGTGCGCCGCGGGCTGCCCTATCGTGTGCCGCTCGACCCGCGGCAGGAAAATCGCTCGCTGGCGGCACTCGCAACCTCCGGCGATCGTTATCCCCGTGTTGGCTGGGACAGGCCGAAGGCGAGCGACCACTGCCCGCTCGTCGTCGAGCTCGACCTGCCGACCCGACGCAATCCGCCGCAAGCATAGGAATGGAAACGATGGGACGCCGCTTCTTCACGCTCGACGTCTTCACCGACACTGCGCTCGGTGGCAATCCACTCGCCGTCGTGCTCGACGGGCAGGGCCTCGGTGATGCCGGCATGCAGGCGATCGCCAAGGAGTTCAACCTGTCTGAGACGGTCTTCGTGCTGCCGCCTGACGATGCGAACCATCGCGCCCGTCTGCGTATCTTCACGCCGACGGCGGAACTGCCCTTCGCGGGCCATCCGACGGTCGGTACGGCGGTGTTGCTCGGCCTCATCGACCACGGGGCGAGCCCCGGGGCGCTCGCCTTCACGCTGGAGGAAAAGGTGGGGCTCGTGCCCTGCGCCGTGGAGGTCGTCGGCAAGGGCAAGGGGCGCGCCACCTTCACCCTGCCGCGCCTGCCGGAGCGGCTGAGCGACCTTGCCTCGCCGGCGGCCCTGGCCGCAGCGCTTGACCTCGCTGTGGACGAGATCGGCTTCGGCGTTCATCGGCCGGCCAAGTATTCGGCCGGCGTGCCCTTTGCCATCGTGCCGGTGGCGGGCCGGGCAGCGGTCGACCGGGCCCGGCGGCGCGTCGCCGCCTGGGATACGGCCTTTGGCGATGGGCCACGGGCAAACGCCTTCATCTATTGCCGCGAGCCGGTGGTCGAGGGGCACGCCTATTACGCGCGCATGTTTGCGCCGGATCTTGGCATCGGGGAGGACCCGGCCACGGGCTCGGCGGTGGCGGCTTTCGCCGGCGCTATCATGGACTACGACAAGCCCGCGGACGGGGAGCACACCCTCGTCATCGAGCAGGGCTATGCCATGGGGCGCCCCTCGCAGATCGAGCTGACGCTGACCGTCACGGACGGGGCGCTCGTCAAGGCCTCCATCGGAGGCTCGGCCGTGGTCGTCAGCGAGGGAGCGCTTTTCCTGTGAGCGAGGAGGCCGCCATCCTGCCGCTGGTCGGCGTCGAGGCCTGGTTCGATGTTGGGCCCTGGCCCTGGGCCGAGGAGCACAGGGCAGAGATCGATGCGCACTGGGCGCGCCGGAAGGCTGAGAGTCCGGCACTCTACAACGGCCGGGTGCTGGTCTGCTGCGAGCGGCGGGTGGAGGGCGGCATCCTCAAGGTGCGCTATCGGGAAGCAGACTATGCAAGCTTTCTCGCCATGCGCGACCTCGGCTTTCCGCCCGGCAGCGCCGGCAACTGCTTCGCCATGGCGGCGCTGCAGGCGGCCGACGGCGCCTATCTTCTCGGCATCATGGGCGGCCACACGGCCAATCCGGGGCGCATCTACTTTCCTGCCGGCACGCCGGACCCCGGCGATGTCCTGCCCGACGGGAGGGTGGATCTCGCTGGCAGCGTCAGCCGGGAGCTTCTGGAAGAGACGGGCCTCAGCGCGCGGGACGTCACCATCGAGGAGACGTGGACTGCCGTCATTGACGGCGCGCGCACCGCGCTGATGCGGCCGGTGCGCTCGCCCCTGCCGGCGGCGGTGCTGAAGGCGCGGATCGAGGCCTGGCCTGGCTGGCGCAGCAGGATCAGCCGGAACTGTCGGGCATGCACATCGTGCGCACGCCGGCGGACATCGATGCCGAGCGGATGCCCTGTTTCACGCAGCTCTTCCTGCGGCACCTGCTGAGGGGCTGACGACGCAGGATTCGGCCAGCTGCCGTTCGGCCCGGTTGGCCCGCCGCGGCGGCCGCAAGCGGCGCGCGGCGGGGAGGCGGTGCGATCAGCGATAGCCGTAGCGCGACTTGGTGGCGGCCAGCATCGCGCGCGCGTCGCGGTCAGCGCCGCTCATGCAGGTGCTGGCGGCCTTGTCCACCTCAGGCGTGAGCCTGGCGTAGACGCTGGGGTTGAGGTAACCGGTATCCACGTCGCGGCGGGTGATCTCACGGAAGGTGTTGATCTCGCGGGCGCAGGCACTGTCGCCCGGCAGCTGCGGCACGGCCGGGGTGGCGGCCGCCTGCTGCTGCGCCGGGCCCTCGCCTGTCGTGTTGCAGGCGGCGAGGGAAAGGGCCAGCACGGTTGCGCCGAAAAGCGTCGGCAGCGCGCGGATCGACATGTCTCAACCTCTCCAGATGGGTGAATCGTGAGTTGCAGCCTTGGCGGGCAATTGGGACGCGTCAATGGCAAGAGACGGCGCGAAGGGGCGCTGCCGTGCATTCCCCGATAAAGTGTTGCTTGTCAGCACGTGGTCTCGTCGTTTAGAAGCAGTCTGGATATGTCGCCAGCGCGACGGGTGCGCTGGGCGAGCGCGAGGGGAACGGGCCGTGGTCATTTCCGGCTCCAGCACGACGATGGCAGGCGCGGCGTCCGCCGCCGCATCGCTGCGCGCGCTCGATGTGCTTCGTCTTTCGGGCCTTCTTCTTCTCCTTAGCCGCCCCTGAGAGCCGGCTGGGCACGCGTGCCTGGGCACTCAGGGGACGACGCAGAGGCCAACCACCGACGAAACAGACGACACGCCGGCCGCAGTGCCGTGCCGCCCGAAGAGGACATTCACCATGACCAATCCCACCACCGACGCCGCGAAGAAGGACCGCGTCATCATCTTCGACACGACGCTGCGCGACGGCGAGCAGTGCCCCGGCGCCTCGATGACCTTCGAGGAGAAGCTGGAGGTCGCGGAACTCCTCGACAACATGGGCGTGGACGTGATCGAGGCGGGCTTCCCCATCGCGTCGGTCGGTGACTTCGAATCTGTCTCCGAGATCGCGCGTCGCACCAAGCGAGCCGTGGTCGCCGGCCTCGCCCGCGCCATTGCGGGCGACATCGACCGTGCAGGGGAGGCAGTGCGCCACGCCCAGCGCGGCCGCATCCACACCTTCGTATCCACCTCGCCGATTCACCTCGCGCACCAGATGCGCAAGAGCGAGGAGGAGGTGCTGGAGATCATTGCCGCGACGGTGGCCCGGGCGCGCAACCTCGTCGAGGACGTCGAGTGGTCGGCCATGGACGCCACGCGCACGCCCATCGAATATCTGTGCCGCTGCGTGGAAACCGCCATCAAGGCCGGCGCCAGCACCATCAACCTGCCCGACACGGTGGGCTACGCCACGCCGGACGAATACCGCAACATGTTCCAGACCATCCGCGAGCGGGTGCCGAACGCCGACAAGGCCATCTTCTCCGTGCACTGCCATGACGACCTCGGCCTGGCCGTGGCCAACTCGCTGGCCGGCGTCGAAGGTGGAGCGCGCCAGATCGAGTGCACGATCAACGGCCTTGGCGAGCGCGCCGGCAATGCCGCGCTCGAGGAGATTGTCATGGCCATCAAGACGCGCGGCGATGTCCTGCCCTACGAGACGGGCATCGAGACGACGATGCTGACGCGTGCCTCCAAGCTCGTCTCGGCCGTTACGTCCTTCCCGGTGCAGTACAACAAGGCGATTGTCGGGCGGAACGCATTCGCGCACGAGAGCGGCATCCACCAGGACGGGATGCTGAAGAACGCCTCGACCTACGAGATCATGACGCCCGAATCGGTGGGCGTGACCAAGACCTCGCTGGTCATGGGCAAGCACTCCGGTCGCCATGCCTTCCGCGAGAAGCTGAAGGCGCTGGGCTACAACCTCGGCGAGAACGCGCTGGAGGATGCCTTCCGCCGCTTCAAGGACCTCGCAGACCGCAAGAAGCATGTCTACGACGAGGACATCGAGGCGCTCGTCGACGAGGAGATCCTGACGGCGCACGACCGGGTCAAGCTGGTGTCGCTGTCCATCATCGCCGGCACGCGGGGACCGCAGCGGGCGACGATGAAGCTCGATGTGGGCGGCGAGATCCGCACGGAGGAGGCAGAGGGCAACGGGCCCGTCGACGCCACCTTCAACGCCATCAAGGCACTGGTGCCGCACGAGGCGACGCTGGAGCTCTACCAGGTGCACGCGGTGACCGAGGGCACCGACGCCCAGGCCGAGGTCTCTGTGCGGCTCGCGATGAACGGTTCGTCCGTGACCGGCCGCGGGGCAGACCCGGACACGCTGGTGGCCTCGGCGCGGGCCTATCTCGCCGCGCTCAACAAGCTGCTGGTGCGCGGCGAGCGCCTGCACGCCCACGCCGCCGAATGATGAAAACGGCCCGGCAGCGCCGGGCCGCACCCCTTCGACCCGCGGCTATCCACAGCCGCGGGGCGGGACGGAAAAAAGTTCAGGACCTGCTGGACAAGCCGCACGGTCTTTGATACTTCCCCGCTCGTTCCGGCGGCGCTGGTCGCCGCAAGTTGATGGGCGCATAGCTCAGTTGGTAGAGCAGCTGACTCTTAATCAGCGGGTCCTAGGTTCGAGCCCTAGTGCGCCCACCATCAACTCGCTGATGTTGCTGGATTCCCATCGCTCGCGCTGACGGGCGATGATGTTTTCCGGTCTCACTGACCATTTTCCGATTCCCGTTCCGT
>Ga0207864_1004095_pt1 | contig 11410 bp, 11 predicted proteins | sample HigsolmetaAR202D_FD_184834 | JGI IMG/M metagenome (GOLD analysis project Ga0207864, IMG submission 184834) | Ionic liquid and high solid enriched microbial communities from the Joint BioEnergy Institute, USA - AR20-2-D (SPAdes) (version 2) ...
GCGAGCCACTCGACGTCCGTTCCCCCTACTTGAGCCGCGTACGTTTCTTCCGGATCGGGCGGACACCACAAGGCGAAAGATCCTCTTCACGCCTGGAGCTTCCGGTCAGGCTGTTCTGCGCTTTGAGAGCTCAGGCCTGAATGACGCTGAACCGCTCGCCACTCAATTCGGTGAGTGTCGCGTCACGTGCATCAAAGGCAAACGACAGGAAATCGAGGTGCGGTTCCTCACACCGTACGACGGGCCGATTGAGATCACCAGCTGGGATGCGGGGGAGGCAAGCTGATGAAGCTCAGCGATCAGATGCTGTTCGGCCATCCGATACTGTCGTCCGGATCGAATGACTATCACGACAGTCTTTTCGCAGCCGAGTTCGACATCAATATCGAGGACCCTGACTGGCTAATTATCACTGCGACCATAAACCTGCAGTGTAGTGATCTGGATACTCTCTTGGAAGAGGGAGGCGCCGGTTGCGGCTTCTATGTCATTTGCCGTGAGACATACCAGAACCGCCTTATAGAAATGACTCCTGGGCGTGCCAGCCACAAACTGAACGCGCATCATTTCTTCGGGACCATACAGTTGCGCCCGGTCGTGTGGTCGACGGAATCCCGTACCGGTTGGACAAGCAAGTACTTGCATCCGGAGTACGGCGGGCGGGTGGACTTTCCTGCTGCAGCGATCTTGGCCGTCGGAGATGAGTCGCGATTCTCCATCGATCGGGAGCGGCTACGGCCGTTCGAATCCATATTTGCACTCGCTGCGAATGACGGGCTGCAGCGCGGCGAAATGGCCGTCGATCCGGAACGGGACAAGATCACGATCTTCGTGCACCCGGAGACAAAGGACAGCGTGGACTCGATCAGGAATGACCCGCGAGGCCGGACGGTCTTGTTGAACGCATTGTACCTCCCTGCGCTCATGCAGGTTTTGTCCGAAGTGGCGCAGCGGGGAAACACGTTCGAAAACAAGGCGTGGTACCGCATCTTTTCCGCTAAGTGCGGCGCGTCTGGGATAAATCCGGAGTCTGGCGAGTTACTGCAGAACGCGCAGCGCCTGCTGAAGTACCCGTTCGCTCGAATCGAGGACCAGAAGGAAAGGCTGTTTAGCTGATGGGGATGATGACGAGGCTGCCACATCTTTCTGAAAGCATGCTCGAGCAGCTGCGATCTGAAGTAGAGAGAAATATCGACCGGTACCGTAACAACGGATTTGCCGATCTGACCCGAGAGCCAGGCTGGTCGATTGACCTCGATATAAATTTCGATCCGTCCGGTCTTGAGGCTCTTGATGGCTCTGCGAAAGGGGCGGCGGGCGACCTCAAGAACACGAGAATAGTTGCGAAAGTACTGCAGGACCTCTCGCCTTCCCTCGCAAACGAGGAGCGCATATGGGTCAGGCTGTCACACGTAGAAGGATTCCGCTACTGCAGAGACAGGTGGTTGAGTGGCCTTCACGATGATCAGGCTGTCGCTAAGGCGGTTCGTCTGCATTTCTTCGCCAGAACGCAAACAGGTTTGCGAGACGACCATGCGATCTCCCGCCTATGGTGGAACGCCTACATCGCGAAGCATTGTTATCCTCATGACGCTGATCGTGGCCTTGAGCTACTGCTGACGAGAGCTGACGTCCGAAGCAGCCTCGTCGAGCGTATATGGCTTACCGGCCGTCGACGTCTGGCGACGGCGGTATTTCGATCGATGGAGAACGATGCCTTCGTGCTGAGTTCAGAGCGGAGTTTTCGAGAGTTCATGAAGGCAATCAACCTTCTTGGAGGAGGGATTGTTTTCGAGGCCATGACCGATGTCGAGATCGATTCATTTCTCGCGCGGTGCAGTGCGCATGCAGAAGCCCAACTTGCAGATCCGTTGCCTTCAAATGCCTGAATCGCCCTATGGACTGGTCTGCGTTCGGCGTGAGTGAAGATGCTACGATTGACGAGAAGAAGAACGATGTCAAGCGTGAACGTCAATGCTTATTGGTTCGTAGTTCGGTCGATGGTGTCGGTGAACCTTCAATGCAAGTCGACTAACATCTCTTGAGGACAGTTGAGTTTCAACAGGAGATTTGATGGATCGAGAGACAGAGATCCGGATCGGCGCCTACCGAAAGGCCCAGAATGCAATTGCGGAACTTAAGTCGGCGGTCGTCGACGTCTTGGCCACGGCAGGCTCAGATGGTCTGAGAAACTCACAGATTGGCCGGCTGCTCGGCATTTATCAGGGGCATGTCCGCCATCAAGGGCACATCTCTCGCACGATTCTCGAGATGCTTCAGGCCGACGGCATCGCGGAGCAGAGGGAGCAGGGTGGGCCATGGCAGATTCGGCAGCAGACCAACGTCGGCGCCGAAGATGACGAGTGAGTAGTCAACTGCTCGCACGCTTCACTCGATTAATGAACGCGTGTAGCGTCAGAATCTGACGCCGTTGTGTATCGGTGAAGCTGCTTTGAATCTCGCGTGGGACGACCAGAACGACGCTTCTGGCGATCATTTCGTTTGTCTGACTCACGCTTATCCCTGGCTCCAACGTAAGTAGGTGTTTGACCCGCACACGGTCAGCTTCGGCAAGAATCTGCCGCCACCGATCTTTGCACGTCGATTTCACGGCAAGCATTGCCAAGCAGTCGGCTGGTACTTGCGGGTCATGGTAGGCCGAAACTGACGGGAAGATGAAATCTGGCCTCGACGTCCCCTCCGTAATTGGCGCCCTGGCGTACGGGATGCTGTTTGCGTCAAGAATGGCCTGAACGTGTGCTCGAGCGCGTACCCTACTCGTGACTTACGTCGGTTCTGAACACTAAGGGAGAAGTCGACGAAGGCGTCGACATCATCCCCGAAGCCATCCCGAAGCCGCTTTAGTACCAAATGCCGTTCTAACAGCCGGAAGAGCGCCTCTTCACGCTCCAGCCAGGCAATCAGGGCTCCGTCGGGATCCTCGACGGGCTCAACATCGGGGGTGACTTCCCTAGCGAACGCCGAAAATTCGGCAGTCGGAGGAAAACCTTCGCCGAAACGGTCAAGAAGGACCTCCAGGTACGACTCTTCGAAGGCAGGACCAACGGCGGGTTCGATGCCCAGCAAGGCCAGTACTTCCCGAGCCGCGAAGCCGACTTCGGCGTCGTCGCGGCGGATGTCTCTGACCTCTACTCCCTGTACCGGCGACTGGAGGGCGAACAGCCAAAGCAGCTGTCTTTCAGCAGTGCTCCCCTGCGCGGCAAACACGACGAGGACAGAGTCGTCTGGCCTGCGAAGCACGAACGCTACATCACCTTCCTGGAGCTTCTCGGATGCGTCCGTGCGAGGGAAGTAGAGGCGGAACTCGGACCGCGTGGGATGACCTTCGCGGGCATCGTACCAGGTAACGAAGCCCTCTGCGGCGACGACATCCGTTTCGCTTTCACTCAGGTACATGAAGCGTGCCCGACGCGTCGCTCGAACTTCACCGAAGAGAGCCTTCAGAGCCTGGACGCCATTGAACTCGTGCTGATTGGAACGATCGGGCCTAGCTTCGACCGCCGACAGTCTCTTTGCAGCCGCGCCGGTGACGAGTGCGGAAAGGCCGTTGCTCATGCAGGAATGCGAGCTCGGTCGGCAGGCTCTGTAAAGGGAAACTGGAGTTGCTGTCCGGTGATGATTCGCATCATGTGTGGTACGACGGCGCCAGCGACCGCTTCTACGACCGGAACGACAACTGAGTTGCCGAACTGCCGATACGCCTGCGTATCCGACACCGGGATGGTAAACCGACGCCCCGGCCGGTCGAATCCCATCAGCCTTGCACATTCACGAGGCGTGAGCCGGCGTGGATTCCGGCGACCTCGCTTGATCAGTATCTCCGACCCGTCCTTGAAGTATCGTGCCGAGAGTGTGCGTGCGACATCGTCCGGCCCGACCAATCCGTACCCGAAGCCATTCCCCTTTTGCTGGTGCTTTTCTGCATAAGCGCGCAGGTACGCCCAGAGATGGTTAGTCAGGACATACTTGTCGGCGACAGTCGCACTCGGGCCCTCTGTGTACGGCCACTCGGGATGTTCCGACCCGTCCTCCGGATGGAGAATGGCTGCCAGACGCGGTCCGTGTTCAGGATCAGGGAGTGGTACGTCGGACAAGTCGAAATCTACACTCTCCCGAAATCCGACAATGAAGATCCGCTCCCTGTGCTGCGGAACGAATGCCTTCGCATCGATGACGCGAGTCGAGATGTTGTAGCCGAGAGTGTCAACGAGCGTTTCCACGATGCGCGCGAACGTCCTGCCCTGATCGTGGCTCTTAAGATTCTTGACGTTCTCCAGAATGAATGCCGCCGGGCGATGCCAGGCGATGATGTCGGCAATGTTGAAAAACAGGTTGCCCTGCTCAAGGCAACGGAACCCATGAGGCCGGCCAAGCGCGTTCTTCTTTGAAACGCCCGCGATCGAAAACGGCTGACAGGGAAACCCAGCCAGCAGGAGATCGTGAGGCGGAATCGACTCCGGGTCGACAAGCGTGATGTCCTTCGGGAAGGGGTGCTCCGGTCCGTCGCGGAAATTGGCTTCGTACGTCTGTCGACTGAACTTGTCCCGTTCACAGGAGAAGACGCAATGTCCTCCAATCGCCTCTACGCCGAGCCGGAGCCCTCCGATTCCGGCGAACAGATCGATGAACCGGAAGTCGGGTTTCCCGTTGACCGAGCGGGTGAACCCACTCGCCAATCGCCGCAGCAACTCCATCTCGGCAACGCTCGGCTTCGTCTCTCCCCGCTTCCATCGGTACAGGGTCGACTCAGTGCGCCCGAGTTGTCGCGCGATCTCGTCGCGCCGAAGCGGAATCGTTTCGATGAGGCGGCTGACTTCGCTATTAATCACCACGGTCACCGCTGGGAATGTTTTTGGCATTCTGCCAGGAAGGCCCTTCGCCGTCAAGGCGAAACTGTGAGGCGCTTCAAGAGCGACCGCGTGAGCCGGTCGACACTGGCTGTTTCGCACTCCCACACGGTAATGACCTTCCAGCCTTGCGCACGAAGCGCCTTGGCGGTTTGGCGGTCCCGCGATACGTTCTCGTCGAACTTGCGCAGCCAGAACGGCAAGTTGCTCTTCGGCGTGTACGCGAACCTGCATCGCGAATGCCTGTGCCAGAAGCACCCATGGACAAGAACGACGGTGCGGTGCCTAGGGAGAACTATGTCGGGTCGTCCCGGCAGCTTCCGGCTGTGAAGCCGGAAACGAAAGCCCAGGCGATGCAAAATCGAGCGGACGATTCGCTCAGGGCTCGTGTCACGGCTCCTGATCCGCGACATGTTCCAACTGCGATGCTCTCGGGAAATTGTGTCAGCCACTGGTTGCGACGATTGAAGACACCGTTCGAGCTTGGAGCCTACCACGCTCACTGAAGTCATCGCCCCAAGCCAAGACGTCGGTACTATTGTGCGCGGCGAAGAACAACTTCGCCGTCAGTCGCCGTGATTCGCCAATAGTCGGCAGGACGTCGGCGCCGTTGACGTCCGCACGTGACCGGCGTTAGCATCGATTCCTCACCCATCGCCTCATCCCCGCGCTGCCCGGCGCGGAGGATCGCACGCGCCCCCCAAGGGCGTGCTTGCGGGGCTGAGCGAGCGGGCTTCCTTCGTCGGAGCCGCGCTGACGTAGAGGTAGCCACAGCCTCAGGCTCTGGCGGTCAGACGAGTCGCTGAACCCGAGGGCGGCTCCAGACCACACGCCTCGGCGGTCGCGCCCAGCGCCACCGCCGACGTCCTCCCCAACAACACCTCGGCAACATCACGAGAGGTTCGCCAATGGAACCGAAAGACGCAGCTCCATCCTTCGACGGCGCTCAGCGTGGCCCTGCGCGTGTCGAACGGCCGGGCTCGGACGTCGAATCGCGCTGGTTCGACGTCAGGACGGCCGCGAAGTACCTGTGCATGACACAGCATGCGATCTACCACCGGATCAATCGCTGCCAGTTGCCGTTCATCCGCGACGGCCGCAGGGTCAGGTTCGACCGCGAGGCATTGGATCGCTGGATGCGAAAGGGGGAAAAGTATGGCTTTACGGAAGCGCGGCGGCATCTGGTACTTCCGGAAGATGATCAACGGGCGGCTGTTCCGCGAATCCACCGGGTTCGCCGACCGCAAGGCCGCCGAGCGGCGGGCCAACGAGATCGAACTCGACATCCGCGCCGGCATCCACGGATGGAAGAGCACGATTCCGAGTTTCGCTGAATGGTGGGACATCTACCGCAAGACCTACACGCCGCAGAAGTCGGCAAGGAACCGCGACGCGCAGATCGTCGCGCACTTCCTGCCGCACTTCGCCGCCAGACGCCTCGACGAGATCACGAAATCCGACGTGGTCCGCTACCTGAATTTCCGGCGGACGCAAATGACCGGCAACCCTGGCCACAAGAACCGACGCCAGGTGTCGGAGAGCACGGTACGCCGCGAACGCGGGCTGCTGCAGTCGATCTTCGAGCGCGCGATCGACGAGGGCTACGACATCCGCAACCCGTTCCGCGGCATCAAGCGCGGCAAGGACAAGCCGCGAACTCGCGTGCTCACGCTCGACGAGGAATCGTTGCTGCTGGAAGCGCTCCATCCGCGCTTCCAGCGATTCGTTCGGTTCGCGCTCGGCACGGGCTGTCGCCTCGACGAAATCCGAGGCATTGCTCCCGAGCGCGACATCGACTGGCTGCGCGGCACCGTTCACGTCACGGGCAAGTTCCGCAAGGAACGTGACGTGCCGATGCAGCCGGACGCCCGCGCGGCCCTCGAGGAACAGCTCGAGCAAGAAGGCAAGCTGTGGAAGCAGAACCCTCAGCGCCTGCGCGAGGTTTTGGCTGAAGGTTGCGTAAGCTTCCCCGGTCGGTAGACACTCCCTTGGTAGACTGCCGCCGTTCAGGAGCAGTCGATGCGGAAGTCGAAGTTCAGCGAAAGTCAGATCGTTGCGATCCTCCGGGAGGCGGAGGGCGGCGTTCCGGTGGCGGACCTATTGCGGAAGCACGGCATCAGCCGGCCGACGTTCTTCAAATGGCGAAGCAAGTATGGCGGGGCGACGGTGTCAGACGTGAAGCGGCTGCGTGAGCTCGAGACGGAGAACGCGCGGCTGAAGCGGATGTACGCCGACTTGGCGCTCGAGAACGCCGCCATCAAGGACGTGCTCCACCGAAAACTGTAGGGCCGTCCGCGAAGCGCCAGGTCGCCGCCGTGCTGGTTCAGGAGCACCAGCTCTGCGTGCAGCGGGCCTGTCGCGTGGTGAGGCTGTCGCGGGCGGCGTACTACCGGCCTCCACACGATGCGGCGCATCGAGACGCCGTGGTCATCGACGCCTTGACGGCTGTGGTCGAGCGCCACGGTCGCTGGGGCTTCTGGAAGTGCTTCGACCGGCTGCGCGCGCAGGGTCAGACATGGAACCACAAGCGGGTGCATCGCGTGTACTGCGCTTTGCGGCTCAATCTGCCGCGGCGTACGAGTCGCCGTGTCCCGAAGCGCGTGCGTCAGCCGTTGGACGCGCCGCCCCAACTCAATCACACCTGGGCCTTGGACTTCATGAGCGACACCCTGTACGACGGCCGCCGGGTGCGGCTGCTCACGGTCATCGACGAAGGCAACCGCGAAGCCCTCGACATCGTAGTCGGCACGTCGCTGCCCAGCCTCCGCGTGACGCGCGTACTGGAGGCGCTGGCCCTCGTGCACGGGGCGCCGGCGGCGGTGCGCGTGGACAATGGCCCGGAATTCCTCGCCCAGTCCTTTGTCGAGTGGTGCGCGGCGCACCAGACGGCGATCCATCACATCCAACCGGGCAAACCGGATCAGAACGCCTACATCGAACGCTTCAATCGCACGTATCGCACCGAGGTGCTCAACGCCCATCTCTTCGAATCGCTCGACTAGCTGCAAGCGCTGACCGACACCTGGCTGCGCGTCTACAACGAGGAGCGGCCCCATGACAGCCTCGGCCGGGTGCCGCCCCTGACGTTCTTGCCGAGGCCTCAACCCGTGGCTGAGTCTCCTTCAGAAGTGTCTGCTTGACGGGGAAGCTTACGGCTGCGCGCGAGCGAAGATTCCAACCATTACGCCGCACGTGCTACGTCACACGTTCGGCACGCGATGGCTCCAGGCTGGCGGCGACATCTGCAAGCTGTCGAAGATCCTCGGGCACTCCAGCGTCGCGGTCACCGAAGCACACTACGCGCACTTGCTGAAAGAGGATCTCGTCGCCGCGAGCCAACAAGTGAGGATTCCAGTCGCACCGAGAGGTGAAGGGAACGTCGTGAGAATGCCGCGTCGACGAGCATGAAGGGGCAGGCGGGCGATGTTTGAATCGACATCGATCGTCGTAGTCTTCCTACGACTGCGCCGATCAATCCAAACACTCACGATGTGCAAGCGGTCCTCGGCGCATTCCTGCGACGGCAAAGCAGCGACACCACCGCGCGGGTGGGCCCAAAATTGGGCTCACGAATCTGGGAAGTCTGTAAATCGTTCGAGAATCAGCACTTTGCAGGCTCTCTTCAGCTTGCCTTGGGCGCAGGGGGTCGCTGCGCCAGACTGCCGCCCATGTCCCACCGCCCGGCCGGCGCGCGGACCCGCTGTCGGGCGATCGTCACACGACATGCCTCGGATCTCGGCAGGTGGGAGCTCGCCAGAACCCGACCTGCCGAGTCGTTGCGTCCCTTCGTTCGCGAGTACATCGGCTGGTCCGAGCAGTTCGGGTCGCCGCTGCGGCGACGCGCGCTGCCGGATGAAACGGCGGCGCTCATCATCAACTTCGGCGCACCATACCGGCTGTCTGCAGCCGGCCGGCTCGACGCGGCGTTCGAGCGGACGAGTTTCATCACCGGGGCGTACGACACATTTCAGGTGGTCGAATCCTGCGGCGAAACACACGGCGTGCAGGTCGACTTCACGCTGCTCGGCCTGCGGCTCTTCGTGGGACACCCGCTCGACGACCTGACGAACCAGGCCCTCGCTCCAGAGGATGTGTTCGGCGGTTTCGCGCAGGAGCTGGCCGGGCGTCTTTACGACGCGGCATCGTGGGACGCACGCTTCGACCTTCTCGATCGCGCCCTGCTCGCACGGCTCGCAGCCGCACACGCCGTGCCGCCAGCCGTTTGCCATGCGTGGAATCGCATTCTGCGGCTCCGCGGTCGCGCGGGCATCGGAGCGCTTGCCCGCGAGACGGGCTGGAGCGATCGGCACTTCACGGCGCAGTTCCGTCACCAGTTCGGGATCACGCCGAAGGTCTTCGCGCGCGTGCTGCGCTTCGCGGCGCTCGTCCGCGATCTCCGGCAGGGCTCCGGCATCAGCCTGGCGGATGCCGCGCTGCGGCACGGCTACTTCGATCAGTCGCACCTGAACCGCGACGCGCGCCGGTTCGCGGGCACGACACCCGGCGCGCTCGCCCGCGGCCTGACGCCGGACGACGGCGGGTTTGGAGTGTGACTCGACAGAAGAAGAGGCTCGATCAGGACACACCGGCCGTCCAGGCCGAAATCAACCATGGCCGAGGGATTGTACTGGCGGGCAGGAACCGCACTTGCGCACCGCAAGCCGGAAGGAAAGATGGCTCCTCGGGCTGGATTCGAACCAGCAACCCTCCGGTTAACAGCCGGATGCTCTGCCGTTGAGCTACCGAGGAACAATGGGATCTCGCCGAAGCCTTGCGGGCGGAGGCGGAGCGTTCCTGCAGGCCGTGGGGCCCGCGGCAGGACTCCTGATTGTAGTCACAGGCCGCGCGTCGTGCAACCCCTGGCGTCTGCACACCGCGTCGGCCCGCCACGCGTCAGCGTGCCAGGCGCCGCCCCACCCGCACCACCAATCCCGCCCGGAACATCCCCACAGATTGAAGTTCCCCCTGTATCCGGCCGATACACTCCCCGGGGCATCTGCACGTCCTGTTCCGCTTCTCCTGTACGCGTCATGCCGACCAGCCAGCCGCAACCGCACGGATCCGAAATCGCGACGACGTCGACCGACTCCGTCAGGCGCCTGCAGACCGCGCTGAACCACTCCGAAGCGTTCTATCTGTCGCTCGTCGAGAACCTGCCCGGCAACTTCCTCCGCAAGGACCTCGACGGGCGATTCACGTTCGTGAACTCGCGGTTCTGCCGGACGATCGGTCTGCCTCGCGAGCAGATCCTCGGGCGCACGGACTTCGACCTCTACCCCGCCGAGCTGGCCCGCCTCTATAAGGAGGCCGACGAGCAGGTCATCCGCACGGGCCGGACCACGGAGAGCGTCGAGGCCCACCGCACGCCGAACGGCACGTTGTACGTGCAGGTGATCAAGTCGCCCGTCTTCGACGAATCGGGGCGGATCATCGGCATCCAGGGCATTTTCTGGGACGTCACCGAGCGCGTTCGCGCCGAGGAGGCTCTGCAGGAAGAGCGCGTGCTGCTCCACGCGCTGCTCGAGACGGTCCCCGACAGCATCTATTTCAAGGATCGCGACTCGCGCTTCCTGCGCGTGAGCACGGCCCTGGCCCGTCGCGTCGGCGTGGCCGATCCGGCCGACGTGATCGGCAAGACCGACGCCGACTTCTTCGCGCCCGAGCACGCTGCTGATGCGCTCGCCGACGAGCGCAGGATTCTCGAGACCGGCCGGCCGATTATCGGCAAGCTCGAGCGCGAGGTCTGGCAGGACGGCACCGAGACCTGGGTCAGCACGACGAAGGTGCCCATGCGCAACGCGCGCGGCGAGATCGTCGGCACGCTCGGTGTCACGCGCGACGTGACGGCCATGAAGCAGGCCGAGGAAGCCATTGCCGAGGCGCGCGACGCCGCGCTCGAGTCGGCGCGCTTCAAGGCGGAGTTCCTGGCGAACATGAGCCACGAAATCCGCACGCCGCTCAACGCGATCGTCGGCATGACGGGCCTGCTGCTCGACACGCAGCTCGATCCCGAACAGCGCGACTTCACCGAGACCATCCGCGGCAGCGCCGACCTGCTCCTCGACATCGTCAACGACGTGCTCGACTTCTCGAAGCTCGAGGCGGGCAAGATGTCCATCGAGCAGACGCCGTTCGACCTCGCACAGGTCGTCGAGGAATCGGCCGACCTGCTCGCCGAGCGGGCCCAGACCAAGGGCGTCGAGCTCGTCAGCGCCATCTCGCCCGAGACGCCGCTGCGGCTGATCGGTGATCCCAGCCGGCTGCGCCAGGTGCTCGTGAACCTGATCGGCAACGCCGTGAAGTTCACCGAGCAGGGCGAAGTCGTCGTCTCGGTCCAGCCCGAGCACGTCGATCAGCACCAGGCCCGGCTGCGCTTCTCGGTGCGCGACACCGGCATCGGCATCCCGAAGGAAGCCCAGGCGCGGCTCTTCAACGCCTTCACGCAGGCCGACGGCTCGACGACGCGGAAGTACGGCGGGACGGGACTGGGGCTGGCCATCTGCCGCCAGATCGTCGACCTGATGGGCGGCACCATCGAACTG
>Ga0207864_1004099_pt1 | contig 11402 bp, 6 predicted proteins | sample HigsolmetaAR202D_FD_184834 | JGI IMG/M metagenome (GOLD analysis project Ga0207864, IMG submission 184834) | Ionic liquid and high solid enriched microbial communities from the Joint BioEnergy Institute, USA - AR20-2-D (SPAdes) (version 2) ...
GGCCTCCCGCGCCGGGTCCCGCTGCTGTCCTTTGGCCATCGCTCATCTCCTTGCTTGCGATGGCGGCATGGTGACCAGGTTCGGTCACGGATTGAAGATGCGGTTGGCCGAATGCACACTAATCGTAAGCCCAGCGTCAGTAGCTCCAAGCCGGTGCGGAATCGTCGCTGGATTCACTGGAGCTTGCTTTCTTGAGGATGAAATCCCGTCTGGCCCGAGAAAGCGCTAGGGAGCCGTTTCGGCGGCTGAGCGGTCTGCGCCCGCTCCCATGCGGGTATATCCGCCCGACGGGTGGCGAATAAAGCGTGGCTTGTTGCTTCCCCCATTTAGCGAGGGATGAGTCCTCAAACCACGCTTTGTGCAGTTTCATTCAGGCTTGGTGAAGCTGGAACATGCTCATAGGTGATCGATCCGCCCGACGGGGGACAAACAAAGTGTGGCTCGACGCTGTTCCCAATTAGCGGGAACTGAGATGTTGAGCCACGCTTGTTAATTCTGCCACCAACGTTCTGCGTTCATTTGTCGCAACTGGGGTTCCGCTCATGTGCGCCTTTCGGTTTGCTCGGCGGCTTCCTGGTTCCGGATGTACTCGTACACGTCCTTTAGAAGATGCTGGCTCACTGCTTCACGGAACCGCTCCTCGTTCATATAACGGGCTGTGATCTCCTCGTTCTGGTCCATCCGGTCGATGAAAAGCCCCTCAAGCGCCTTGCGAAAAACGTAGCCGAAGTTCTCCAGCGTATTTGCCATTGCTGCCTGGCGTAGCCCGGCGTCCGCTACGGCATCTTCCTTAATGGATTCGAAGAAGAGCTGATCGCCGGGCTTGAACTCCGTCCCGAATCGCTCATTGAGGATGTCGATCAGGCGGGAAAGCTCAATTTCATCCGGTCGGGCGGCCTTTGTCCCAACGGCAGTAGGACCGGACACCGGTTCCGACTCTCCCGGCTGCAGGTCGATCGAGCCCTCGCCGATCTTCTGCAGGCGGTAGTACTTCAGCGCCACATCATCATCGAAGTCATATACGGGGCCCTGTTTGTCTTTCGGCAGTTTTGTCAACAGGAAGCGTACGTACGAATATAGCTTCTCCAGATCCGTGTCCTGGAACGGGATGATCTGCGACAAGAACGAATACAGGCTCCTAAATGCCCCCAAAGCCTTGCGAAACTCCTCCCGTTCATCCTCATCAAGCTTGGTGAATCGTCCGACAGCCGGATCGATACATGCGTTCATCCGAGCATGGTCCGTCGGTGTCTGGTTTCGCCTCGGCTTGTAGAAAACCTTGGCAAACTCCTCGACCTCGGCCTTGAAATACACCTGCTGGGCATCGAGCTTGGCCTGCAATTCGTATAGCTGTTTTGGATCGGCCTGTTCGCCAACCAGTGTCTGTTCGTAGTACGGCTGGAACGCCGACAGGATCTCGTCCGGCTCGTTGACGAAGTCCAGGACGAAGGTGTCCTCCTTACCAGCATGCGTCCGGTTCAGCCGTGAGAGCGTCTGGACCGCCTGGATCCCCGCCAGGCGCTTATCCACGTACATCGTGTGCAGCAGCGGTTGATCGAAGCCGGTCTGGTACTTTTCGGCGACCAGCAGCACCTGATATTCGTCCGTCGCGAATCGCTCGGGCAGCTCCTTCAGGCCGATCTGCCTGCCGCGGGTGTCAATGTTCATCCCCGGCTCGGTGTATTCCACGCCGGGGGCGTCGGGATCGGCGACCGTGCCGGAGAAGGCCACGAGCGTTTTGATTCCGGTATAGCCCTTCGTGGCGATGTACTTGTCGAACTCCTGCTTGTATTTCACCGCATGCAGTCGGCTGGACGTGACGACCATTGCCTTGGCCTTCCCGCCGATCCTGTGCATCGTGAAGTGGCGGAAGTGCTCGACCATTACCTCCGTCTTCTGGGCGATGTTGTGCGGATGCAGGCTCATGAAGCGGGCCAGCGCCCGGCCGGCCTTGCGCTTGTCGACCTTTGGATCATCCTCGATGGACTTGATCAGCCGGTAATAGGTCTTGTAGGTCGTGTAGTTTTGCAGCACGTCCAGGATGAACCCCTCGTCGATCGCCTGCCGCATGCTGTAGAGATGGAACGGCTGGGGCTTGCCGTCCGGCCCTGGCTGGCCGAAAACCTCCAGCGTCTTGTACTTGGGGGTGGCAGTGAACGCGAAGAAGCTGATGTTCGGCTGCCTGCCGCGCTTGGCCATCGCCTTGAGGATCTCTTCCTCGTAGTCGGGCAGACCTTCGGCCTCGGCCTTGGCCTTGGCTTCCTCCTTGATCGCCGCCGCCGCCAGTACGCCCTTGAGTTCGGTCGCAGTCTCGCCGCCCTGGGAGCTGTGCGCTTCATCGACGATAACGGCGTATCGCTTTTTCGGGAGATCGCCCACTTTCTCGGTCACAAAGGGGAACTTCTGCAGTGTCGTGATGATGATCGGCGTCCCAGCCGCCAGCGCATCTCCCAGTTGCGCTGAGTTCTCGTCAATCTTCTCCACCACGCCTTGCTTGTGTTCGAACTGATAGATCGTGTTCTGAAGCTGCTGGTCCAGTACAACCCGATCCGTCACCACGATGACCGAGTCAAACACCTTCTCATCATTGGCGTCATACAAGCTGCTCAGCCGATGCGCCAGCCAGGCGATCGAGTTGCTCTTGCCGCTACCGGCTGAATGCTGCACGAGGTAGTTGGTGCCGACACCCCGCTCACCGGCGTCAGCCACCAGCTTCCGCACGCAGTCGAGCTGGTGGTAGCGGGGGAAGATCATCGTCTGCTTTCTGACCTTCTTATCACCGAGCTTCTTCTCCTCAACCTGCAGATGGATGAAGCGGGCCAGGATGTCCAGGAAACTATGACGCTCCAACACCTCTTCCCAGAGGTACGCGGTCCTGTAACCGTTTGGATTCTCCGGATTTCCGGCGCCGCCGCCGCACCCCTTGTTGAACGGCAGGAAGTACGTCTTGCTGCCGGACAGGCGTGTGGTCATGTAGACTTCGTCGGTATCCAGAGCGAAGTGTACCAATGTTCGATGCTTGAATCGGAAGATTAGGTCGGCCGGATCGCGATCGTTCTTGTACTGGGTCACGGCGTGTCGCCACGTCTGGGCCGTCATCGGGTTCTTCAGCTCGGCGGTCGCCACAGGAATCCCGTTGAGCGCCAACGTCACGTCGAGCGTATTGCCGTGCTTTGACGAGTACCGCAATTGACGCGTGATCGTGAGCCGATTTGCCTCGTACCGCTTCTCGGTTTCAGGGTTCATCCCGCTGGCTGGAGCGAAATAGGCAACGTGAAACAACTTGCCGAAGCACTTGAATCCGTGCCGCAGCACCGAAAGACAGCCCTCGTGGTCGGAATCCAGCGCCCGGCACAAGTCGTCCAGCAACGTCTCTTCGGCCTTGTCCTTCTGAAGTCCCGCCAGGTACGCCCACTCGTCCGGCTGCGTTGCCTTGATGAACGCCAACACTTCCGTAGGAAAGATTGCCCGGTCCAGGTCGAAGCCGTTGCGGTTGCCGTGGGTGTACCCGCCGACCGTCGTTAGGTGATGCTCGATGGCGGTTTCGAAGGCAATTTCCCTATGGTCGACAGGCATTATGGTCTCCTTCGGATACGGGCTTCAGCTTGCCGCTGCGAGCCCCCGCCTCGAGAAACTCGAGGAATCGAATACCTCGCGCTAGAATGCCCTCGAATACCGACGGCAGTGACCGACTATCCACATCGAACTCCTCGGCAATCTTGCGATAGTTGCTCCCTTTGCGATGCGCCGTACCCGCTGACCTCAATCCTTGGAGACTGCGTAGAAATGTGATGTGGTCCTCGCCGCCGGAATACCCACAGTTGTTGAGTGCCTTCTCAAGGCGTGAGATGCTGCCTTTGATGTTGCCACGCTCGTCGGCTGGGATAAGCGCATTGAGCTGCTTCTCGTTAAGAGAATCGACTAGCACTTTGGTAAGGGAGAGGATGAGATCGTCGAAGTCCTTCTGCTCATCCGTTGCGGGCACACGAATGCTTTGCAGGTAGTGCATGTCGTCCGCTGTGAGCGGAAGCAGAAGCTGCCACCCTATGGTCTCGTCGCACGCTTCACGGAGCTTGTGATAAAGCCGTACGAATTCATGCTCCGGCCGGTCGGAGTCTGTAGCGATACACATGAGTTGGCGACGGAAGTATGTCTCACTCACCCCGCCAACCGGCGCGATGTTGTAGCTTCGCCAGTGGAGCTGCTCCTCATAGGGCAAGTCACGGCCCAAGTCGCCCAGCCACGCGGCGACGCGGTCATCCAGGTGATTGTCCATCTGCAGCAACCACAGACCGCCGCAACGCAAGACCCCGCTTTCGACGGAATACTTCGACGGCTGCTGGTAGTACTTGTCCAGCACCTGCTTGCGAAACTGGACAGGCGTCAAATACTGCGGGGAGCCCGGATTAGCGCCAAAGCCGTTACCAAGCTGGTCTGGGTCTGAGGTATGGCTGATTTCGTTGCCATCATCATCCACGCCGATGATGAAGTCGACATACCGTTTCGGCTCCTCCTTGGCGTAGCCCCAGAACCCACTATTCTCCTTTGAGACAGGCGGGAAGAGCCGCTTCCCCAGAAGCCGGCTGAACGCCCGATTAGGACCGATCCCCCCGAAATCCCCATTGTGAAGCCCCCACACGCACAGACCTTCCCGCTTGTCCTCGCCGCCTTCCTGCAAACCCAGTTCGTCAAGTCCGAGCGGGCTCTCGGCCCGGTAGTCAAACATCACGGCGAGATGCATTTCCTTCACTGCGAGGAACTGGCGGATTTCCTTAAGACGTATCTTCACCTCGCCTGGCTCAATCGTGGCGACGATGGTCTCAGAGCCGCTGTCACCGATCTTGATATACCGATTCTGCTTGCGGTCGAAATAGAGCCGGTGAAAATGACGAAACTCCTCAGCGATTTCAACGTCGTCTTCCCGGATGCCGTGGTACTCGCGATAGAACACAAGCGGCTCAATGCCGTCGTCGTTGCCATACCTGAGATATTTCACTTCAGCGTCATCACCCAGACCGTATCTGATCGCGCCAGGCAGGCCCTGGCCAAGGATCAGATCCCATGTTGGGGCGGCTAGCGCCCGTTCCACTTGATTCGTGGGGATGAGTGCGCAGTACAAGCCGTGGTTATAGCCCTTGCCCTTCTGTGAGAGATATACCGTCATCAATTCTGTTATGGCAACATCACGGCGAAGGTACGCCAAGAGTTCGGCTTGACCGAGTCGCTCGCATTCCTTCTGAAGCACCTCGGGAGGATGCGATGGACCATTCTTGCTCATGCACGCACCTCCCCTCGCACGTCGATCTTGCCCGTCACCGCAGCCGAGATCAGGGCGGTGCGAAACTCTGCGGCCTTGTCGATGCTTTCGCCAACCTTCGTCACCAGCGAATCAATTCGGCTTGTTTCATTCTCAACGTATGTGACGATCTTCTTCTGCTCGTCAACTGGTGGAACACATACCGTGATCCCTGCTGCGATTGGCTGATAAATCGTCTTGTGAGTAGACCCCATCAGGAGTGCCTCGAATTCCTGCCGCATTGATCGGAATAAGTACAGCAGGTAATCCGGAAGCAAAGACGGACCGCAGATCCAGTTCCAGAAGTCTTGGCTCGTAGCCATCGGCACGGGCATGATTCCAGAAAAGCCGATCGAGGCTGTTCGCGAAAAGATCACGGTGCCAGCCGGGAGCAATTCCGCCGCCGAATTGGTCAAGCCCAACGCACTGATCTTCTCCTTGGTCTCACCGAGGTATTTGCGGCGGCCGTCGCGCAGTTGCCACACGTCGGCGAGGGTGAACCAAGGAATCGTGCAGTCCTGCCAGTACTCGGCGTTAGTTCGACTTGGCGTATGCCCCGTCTTCATCCGGGCGAAACGACGGATATTGCCAACGGTCCAGTGGGCAGGAACGCGTCCGAGCCACTCAGCGCCGGAGTCTTTCATGGGGGCGTTGGGATTGAGGCCCTTGGTGACGGCGTGGCTGATCAGGGCTGATCGCTTCTCCTGGAGCAGCTCAATCTGCCGCCGCTTCTTCTCGATCAACGCATCGATCCGCGCCGTCTCCCGATCCAGGAATGCCGCAATGGCCCGCTGTTCTTCGAGCGAAGGGATGGGCACGCAGATGTTACCGATCTCAGGCGCGTTGATCGCCGGGTAGCTCACTCCTGTCGAGTGCGAAACCACTGTCTCAACGAAGAACGGGGCGCGGAGGGCGTAGGACAAGTAGCCGGGATCGAGCTTCCGCGGCCGAACAACGGCAAACCCCGTGGAAACTATGAGGCGGCCATGCGCCCCTTGGATCGGCGCAATGGCTCTGAGGTAAGTGCGAACAGTCGACACGATGGTGTCACCATCGCGCACAATCCGCCTCGCTCGCGATGGCGCATCCTCGAAGCGATAGCTCTCAGTCGCCACGATTCCTTTGGCAGCATCGACATTACCGATGTCGACGTAGCTGAACTCGTAGTTGGGGTCCGTGGTCTCCGGCAACGCTTCGTCGTTGATCGAGGCGATGTACTTGAGGCGGCGAACCTCCCAGTGCTCTGGCACGTCACCGAGCTGCGGCACGCCCGATGGCTTGTACGCCGGGTAGGCCGCTCGTTTGCCTGTGGATATGGCCGTGGTCATGGTGTCCCCCCGGCAGGTTTCTTGCCGGCGCTCTTGGCGGCCGGCTTCGCAGCGGCCTTTGGCGCTGGCTTCGGGGCGGGCTTCGGCAGGACCGACGCCTCCTGCGGCAGCACGTAAACGCCCAGCAATAGGTGGTCGATGACCTTCAGTGCGGCGCTGATCTGCTTCGTTTTCGGGGCCTTCATTTCGTGGGCGGCGTCATTGCCCAGGAGCCGAATGCCATGAAGAATCTCGGCCCCGGCGGGGGTCAGCAGCGACATGCCGACCAACTCGTCAATCTTGTCGGCCAGGTTGCGTTTCTTGGCCTTGAGATCATGGCACGTCGCCTCGATAACAGCGCGAATGCCGATACCCGCGAGAGTCGGCAAGTCGTGTTGGACCGCCTCTAACGTCTCGCGGTAGATCGTCTGGATGATCTCCGGAATCTTGTAAACATCATCACAGAGGTAGAGCTCATCAACCACCGAACGTTTCCTCCGCTCGGGATAAAGTTTCTCCGTCTCGGACAGGACCATGTGGCCCGACTCGTCGTAGTCATAGTCTTCCGAATTGCCTTCGACGGTTCGGAAGGACAGGGTGTCACATCCGTTGCATCGCACGATCTGGTACGTGCCCCAGGCGTGGATGTCCGAGCCTTCGTAGAAGTCGGACCAGTCCAAGGCACGTTCAACCGTGTGCTTCGTGGTCGTCTCGCACTGCGGGCATTCGACCTGGACGGTCTCGCCCTGCGTCTTGCTGTCCTCGACCTTGCTCATTCGGTCACCTCCGCGAGCATGTCAGCGATTTCGCCTTCGATCTTCTTCAGGTCGGCCTCGATCTCTTCCAGTGGGCGGGGCGGAGTGTACTTGTAGAAGTAGCGGTTGAAGTTGATCTCGTAGCCGATCTTGGTCTTTGAATGGTCCACCCAGGCATCGGGAACATGGGGTAGGACCTCGCGTTTCATGTAGTCGTCGATGCTCTCCTTGAGCGGGACATTCTCGTAATCCCGCAGGTCCGGGTCGGGTTCCGGATTGCCCTTGGCATCCGTGCAGATGTCGGCCGTCTCATCGCGCTCGGCCAAGGCCATCAGGATCGTCTTCTGCAGCGCGGCGGGAACCTTCAGTCCGGCCTTCTTGAACGCAGCCTGCATCGTGTTGGCGAATATGTCACGGTTCTTGACGACACCCAGCGCAGCGAGAGTTTGGAGGGCTTCAAGTATCGCTTCCTGCTGTCTGCGACCTTCTTCGATCTCGGTTTGGGCTGCCTTGGTGTCTTTGCGCTTGCGGCTGGTGGCCAAATTGGCGAAGGCGGGAGCCTCTCGCAGGCGGGCCAGGCGTTCGTCGGTTACCGCAAAGTTCAGCCGCAGCGGCCGTTCGACAGTGATGCGCTGGTACCCAAAGTCGGCATTGTCGAAGATGCGCACATGCTCGCCCTCGGCGAACTGGCCGTAGAGGCGGGTGATCTCATCGCGCTGCTCGTCGCAGATTTCGTTGCGCTTGTTGCCGAGGCTCTTGCGCATTTTCTTGAAGAAGCTCGTGGCGTCCACGAGTTGGATTTTGCCCCGGCGGCTGGGCTCCTTGCGGTTGGTGACGATCCAGAGGTAGGTGAAGATGCCGGTGTTGTAGAAGAGCTGATCGGGCAGAGCGACGATGGCCTCTAACCAGTCGTTCTCAATAATCCAACGCCGGATTTCGCTCTCGCCTGAACCGGCAGCCCCGGTGAACAGGGGCGAGCCGTTGAAGACGATCCCCAGGCGGGTGCCGCCTTCCTTGGGGTCCTTCATTTTGCTGATCATGTGCTGGAGGAACAGCAAGGAGCCGTCGTTGATGCGGGGCAGGCCCGCACCGAACCTGCCGCCGAAGCCTTGTTCCTCGTGCTCGCGGCGGATGGCGCTTTCCTCAGGCTTCCATTCCACGCCGAACGGCGGGTTGGCCAGCATGTAGTCAAACTTGTGGCGGGGAAAATGGTCGTCGGTGAAGCTGTCGCCAAAGGCGATGTGGTCGATGTTCTGGCCCTTGATCATCATGTCCGAGCCGCAGATAGCGTAGGACTGAGAGTTGTAATCCTGGCCGAAGACTTCGAGTTGGGCATCGGGATTCAGCTCGCGGACGTAATCCTCGGCGACGGAGAGCATGCCACCGGTGCCGCATGCAGGGTCGTAGAGGGTTTTGACGATGCCCCTGGTGGTCAGAACGTCGCTATCGGGCATGAACAGCAGGTTCACCATCAGGCGAATTACTTCGCGCGGCGTGAAGTGGTCACCTGCTTCTTCGTTGGACGCTTCATTAAACCGGCGGATCAGCTCCTCGAAGATGTAGCCCATCTCGATATTCGACACCCGTTCCGGATGCAGGTCGATCTGGCTGAAACGCTGGATCACCAGGTAGAGGCGGTCGGCCTTGTCGAGCTTGGCGATATGGTCTTCGAAGCCGAAGTGCTCGATGATCTCGCGGGCGCGGGCGGAAAAGCCTTTGATGTAGTTGGTCAGGTTGGCGGCGATGTTGTTCGGGTCGCCCTTGAGCTTCTCGAACGTGTAGCGGCTGGTGTTGTAGAACGGCACGCCAGTGACGCGGCAGAGGATCGGCTCGACGTTCTTGACCTTACCACCTTCGAGCTTCTTCATGCGGTTGAGGACTTCGTCCTTGGTTGGCTCAAGCACGCAGTCCAGGCGGCGCAGGACGGTCAGCGGGAGCATTACATCCTTGAACTGATTGGGCCGGTATGGCCCGCGCAAGAGATCTGCCACTGACCAGATGAAGCTGACTTTCTCACCGAAGTTGTTCAATGCTGACTACTCCTTTTCCTCATTCTCGGCTGATGCCACGGTCCAGATGCGTTTCAACGGGATTTCGGCCCGAAGGTCTTCATCGAGCTTGTCGTACACAGCCAGGAACTGGTCGATCAGGTCGTTCTGGTCCCAGAGGCGGACTTTGAAGAACAGGCGGGGTAGCTCCCGTTTGATCGTTGGTTTGAATCCGCCCCAGCAGACAAGTAGACCCTGGTCGGCACCAACGTGTTGCATCGTGCCGACAAGCTGGTCGAGGACGGGGCGTTCGAGGGGAGAATCCTGGCTTTTTACCTGCACGCAGATACGTGGCTGCCCGAAGCCAAGGATGTCGGGGGCCGCAAGGATATCGATGCCGCCATCGGCGCCTTTGTCGGTGTGATAAGTCGTGAAACCCTGGGCGTTGAGGATGGCTTCGACGAGGGCCTCCAGCCCATGTCCCTTGTACTGCGCGTAGATCGTGCGGGCGATCTGGTCGCGGGCGATCTGTTCCAGGTCGAACGCGGTGGATTCCTCGTCGTCGGTATCGGTTTCCTTGTCGCCGGGGATCGGATTCGGCTTAATCTTCACGCCGACAGACTTCCAGCCATTGGTCTTCATCGCCCGGATGCGGGACTCGGCATCATTGCGCTTGATCCGGCAGATCGTCGAAAATGCGCCCAGCGAGTGCAGCAGATCCTGGTCGAAGTTGGTACGCGGGATGTCCGTCTCAAGCCAGTTGACCGTGCGATAATGGAAGTAGGGATCCTCAGCCGCCGGATCGTGCACGTAGTCGCCCGTGATCTCGCCGATGTGGATGGTCTTGCGCTTGCTCGGCATGCAGATCCAGTCACCCTTCGACATGCCATGCGCGAAAGCCCAGATCTGACCTGAGTTCTGACGGCGGCGACCCAATGATGCGTCGGGATATACCTCCTCGAGCACCGCAAGAAGCTGCTCTCGATCCGACAGCCGGCTCAGGTCGTGCTGCAGACCTCGCCACGTGAGATAGATACGCCCCTCGTCGAGAAACTTGCTTTCGTGCTCGCAGTGTCGTCCCGATCGGGTGAGCCATAAGGCCATGTGTGCTCCCACTACCTGAGTATTGGTGCATCCAGCGGGGCGGTGGCGCAGGCCACCACCAGCCGCCTGGGCAGGTATCACTCAAGTGGACCAGGGAAAGAGATGCCCCCAAAGCCCACCGTCCAGCCTGCTATTTCACAGGCTGGGGCGGGTGAGGTCAATTCGAGCCGTTTGCAGCACGGGGGACAATCGGCGACGGTCGCATCCGCACCGTCCGGCATTCCGCCTGGACACGGGCCGGAAAGGACGGTGAGACATGTCCGTGAAATGAGTATCCTTATTTTGAGGCAGATTTCTGAGTGAATAGCTATGTCACATCAGCAAGCATCATCGCTAGCTGCCAAGCCGTCACCGGAGTCGGATCATTTTGGTGATTTGGCTGACGATGGGTTGACGCTGCGCCAGCGGGCGTTCGTGGATGCGTATCTGGGGGTGGCGGGGTTCAGTCCAGCCACGGCGGCGGAGATTGCGGGCTACAGCAGCGCCAGCCGCAACGCTTTGCGTGTTGCGGGGCATCGGTTGTTAATGAATGTTAATGTTCAGCGGGCGATTCGCGCCCGGCTGATGCGGTTCAGCCTCACTCGTGAGGCAGTGCTGGAGCGGATTGCGATCCTGGCGTCGGCGTCGCTGGCTGACGTTTTTGAAGTGTCAGCCGGGCCGGATGGCGAGCCGGAGTTCCGAATTGATCTTGCCGCTGCCGCCCGTGTCGGCGCACTGGAGTTGATTCGCGACTACACCGAGACGGAAGACCGCCAGGGAAACATCACGCGCACCGTCAAGCTGCACGATCCATTCCGATACCTGATGATCCTGGCGCGGCATGTGGGGTTGATCGGCAGCGGCCGAGCCAAGGCGGCTGATGTCACCGCTGAACCGTCACAGGCGCGGATGCTCAGCGATCGGGAATTGATTGACTACTACCTGGAGCAGTGGTGGGAACTGCCGGATGGTG
>Ga0207864_1004100_pt1 | contig 11402 bp, 8 predicted proteins | sample HigsolmetaAR202D_FD_184834 | JGI IMG/M metagenome (GOLD analysis project Ga0207864, IMG submission 184834) | Ionic liquid and high solid enriched microbial communities from the Joint BioEnergy Institute, USA - AR20-2-D (SPAdes) (version 2) ...
GGCTTGGACGTTCTCAAAATTCCCGGAACCAACGAACCTACCGAGCGAGAAAGCGGCTTCCCCGGCTTTCAGGTAAGCAGTTACGAGGGGATGGGCGGCTATATCAACTCCAGCCCTCGATTCCGGACGGACAGACAGTTTCAGTACTCAGCCAACGCCAGCCTGACTCTTGGCAAGCATAACCTCCGCTGGGGCGGTGAGATCGCGCGCCAGCACATGAATCACTACCAGCCCGCCGGCACTTTCGGACCTCGTGAGGGCTTCAGCTACAGCGGAGGCGTCACCGCGCTGAACGGCGGCGCTGCACCGAACCAGTTCAATTCACTCGCCGCCTTCCTGTTAGGCCTTCCGAGTTCGATGGGCAAGAGCATTCCAACGAGTGAGGAAATGCGCACGCGCCTCTACAACATGGGCTTCTACTTCCGCGACCGCTGGCAGGTGAGCCGGAACCTCACTCTGAATCTGGGCCTGCGATGGGAATACTATCCGATGGTCACCCGTGATACGCGCGGAGTCGAAAGATACGATTGGGCGACCAACCAGATGCTGATCGGCGGCATGGGAAGCACACCGACCGATACGGGCGTCAAGGTCAGCAAGAAGCTCTTTGCCCCGCGCTTTGGGTTGTCCTACCGCCTGACGAACAAGACGGTGTTGCGCACCGGATACGGAATCAGCATCGATCCTTTCCCGCTTGCGATTCCCCTCCGCAGTTCGTATCCAACGGTCATCGAACAATCCGTGCCCGCGCCAAATACCTTCGCTCCGGCCGGGCGGCATGCTGACGGCATTCCCCTGCCCCAGCTTCCTGACATCAGCTCAGGCGTGCTCCTGCTACCGCCCTCCGTCACTACCATCACGATCGAAGAATCTTCCGGCGCGGGTATGTGCAGTCGTTCAACGTCACCCTTCAGCGTGAGCTTGGCCGCGGCTTTACAGCGCAAGCTGCCTACGTCGGATCCCGAAGTATCCGTCTCACCAATCGCCGCGACCTGAACGCCTCCACCCCCGGAAGGGGAGCTGCCGGGCGTCCCTATTTCAGCCTCTTCGGACGCAACGTCGCCACGACCCTGCACGAGCCTGCGTACACCTCCACCTACGATTCTTTGCAGGTGCAGGTGGACCGGCGGTTCGCCGAAGGCTTCAGCTTCGGGCTCGCCTATACATTCAGCAAAGCGATCGGGTTCGGAGAAAACAACGATAGCGGCCTTTTCTTCAACGCCGTCGAAGTACTGAACCGAAACCGTTCTGTGCTGGGGTTTGACCGCACCCATAATCTCCGCCTTTACAGCGTCTATGAGCTGCCCTTCGGACGCGGCAAGCGGTGGATGCAATCGGGATTTGCGTCGATGCTCGCAGGCGGCTGGCAGGTCAACGGCATCTTCAGCGCATATAGCGGCACTCCGTTCACGGTCACCTCGTCAGGCACGTCCTTGAACGCTCCGGGCAACAGCCAGGTTGCGGACCTGGCCAAGCCCGATGTAAAGGTGTTCGGCAACACAGGTCCGGGCCAGTCCTACTTCGATCCGCTGGCGTTCCGCCCTGTCACCGACGTTCGCTTCGGCACTGCCGGTCTGAACATTCTCCGCGGACCTGGCCTTGTCAACCTCGACCTCGGAGTATTTCGCACGTTCGCTCTGACCGAGCGCTTCCATCTGCAATTCCGCGCGGAAGCTTTCAATGCGACCAACACCCCACACTTCAACAATCCTGGGGCGAACGCGTCCAGCATGGTGATGAATAGCGATGGCACGGTCCGTTCCCTGAACGGATTTACAGAGGTGACAAGCGCACGGGCCGACGAACGCCAAGTCCGGTTTGCTCTGAGGCTCTTCTTCTAACTCGGAAACAGATCATGAAATACCTTCTGGCTTCTTTCCTCGTAATGGTGGGTCAGGCGACGTTCGTCTTCTCGCAGACCCAACCGGTAACCGCTGACGGATATATCGGGATCTGGTATTACAACCAACCCTCGCAGGATGAGTATGTCTACAAGTACAGCGGGGGCTTCGCAACGTACCCGCAGCAGCAATCGCCGATTGCGATCTATGTGAAAGAGGTCGACAAGACCTTCTTTTGTTACGGAGGCACGGTTCCCGGCAAACAGGAGCTCCTGCACATGGTCTCCTACTATGATCACAAGACAGGAATGGTGCCCCGGCCGACCCTGCTGCTGAACAAGAAGACAGACGATGCACACGACAATCCTGTCATGTCAATCGATGAGAAGGGGCATCTCTGGATCTTCTCGAATGCCCACGGCACGTCGCGGCCGTCCTACATCCACCGCAGCCGGAAGCCTTACGATATCCGCGACTTCGAGTTGATCAGCACAACGAATTTCTCATACGGCCATCCCTGGTACCATCCCGGGAAAGGCTTCTTGTTCCTCCATACGCTCTATGAGGACAAGGGGCGGAGCCTGTATTGGAACACGAGCGCGGATGGCCGCGATTGGACCAAACCTCAACTGCTGGCGCGTGCGGAACTTGGCCATTATCAGATCACCGCTCCCACAAAGGATCGCACCGCGAGCGTATTCAACTTCCACCCGGCGCCGATCGGCGTCAACGCGAGGACCAATCTCTACTACGTCGAGACCACCGACATGGGGAAGACCTGGAAAACGGTTGACGGCAGGAAGCTGGAGATTCCCCTGCGACAGGTGCACAACCGGCGCTGGTACATGACTATCAGGCCGAGAGGCGGCTCGTGTATCTAAAGGAAGTTGTATTCGGGAATGACGGCCATCCGGTGATTCTGTACCTTACGAGCGGCGGCTACGAGTCCGGCCCGAAAAACGATCCGCGCATCTGGCACACCGCACGCTGGACCGGCAAGAACTGGGAGATTCGCCAGTTCACCCGCTCCGACCACAACTACGACTTCGGCGCCCTATGGATCGAACCCGACGGAACCTGGCGCGTGATTGCGCCGACAGACCCCGGTCCGCAGCCATACACCACAGGGGGCGACATGGTGATGTGGACGAGCAAGGATCAGGGACGTAGCTGGAAGCGTGTGCGGAAACTGACGGCCGCCAAAGAACGTAATCACACATACGCCCGCAAGCCGGTGAACGCACACCCGGACTTCTACGCTCTCTGGGCCGACGGCGATACGAAGAAACCGTCCGTCTCCTATCTCTACTTCACGAACCGCGACGGAACGGCTGTCTGGCGCCTGCCCCCGAAGATGACCAGCGAGTTCGCCAAACCGGAGAAAATCGAGCTGCCGCGGTAAGGCGTGCTCGAACTCCGGTCAGTATTCCCAGACGCGAAGTGCGTCGCCAAGCGCCTTCGCTTCTCGAATACTTGCCTGCTTGCCGTACAACCCCGCGATGCGGCGGGTCAGATCGAACTCCGACGGCAGGCGGGTCAGCGACACCAGTTCGCGGGGCAGCACAAGCCCCGCGACCTCGGGCATATCGGTATATCGCAGCACGTTCAGAAACGGTGGGCCGCTCCAATGGGACACCGGCGGGTTGTCCACGATTACGCGGGTAACGCGGTCGTCAAGCGCTCCAGCGTATAACGCTACCGTGCTCATGTCTCTCCGGCCATAGACTGAAACGGACGACAGAGACAACTTCTGGTCGTCTACCAGGTAATCAATCGAGCGCAGGACATCCCAGAGCTGCATCGATTCGAGCGTCGTGCCGAGCAGCCCCGCCGCCATTTTGGTAGCGGCACGTCGCATGTTATTCATCGGGTAGTCGACCGCGCGCGGCTTCAGGATAAGCACGACGTGGTTGCCGAAAGCCGAGAGCACGCTGTCGTAGTCGATGGAATAGACGATATCGCTCTCGCCCCTTACGTAGATCAGCGCAGGGTGGCTGGACTTTCCGTTCCGCGGGATGAAAAGCTGCCCATGAACGCGCACGCTCTCTTCCGTCGTAAACTCAACGTTGTAAGAATCGGCGTACCGCGTGGTCCAAACGGTCTCAGGGCCTTTCCACGATGCAAACTCGGTTTTCTGCCGCGGGAAGTTTCGGAAGACTTTCTCGCGGAGGTCGCGTAACAACTGGCTGCGCCTTCTCTGCCACTCTGGAAGCGACTTCGGCGCCGAGAGCTCCGGAGTCCGGATGAACTCTTTGTGAATCCCTTCGTTGCGTGCATTAGGCGGCTGGGCTTTCAGCACGCGAAGCTGCTCGTGGTCGGCAAGCTCGATCTTGCTTTCATCGAATGGGATCACTTTCCCTGTCAGCCAGCGTGCCAGCCACTCATTCGCCTCCTTGCGATAAGGCGGAAGATCCTGATGGCCGGTCTCGAGAGCGAACTCTGCAATCTTGTCCTCGCTGCCGTACCAGGAGTACACAGGACGGAGCAGTTCGAAGAGCTTGTTGTATCCGGCCGGTGGAAAAGCTCCGTCTTTGCTCGCGTTGATGATCTTGAGCGGCCGTGGTGCAATGAGCGCCCCGACAACCGGCAAGTCGAGATGCCACGGATTCCAGAAGTAGATGCAATCGCAGTTCTCCCGTACCGTGTCCCCGGCGATGTGGGTGCCGATCGTCCAGGTGCCGTGAACCGGTACAGCTACCTTGATCCGTTCGTCGGCCGCTGCCGTAAACCAAGTGATCGCCCCGCCTCCGGAGCGCCCCGTCATGCCGATTCTGGAGCGATCCACCTCGCCGCGCGTCTCCAGGTAATCCAGAGCGCGAATGGCGTTCCAGACCTCGGGTGCGGCCGGTGAATAGCCAAGCGACAGCCAGTACCACATTTCGAGGTCGTGCGTGCCGTGGTGGATGCCGGAAATCTCGCCGAACTCGATCGTGTCCAGCAGGAACGCGACAAATCCGTTTTGGGCGAACCAGATGCCGTGCCGCTGATATTCCACCTTCGCGCCATAAGGACCCGGAGAGTGCCCGCAGACATAAAGGATGGTGGGCAACCGCGTCGATCCGGCAGCTTTCGGCAGGTACAAATTCCCCGTCACGTAGAATCCCGGCATGCTTTCGAAAACAATGTTTTCGACACGGTAGCCGGGCCGTTCAAATCCCCCGGTGATCTTCGCGTTCAAGGGAGTCCGCGGAGGCAGCAGGTCGAGCCCGAGCGAATCCAGGAACAGCCGACGAACTTCCGAGCGTTTCCTCCGCCAGTCGTCCAGCCCGCTGATACCCCGAAACTGCCCGTCTGTAACTTCGGCTGCGCGGAGTTCGAGATGTTTAAGGAAAAGCTTGTATCGCTCCTCCGCGTTGTGACGGCGCGGGGTTCCCTGCGTGCCCGACTGTGCGTGCATCAGCGACACCCCGCAATAGGGTAGCGCGGCGAGCAGGCGCCGGCGTGAGAGACGAATCATCAGTAGTCCAGCCTCAGTCCAAACAGCATAGACCTCCCGGCGCCCGCTGTGGTCACAAGGCCGAAAGAACCGCTTTGAATATCCGTAGTCGGATTGTTGAAGTTCGCCCGGTTGAAGGCATTGAAAAGCTCCCAGCGGAACTGAAGGCGGGAGCCCTCGGTAAGCGCCCAGTTCTTATGGATGCCGGTATTCCAAACGATTGATCCGGGACCGGTCAGGATGAAGCGCGCCGAGTTGCCGTAGTAGCCGCGGTTGGAAGCCGGCACGACGAACGCAGCCGGATCAAAGATAGGCAGGTGCGCCCGAATCCGGTCCCCCATCTTACTGGAGTCGAGATTGCCGTCGGCAATTCGGTCGGGCCTTCCGCTGACCTGCCCCGTTCCAGCAGGATCGGCATTGGAGTAAGCCGGGCTGAGGCGGCGCCCGGTCAGCATCGTCGTGATGCCCGCCAACTGCCAGCCTCCAATGAAGAAATCGAGAGGCCGTGCAATGGTGCTGCCGAAGCGCTTGCCGCGGCCGTACGGGATATCGATCACGTAACTGAACCGCAGCTGCTGGCGGCGGATATTCTGATCGTCGGCGCGTTCCAGGTACCGAGCATACTGGTTCTGCTGAATTGTGCCAGCATAACTGAGCAGGTCAGCATCCGTGAGAGCTTTTGCCAGCGTGTAGTTGATGTTGAACCACACCCCGGAAGCCATGCGCCGGTCTGCCTGGATCGTCAGGCCATGATAAATCGAGGAACCACCCGCCTGCACATAATCTGTCGAGTTGAATCGCGGATACGGACGGTTCGCGGCGCTAAATGGCACCGTGCTTGGCCGCAGCAGGTTTAGATTCTCCGTGTATGGAATGTTCAACGCGCGTGTGCCGACATAGCCGATGTCGAGCGCAATTCCCAGGATTTGCCGCCCGACGGACAGATTCCACTGATGCGTGCGCTCGTTCGGAAACCGCGGGCTCAGACCCCTGATGCTTTGAACCCCCGAAAACGTTGACGTCGTCTGGAACGGATTCGGGAACTGGATAATGGGCTTCGTTGGGTCCTCGATGAAGAAGGACTCAGTCGACTGCCACGGACCGCCTGTTGCGTTCAGGGCCAGCATTCCCGGCCAGAACTGCGTGTATAAGCCATAGCCCATTCGAACGACTGTCGTCGTATCCCCGAGCGGACGAATCGCAAGGCCGATCCTCGGGTTCCAGTTGTTGGTGTCTGTGTACATCAGACTTCGTTGCGGCAGCCCCGCCTCGGCGGCCGTGATGATCGGCAGTGTGGCAGCCACGCTCGGAACGAGATCCGAGGGAATCGTGCTGCCAGCGGTCACCATGCTTCCGGTCCTCGGATCAAAGGTGAAGATCCGGTTAAACTTCTCCACCCACGGCGTCTGATACTCGTACCGGACTCCAAAGTTCAGCGTGACGCGCGAGTGGAGCTTGAAATCGTCCTGGATATAGAAGCCCGTGTAAGTGCTGCGGGGATAGGCAGCCGGACGTGCAATTCCGCGGGCGGCTGTGGAAGGCCACCCGAGCAGGAAATTCGCATACGCAAGCCCGGTGAGGCGGTCGTCAAAGCTGTACTGGCCGCGGACGCTGAGAGGGCTTGTATCCTGTTCACCTGCAGCCTGCGGATATCGACGCCCGCCTTGAGTGTGTGGCGGCCGCGGAACCAGGAGATGTTGTCGATTACTTGATAGGTGTTCTGCGCCGTGTAACCGCGGTTCGTGCCCGTGGTTTGCGCGACCGGAATAGCTCCTCCGAAGCTGAAGAGCGGCATGCTGCGGATTCCCGGATCGTTGCCGGGGTTTTCGATGCCCTGAATCCCGAGCTGAGACAGGATATCGGCGCCGTAGTTGTAGTCCGTGCTCGTGCTGAAGGTTCGATTAAACCCGAGCTTCAGCTCGTTCACCAGCGTCGGGCTGAACGTATGGGTGTCGGAGACGACAACGCTCCGGCCGGGAATGTTACTGCGAAAGCCTTCCGCTCCGTATCCGTTCAGCAGTTCGCCGCGGTAGGTGTCCCCATTCGTTATCGTCAGACCGGTCCGGACAAAGAGCAGATTGGAATCCGAGATCCGCTGATCGACGCGGAACGAGTAGACGTTCGAATCAAAAGCACCGCCCGGATCGGCATAGTAATTGTTGGTCATAGCATATGCCCCCTGGCCGGGCTGGTTGGGTAGCGGGTAAACCAGATCCTGCACCGTGAGCGCAACCGGACTGAGACGATTCTGCGGAATCCGGTTGCCCGGAAACGGCTGTCCTCCATTCAACGGATCAACCAAGTCGATCTGGCCGGCAAACTGGCTGAAATCTCCTTGCCGCATTGCTTCGGTCGGAACAATCCGGAAGACGCGGTTGCCCACGCGGTAGCGCGCGCCACTGTAGGAGGCGAAAAAGAACGTCTTATTCCGGCCGTCATACAGGCGAGGGATATACACCGGGCCGCCGCCATTCACTGCAAACAGATTGTGATTCGTGAAAGAGACTGGCTGACGGTCCGCCCAGGATCGCGCTGAGAACGCACTGTTGAAGATGCCCCAGTAGAGGGCTCCGTGAGGCTCGTTGGTGCCTGACTTACTGACAGCAGCGAACTGCGCCACCTGAGCGTACTCGGCTGACGAGTTCGAGGTGAGAATGCGGATTTCCTGGAAGGTCTCGATATCACCGGAGAAGCCGTTGGCCGTGTTCCGGCTGTTCACCATGTCGTTCACGGAAATGCCGTCTGCTGTGAAGTTGTTAGCGGTATCCCGAGCACCGTTGACTTCAAACCCGTTCGAGCTCTGAACGCCGGCGGTCACGTTGGTGATATTCGCCCAGCCGCGTCCGAAGACGCTCAGAGGCAGCTCCGCAAAATCCCTCGCCGTTTTCAAATTCGACAGGGTGGCCGACTCTGTGTCGATCTGGCTCAAGCCTCCTTCCACCGTGACGCGGGTGCTGACCTCGCCGACCTCGAGCCGCACATCGACGCGCTTGCTTTGACCGCTCACAACGTCGATCCGGGTTTGCTAGAACGTCTTGAAGCCTGGCACGGCGACGGTGACCTGATAGAACCCTGCCTCCAGCCCGGAAACGCGGTAATCGCCGCTTGACTCCGTGCGAATCGTCCGAACGAAGTTGGTTCCCTCATTGCGAACGGTCACTTCGGCGTCGGAGACTGGCGCGCCGCTGGCATCAGTCACTGTCCCGACAATGCTGCTTTGCGTGAATTGCGCAACGAGAACGACGGGGAGGCTCGCGAAGACGATGGCGGCGAGGATGAAGCTCGGTAGACGGTGCATGATTCCCTCCGTGCCCGTGTCCGGGAAGCGCCGCGTGACGGCGGCATCCTCCGGCACGGCGAATTATTACAGTGAGTGTAGGAAGTGCCACCTTCGCTGTCAACCGTCCGTCAGCAGATTTTGTCCCGTTTGAGCTATGCTGTGTCAACCGGGCTGCAGGCCGTCTTCATACAGTGACTGAATGAATCGTGATCGGTTTATCGGCGATGTGTCATAATGTTCAGGCTGTCTCGCTTCGATCCCTGCACCGCCGCAGCTCCAGGCTTGGTTGACGCCTGCTTTCCAACTGTGTGATTATTCAATTGGCTGAATAAAGATTCGGTTCCGCCCGGTACTGCCGTCCCTATTCAAAGGCTCAACCGGCGGCAGAGGAGTTTATGATTGTGGCGACATCAATCCCAGCCAACGCGACCGGCAAGGTTTTGGCGGGCAACCTGACCCGGGACCTCGATCTGTCCCATGATGAGCTGCTGCACCTCCTGGAGCTGGCAAGCGATGTGAAGCGGAATCCTTCGAAGTACGCTCACACGCTGTCGGGCCGCTACCTAAGTCTGCTCTTCGAAAAGCCCTCGCTGCGAACCCGGATCACGTTTGAGCTGGCTATCAAACAGCTGGGCGGAGACGCGGTGCTCAGCACCGGTCCGATCAGCGACCGTGAGCCGTTAAAGGATGTCGCCCGCAATCTCGAGCGCTGGACGAACGGCATTGTGGCCCGAACGTTTTCTCAAGAGACGGTCGATCAACTGGCCGAGTGGTCGGGCGTTCCGGTCATCAATGCACTCAGCGACATGTTCCACCCGTGCCAGGCGCTCGCGGATGTCTTCACGTTGAAGGAACGGTTTGGGTGCTGGAAGGGCCTGCATCTTGCGTTCGTGGGGGACGGAAACAACGTGGCGCACTCGCTCATGCTGAATTGCGCCCGTCTCGGCGTGAATTTCTCGCTTGCCTGCCCGCAGGGTTATGAACCCAACCGCGAGATCGTCGCGACTGCGGAAGGGCTGGCAGCGGTTTCAGGATCAGAGATCCGGATCACGCATGATCCGGCAGCAGCCGTTTCGAACGCGCACGCGGTCTACACCGATGTTTGGGCCAGCATGGGCCAGGAGTCCGAGGCGGCAGAGCGCTCGCGGGTCTTCGCCCCGTATCAGGTGAACAGAGAGTTGATGGCCAAAGCGCGGCCCGATGCGATTTTCATGCATTGCCTGCCGGCCAAGCGCGGCCAGGAGACGACCGACGACGTCATGGAGTCTCAGGCATCCGTGGTCTTCGACCAGGCGGAGAATCGCCTGCACGTGCAGAAGGCTCTCCTGCTGATGCTGCTCGAGTAGTCGATCCGGGCAGCGCTACAATCCGAATTTATGTCTACTGTTACGGTTTTGTGCGTCTCCCTGCGCGCCCGGGACGCCGTCACCAGAATGGATTTGTGCGCGATGGCGGCGGAACAGCAATGAAGCTGTGGGGAGGACGTTTCGAAAGCGGACCCTCGGAGGTATTTGAGCGTTTTTCGGGTTCGCTGCATTTCGACAAGAGACTGATCGATACCGACATCCGGGGATCGCAGGCGTTTGCCCGCGCGCTCCAGCGGGTCGGCATTCTAACCTCGGAGGAACTGGAACAGCTCCTCGCTGCGTTTGACGCGATTCGGGAGGAAGCGAAGGATCCGGCCTTCTTCCAAGGAGCCACCGACGAGGATGTCCACACGCTGGTCATTCGCAAGCTGAAAGAGCGCGTCGGCGGGCTCGCCGATAAAATCCATACGGGCCGCAGCCGCAACGAGCAGGTGTCGCTGGACATCCGCCTCTGGCTGCGCGACGAGATCGACCGCTCGCGCGGCCTGCTCCTCGATTTCATGGGCTCACTGCTTGCGATGGCGCGGAAGTATCCGGACGCGGTCGTGCCCGGCTACACCCATCTCCGGCGTGCCCAGGCGGTCCTGTGGCCTCACTATCTGCTCGCCTACTTTGAAATGTTCGACCGCGACCGCGAACGGCTGGACCAGGCGCGCGCCAGAGTGAACCGGATGCCGCTTGGATCAGGAGCGCTGGCTGGCAGCGGGTTTCCCTTCGACCGAGAAGCAATCGCTCGAGAACTTGGCTTCGACGGCATCACACGGAATTCGATGGATGTCTCCGCCGATCGCGACTTTGCGCTCGACTTCCTGTCGGCCGCGTCGATGATTCTCCTGCACCTCAGCCGGTTCGCTGAAGACTGGATTCTTTATTCGAGTGAGGAGTTCGGCTGGCTGGAGCTCGGCGATGACGTAACCAGCGGATCGAGCCTCATGCCGCAGAAAAAGAATCCGGACTCGCTGGAGCTAATTCGGGGCAAAGTAGGACGGGTCTTTGGAAGCTACACGTCTCTGTTCCTGACAATGAAAGGTCTGCCGCTGACGTACAATCGCGACATGCAGGAGGACAAAGAGCCTCTGTTTGACGCGGCGGATCAGCTCGCCGGGTCACTTGAAATGGCGCGGGCGGTTGTGGATTCCGCACAGCTCCGCGTAGAGAAGCCGGCGGCAGCCGCCGAGGAGAGCTGGGTGGTGGCGACGGACCTGGCTGAGGCGCTCGCCCGCAACGGTACTCCCTTTCACAAAGCACATCAGCTTGTCGGAAGGCTGGTGCTCGAAAGTGTGCGTTCGGGCAAGACTCCGGCTCACTGGAGTCCCGAGGAGCTGGCGGCCTTCTCTCCGGAATTCACGCCAGAGATGGCGAAGCTTCTGCGGCCGCAGGAAGGGATGAAGACCCGCGAGATCGCAGGCGGGACCGGCCCGAAGGCGGTCAGTCGGGCACTCGAGGAGGCAGAGGCCCGGCTCGCTTCGTTGCGTCTA
>Ga0207864_1004101_pt1 | contig 11401 bp, 8 predicted proteins | sample HigsolmetaAR202D_FD_184834 | JGI IMG/M metagenome (GOLD analysis project Ga0207864, IMG submission 184834) | Ionic liquid and high solid enriched microbial communities from the Joint BioEnergy Institute, USA - AR20-2-D (SPAdes) (version 2) ...
GTATTTGTGGATAGTGGCGCGACCGTCACCATTTCGGCCATCAAGGTTGAAAACAGCGCCGCCGTCGGCGGCAATGGTGGCTACCGCGATCCCGCCATTACTCAGGGCGGTGGTGGTGGCGGCGGCTTGGGAGGCAACGGCGGCACTGCGGTGGTGGTCGTTCAGGTGCTGTAGTTTTCGCGGGTAGCGGTGGCGGCGGTGGTGGTTTAGGCGGTCGTGGCGGCACCGGCGGTTGGGGAACCTTGACCGGCGGTGCCGGCGGTGGTGGTCTCTCCGGAGCGGGCGGCGCGTCCGAGAGTGGACCCGGAACCGGGATTTCTAGTGGTGGTGGCGGCGGCTCGGGATCGGCTGGTGGACCAGGCACCGGCACGGCGGGCAACGGTGGTAACAGTAATGCCCTCATTGGTCCCGGCGGTGGCGGTGGCGGTGGGTTCAATGGCCAAGATGGTGCGGACGGTGAGGGCCCGAATGCGTCTGCCGGCGGGAACGGTGGCTACGGCGGCGGTGGCAGCAACGGTGAAGACATCAACTCCAAGTTGCCCGGCAATGGTGGTGATTTCGGCGGTGGTGCTGGTGCGGCAAGTCGGGGCGGCGGCCGAGGTGGCGATGGCGGCTTTGGTGGTGGTGGCGGCGGCTCGGGCGCGTACACGACCCCCGATCCGAAGTATTCGGGCGGTAATGGCGGCTTTGGCGGTGGCGGCGGTGCGTCGCACAACCTCGGCACGCCCGGTGCCGGTGGCGCGTATGGCGGCGATGGTGCTTCCGACGGCGGCGGCGGCGGTGGAGCGCTGGGCGGTGCCATCTTCGTCCGCGAAGGCGGCAACCTGATCATTCAAGATTCCAGCTTTACGGGCGGCAGTGTGACCGGAGGTATGGGGGCCGGCAGCGCTGGTAACGGCCAGGCCTTGGGGAGCTCGATCTTCCTGCACAACGTCGACTTGAATGTCGACGTCACCGGTTCGAACACGGCTTTGATTCAGGACGACATCGCCGACAACAGCGGCGTTGGCGGCGCGGCCAGCAAGCTGACCAAGACGGGAACCGGTACGCTCATCCTGCAAGGGAACAACACCTACGCCGGCGATACGATCGTGCAGGACGGCATGCTCCACCTGCAAGGCTCGCTGGCCGGCAATGCCACCGTGGATGGTGGCCATCTCAAGAACAACGGCACGATTGCCGGCGACACCCTGGTCAATGCCGGCAGTACGCTCAGTGGTAGCGGTGTGATCCAAGGCAACGTCGAGGCCTTCGGCACGGTGGCCCCGGGCAACTCGATCGGCACGTTGCACGTGGGCACCAACTACGTCAGCCACTCCGGTTCCGTTCTGGAAATCGAAATCGAGCCCGGCGGAACGACGCCTGGCATCCACAACGACTGGATCAACGTCAGTGGCCAGGCAATCCTCGATGGCGGCACCGTTTCGGTGCTGGGAGCGCCCGGCAACTACCAGGTGGGTAGCACCTATACGTTTTTGAGTGCCACCGGCGGCGTTGTAGGGACGTTTGACGGGATCACCGACAACCTGGCGTTCTATGACGCCATGCTGGTCTACGATCCGTTTGCAGTGGGTTTCATCCTGATTCGCAGCAACCAGACATTCGAACTCCTCGCTCAGACTGCGAACCAGCGGTCGCTAGGACGCTACCTTGATGAGCTGGCTCCCTCCGCTACCGGACCGTGGGCGGACCTGCTGGACGCGTATGAATTGGCCACCGACGACGAGGTCCTTGCGGCCCTGACCCAGTACCAAGGTCAGATCTACGCCACGCTGCCTGTGTCGCATCTGCAGCAGACGAGCCAGAACCTGGCCTTGCTGCGGAACCAGTTGGCACTGGCCTTGGACTGTGACGAAGCGGGCGAAACCGGCTGGGTGCGCGGCTACGGTATGGGCGGCAGCGTGAGTGGCAACCGAAACGCCTCCGGGTACGATGCCGGTATCGGCGGCACCGAAGTGGTGTACCAACGCTGCGTCGGCGATGGCACGTCGCTGGGCGCCTTCGGTAACTTTGGCTGGTCGACGATTGGCTTGCGCGACCTGTACGAGCGGGCTGACGTGGACAGCTACCAGGCTGGCATCACGTTCCAGCACGTGTGCGAAATCGGTTACGTTCTCGCGTTTGTCGGTGCCGGCGTGCAGGACAACGATGTGCGCCGTACCATCGACACGCTTGGTGCCGCTGGTGTGGCCAAGAGCAGCTTCGCGAGTTGGCAGCAGTTCAACTACCTGGAAGTCGGTTCGCGGCTCTGGCTGGGGAACACGGAGTTCCGTCCGTACATCGCAGGGCAGTATATCTTCCTGCAGCATGAGTCGGTCCACGAACGGGGCGCCGCGCCGGTGAATCTGTCGGTAAACCGGTTGAACGTGGACTCGGTGCGCTCGTTCGTTGGTGCCACTTGGGTGCTGCCGGGGCAACTGCCAGGTGGCGGCTTCAATCTGATCTTTCGCGCGGCTTGGATGCATGAATACGCCGACAGTGTGCAAACGATTCGGGCCCATTTCCTGGGCATGGATGGCTCCAGTTTCACGATCGATGGCGTGAACGCCGGCCGCGACTTCGGGCTGTTTGGAGCGGGCCTTCAGTTCAACCTGGGCCGGTTCGGCAGCATCTTTGGCGGCTACGACCTGCAAGCGAACGGCCGGCAGGATTACCACACCGGTTCGGCCGGTTGGCAGTTCATCTGGTAACCGCCGGTTAGCGGCATCCGCAGAATCGGAACTTCCGCGGCGCGCGAGCGCTGCCGCTGTGCAGCGCCGCGCGCCGGGAGTGCCTGCCAACGTGGCGCGGCGAACTTGCTTGTCACTTGGCCTGATTCTCGGGTAGCATTCAAAGTACAGGGTTCAGTTCCCTCCCCATGTTGTCCTATCTGCCGGGGAGGCTGCCCTGCCAATCATTTCTCAATTCGTGTGTGCCGGGGTGGTATTAGCCGGCTATTGCGGCGAAACGCCTGCTGGCAAGCCATTTGCAGCTCCCGTTTCTTTTGCGCGAGGAAGTGGCGGCTGCGGCATGGAACAACCCGGACAAGATCGCTCTGCGCTTTTGGTTAGTAGTCCCAATTTATGGGCACGCCAAGGGCGGTTTTGCACGTCCGCGAGCGTGTTCTCGTGACGATGGGCGGCCAATGGCCAACGTGGCCGCCTGGAGGGATCGCAGCAAGCACAGGGGAATTGGTCGCCAAGGGCTGCAACGACGCGACCTGAGTACCCTTGCTGGGGCATGGATTGCTAACCCCTTGCTCCGATTGCATAAAACGCGTCCCTGGTGCCAGCACGCACTCGGGCCCACCAGAATCAGGAGAACTCCGATGTTTGAGAGCTTCAATGCCGACCGCACGCTGGAAGGGCTACTGCGATCGCTGAGCTACCGCCGCACGCCCAGGTCCGAGCCCGACGATGCCACCTTACGCAACTGGGCCGAAGGCCCTACCATTGCCATCAGCCGCCAGGTGGGGGCCCGGGGAACGACCATTGCCCGAGTGGTTGGGGCCAAGCTTGGTTGGCCGGTCTACGACCACGAGCTTTTGGAAAAGCTGGCCAACGAAATGGAGGTCGGCATCAACTGGCTGAAGTGCCACGACGAACGGACCAGCAACTGGTTGCAGGAGCGGTTGGCGTCACTGTCGGGCGACCCGATGCTGAGCGACGGCTCGTTCCGCCATCACCTGATCCGCGTGCTGTTTGCCCTAGCTTGTAAGGGGCACTGCGTGATTGTCGGGCGGGGGGCGGCGCATACTCTGCCGGCGGCAACCACGCTTCGCGTGCGGCTGATCGGCGCCCTGGAAGATCGGGTTCGCGTGATGGCCCGGCAACTGAACGTCGACCAGGATCAGGCGATGAAGCAGGTGAACCGGCTGGATCGGGAGCGCGACCGGTTTGTGAAGCAGAACTTTCACCGCGACCCGGCCGACCCGCTACAGTACGACCTGATCATCAACTCGTCGCGGTTTGAAGATGACGAGGCGGCCGACATCATCGTCAAGGCGCTCGCACCGTATCTGCGAACGCCCGAGGTGACTCAGGTGCCCATCACGGTTGGCTCCGCATGAGCGCAAAAACGAACCGCCGCGCTGTCACCAGCGCGGCGGTGGGTAGATTGTTGATCTCAGCGCCGGAGGGCGGCTTAGCCGGCCAGGCGATCCAAGCGGCCGTGCGATTCCAACTCCAGCGGCTTGGCGCGGTAGCGATACTGCATCACGTACGCGTCTTCGGGCGAGTCTTCGTAGAAGTTCTTCAACACCGAGACAGCCCGGAAGCCGTTTTCCCGGAAGAAGAGCTGCGCCGCCAGGTTGGTTTCGCGGACTTCCAGGGCAATCCGCGTGCGGCGCTGGTGCGATAGTTTGCTCACGAGCTTTTCGATCATGCGGGTACCGACACCTTGCCGCCGGTACTGCGGAGCCACCGCGAAATTCAGCAGGTGAATCCGCGTGTTATGCAGCTCGTAGATCACGAAGCCCAGCACGCGTCCTTCGGCTTCGGCCACCATGCCGATGCAATTGCGCTGCCGCAAGCACCGGATGAAATCCTCGTCCGTCCAGGGAAATTCGAAACTCTCGTTCTCGATCTCCAACACCTCCGGCATGTCACGGCGGATCATCCAGCGGATATGAAGTTGGAGATCTTCCTGGGGTTTGATGGACATGGTGCTGTGGCCTCCTTGCTACAGCCCGAGGGACGAATGTTCTGTTCAAGATCGCAGCCGGCGTAGCAGCCGCGGCAACCATCGTGGTACAGACGCCTTACGCGTGCCAGAACATGGCGCCGCGACGAGGCAGGGGGAGAGTACCAGAAGTCGCATCAAACGCAAAGACGAAATGGCAACGGGCCGGCGCGTATCCGCTGCGAGGTAATCCGTTACCGGCAGCAACGATAGCGTCGCCGCTAACGGCCAGAAAGCATCGCCGCGCGACGGTCATCCGCCGCCGACAAACGGATCAACAGCTAAGGCAGCGGCATGCCACGGCTGCCCGGCTAGGCGAGTCGCCGGGCGACCTCAACCAGCGTGCGAACGAAGGCACCGCTGCCACCGCCGTCTTGCCAGGGCTTGGGCTTTTCGAGGAACGCCGGCCCGGCGATATCGATGTGCAGCCAGGGCTTGCCTTCGACAAACTCTTCGAGGAACTTGGCCGCCGTGATGGCACCACCCCAGCGACCCTCGCCCACGTTCTTGATATCGGCTACTTCGCTGCGAATCTGCTTGCCATAGTCCTCGAACATGGGAAGTTGCCAGGCATCCTCGCCGCAGGCCTAGGCAGCGGCCGACACGGTGTCGCACCAGGCCTGATCGTTGGTCATCAGGCCCGCCACGTCCATGCCCAGTGCTACCACGCAGGCGCCGGTGAGGGTGGCCAGGTCGATGATCCGCTCCGCCCCCTGCTCCACCGCCACATTCAGCACGTCGGCCAGCACCAGGCGGCCTTCAGCATCGGTGTTGAGCACTTCGATCGTCTTGCCGCTGCGGGCGGTGAGAATGTCGCCCAGTTTCATGGCACGCCCGCCGGGCATGTTCTCCACCAGGCCCATCAGCCCGATGACGTTCACGGGCAGTTTCAACTGGGCGATCGCTTGCATGGCTCCCAGCACCGTGGCGGCTCCGGCCATGTCGCATTTCATGGTAGCCATCGATTCGCTGGGCTTGAGCGACAGGCCGCCCGAGTCGAACGTGACGCCCTTGCCAACCAGGGCCAGTGGTGCCTGGCCGGCGGTACCGCCCTGGTAGCGCAGGATCACCAGCCGCGGGGGCTGTTCAGAGCCCTTGGCCACGGCCAGGAGGGCCCCTGCCCTTTCGGCTTCAAGGCGTTTCTCGTCCCAGATCTCGCACTCCATGCCGCTGGTTCGGGCAACCTCGGCCGCCAGTTCGGCAAACGAGGCGGGATACATCGACTGGGGCGGTTCGTTCACCAGCCGCCGCGTCAGGTTGACGGCCTCTCCCAGGATGCGTCCGCGCTCAATAGCCTCGGGATTGCCGGGGAACACGAGCTTGGGGATCGGGTGCCGGGCTTTTTCGGCCCGATACAGGTCCTGGCCCTGGGGGCCGACGATCGCCCCGACGACCGCGGCTTCGGTCAATTCGTCGCTCCAACGCTCGCCCAGGTAAAACGCGGCGCTGGAGCGCTTGCGGCTAGCCAGCCATTTCGCGGCCGATGCCGCGCTGCGAAACGCCGTCTGCCGGTCGAGCCGATTGCCCAAGCCGGTCACCACAACCAGCTTGGCGGCGGTGCCCGGTACTTCCCACAGCGGTGCCACGTCGCCCACCTTGTCGGTGATCTCGCCGCGTTCGATCAGCCGGCTCAGCAGACCGCCCGCCGCCCGATCGATCTCGGCGGCCGGGCCCGATAGCGGTTGGTCGCTCGCGATGCCAATCACCACAACTTCGGCAGGATCGGTCAGAACGGTAGCCGACGAGGGCGTTACTTCCATGGCACGAAAGCTCCGGTCGCGGGATCACAATACGGAAAGAAATGGCGGTGGCGCAGCCCCGGCTCGTCAGGGCAGGCGGCAGTGCCCGCTAGGATACGGATTGCCGCCGCTGCCGCAACTAGCACCGCGGCGAATGTTACATGGTTGCCGTAACTGAGGTGTGCCGATCAAGCACAAACCGGTTGATGCCTTGGCGGGAGCCAGGGAAAGCTCCCCAAATGTCCGCATTGATCCCCCTTGCCGGCAGTCAGGATCAGAGGGCCGCGTTTTCGGTGATGAGGGCGCGGCAGCGGGCGGCGCGAACCTCGCCTGGGCTGTTTGGCCGCTACCGGATAAGATGGTTCGCCGACGGAGCGACCGCCGCAAGGGGATCTTCCGGCCTCGCTGTTGAAACGGAGCCGGGAACACGCCCGAAACACGCAGGAGCCTTACCTATGGCAGATTCGTCCCATACAGCCGCTGAGCAGAACCCGGTTCAGCCGCAGACGACGGGAACCACATCGCAGGCATGCTGTGGCCGCAAAACGTTCGCGGTGCTGTTGCTGGTGGTGGCCGGTGGCGTTGCCACCTGGGCGTTGTGGCCGCGGCGATCGGCTCCAGAAGTCGCTGCGCCCACGATCACCACGCACACGACGCAAACCACGGCCGCGCCCGCCAAGAATAATTTTGGCGATGACGAGTCGCGCAAGAACCTGGAAGAAGCCCTGCAAATCTCGCACGACATCCTGAAGCGCCTTCAGGACGTCAAGGATTACACCGGCAAGTTGACCAAGCAGGAACGCTACAAGGGCAATCTGCTGCCTGAGGAAGTCATGGCGGTAAAGATCCGCGAGGAACCGTTCAGCGTGTACGTGCGGCACCTGTCGCCCGAGACCAAGAACGGTCAAGAGGCGATCTACGTTGAAGGCCAGAATGACGGCAAACTGGTGGCCCATGCCGTGGGGGCCGGTTCCTTCCTGGGAACCGTCAAGCTCAACCCCACCGGTTGGCTGGCCATGATGGACAACCTGCACCCGATTACCGATATCGGCCTGCGGAACCTGGTGCGGCAACTGCTGGAGATGGCCGACAAGAAGCGGGATTACTTCCTGCAGTGCAAGATCACCATCATCGAGGATGGCGAACTCAACGGCCGCCCCTGCCGCATCCTCGACCTGCGCAGCCCTCGGCCCGCCGCCGATTTCCGCATGGCCATTGCCCGGATCTACTTCGACAAGGAATGGCAGGTGCCGGTGCGGTACGAGGCGTTTGACTTTCCGCCGGGCGACGACCAGGGCGAACCGATCCTGATGGAACGCTACACCTGGAGCGATCTGAAGTTCAACGTGGGCCTGACCGACCTGGATTTCGATCCGGCCAATCCCGAGTACGATTATCCGAAATAGAGGCTTTTACTGTCTTTCTGCCTCTTGCTCGCTGAGTCGTAACAGCTAGGGTGAGGCTGCCGATCTGCTTGGTTTGCCTTGGATTTATTTTCAGCGCTGTACCTTAACTGCTCATGGGTTATCGCTCGTTGCAGGCGTGCGTCGCTGACCTTCGCCGCCATGGTCACCTGGTAGACGTCGACGCCGAGGTAGACCCGGAGCTGGAAGTCGCCGAAATTCAGCGGCGCGTGTTCGCGGCCGGCGGACCGGCGCTGCTGTTCCATCGTGCCCGAGGCTGCAAGTTCCCTCTGCTGGCCAATCTGTTTGGCACCCAGGAACGCGTGCGGTTCATCTTCCGCCATACCTGGGAGGCTGTACGGCAACTGATTGCACTCAAGGTTGATCCGTCCCAGGCGATGCGGCACCCGGTGCGCTCTTTAGGGGCCGCCCGGCATGCCCTGCACATGCTCCCCAAGATGGTGCGTAGTGGTCCGGTGCTGGATCACATCTGCACCATCGAGCAGTTGCCCGCCATTCGCTCCTGGCCGATGGACGGCGGGGCCTTCATCACGCTGCCGCAGGTGTACACCGAGCACCCGCTGCGGCCCGGCTGGAAGCAGTCCAACCTGGGCATGTACCGCGTGCAGCTCAACGGCGGGCAGTACGAGCTCAACCGCGAGATCGGGCTGCATTACCAGATCCATCGCGGGATCGGCGTGCACCACGCCGCGGCAGTCGAGGCCGGCAAGCCGCTCAAGGTGAACATCTTTGTGGGCGGACCGCCGGCGATGACCATTGCCGCCGTGATGCCGCTGCCCGAAGACATGTCGGAGCTCACCTTTGCCGGAGCACTCTCGGGCCGCCGGATCCGGATGATCCGCCAGGGCGAGGGACAGCTCCCGATCTCCGCCGAAGCCGACTTCTGCATCGTGGGCGAAGTCATCCCAGGCAAGCTCCTGCCGGAGGGGCCCTTTGGCGACCACCTGGGCTATTACAGCCTGGCTCACGATTTCCCGGTGCTGCGGGTGGAAAAGGTATACCACCGCCGCGATGCCATTTGGCCATTCACCGTAGTGGGGCGGCCACCACAGGAAGACACGCTCTTTGGCTGGCTGATCCACGAGTTGACCGGCCCCGTGATTCCGTCGGTGCTTCCTGGCGTGCGGGCGGTGCATGCCGTGGATGCCGCCGGGGTTCACCCGTTGCTATTGGCCGTCGGCAGCGAACGGTACACGCCGTACAACCCACTCCGCGAGCCGATGGAGATCCTGACCCAGGCCAATGCCATCCTGGGGCAGGGGCAAATGTCGCTGGCCAAGTACCTGTTCATTGCCGCCGAGGAAACAAACGGCCAGCCCGACGTGCACGATATCGCTGGTTTCTTCCGGCACGTTTTGCAGCGCGTGGACTGGCGGCGCGATCTGCATTTTCAAACGCGCACTACGATCGACACGCTCGATTACACCGGGACCGGCCTGAACCAGGGCAGCAAAGTCGTGGTGGCCGCCGCCGGACCCAAGCAGCGCGATCTGCCGACAGAACTGCCGGGCGGCCTGGCGTTGCCGGAAGGTTTCTCCAACCCGCGCGTGGCACTACCGGGCGTGCTGGTCGTCAGCGGGCCCAAGTGTGAGCCGCCGGCCGCCGGTGACCGCCGAACTAGTGATGGAGCCATCGAGCGGTTCTGTGCCGCGTATCATCGCGATGCGCCGATCAACCAATTCCCCTTGATTGTGGTGGTCGACGACAGCCAGTTTGCCGCAGCCACACTCAACAATTGGCTCTGGGTGACGTTCACCCGATCCAATCCCGCGACCGACGTGCATGGCGTCGAATCGTTCATCGCCGATAAACACTGGGGCTGCCACGGTGCCGTGGTGATCGATGCCCGCAGCAAGCCACACCATGCGCCGCCGCTGGTTGAAGATCCGGAAGTGACGCGGCGCGTCGATGCGCTGGCTGCTCGCGGCGGACCGCTGCATGGCATCCTCTAGAACACAGCGCTTATTGCCGCACTCTTGGGCCGCTGTACTTTGACATCTACGGCGCGGTTTTGACAGCGTGGCGATGGTTCCGTATCGTGTCGGCTGTTCGGAACGTAATGCCTACCTTGCACGACACCGCTGAGCCGAAGCGATGGCAGAGTTTGATCCGCGTCAATATGGTGATGTGGTTGCGGCCTTGTTGGAGCCGCCCCGCGAGGCAGAACTTGGCCCGGGCCGTCCGAATCGGGCCGTTCGCACCCAGCTCGCCAGTCTCACCCCGGAACAGATTTGTGCCCCGCACCGTGTCGCCGATCGGGATCTTGCCAAGGCCTGCCTGTCGGCGTTGTGGCTGTATCACGACTTCCTTGACGAATCGCACTCGCTCAGCCAAGAGATTCCCGGCACGACCGGCAGCTTCTGGCACGGCATCATGCACCGCCGCGAGCCGGATCCCTCGAACGCCAAGTACTGGTTCCGCAACGTTGGCCAGCACGAGATCTTCCCCAAGCTGCTGGTCGCCGCGCAAACGCTCGATCCTCCAGATGGCACGCGGGCAGGTGAATTGACCGGCGCCGCCAAATGGGACCCGTTCTTGTTTGTGGACCTGTGCGAAACGGCTCGGCGCTGCGGCGGCGAGCTGGAAGATTTCTGTCGCCGCATCCAGGCGGCTGAATGGCAATTGCTGTTCGATTACTGCTGGCGCGGAGCCTGCGGGTTGGGCTAGATCCGGCGGGGCACGCATCTTCCGCCACAGGGGGCGTTCCGGGCGGCCGGTTGCCCGGCGAATGGACGTGGCGGGCTGACTGGTGAGGCCCTCCGGCACGTAGTCCCGGCCACGTCGGACATTACAGTCCCCTGCCGGCACCGTTTCATCGATCAAGACCTGATTATCGGTGTTCCTGAGTTTGTCGATCGGGTAGGATGGAACGCGCATAGAACCCAGAAGAGGACGGTGACGACCCCCTCCGTGCCGGCGGCACCGATGCCGCCGTACCGGGCCAGCCGTTCACGCCAATTGGCCGCCTCTACGGTCTTGCCGCCTTCGCGAGCCGTAAGTGCCGCGAGAGCCGCGGTAACGCGCGTGCGACTCGCCGTTCGCTTCCAAGGATGAAGAACAGGGAGCACCAACGATGCGTTCATTTCGCGAATTCTTGCCCGTCGGTTCTCAAGCCTCTGCTCACGGGGCAGCTCCGCGATCTACGCGCGGCGGCTGGTTGCACGGCTGGCTGGTGATGGCGTGTGTGGTGCTGGTCGGCTTGAGCGGATGCCAGGACGGCAGTTCGACTTCGGCGATCGCGGCGGAAAGCCCTGCCGATGCCAAGGCGTCCGGTGATGATGCCGCGGCCAAGGACGACGCCAGGGCCGACAGAACCGCTGAGCAGACCGCGCAAACTTCCGGACGAGCCAATCCACGCGCTGCGCGTCAGGAGGCCAACGTGGAAGATCCCTTTGCCAATGCAATCACGGCCCCGTCGTTGCAAGGCGGCATCGAGTGGCTGAACACGGCTGACCCGATCGATCTGAAAGATCTCAAAGGCAAGTTCGTCCTGCTGGACTTCTGGACCTACTGCTGCATCAACTGCATGCACATCCTGCCCGAGCTGAAGAAGCTCGAACGGGCGTACCCCAACGAACT
>Ga0207864_1004105_pt1 | contig 11392 bp, 6 predicted proteins | sample HigsolmetaAR202D_FD_184834 | JGI IMG/M metagenome (GOLD analysis project Ga0207864, IMG submission 184834) | Ionic liquid and high solid enriched microbial communities from the Joint BioEnergy Institute, USA - AR20-2-D (SPAdes) (version 2) ...
CTCGGCGTCGCGGGGCTCGTCATCGCGCTCGGCGCCGCGCAGGGCATTCCCTTCGGGCGGATGCTCGAGACGGGCATCGCGCTGGCCATCGCCGCCGTGCCGGAAGGCCTGCCCGCGGTCGCCACCATCACGCTCGCGCTCGGGCTCCGCCGCATGGCCCGCCGCAACGCGCTGATCCGCCGCCTGCCCGCCGTCGAGACGCTCGGCTCCGTCACCGCCATCTGCACCGACAAGACCGGCACCCTCACGGCGGGCGAACAGACCGCCACCGTGCTCTGGCTCGACGGCCGCGAGCTCCGCTTCACCGGCGCCGGGTACGCGCCCGATGGCGAGGTCCGTGAGAACGGCCGCACGCTCCAAGCCGACGACGACCCGTTGCTGCTCGCCGCGCTGCGCACCGCCGCCCTCGCGAACCGCGCCGACATCGCGCACAAGGACGGCGCATGGATCGCGCGTGGCGATCCCACGGAGGCCGCACTCCTCGTCGCGGCGCGCAAGGCCGGGCTCGACAGGGACGAACTCCGCGCTCGCTACCCCGAGACGGGCGAGATCCCGTTCTCCTCCGAGCGCATGCTCATGGCCACCTTCCACACCACGCCGGAAGGCGGCACCCTCGCCCTCGTCAAAGGCGCGCCGGGCAGGATCATCGAACTGTGCACGCGCAGACTGACGGCCGACGGCGAACGCGATCTCGACGACGAAGGACGCCGTCACCTCGTCGCCATCAACGACGACCTCGCCCGCCGCGGTCTGCGCGTTCTTGCCCTCGCGCAGAAATCCCCCGCTCCCGCCCGGGCGGAGGGGCCCGGGATGGGCAGCGCCCTTGCCCCCGCCCGGGATCACGGGGCAGGGGACGAGGCGCTCCAGGGCCTCACCTTCATCGGCTTCATCGGCATCATCGATCCGCCTGCCGAAGGCGTGAAGGAGAGCATCGCCGCGTTCCGCCGGGCGGGGATCCGCACCGTGATGCTCACCGGCGACCAGCGCCTCACGGCAGAGGCGATCGCGCGCGACCTCGGCGTGCTGGGCGCCGGCGAGGAGACGCTGGACGGTCGCGAGCTGGCGCGCCTCAGCGACGACGAGCTCGCCGAGCGCGCGCACCGCGTCGCCGCGTTCAGCCGCGTCAGCCCGGAAGACAAGCTGCGGATCGTCAGCGCGTATCAGCGGAACGGCGAGATCGTCGCCATGCTCGGCGATGGCGTGAACGACGCCGCGGCGATGAAGAAGGCGCATATCGGCGTCGCCATGGGCAGGCGCGGCACCGACGTCGCCAAGGAAGCCGCATCGCTCGTACTCCAGGACGACCGCTTCCCCACCATCGCCGTCGCGATCGAGGAAGGACGCGTCGTCTTCGACAACATCCGCAAGTTCGTGTTCTACCTGTTCAGCTGCAACCTCGCCGAAGTGCTCGTTCTGCTCGGCGCGGGAGTCGCGGGTCTGCCGCTGCCGCTCACCGCGCTCCAGATCCTGTGGCTCAACCTCGTGACGGACACGTTCCCCGCGCTCGCGCTCGCCCTCGAGCCCGCCGAGCCGAACATCATGGACCGGCCGCCGCGCGACCCACACGCCGCCATCCTCTCGGCGCGTTTCCTGCGCGCGATCGTCTTCTTCTCGGCGCTGATCACGCTGCCCTCGCTCGCCGCGTTCCTCTGGGGCCTCAACGGACCGGGAGGGGAGGCCTACGCACGCACGCTGTGCTTCATGACCCTCGCCCTCGGCCAGATCTTCCACCTCGGCAACGCGCGCAGCCCGGGCGCCGTCATCCAGCCGACGCTCGCTGTCCGCAACCCGTACGCGCTCGGCGCCGTCGTGCTCTCCGTCGGCCTCCAGTTCCTCGCGGTCTACTTCACTCCGCTCGCGACCGTGCTCGAGACGACGCCCCTGGGCGCGCTGGACTGGCTCATCGTCTTCGCGCTCGGACTCGTCGCCGCCACGGTCGGACAGACGCTGAAGTTGAGGAGGGCGGTGGGCGGGAACGGGTGAGCGGGCTGGGAATGCGGGCGAGGGCGGGGGCGGCCCCTCCGCCCCGGCCCTGCCACCCGGGAGGCCGCCCCTCCCCTCCCCGCCGCCCGGGCGGGGGAACTTCGGGAGAACGGCGGGTGGGGGCGTGCGCGGTGACTGACTGTGCCATGGTGCTGTCCCGCCTCCCGCGCGTTCGTACCGCATGCGCCCGGAGCGGATAAGGATGCAGCAGGCGGCCGAGATCCTGATGGCCGAGGTCGATGCGCTGGTTGCGCGTGTGAGACGCGGCTCAGCCAACGCGGCGGATCACCTCGAGCGATCAGCCGAGGCCGTCATGTTCAACATCGGCGAGGGCGTGGCCGCACACAAACCGAGAATCAAGATCGCGGCCTACGAGGTGGCGAGGAAGGAAGCCAACGAAGTCCGGGCAATCCTGCGCCGACTGATGATTGGCAAGCGCCTTACGCAGCGCGATATCCAACGGGCATACAACCTGAGCGGCGCGATCGTCGGGATGCTGACGAGAGCGATCATCACGTTAGAAAACCGGTAGCACCCCCGCCCGAAGTTACCCCGTAGTTCCCCTGCCCCCTGCCGGGTGGAATGGTGTGGGAACGGGTCGCCGTCGCCCCCACCCGCAGTTCACCCCGCATTGGTCGGCACCGGCCGGGGGCGGAGAGCCACCCACACCCGTCGTTCACAGGTACCCGGCAGGGCCTTCCGCGCCGCACACTTCTTGCTCTCCTCCCCTCACGGAACAGCGGTGCGCAAGGGTTGAGGGGAGGCAGGACGGGCATGGCTGATCGGGCTGAGGAACGCACCACAATCCGCCTACAGGTCGCCGGCGCCAAACCCCAGGACGTCGGCCGCAGCACTGCCCGCCTGCCGAGCGATGTACTCCGCTCGCTCGGGCTCCGCGAGGGCGACGTCGTCGAGGTGATCGGCAAGCGGTCGACCGGCGTCATCGCGCTGCCACCTTACCCCGAGGACAACGGCCTCCAGATCATCCGGCTGGACGGCCTCGAACGCAGCAACGCCGGCGTCGGCATCGGCGACTCCGTCACGATCCGCCGCGCCGAGGCGCAGCCCGCGCGCCGCGTCGTGCTCGCGCCCTCCCAGCCCAACGTGCGCCTCATGGGCACGGGCGAAGCGCTCCGGCGGACCTTGTTCCGGCGGCCCGTCACGGCGGGCGACCTGGTCTCTACGTCGATCTACCAGCGCGGCGTCACCGCGCCCGACAGCGGCCTGTTCCCTGAGGACATCTTCCGCACGCTCTTCCAGTTGCCCGCGTACGGGCTCCAGGAGTTCCGGCTGCGCGTCGTCTCCACCCAGCCACGCGGCATCGTGCGCGTCGCCGAGGACACCGAGATCGAGCTGCTGCCCGAGTACACGGAAGCTGCAGAGGCCGTGCGCGGCGCCGTCACCTACGACGACGTCGGCGGCCTGGGCGACACCATCACCCAGGTCCGCGAGATGATCGAGCTCCCGCTCAAGCATCCGGAGCTGTTCCAGCGCCTCGGCATCGACCCGCCCAAGGGTGTGTTGCTGCACGGGCCGCCCGGCACGGGCAAGACGCTCCTCGCGCGCGCCGTGGCCAACGAGGCGGATGCCGGCTTCTTCCACATCGCCGGCCCCGAGATCATGGGCCGTTTCTACGGCGAATCCGAGCAGCGGCTGCGCGACGTGTTCCAGCAGGCGCAGCAGAACGCGCCGTCCATCATCTTCATCGACGAGCTGGATTCGATCGCGCCCAAGCGCGAGCAGGTCACGGGCGAGGTCGAGCGCCGGGTGGTGGCCCAGCTCCTGACGCTGATGGACGGCCTCGAGCCCAGACAGAACGTCGTCGTCATCGGCGCCACCAACCGCGTCGATGCGATCGACGAGGCGCTGCGCCGGCCCGGCCGCTTCGACCGCGAGATCGTCGTCGGCGTGCCCGACCAGTCCGGCCGCCGCGAGATCCTCGCGATCCACACGCGCGGCATGCCTCTCGCCGAGGATGTGGACCTCGACGACGTCGCGCGCATCACCTACGGCTTCGTCGGCGCCGACCTCGCCGCGCTGACCCGCGAGGCCGCGATCGACGCGCTGCGCCGCAACCTGCCCAATATCGACCTCGAGGCCGCCGAGATCCCGCCACACGTGCTGGAGCAGCTCACCGTGACGCACGACGATTTCATGAACGCGCTCAAGCGCGTACAGCCGTCCGCGCTCCGCGAGATCATGATCCAGGTGCCCGACGTGGGCTGGGACGACATCGGCGGGCTCGAGGAGGCCAAGCGCGCGCTACGAGAAGGCGTCGAGCTGCCGCTCAAGAATCCGGAAGCGTTCGAGCGGATCGGCATCCGTCCCGCGAAGGGCTTCCTGCTGTTCGGTCCGCCCGGCACCGGCAAGACGCTGCTGGCCAAGGCCGTGGCGCGGGAGTCCGAGGCCAACTTCATCGCCACCAAGTCCTCGGACCTGCTCTCCAAGTGGTACGGCGAGTCGGAACAGCAGGTCGCACGGCTGTTCCAGCGCGCGCGCCAGGTCGCGCCAACCGTCATCTTCATCGACGAGATCGACTCGCTCGCGCCGCAGCGCGGCGGCGGCCTGGGCGAACCGGCGGTCACCGAGCGTGTCGTGAACACGATCCTGGCGGAGATGGACGGTCTCGAGGCGTTGCAGGGCGTGGTCGTCATCGGCGCGACCAACCGGCCCACACTGCTCGACCCCGCGCTACTCCGGCCTGGCCGCTTCGACGAGCTGATCTACGTGCCCGTCCCCTCGCGGGAGGGGCGGCTGCACATCCTGCGCATCCACACCGCCGCCATGCCTCTCGCCGAGGACGTGGACCTCGAGGCGCTCGCGGACCGCACCAACGGCTACACCGGCGCCGACCTCGAGGACCTCGTGCGCCGCGCCGGGCTCCACGCCCTCCGCGAGAACCTCGAGGCGACCGAAGTGCCGATGCGTTTCTTCGAGCAGGCGTTGAGGGAGACGCGCCCGTCCGTGACGCCAGAGATGGAACGGGAGTACGAGGAGCTGGCCGAGACGCTGAAGCGTGAGTCGCCGCGGGGACGGCGCCGCATCGGGTTCGACATCGGCGAGGAACGACTGGCGGCGGACTGAGCGAGCGCCGCGCTGCCTACGCCATCCTCACCCAGCGCCAGACCTCCGCCAGCGTCGGGCGCCGGCCCGTGGAGAGAATGCCGATCCTGTAGATCCTCGCGCCCAACCACGTCGCCGCCAGCCCTGTCGCGACCAGGAGCGCGAGCGAGGTCCCGAGCTCGGCGGCCGGCACCTCCGTCAGCGCGGCGCGCATCGGCATCAGGATCGGGGCGCAGAACGGGATCAGCGACCCCACCACCGCGATGCGCCCCGCCGGATCGTTGAGGATCGGCATCACCGCGACGAGCGTGAGGACGAGCAGCAGGACGACCGGGAACTGGAGCTGCCGCGTCTCCAGTTCGCTCGTCGCGACCGCGCCCAGCGCCGCGTACACGCCGGCGTAGAGGAAGAAACCGGCTGTGAAGAAGGCAAGGAAGATGATGGCCACGCGCGCCGGCACTTCCGGCAGCGGCGGCAGGTTCACGCCGATCGCGGCGGCCAGCGCGTCGCCGTACCGCAGCGCCAGCGCCGCGAAGACCGTCCAGATCAGGACCTGGAGAAGCCCCGCGCCGCCGATCCCCAGGATCTTGCCCAGCATGAGCTGCTCCGCACGGATCGAGCTCACGACCACTTCCACGATCCGGTCCTTCTTCTCCTCCAGAACGCCCTGCATCACGCCGTTGCCGTACAGCGCAACGACGAGGTACACGGCAAAGCCGAGAATGTAGGCCAGGAAAAACGCGGAGGCGGCCGTGCCCGTCGCCGCTCGCTCTCCTGCCTTGCGCGCCTCGAACGGGATCGGCCGGAACACGTCCCGCAGCGCCTCAGGGTCGATTCCGACGGCACGCAGACGCAGCGCCTGCGCCGCACGCTGCACCGCCGTCGCGATCTCGCGCAGCTCGGCGAAGTTCGTCGCGTTCCGGCCCTCGTAGACCGCCGAATCGCCCTCCATCACTCCCGCAGGCAGCCACAGATAGCCGTCCAGCGACCGCTCCGCCACGCGCGCCGCCAGCTCCCTCCGGACCTCCTCCTCGCTCCGCGGCCCGAGCGTGACGACCTCCGTGTGGAAAACCGTGCGCTCTTCGTCCGGCGCCGCGAGCCGCAGCGCCGCGGCGACCGCCTCGCCCATCCCCTGGTCCGCGACGTCGACGATCGCGATGGACCGCTCTCCGACCCCGCCTCCTAGCGCCGACGGCAGGAACAGCAGGCCCAGGATCAGGACGGGGCCGAACAGCGTTCCCAGCAGGAACGTCCGCGTGCGGACGCTCGCGATGAACTCGCGCTTGGTGACGATCCAGGCGCCGCTCACGCGTGGGCCTTGCGTACGGTTGGCTCACTGGCGGCGTAATCCAGCGCCGCCGAAGTCCTGCCCTCCACCAACAAGCGATCCATTTCCACGGCGAGCGTGGCGTAGTCGATCGTCGTACGCGGGACCGCCTGGCGTGGGGTAGGTTGCTGCCACAAGCGCAGGAGTATGGCGACGATGGCTTCCGTGTCCGCCGGCTCGCACGCCATGGCGCCGATTCGGCGTGCTTCGCTGGCCGCGGCGCTGCCGGACTCCGCGATGACCAGCGTCGGGACCCCGAGCGCAACGCACTCGTAGAGCTTGGCCGGTATCTGGAGCTCCTGGTCCTGGGCGAGGACCAGCGCGAGGTGCGAGCGGCCCAGCAGTGTGAGCGCTTCCTGGGCCGGCAGCACGCCGTGGACGACGACGACATCATCGAGCGCACATGCCGCCACCTGTTCTCGGAGGCGGGTCTCGTTCCCTCCACTCAGCGAGCCGGCCACGTGCAGCCGGGTCTGCGCCCGCGCCTCCGGATGGCTCCGCAGGAAATCACGCAGCGCGACCAGCACGGGACCCAGGTCACGCCCGGCGTAGAGTGTGCCGACATGGGCAATGGCAAGGCCCGGCTCCGGCTGCGCCTCTACCTTGGGCAGACGTTCAGGATCGATCCCGTTGGGCACCCAGGCCACCGGAACGGCCGGGTAGGCGCGTCGCGCAATCGCCGCGAACTCACGGGTATTCGCGATGATTCCGGCGGCCCGACGCAGCACCCCACGCTCCAGGCGCGGTATCAGCCAGCGCGCGTGGAGGGCAGGGTACATGCTCCTTCCCCACGACTTGTCGAGGAGACCGGACCAGGGGTCGCGCATGTCGATGCGGTGGAGCCCTGGTTTTCCCAGGGTGGCCAGCATCCCGGCGATGTGGGCCGAATGCGGCGGGCCGCTGGTGATGACGGCGTCGAACGACATCCGACGCATCAGGCGCCGCGCGGTCCACGCACTCTTCAGGACCCATCCGCGCCCATGATCGGGAAACTCGAGCAGCCCCGCGAGCTCCTGGCGAATCCGGCCGGCGATTCCCGGCTTCGAACGTCGTGCGGTGCTGCCGGGGCTGGACGGCGCTGGCTGGCCGTTGCCACGTGCCGACCGCAGCCTGCGCGCCACAGCGTTGTACAGGTCGTTGAGCGTGCGCGCGCGCCGGCAGATATGCACGTGGACGCCGGGCACGCTTCCCGCCGACGCCTGCTCCGCCGCGGTGACGACGTGGACATCCCAACCGAGCCGGGCGAGATACTTCGCATAGCCCGCCCACCGTAGCCCGCCGACCGAGCCGTCCGGCGGAAAATGGTAGGTGATCACCAGCAGCCGGCGTGTACCGGCGCCCGGCCTCCCGTTCGGGCTGCCCGGCATCATCATTTCACCCTCTCGACGGGCGGCCCGGCTGCCGCCGACTGGTAGATGCGTTCGTAACGGGCAACCGTGCGGTCCAGCCCGTAGGATTCCACCACGCGTGCGCGTGCCGCCCTGCTGTCCGCTTCGCGCCCCGCACCGTCCAGCAGCGCATCCAGCCACGCACGCGCGAGCGCCTCGGGATCCTCCGGCGGTACGAGACGATGCCTGAGCGAATCGCCGAGCACGGCCGGATTCCCCCCGACCGCCGTGACCACGGGGCAGAGCCCCGCGCTCATGGCCTCCAGCAGACTCACCGACGTGCCCTCGCTCCGCGATGACATCGTGAACACGGTGAATGCCGAGTGCAGGTCGCGGATGTCGTCACGCCACCCAAGGAACCGGACGTGCTCCCGAATGCCCAGCGCCGCTGCCAACTCCTCGAGGTTGGAGCGCTCCGAGCCCTCGCCGGCGAGCACGAGAACCGGCGGGACCGGCGACGGCCACAGGGCGTGCAGCCGCGCGAACGCGCGGATCATGACGTCGTAACCTTTGATCGGCTCCAGGCGACCGATGCTGCCGAGGATCGGGACATCGGCGGCGATGCCCAGCTCCCGCCGAACCCGGCCCGTGTCGGCCACCGGTGCGTGCACATCGGTGTCGACGCCGTTCTCAACGACTTCGACCCTGCACCCGCCCCGGACCACACGCGCCCGCAACTGCTCTGCAACCGAGCCGGAAACGGCGACCACGACATCCGTCCGCCGCGAGGCAAGGCCGTCCACCCATCGCGCCAGCCAGGGATCGGGCGACTGGCGACCATGCTCCGTGTGAACCACCAGGGGGACGCCGGCGAGACGCGCGGCCAGGGAGCCCTTGTACCAGACCCCGCTGTGCGTGTGCACCACATCCGGTCGCAGCGCCCGGATCTGCCGGGCCAGGACTCGCGGCCAGATCATCGAGCCCTTCGACATCGGCGGCGCCTTGTGCAGAGTCGCGACGTCGTCGAGCCCTTCCGCGAACCTGCCGAAGTACTGCAGGACCAGCACGTGCGATTCGAAGCGCGTGCCGTCGATGCGCCGGACCAGCTCGGCGAGCAGCCGCTCCATCCCGCCGTAGTTCAGGTTCTGGATCACGTGGAGCACGCGGGTCCGGCCCGCAGCGGAACGCGGCGCTTCCACCGTCAACGCCTCGTGAACCAATTCAGGGTCTCTCGCACCGCCGGCATCGGATCCGACCAGCGAAAGACTTCGTTCCGGTCCCCGGGCCGCCAGGGCACGAGGACATCGAGCACCGATTTCCACTTCGGCGGCTGGTCCGGAGGCAAGGCAACGCCATCCCGAGGCTGCCGCAGGATGGCGATGAGGTGATCCACGTCCCCCCACCACCAGCGGCTCCGGATGCCGACGCGATACGCCGGCTGTGGCGGCAACGGCTCACCGAGCGCCAGTCGCACCAGCCGCACGGGGAAATCCACACCGGCGTCGATGGCGAGCTGGAGCGAGCCCCAGAAGCGGCCGTTCACCTCCATGAGGTACGGCTCACCGCTCGATCCATCGAGCTTGTACTCGACCATCGCGACGCCCTGCCACCCGAACTTCTCGAGCAACGCCGTCGATACGCGGACCAGGGCAGGATCCGCCGGGATGCTTTCGCGGTACACGCTCACACCGCCGGACGGCGGCTTCTCACGGATGCGCCGATGGCTGAACACCGCGTCCGTTCGGCCGTCCCAGAGGAGCAGGAAGATGCCCACGCCAGGCCCGACGATCCGCTGCTGGAGCAGGACCGGGAACGCCGCGGCCGGCAGCCGCTCGAGCTGCGTGCGCAACTCACCCTCGTCGCGCGCGAACGACACGGCCGTTTTCTGACGTCCACTCCCGTCGCCCGCGACCGAGCGCCCCGGCTTCACGACGACAGGGTAGCGGAGAGCGTCCAGGTCCAGGGCGTCGACGTCCGCGGCCGCAGCCAGGACCCGCTGCTCCGGCACGGCGATGCCGACTGCGCGCGCCGCCTCGAGCACGCGTGGCTTGTCACACACGCCGTGGAAAGCCGCCTCTTCCGGGAACGGGATACAGATGCCGGCGAACCTCACGCGCTCCCCCAGGACAGCGAGCACGGAGGCCTCGCTGATGGGAAGGAGCACGCGCGCGCGCACGCGCCTCGCGTACTGTTCGACGGCGTCGACGAAGTCTCCCGGGGCCCGCAGCGGGTCCGGAACGCGCTCCTCGCTCACGCAGTAGCGGGAGGCACCCGCGAGCGACCGCCCCCGCGTCGAACACACGTGGACGGCGTACCCCGCCTTGCCCAGCGAACGCACGACGGCGAGCGCGGCCCGCTCGTCGCCGTCCGTTACGAGGACCGGGCCCCCCATCCGAGTCCCGTCACGATGGGAAGCGCGGGATCACCGACCCCCGCCCCACGCAGGCCGCGCGGCGCCCTCGCCGCCCTCCGCTTCGCCGGAATCGGTGCGCCGCCGGTGACTTTCGCCAACCCGACGATCAGGCCGTAAATGATGAACATGTACGCGGCGTAGGCTTGCGACAGGAAGAACCCGCAGATCACATAGCCCACGATCGTACCGGCAAGCGCCTGGCCGAGGAACACGGCGTCGGACGCCTTCTCGCCACGTGTCTCACCGGGACTGACCCCGCGCGCAGCCTTGTAAGCGTGCACCAGCAGGAGCACGAACGTGATCAGACCGAAGACGCCGAGCTCCGCGCCGATCTCGACGAACGAGTTGTGGGCGGCCGACCACTTCAGACCGATACCGTATTGCTGCCGATCGGCCAGAGGCGACAACTGGCCCTCCGCGACCGGGAACGCACGGGCACCCACACCCGTCAGCGGCCGGCGCAGCATGTAGCCAATGCCGCGCTTCCAGACTTCCATGCGGCCGGAATCCGAGTTGCCGCTCCAGTTGTAGTCCTCCGAGGGGTTCAACAGCGTCCGCATCATGCTCCAGTACGTCTCGTTCCCCGCCAGGAGGAGGCCGAAGAAGCAAGCAACGACGGCGCCCACGCGGAGCTTCTTGGGGATCGCGCGGTAGCCGAACAGGAGGTAAAGGCCAAAACCGACGAGCCCGAGAAACGCGCCACGCGAACCGGACTTCACGATCACCAGGAGGAAGATACCGATGGCCAGAACGTTCGCGATGCGCGCGAGGGGCGTGCGCCCCCGGAGCACGAAATAGGTCGCGAGCGGCAGGGTGCAGACCAGCAGCATGCCGAGGTCGTTCGCGTCGTAGTACGCGAGGTTCCCGAGCCGCCCGCTCATCCCCACATCGACGAACAGGTACACGTAACCGGCGTAGATCGCAGCGCCGAGCACGACGGCGGCAATGTACCTCCGCACGTCCTCCACGGCGCGTATGCTCGCCGCGAGGATGATCATCAGCAGGAAAGACTTCGCCAGGTCGTCCTTGATGAATCCAAAGCTCAACCCCTTGTAGAGACTCGTCGGCACGGATGCGACCGCCAGCGCCGTGATCACGATGAGGCACTTCGTGACCGGGTGGACGATCGACCTCAGCTTGCGCCGACGATCCGAGGTCATCGCGTAGAGACCATACATCCCCAGCGTCGCGATGATCGGCAGCTTGATCTTCGCCAGGAGGGGGAACAGGTCCTGGACTCGCCAGGCGTACGTGAGGATGCACGTGCTGACCGCGATG
>Ga0207864_1004110_pt1 | contig 11386 bp, 9 predicted proteins | sample HigsolmetaAR202D_FD_184834 | JGI IMG/M metagenome (GOLD analysis project Ga0207864, IMG submission 184834) | Ionic liquid and high solid enriched microbial communities from the Joint BioEnergy Institute, USA - AR20-2-D (SPAdes) (version 2) ...
GCACCCCGAACTGCATCAACTCTTGGCCGAAATACGGCCCGAACTTGATGCAGTTCCGGGGAGGGGGGTCAGGTCTCGGCCGCCGGGCAGATGAGGCGGTAGTCGCACCAGGAGCAGACGCTGGGCGAGGGGCGCGGCTCGAAGTCCTGGCCGAGGATGCCCTCGCCGACCTCCTGCACCGTGCGCCGCACCCGCTCGGCGTCGTCGGGCTTGGTCGGCGCCGCCACCTTCTCGGCGTCGAGCACGTAGTAGTAGGAGCCGAAGGCGGCCTCGACCCCCCACGCCTCGGCGGCGGCGAGCCGGTACAGCGCCAGCTGCAGGTCGCTTTCCAGCTCCCGCTCGCTCTTGCGCTCGCCGGTCTTGTAGTCGATCAGCTCGTACTCGCCGCCCGGCAGGCGGTCGACCCGGTCGACCCGTCCGCGCACGTGGTGCTCGCCGACGTTGATGTCGAACTTCTTCTCCAGCCACACCGGCTCCCCCTCGGCGACCCGCTCCCGCTCCCAGTACAGGCGCAGCGCCTCCCGCGCCCGGTCGCGGAACTGCAGCTCGTCGTCGCTGCTGCCGAACCCGGTCCGCCGCCACCCGGTCTCGAACAGCCGCGTCAGCCGCGCCAGTCCGTCCTCGTCGCCGGCCGGCGGGTCCTTGTGGAAGTTCTCGAGGACGTTGTGGATCAGGATGCCGAAGCGCTGGTTGATCGTCGGCTCCTGGGGGATGCCGAAGACGCGCGCGAACTTGTACTTCAGCGGGCAGGTGAGGTAGAGGGTCAGGTCGGAGGCCGAGAGGCTGAGCCGCCCGTCGCCGCGGCGGGGCAGGAAGGCCTCCAGCGAGGGCTCGGCGCGGGCGGCGATCAGCTGCATGCGCCGGTCCCGCTCGCGCTCGGAGTCGAGCAGGTAGGCGTCCAGCGAGGAGGCGTCCAGCTCCGCCTGCTGCTCGGGGGTCGCCACCTGGCGCAGCAGCCCGTTGACCGCCTCGATCGCCTCCGCGGTCGGCTCGTCGCCCGGCCGCTGCGCCAGCGCCGCCAGCTTCAGCAGCTCCAGGTAGCGGGCGATCGCGCGGTTGACGTCGACCGCGGTGTCCAGGCGCGGCTCCGACAGCTCGCGCCCCGCCCGCCAGGAGGCCTCCAGCACCTGTTCGCGCAGCGCGCGGTAGGTGGCGTGCAGCCCCTCGGCGGGGCCGAACAGCTCCTCCTCGTGCTCCTCCTCGACCGCGCCCGCCGCCGCCAGCGCCTCGGCGTAGTGGCGCGAGGGCCGCTCCTCGCCCTCCTCGCCGCGCGCCAGGCGGCTGAAGACGAGGCCCTCGCGGGCCGGCCAACCGATCCGGCCCCAGTCCCGCTCCGCCTCCATCCCGAGCACGAAGACGTGGTCGAACTCGATCCCCTTCACCTCGTCGGCGGCCAGCCCCTGCACCGCCCCGCGCGCCGGCGGCTCCTCGCCCCCGGCCGGCTCCAGCCCCGCTTCGACCACGGCGCTGATGTAGGCGACGAATCCGCGCGTGGAGCCGTGCGGCTCGCGCCGCGCCCAGGCGCTCGCCAGCTCCGCCAGGCGGGAGAGGCCGAGCAGCCGCTCGGCGACCTCGGGCTGGGCGGCGAACAGCCGCTGGCGGCGCAGCCCGACGCGCTCGATCAGCCGCCGCACGAAGACGTCGGCGCGGCGCTCCTCCAACGCCGCCGAGGCGGCGTTGTAGAGCTTGAGGAAGGAGGCGACGCGCTCGCGCGCCTCGGGCTGGAACTGGGGGCTGTCGAGGGCCGCTTCGCAGGCGGCGACCATGTCCAGCTTGCGGCGGCGGGCGATCGTCGTCAGCCGCGCCAGGTCGCCGGAGCGCAGCTCGATCGGCGGCCGGGTCAGCGCCCGCGCCGCGGCGGCCGAGTCCTCCGGGTCGGCGAGCACGCGCAGCCAGGCGAGCGCGTCGCGCACCTCGGGCCGCTGGAAGAGCGCCGCCGGGCCTGAGAGGTGGAAGGGGATGCCGCGCTCCTCCATCGCCGCCGCCACCGGGCCGCCGCGCCGCGCCGGGTCGGCGAACAGGACCGCGATCCGCTCCGGGTCGGTGCCGGCGGCGATCAACGCCTCCACCGCGCCCGCCGTCGCCTGCGCCTGGGCGCGCTCGTTGGCGCAGCGCCAGAAGCGCAGCTCCGGCTCGCGCCGGCGGTGGCGCAGCCGCACGACCTCGCCGTCGGGGTGCAGGGAGCGGAACCAGGCCAGCTTCTCCTCGTCCTCCTCCAGCGCGAAGACCTGGTCGGCGCGCTCGCGGGCCAGCGCCTCCAGCAGCGCCAGCTGGGCCGGCGTCGCCTCCTCCAGCTCGTCGACCATCACCTGCTCGAAGCGCTCGGCGAGGCGGCCGCGCACGTCGGGCCGCTCGACCAGCACGCAGTCGAGGGCGAGGAAGACGTCGCCGCGGTCGAGGCTGCCGGACTCGGCGAGGATGCGGTCGTGGGCGGCGAACAGCTCCGCGAACTCGCGCTCGCGCGCGGCCGCCTCGCGGCTCGCCTCGTCGTCCGCCGCCGCGGCCGCCCGCGCCGCCCGCTCGGCGAGGCTGGTCGGGCCGACGCGACGCGCCTTCAGCGCGTCGATCCGCGCCAGCAGCCGCGCCAGCAGCCCGGCCGGGTTGCCGCGGATCTCGTGGCGGCGCAGCGGCAGCTCGTCGAGCCGGTCGAGCAGCATCGCCAGCCGCTCCGCCCGCCCCGGCACGTCGAAGAAGGGGTCCAGCCCCGCCGCCTCGGCGTGCTCGCGCAGCAGCCGCTCGCCGATCGCGTCCCAGCTGCCGATCCACAGCTCCTCGTAGGGGCCGGTGAGCAGCGCCTCGGCGCGCTCGCGCAGGCGCCGCGCGCCGGCCCGCCGCGAGCCGATCACGAGCACCCGCTCCGGCCGGGTGCCGGACTCCGCCAGCGCCGCCAGGCGGCGGGCGAGCAGCTCGGTCTTGCCGGTGCCCGCGGCGCCCACCACCAGCAGCGGCCCGGCGCGCCACCCGGCGACGCGGGCGTCCGGCTCGATGGCGTCGACCGCGCCGCTCTCGGGCTCGGCCGGCGCTGCTCTGGGTGGCTCGCGACGCATCGCCCAACGCTAGCGCGACATAGTCTCCCGGCGATGGACGTTCTCGCCGCAGACTGGCTCGGGATCTGCCGCCGCGTGGTCGCCGCCCAGCGGCGGGTCTTCGCCGCCACCGCGACGAGCGCCGAGCGGACCGCCTACGAGGGCGTGGGGGAGGGCGGCGACCGCACCCTGGTGATCGACCGCGAATGCGAGGACGCGGTCTTCGCCGAGCTGGAGGCGCTCGCCGCGCAGGGGGCATCGTTCGTCGCCGTCTCCGAGGAGCGCGGCGAGGTCAGCTTCGGCGGCGGCGGGCCGGTGCGGGTGGTGATCGACCCGATCGACGGCTCGCTCAACGCGCGCCGCACGATCCCCTCCCACAGCCTCAGCCTCGCGGTCGCCTCCGGCCCGACGATGGCCGACGTCGAGTTCGGCTTCGTCCACGACTTCGGCGCCGACGAGGAGTTCGCCGCCCGCCGCGGCGCCGGGGCCACGCTCGGCGGTCGCCCGATCGCGGTCTCGCGGCCGGGGGGCGGGCGGATCGAGGTGGTCGGCGTCGAGGCGGCCGAGCCGGAGCGGGCGGCGCCGATCCTCGCCGCCCTGGGGGGCGGCGTGTACCGCGTGCGCGTCGTCGGCTCGATCGCGATCACCGCCGCCTACGTCGCCGCCGGGCGCTTCGACGCGATGCTCAGCACGCGGCCCTGCCGCTCGGTCGACGCCGCCGCGGCGCAGCTGCTGGTCCGCGAGGCGGGGGGCGAGGTCGCCTTCGGCGAGCTGCCGCTCGCCGAGGCGGGGCTGGGGCTCGACGCCCGCTACCCGATCGCCGGCGGCGCCGACGCCGCCGCCCTGCGGCTGGTCTCCGCCGCCGCCCGCGCCTAGAGGCCGCTGGTCAGGGCGGCGCGCAGGGCGAGGAAGAAGATCACCCAGCAGCTGACGGTCATCACGCCCATCTCGTGGCGCACGACGCGCAGGGCCAGCTCCTGCTGGGCCTCGGGCGACAGCGACTCGACGTCGAGGTCGCCGACCTCGCGCTGCGCGGCGCCCGCCCGCGCCCCCTCGGCGACGAAGGAGACGCCGAGCGGCAGCAGCCCGTAGAGCAGGTGCAGCCCTTCGTCCTGGGTGTGCCCGGTGGCGAGCAGCAGCCCCCCGACCAGGGCCTGGGCGAAGACCGAGGCTTGGGCCGCGCGCAGCAGGTACCAGAAGGGGATCGACGGCTGTCGGCGCAGCCAGGCGAGGCCGCCGACCGCTCCCGCGGCCAGGTTGAGCGCGATGACGCAGACGCCGACGGCGATGTGCAGGCCGACCATCGCCTAAATCCGCCCGGAAGGGTCGGGATTCCGCTTGCTGATGCGAAAAATCACTATGTAGCAACTTGTCACAATGTGGGTGTATAACAGCGGCTGCGGGCGTCGCACCGGCAACGCACGCGCGCCCCGCACCCCCTATAACCCCACCCCGTTCCCCGTGCTGAAGAGCTACCTGCCGATCCTCGTCTTCCTCGCCCTGGGCCTCACCGTGGGCGGTCTGTTCGCGCTCGTCAACCGGCTGGTCGGGCCGCGGCCGCCGCGCCGCCTCACCGACGCGCTGCGCCGCAAGGGCGAGCCGTACGAGTCGGGGATCCCGGTGCAGCCGAGCACCGGCCTGCGCTTCGGGGTCAGCTTCTACCTCGTAGCGATGCTCTTCATCCTCTTCGACATCGAGGTGGTGTTCCTGTATCCGGTCGGGGCGATCCTCAAGGGCGCCGACAGCCTCGTGGTGCTGGGCGAGCTGGTTACCTTCGTCGTCCTGCTGCTGGTCGCGTTCGTCTACGTCTGGCGGAAGGGGGCGCTGAATTGGAGGTAGAGCGCCGCACCCTCGTTGAGCGCCAGCGCCGCGCCCGCGACCTGCTGCGCGGCGACCTCGAGGGCGAGGACCTGGAGCGCTACGTGGAAGAGCGGGTCGTCACCACGACCTTCGAGAAGATGCTCAACCTGGCGCGGGCGAACTCGATCTTCCCGCTCACCTTCGGCCTCGCCTGCTGCGCGATCGAGGCGCCGATCTCGATCGTCACCGCCCGCTATGACCTGGCCCGCTTCGGCGCCGAGGCGCTGCGGGCCTCGCCGCGCCAGGCCGACCTGATCATCCTCTCCGGCCGCGTCTCGATCAAAATGGCGCCGGTCGTCCGCCGGCTCTACGACCAGATGCTGGAGCCGAAGTGGGTGATGGCGATGGGCGCCTGCTCCTCCTCGGCGGGGATGTTCTCCAACTACGCGGTCGTCCAGGGCGCCGACAAGTTCATGCCGGTCGACATCTACGTGCCCGGCTGCCCGCCCCGCCCGGAGGCGGTGCTGTACGGCTTCACCAAGCTGCAGCGCAAGATCATGGGCAACCCGGACCAGAGCTGGCGGCAGCGCTACAACGCGGTCGGCACCGAGGAGTGGGCGCGCGGCGGCCCGCGCTCGGAGCCGAGCCCGGAGGCCGCCCGGGCCTACGAGGAAGCGAGGGAGCTGAGCCTTGCCTGACGCCCCCGGCCTGGAGCTGATCCGGGGCGAGATCGAGCGTGACCACCCCGGAGCCGTCCTCGACACCTCGTTCGACCGCGGCCAGGCGGCGCTGATCGTCGACCCGGAGCGGGTGCTTGACGTGCTGCGCTGGCTGAAGGAGGCGCCGGGCCACGAGTACGACTTCCTCTCCAGCCTCCACGCCGCCGACTACCTCCCCGCCGAGCCCCGCTTCGGCGTCCACTACGAGCTGCTGAATCGCGATCGGGTCGAGCGGCTGCGCGTGAAAGCGATGCTCGGCGATCCGGCCGCGACCGAGTCGGGAGCGTCGGGGCAGGGCCCGAGAACGGACGCTCCCGCCCGCCCGCAGGCCTCTGCCCCGGCGCTCCCCCCGGAGACGGAGCCGCTCCCCGAAATCGACTCTTGTGTCGAGCTGTTCCCGACCGCGAGCTTCCAGGAGCGGGAAGTGTTCGACTTCTTCGGCATCGTGTTCCGCGGCCACCCGGAACTGACCCGGATCCTGATGCCCGAGGACTACGTCGGCTGGCCGCAGCGGCGCGACTTCCCGGTCGGCGGCGAGCCGGTCACCTTCACCTTCTCGGAGCGGCGCTATGGCTGAGCGGCTCGACGCAAGCGCCGCCGCGACGCGGGCGGCCGAGGGGGACGGCACCAGCACCGAGCTGATGACGATCAACATCGGCCCGCACCACCCCGCCACGCACGGGGTGCTGCGCCTCGTCGTCGACCTCGAGGGCGAGCTGGTGCGCGACCTGCGGCCGGTGATCGGCTACGTCCACACGGGGATCGAAAAGTCCTGCGAGGACAAGAGCTACTGGAAGGTCATCCCCTTCGTCGAGCGGATGGACTACGTCTCCTACTTCTTCCAGATGGAGGCGTTCTGCGGCGCCGTCGAGCGGCTGATCGAACTGGAGATCCCGCCCCGCGCCAAGTACCTGCGGACGATCTTCCTGGAGCTGAACCGCATCCACTCGCACCTGGTCTGGCTCGGCACCACGGCGCTCGACCTGGGCGCGATCTCGATGCTCTGGTACTGCTTCCGCGAGCGGGACAAGATCCTCGACCTGTTCGAGATGGCCACCGGCCAGCGGATGCACACCCGCTACTTCCAGATCGGCGGCGTGATCGAGGACATCCCGCTCGGCTTCGAGCGCAAGCTGGCCGCCTTCGTCGAGGAGATGCCGCAGCGGGTGCGCCAGTACGAAGACCTGCTGGACGCCAACGAGATCTTCCTCCAGCGCACCAAAGGGGTCGGGATCGTGCCCCGCGAGCGGCTGTTGGAGCTGGGCGTCACCGGGCCGCTGCTGCGCGCCGCCGGCGAGCCGTGGGACCTGCGCAAGGCGTTCGACTACCTCGCCTACCCCGAGGTCGAGTTCAAGATCCCGGTCGGCACGGTGGGCGACAACTACGACCGCTACCGGGTGCGGGTGGCGGAGATGGTCGAGTCGACGCGGATCATCGCCCAGTGCCTGGAGGGCTTGCCCGACGGCCCCCACATCGCCGACGACCGCAAGTACGTGCTGCCGCCGCGCTCGGAGCTGTCGACCTCGATGGAGTCCCTGATCCATCACTTCAAGCTGGTGACCGAGGGCTTCCGCGTGCCGCCGGGCGAGGTCTATTACTCGATCGAGAGCCCGCGCGGCGAGCTGGGCTGCTTCGTGGTCGCCGACGGCTCGGCGAAGCCGGCCCGCGTCCACTTCCGCGACCCCTCGTTCGTCAACCTGCAGTCGTTCCGCGACATGGCGGTCGACACCTACGTCGCCGACATGATCGCCAGCCTCGGCATGCTCGACCCGATCCTCGGAGGCGTCGACCGATGAGCCCCGTCGACGGCCCCGGCATCAGCAACCCGAGCCTGCCGGTCGACCCGGCCCTCACCGAGGGGCGCGCGCCCGACCGCCCGGCGGAGGAGATCCCGGAGCTGCACGAGGTTGACTGCCCGCCGGACCTGCGCGAGCGGATCGAGGAGCTGATGGCCCGCTACCCGGACCGCCGCTCGGCCTCGATCCCGGTCCTGTGGGAGATCCAAGAACGCTACGGCTGGTGCACGCCGGAGGGCATCCGCCAGGCGGCGGCGGTGATGCGCTTCACCCCCGCCTACTTGGAATCGGTGGCGAGCTTCTACGACCTCCTGCACACGCGCCCGGTCGGCCGCCACAAGATCGCCGTCTGCACCAACATCGCCTGCTGGATGCGGGGCGCCGACGGGCTGCTGGAGGCGTTCCGCGAGGCGGTCGGCGACGACACGGAGGAGTTCTTCGTCACCGGGTTCGAGTGCCTGGGGGCCTGCGACATCGCCCCGATGGCCTCGATCGACCAGGTCTACTACGGGCCCTTGGAGGCGGCCGAGGCCGGCGTCGCGATCTCCCAGCTGCGCGCCGGCGAGGAGGTCCTCCCCGACAAAGCGCTCTCCAAGCGCGGGCTGGCGGGTGACTCCTGATGCCGCACGAGCTGGAGACCAGGGTGCTGCTGGACAAGGCCGAGGACCCGGCGCTGGCGACGCTGGAGGGCTACCGGCGGCTGGTCGGCGGCTACGGGGCGCTGGAGCGCGCCTACCGCGAGATGGAGCCCGACGAAGTGCTCTCGGCGCTCGAAGACTCGGGCCTGCGCGGCCGCGGCGGGGCCGGCTTCGCGATGGGCAAAAAGGCCTCCTTCCTGCCGCGCGGCGACATGCCGAAGTACCTCTGCTGCAACGCCGACGAGTCGGAGCCGGGGGCGTTCAAGGACCGCGAACTGATGCAGCGCAACCCCCACCAGCTGATCGAGGGGATCGCGATCGCGGCGCTCGCCGCCGGCGCCGGCCACGCGTTCATCTTCATCCGCGGCGAGTACGCGCAGCAGGCCGACATCCTCGAGCGCGCGGTCGCCGAAGCCTACGAGGCCGGCTACCTGGGCAAGGACATCCTCGGCACGCGGCGCGACCTGGAGCTGGTCGTCCACCGCGGCGCCGGCGCCTACATCTGCGGCGAGGAGACGGCGCTGCTGGACGCCCTCGAGGGCAAGCGCGGCAACCCGCGCTTGAAGCCGCCCTTCCCCGCCGTGCAGGGCCTCTACGGCGGGCCGACGCTGATCAACAACGTCGAGACGCTCTCCAACGTGCCGCGGATCGTCGCCAACGGGCCGCAGTGGTTCCGCGGCTTCGGCACCGAGCAGTCGCCCGGCACCAAGGTGGTCTCGATCTCCGGCCGCGTGCGGCGGCCCGGCAACTACGAGGTGGAGCTGGGCATCCCGACCCGGGACCTGATCTACGAGCTGGCCGGCGGCCCGCTGCCCGGGCACGAGGTGAAGGCCTTCTACCCGGGCGGCTCGTCCTCGCCGGTGCTGACCGCGGAGGAGGGGCTCGACCTGCCCTACAGCTTCGAGGCGATGGCCGAGGCGGGCTCGATGCTCGGCTCGGGCTCGATCATCGTCGCCGACGACACGGTCTCGATCCCGCACATGGCCCTGCGCACGGCGCGCTTCTACCACCACGAGTCGTGCGGGAAGTGCACCCCGTGCCGCGAGGGCACCAACTGGACGGTGAAGATGCTGGAGCGGGTGGTGCGCGGCGAGGCAACGCCGATGGACCTCGACATCATCGCCTCGGTGCAGCAGAACATCATGGGTCGCTGCCTCTGCGTGTTGGGCGACTCGATGGCGATGCCGGTGAGCGCGATGGTGCGCAAGTTCCGGCACGAGTTCGAGGAAGTGATCGCCGCAGCCTCCGAGCAGGCGGGCGACCCGCACGCGGTCGTGGGCGCGGCCGAGACGACGGGAGCGGGCGCATGAGCGACGAGCGGCGCGAGGTGACGATCACGATCGACGGCCGCGAGATCACCGCGGTCGAGGGGGAGATGCTTCACGACGCGGCCCGCAAGGGCGACGTCGAGATCCCGGTCTTCTGCTACGAGCCGAAGCTCGGCGACCCGGTCGGCGCCTGCCGCATGTGCCTGGTCGAGATCGAGGGCATCCCGAAGCTGCAGACCTCCTGCTCGACCCCGGTGCGCGAGGGGATGGTCGTCCACACCCGAACCGAGCAGGTCAAGGAGGCGCAGAACGCGGTGGTCGAGTTCCTGCTCGTCAACCACCCGCTCGACTGCCCGGTTTGCGACAAAGGCGGCGAATGCCCGCTGCAGGACATCTCCTACGGCTGGGGCCCGGGCCGCTCGCGGGTGATCGACGAAAAGCGCCACTTCGAGAAGCCGATCCAGCTCTCGCCCCTGGTCGCGATCGACCGCGAGCGCTGCATCCTCTGCTACCGCTGCGTGCGCTTCAGCCAGGAGGTCTCCGAGGACTCCCAGCTGCAGCTGCTGGAGCGCGGCGACCGCACCTACGTCGGCACCTTCGACGACCGGCCCTACGTCAGCCCCTTCCACGGCAACATCACCGACCTCTGCCCGGTCGGGGCGCTGACCAACTACACCTACCGCTTCCGCGCCCGCCCCTGGGACATCGAGCAGGCGGGCTCGGTCTGCACGCTGTGCCCGAGCCAGTGCAACGTCAGCTTCACGATCCGCGACGAGCAGGTGAAACGGGTCGTGGCGCGCGACAACCCGGAGGTCGACGACGGCTGGCTGTGCGACCGCGGCCGCTACGGGTTCGAGATGTTCCGCGGCGAGGGCCGCGTCACCGGGCCGCGCCTGCGCGGCGGCGCCGAGGCGAGCTGGGAGCAAGCGGTCGCGGCTGCCGCCGAGGGCCTGCGCCGGGCCGGCGGCAAGGTGGCGGCGCTGCTCGGCGACGCCTCGAACGAGGAGGGCTTCCTGGTGCAGCGGATCCTGCGCGAGGCGCTCGGCTCCCCGCACGTCGACTCGCGCCCGGCGCGCGGCGCCTCGCGCGAGGAGCTGGCGGCGCTGGCGCAGCCGCGCCGCTCGGCCAAGGTGCGCGACATCGACGGCGCCGACGCGATCCTCGTCCTCGGCGTCGACCCCCTGCACGGCTCGCCGATCCTCGACCTGCGGGTGCGCAAGGCGGTGCGCCGCCACGGCGCCCGGCTGGCGGTGGCGACCGACCGTCCGACCGCCCTCGACGGCGGCGCCGCGGCCGTCGCCCGCTATGCGCCCGGCGAGGCGGCCGCCTTCCTGGCCGACCTGTGGGCCGCCCTCGACGGGGCCGACAACCCGGCCCGCGAGGTCGCCGACGCTCTGCGCGATGCCTCCCGCCCGGTGGTCCTTTGGGGCGAGCGGATCGCCCGCGAGGAGGGCGCCGTGCGGGCGCTGCTGGCGCTCGCCGAGCGGCTCGGCGTCGCGGAGGCCGACGGCGCCGGCCTGCTGGAGGTGCCGGAGACCGCCAACGCGCGCGGCCTGCGCGAGGTCGGCTGCCTGCCCGACGCCGGCCCCGGCCTCGCGAGTCCTACGTTCGTGTCGCATAGCGGAGAAAACGCAGGGCTCGTCGGCAGGGGGACCGAGGAGATCCGCGCCGCGCTCGAGTCCGGCGAGCTGACCGGAGTGATCCTGTTCGGCGTCGACCCGCTGCGCGACTTCCCCGACACCGCCGCCTGGGAGGCGGCGCTGACCGCCGCCGACTTCGTCGTCTGCTTCTCCGCCTACGAGACCGCCACCACGGCCAAGGCCGACGTCCTCTTCCCGCTCGAGACGCACGCCGAGAAAGACGGCACCGTCACCCACCCGGACGGCCGCCTGCAGCGCGTGCGCCCGGCCGCCGGCCGCCCGGGCGACATCCGTCCCGGCTTCCTCGTCCTCTCGGAGCTGGCCTCCGCCCTCGGCCTCGACACCGGCGTCGACTCGCAGCCCTCCGCCTGGGCCGCGGTCACCGCCGCCGTCCCCTTCTACGCCGGCATCACCGACGCCGACATCGCCGGCCGCGGCCTCCGCTGGCAGGAAGGCCCCTCGGCCGGGAATGTCCCGGCGGTTGAAGGGGCGGGGGGGG
>Ga0207864_1004114_pt1 | contig 11381 bp, 10 predicted proteins | sample HigsolmetaAR202D_FD_184834 | JGI IMG/M metagenome (GOLD analysis project Ga0207864, IMG submission 184834) | Ionic liquid and high solid enriched microbial communities from the Joint BioEnergy Institute, USA - AR20-2-D (SPAdes) (version 2) ...
TCGCCCTCCTCGCGGTCGTCGGAAGCGCCGCCGCCTCCGCCGGGCGGAGCGGCACCAGGCGTCGCGGGGACCGGGTCGAGCCCCGCCTTGCGCCGCTCCTCGACCTCGCGGGCCCGCTTCTGCATGTTCCGGCGCCAGTCGCCGCCGGTCCGCTCCGCCGTGATCTGCTCGGCCGTCTTCCAGCCGTGCGCCTCGGCGATGGCGTCGCCCCTCGCGTCCTTCACGGGGTCGAGGGAGATCCGCGCATCGCCGATCCACGTCGCCGCGCACCACGCGGCGCGGCGGATCGGGTCGTCGAAGCCCGGCGCGGCGAGGAGGCCGCGCGCGACCGCCTCGGCGACGAACCACTCATAGACCGGCTGGCAGAACGAGGACGCCAGCCAATCGCGCCGGACCCGGAAATGCTGCCAGGCGGTTTCGAGCGCAGCCCGGCTCGCCGAGTAGCTCGACGAGAAGTGCTGGATCAGGATCTCGTAAGGGATCCCGAGGGCGACGCCGATCTGACGCACGATCGCCAGCCAGAAGGGATCGAATTGCGCCGAGGGGCGGCTCGGGTTGGCGAATTGCACGTCCTCGCCGGGGGCGAGGTCGACGACCGCGCCCGGCCCGAGGTTGATCTCGCCGGCCGCGCCGACCGGCGCGCCCTCGAGGTCGCCGATTCCCTCGCCGCTCTCCGTCTTCACGAAGACGGTGAAGAACGAGGAGACGACCGCCGCCATGAGCTCCGCCTCGGAGTAGCGGTCGAGCTGCTTGAGGGGCTCGATCACGGGCGCCAGGTACGGGACGCCGCGGCGCTGCCCGGACCGGAGCTTGCGGAAGAGATGGAGGACGAGCCGCTCGCCCGTCCTCGGCCCGAAGGCGGGAATCGTCGTGTGATCGAGCTCGGCGCCGGGCGAGGCGAGCGCGTCGCCGGGATGGCGCGAGCGGATATGGTAGCGGACCGGCGCGCCGTCCGCGTCGACCTCTATCCCCGCCGCGACCCGCTCCGTCTCGGGGACGGTCGGCGGGTTCGCGACCCGGTCGGCCTCGATCAATTGCAGCGCGAGCCCGACGATCGCGCCCTTCCGCGGGATCTGGCGCCGCAGGACGAAGTGATCGCCGCTCTCGATGACGCCGCGGAAGGCGATCTCTTGCAGCCCGGCGAAATTGGTCGAGCGCGCGGCGTCGCAGAATTCGGAGTCTGCCCACACGTTGAAGAGGAGCTCGGCGCGCCGGCCGAACGCCTCCGCCTCCGCCTCGGAGATCCCGAGGAGCTCGGCGTTCGGCGCCGCGCACGGCCAAAGCCCCGTGCCGATGACGTTCGTCGTGAGGGTCGAGATGGCGCCGGCCGCGAGCGGGTTGTTGCGCCCGAGGTCGCGCGACCGGCCGCGGAGCGTCGGGAGGTCGCCGAGCGTGTCGCCGTCCGCCGAGCCCGGCCAGGTGTGCCAGTTGCGGAGGCTCGCCTTGTCGGACCGCGCGCCGGAGTAGCCGCCGCCGCCGACGTACAGCGCGGCGAAGCGGCCGAGCGCGCGGAGCTCGCCGCGCGTGATCCCCGCGACCGGCGTCGTGCGCGCGGGGACGCGGATCTTCGGGCGGACCGCGACGCTCATAGCGGGGCGATTCGGCGGACGCGGATCCCGCCGCCCCGCCTCTCGCGCTCGGCGAGGGGCTCGAGGCGCTTGCGCTCACGCCGCAACGCCTCGAGGTCCGCGCGCCAGAGCTCGCGGCCGTTGATCGTCACGCGCTGCCCGCGCTCGAGGACGGCGCGGATCGCGGCGTCGACCTTGGCGAGCTTGTCCGCGTACTGCCCCAAAGTGGCGCCCCTTGCCCCTTCATGCCGATCCGAACCTATCGGGCGCGGGCGCCTCGCCGGAGCGAAGTCGCGTAACCTATGCCGAGACGCCTCTCGACCGTGTCCCCCTGCGCCGGACGGCGGGCGACGGCGTCGGCTTCCTGGCGGGCGGTGGCGGCGCCGGAGGCGTGGCGGCGCGAACCTGTGCATTTTCTGCGCGGGTTGCGGCGGCGTCCGGCGGCGGCGCGACCGCGAGCATCACGGCGCGCCGCGGGAGGTCGACCTTCAACGAGAGCCGGGCGGCGAGCGCATAGACGCGACAGTCGAGCGGCTCGTTGCGCCCGCCCGCGGGCTTCTCCCAAACCCGATACGGGAAGCCGTTGCGGTACTTCGTGACAGCCTTTTCCGCCGTCAGCCCGTCGAAATAACTCTCCCCGTATCGCTTCGGGAAGTGGCAATAACCGGGGCCGGGCTCGGCGATGGTCAGGCGCTTGTAAATGAGATCCTTGGCGGTATCGACGCCGAGGATGAAGACATTGACTCTCTTCGCGGCGTTCTTCGTCGCCTTCTCCGGCCAGATGGGGCGGGCGCCCGCCGCGCCCTTGATCGCCCAGACCCGGCGCCCGGCGCGCGGGCGGCAGAAATCGTAGACCGCTTGCGTATGGTGCCCGCCGGAGTCCACGCACGCCGCCTCGATCGCCAGGCTCCGGCCCGAGGGGTGCGTGAAGCGGCGGGCGAGCGCCTCGTCGATCGCCTCCCAGAACTGCCGGCTCGTCGGGTCGCCGTAGAGGCGGAGGTAGTCGAGCGACCACGTCTCTTCCTCGAGCCCGTGCCCTAGGTACTCGATCTCCGCCCGGTCGTCTTGGATGTCGACTCCCGCCGTGACGAGGAGGACGCCAGGCGGGAGCGGCTCCGCCTCGTAATCCTCCCGGCGCTCGAACAGACCGCCCGCCTCGACGCTCTCGCCCGCGTCCTCCCACGTCTCGGCGAGGGTCGTGTTGACCCAGACCTTGAGTCGGTCGGGGAAATTCTTCGCCTCGAGGAATTGCGCGACGATCTTCGGGATCGTGGTCCAAGGCGACGCGAGCTTGTTCAGGTGGAATCCCGCGTGCCCGCCGAAGGGGGAGGGGCGAGCGCACACGCGGCAGAGCGAGCGCCCGTCCGCGTCCCATTTGCTCGGCGTCTGTTTGTCGCCGCAGCAGATGAATTCGGCCGTCTGCCGCCATCGCCCGCGGCGGATCGCGCGGAGGCGCTGCCCCTCCGACCACGCCGAGCCGCAGCACTCGCAGTAGTAGGCGGCGGTTTCGGGCTTCCCTTCCTGCCAGCGGACCTGAGCCCATTTCAGCGGGCGCGCCTCGCCGCAATGCGCGCACGGGACGAAGAATCGGCGTTGGTCGCTCTCGAGGAAGGATGCCTCGATCCGGCTCTTGCCCTTGACGGTCGGCGTCGAGAACAGGCCGATCTTACGATTCCAGAAGGTCGAGGTCCGCTCGACCGCCAGGGAGACGGGATCGCCCTCGGTGCCGGCGGAGGGCGGGTAGCGGTCGACCTCGTCGCACAGGACGATGCGGATCGGGCGGGAGGCGAGGCTCGCGGGCGAATTGGCGCCCGCAATCGTGATATGCCCGCCCGCGAAGGTCTTGTGGAGGATGGTGTTCTCGGAGTCCTTCGCCCGCGGGTCGCCGACCCGCCCCTTGAGGGCCGGCGTGTCGCGGAGCATCGGCGCGAGGCGGTCCTTCGACCACGCCTCCGCCATGGCGATCGTCGGTTGGAGGGCGAGGATCGGCGCCGGGTCCTGCGCGATGTGGAACCCGACGACGTTGTTGAGGCTCTCCGTCTTGAGCACCTGAGTGCAGACCATCGCCGTAACCCGCTCGACGCGCGGGTCGGTGAAGGCGTCCATGACGCCGCGCGCGGGCTCGACGCGGGAGGTCGACCACTTCCCCGGCTCGCTCGAGCTCTCCGGCGAGAGGTATCGGTACTCGTCGGCCCATTGCGAGACGGTCAGCCGCGGCGGCGGCGCGCAGGCGCGGGCGATCGTGTGGCGGACCTGGCGGCGGAGGGCGCGGCGGGACTCCGCCCGCATCTCCTCGAGGACGCCGCGGGCGGCGAGCGCCTCGGCCGCGCCCGCCCGGCCGGCGGCGGCGCTACTCGGGGCCTGCATCGCCTCCGCCCCCGCTCTCCTCCTCGTCGCCTTCGTCCGCGACGTGCGAGACGATCTCGGAGAGCCCCTCGAAAATCTGTCGCTCGATCGCGGCGACGATCTCGGCCGTCGCCTCCGGGTTCCCGGTCCACTCGTCGACGACCGGGCGGACCTTCACGGGAATGGCGAGGAGGCGCGTCTTGCAGCGAGAGAATTCCGCGCCGACGACCTTCGCGACCTCGTCGATCGGCACGACCTCGCGCTTCGCCTTGGCGAGCTCGAGCTCCTCGCGCGCCGCCCGCGCCGTCTCGTACCGCTTCCGGACCTCCTCGAGGGAGAGCTTCGACATGTCGCCCTGCGTGGCGGCGACGGCGCGGGCCTCGAGCCATTTCCGGACCTCGCCCGTGTCGAAGGCGTACTCCCGGCCCTTCCGCCCTTGCTCGAGGACCGGCATCCCGGCGCGAAGCCAGGCGGAGACGGTCGGGAGCGAGACGTCGAAGATTTCGGCGAGCTCGTTCCGATTCACCCTCTTGCCCATGCGGGGAGCCTGGCGGCGGTCGAGGTGCGCGCGAAAGCGAGGTCGGCGCGCCTACGCGGACGGCTGCGGCTCCGATGGCCCGCCCTCGACGGGCCGGGATGGAAACAAAAAACGGTCGCGGATCGTATAAAGTCTAGCAAAGTCCCGGGGTCGCGAGGCACCCGCGACGGCGGCCCCCGCCGGGAGGACCCAAGGGGGGGGGTCGCATACCGTATGCAATCCGCAGCCCCCCCGGCCGGACCGGTCCGGGTCGCCCCCGCCCTCCTCGTCGAGACGCCCGGACGCGCGGATGGAAGCCGTCGCGATCCCGCCCGATCGCGATCGCCTCGAATGCTTGGCGCTGCGCCTTGGTCCGGCCGGCGCACGGATGGCGCGGCTTCGTCGTCATCGGGCCCGCGCCTTCCCTCTGAGGAGCCCGTCGCGCCCATAGAAGCGGGTTTCGCCGCTCCGCGTCACGGCACGCCCGAGATAGGTGCCATCGCGCCCGTAGAAGCGGGTTTCCCCGCCGCGCGTGACCGCCCGCCCCTGGTAGAGCCCCGACCGGTCGTAGTGCCGCGCCTCGCCGCCGCGGCTGACGGTGCGCCCGACGTAGCGGCCGCTGCGATCGTAGTGGCGCGCCTCCTCCCGCGCCTCCGCCGCGATGGGGAGGACGAGGAGCGCGAGGGCGGCGGCGAAAACGAGGCGCATGCGGTGGCCCTCCAGACCAGCCGGAGCACGATGGCGCCGCGTCGTGGCGGCAGTGTGGCGGGCGCGGGGATGCTCCACCGCCTACCGCGCCGTCGCGAGCGCCCGCTCGTACGCCCATCGGAAGTTCGCCGCGAAGCGCTCCCGCACGACGAGTTGCGTCGTGCCGAACAGCCCGAGCCGGGGCTTGATCTCGATGTCGTCGTCGAAGCGGTACATGAGCTCGAGCGGCTGCCGCTTCTGCCCCTTGTACGCGCCCCGCGTGACGACGCGCTTCCGCCCGTAGCGGCGCCAGAGGACGAACTCGCTCGACCCGCTCTCGATCGGCGCCAGGAAGTGCGCGCGCTTCCGGAGGAGCGCACTCGGCCAGCGCCCCGGCCGCGTCCGGTCGGTGACGCGGCGCCGCGCCCCGATCGGGACCGCGCCCTTCCCCTGGCGCTGCCCGCCCGCCTCCTGCTGCTCCATGAAGGGCGTGACGGACCCGACTTGCGCGACGAGCCCGGCCTTCGTCGCCGGCCGATACCGGATTCCGCCCGGGACATAGCCCCCGCGGATCGTGAACCGGTGCGGGAGCTCCGCCTTCACCCGCGCCTGCGCGTCCTGCGCCGTCTTCGTCAGCGCGCGCGCCACCGCGAACGGCGCCTGGCGCCCGAGCGCCTCGACCTTGCGGAGGTCGCGCGGGTCGATCTTGACCTCGAGCCGGATCATCGCCTCACCGTGATCATTGGGCGATTGCTCCCAATGCCGGGGGGCACACCCCCTTGCACGCAAGCGGTCCGCGCGCTACTCATAGATTGCCGATAGTGTTGAGTAGCGGGCAGGCGCGCTGGCGTGTCGGCTGCCCGGGGGTGCGCCCCTCCGGCGACCGTCACGACAGCCGAAGCCCGGTTTCGATGAGCCCCGCCCAGCTGAGCCGCTGGGCGGGCTTTCGATTCGCGGGCTCCATGATCACGTGACCCGCTCCCCTGCGCACCCGTTGCGTCCCGTACACGGGCCGCCGCGAGCCGGTAGCCCGCCGGGTGGAACTCCAGCGGCGGCCCCGAACCGGTGCCGTCCGCCAGCAGCCGCCGCAGCCGGGAGACCTGGGACTGCAGCGCGTTCCCGGCCCGGGCCGGCGGTCGGTCGCCGTACAGCCCGTGGATCAGACGCTGGACGCCGACCACCCGGTCGGCGTCCAGCAGGAGCAGTACCAGCAGGGCACGCAGCCGGGCGCCGCCGACCGCCAGCCGACGGCCGTCGGCGGCGTACACCTCGGTGGCGCCCAGGATGCGGAACCGCACGAGTCCGATTCTGGCCCAGTCCGGTGGCGGTTCCCCGGGCCCACACCCGGGCCGGCTCGCGGCGCCTGCCGATCCCGCACCGGCCGGCACGCTTCGCGGTTTCACCGCACACACCGTGGTGATTTGACTACCTTTGTGGGTGCTCGCCGGTTTCCTAAGGTCAGGAGTCCCGCGCATGGACGTCGAGGTCACCCTCCGGGTCGACGGGACGGAGCACCGCGTCACCGTCGACACCCGGACGACCCTGCTGGACGCCCTGCGGGAACGGCTGGGCAACACCAGTCCGAAGAAGGGCTGCGACCACGGTCAGTGTGGTGCCTGCACCATCCTGCTCGACGGCCGGCGGGTGAACAGTTGCCTGGCGCTCGCCGTGGCCCACGACGGCGCCGAGATCGTCACCGCCGCCGGGCTCGCCGTCGACGGCGAACTCCACCCGATGCAGCGGTGTTTCATCCGGCACGACGCCTTCCAGTGCGGCTACTGCACCCCCGGCCAGATCGTCTCCGCGGTCGCCATGCTCCGCGAGGCCCAGGCCGGCTGGCCGAGCGCGGTGACACCGGACAACCCGGCCGGTGACGCCGCCGACGGCGGTCCGATCCGGCTGGACGCCGACGAGATCCGGGAGCGGATGAGCGGCAACCTGTGTCGCTGTGCGGCGTACCCGAACATCGTGTCGGCGATCGAGGAGCTCGCCCGGCGATGAGACCGTTCCGCTACCTGCGCGCCACCGACGTCTCCGAGGCCGTCGCCCTGCTCGCCGGGACGCCCAACGCGGCCTTCCTCGGCGGCGGAACCAACCTCGTGGACCTGATGAAGCTCGACGTGGCCACACCGGAACTGCTCGTCGACGTCCGTCGGCTCACCTCCGACCGGGTGGACGAGCTGCCCGACGGCGGGCTGCGGATCGGCGCCGCCACGCCGAACAGCGACCTGGCCGCCGACCCCCGGGTCCGCCGCCGGTACCCGATGCTCTCCCAGGCACTGCTCTCCGGGGCGTCCGGACAGCTGCGCAACCTGGCCACCGCCGCCGGGAACCTGCTGCAGCGCACCCGCTGCGTCTACTTCCAGGACGTCACCACGCCGTGCAACAAACGTCGGCCCGGCACGGGCTGCCCGGCCGTCGAGGGACACCACCGCGGGCTGGCCATCCTCGGCGCCTCCCCCGCCTGCGTCGCCACCCACCCCTCCGACTTCGCCGTCGCACTCGCCGCCCTCGACGCGGTGGTGCGGACCACCGGGCCGGACGGAGAGCGGAGCATCCCCCTGGTCGACCTGCACCGGTTGCCCGGGGACGAGCCCCAGCGCGACACCGTGCTGCGGCACGGCGAACTGATCACCGCCATCGACGTACCACCGCTGCCCTTCGCCCGCCGCTCCCGCTACCGCAAGGTCCGCGACCGGGCGTCGTACGCCTTCGCCCTGGTGTCGGTGGCGGCGGCGCTGGACGTACGCGACGGGGTGGTGCGGGACGTGCGGATCGCGCTCGGCGCGGTGGCCCACAAGCCGTGGCGGGCGCACCGGGCCGAGGAGCTGCTACGGGGCGGACCGGCCCGCGCCGACCGGTTCCGGGCGGCGGCGGAGGCGGAACTCGCCCAGGCCCGGCCGCTGTCCGGCAACGCGTTCAAGGTTCCGCTGGCCCGCAACACCCTGACCCGGACCCTGCTGGACCTCGCCGGGGAGAGCCCCGCGTGACCGCCGGCGGCGGGGCGTGCCGACACCGGCCGCTCAGCCCTGGTCGGTGCCCTCGCCGGAGAGAAGCTGCTCGAAGGTGGCGGTCAACGCGTACGGGTCGGCGGGCCGGGCAGGCTCCCGACGGGCGACCTCGGCGGCGAGTTCGCCGGCGGCACGCTCGATGCGGCGCCGCAGGCTCCCCTGGGCGTCACCGCCGCCCCAGTCCTCGGGCGCGGCGAACACGGCGGTCGGCACGACGGCGGCCCGCAGGTAGCTGAACATCGGCCGGAGCGCGTGCTCCAGGGCCAGCGAGTGCCGGACGGTGCCGCCGGTGGCGGCGATCAGCACCGGACGGTCGACCAGGGTCCGCTCACCGAGCACGTCGAAGAAGGACTTGAACAACCCGCTGTAGGACGCGTTGAAGATCGGTGTCACCGCCACCAGGCCGTCGGCACCGGCGACCAGGTCGAGCGCGGCCTGCAGGGACTCCGACGGGAAGCCGGTCGCGAGGTGGTTCACCACGTCGTGGGCGTGCTCGCGTACCTCCACCACGCCCAGGTCGACCTCGAATCCCCGCCGCGAGAGCTCGTCGCTGGTCGCCTCAACGATCCGGTCGGCCAGCAGCCGGGTGGACGAGGGCACCCGCAGACCGGCGGAGACCACGGCGAGACGGCGGCGGCTCATCGGTTGCCCACCCCCGCCGTGGCGCCACCGGCCGGCCGGGCGTCCGGGTCGGAGCCGCCGGCCGCCGCGGCGTCCCGCGCCGCCTTCAGGCTGGCGTGCGTCGGTGCGTCGGGCACGTGCGCCGGCCGCAGCGCGTCGAACTCCCGGCGCAGCACCGGAACCACCTCCTCGCCGAGGATGTCCAACTGTTCCAGCACGGTCTTGAGGGGCAGACCGGCGTGGTCGACCAGGAAGAGCTGTCGCTGGTAGTCGCCGACGTACTCGCGGAAGGTCAGCGTACGGTCGATCACCTGCTGCGGGCTGCCGACCGTCAGCGGCGTGCGGGCGGTGAACTCCTCCAGGGACGGGCCGTGGCCGTAGACCGGGGCGTTGTCGAAGTACGGCCGGAACTCCCGCACCGCGTCCTGGGAGTTCTTGCGCATGAAGACCTGGCCGCCCAGCCCGACGATCGCCTGTTCCGGGGAGCCGTGGCCGTAGTGCGCGAACCGCGTCCGGTACAGCTCGACCATCCGCTGGGTGTGCTCCTTGGGCCAGAAGATGTGGTTGGCGAAGAACCCGTCACCGTAGTACGCGGCCAGCTCGGCGACCTCGGGGCTGCGGATGGCGCCGTGCCACACGAACGGCGGCACGCCGTCCAGCGGCCGGGGCGTGGAGGTGAACGACTGCAGCGGCGCGCGGAACCGCCCCTGCCAGTCGACGACGTCCTCCCGCCACAGCCGGCGCAGCAGGTCGTAGTTGTGGAAGGTCAGTGGGATCGCGTTGCGGATGTCCTGCCCGAACCACGGGTACACCGGGCCGGTGTTGCCCCGGCCCAGCATCAGGTCGACCCGGCCGTCCGCCAGGTGCTGCAGCATCGCGTAGTCCTCGGCGATCTTCACCGGGTCGTTCGTGGTGATCAGGGTGGTCGCGGTCGAGAGGATCAGCCTGCTCGTCCGTGCCGCGATGTAGCCCAGCATGGTGGTCGGCGAGGAGGGCACGAACGGCGGGTTGTGGTGCTCGCCGGTGGCGAAGACGTCCAGGCCGACCTCCTCCGCCTTGAGCGCGATCGTGACCATCGCCTTGATGCGTTCCCGCTCGGACGGCACCCGTCCGTTGGTGGGATCGGGGGTCACGTCACCGACGGTGAAGATCCCGAACTGCATGTCGACTCCTCGCGTTCGAAGGCCCGCCCAGAACCTCCGGACCGGCCACGTCCCGGACAACTTAATTGCCGAGTCAACTATTCCGGTACCCGGGCGGCGGTCGTCCGGCCCGCCGACCGGGCGGCGGTGGGCCGGGCTACGACGCACCCGCCCCGAAGCGTGCGCTATCCAGGTCGGGTGAACACTGGGAGCGTGACTCACGACGCCGAGCCGCGAACCTGCCCGCCCGCGGACGAGCTGGCCGACGAGTGGCGCCGGCCGGGACCGGATCCGACGCAACGCCGCCGGGATCTCCACCTCGGGCTGTTCATGGCGGCGATCAGCGTGCTCAGCGTCGTCCTCGCCAACAGCATGGGCATGTTCCCGCTCGGGCCTCCCCCGGCCTGGTGGGAACAGCTGACCTGGGCCGTGGCGGTGTCGCTGCCGCTGGTCTGGCGGCGTACCCGGCCGGAGCTGACCACCATCGTGATCGCGGTGGTGTTCATCGCGGGCCAGGCCCGGCGCAGCCCGGAAACCCTGGCCTCCTCGGCGTCCCTCTTCATCGCCCTGTACACCCTCGGCGCCTGGGGCCGGAACCGCCGGCTCGCGGCGTGGATCCGGATCGGCGTCATCGTCACGATGTTCGCCTGGCTGGCCGTCGGGTGGGCGATCTCGATCACCGCGGTCGAGGATCTGACCTTCGAGGGCGCGGCCGGCCCGCTGCCGCCGCTGCTGGCGGTCTCCCTGCACAGCGTCCTGTTCAACCTGGCCTTCTTCCTGCTGGCGTACCTGCTGGGCAACAGCACCTGGGTCTCCGCCCGCCGCCGCCACCAGCTGCAGGTGCAGGCCGAGGAGCTGCGCCGGTCGCGGGCCGTCGAGGCGGAACGGGCCGTGACCCAGGAACGGGTGCGCATCGCCCGCGAACTGCACGACGTCGTCGCCCACCACGTCTCGGTGATGGGGGTCCAGGCCAGCGCCTGCCGCCGCGTCCTGGACAAGGATCCGGAGAAGGCCAAGGTAGCCCTCGCGGCGGTGGAGCAGAGCGCGCGGACCGCCGTCGACGAGCTGCGCCGCATGCTCGGGGTACTCCGTACCGCCGGCGCCACCGACCGGCCCGGGCAGCGCGCCGACGACCACACCGGCGGGTACGGGCTGGACCAGCTCGAGACACTCCTGCGTGGCGCCCGGGACGCCGGCCTCACCGTCACCTACCAGACCTTCGGCACGCCGGTCCCGGTGCCGGAGTCGGTGTCGCTGGCCAGCTACCGCGTCGTCCAGGAGGCCCTGACCAACACCATCAAGCACGCCCGGGCCCGCACCGTCGACGTGCGGGTGCGATACCTGCGCCGGGAACTGGAGGTCGAGGTCAGTGACGACGGCCGCGCGCTGCCGGTCGGCCCGGACCGCAGGGGGCCCGGCAGCGGGCTCGGCCTGATCGGAATGCGGGAGCGGGTCGCCGCTCACGACGGCACCCTGGAGGCGGGCCCCC
>Ga0207864_1004115_pt1 | contig 11376 bp, 5 predicted proteins | sample HigsolmetaAR202D_FD_184834 | JGI IMG/M metagenome (GOLD analysis project Ga0207864, IMG submission 184834) | Ionic liquid and high solid enriched microbial communities from the Joint BioEnergy Institute, USA - AR20-2-D (SPAdes) (version 2) ...
GCTCGCCGAGCACGGCATCGCCTGCTCGATGAGCCGCAAGGGCAACTGCTGGGACAATGCTGTCGTGGAAAGCTTCTTTCACACGCTGAAAGTCGAACTCGTGCATCATCGTGGCTATCTCACGCGGGATGAAGCACGCCAGGACATTTTCGAATGGATCGAAGTGTTCTATAACAGGCAACGTCGTCACTCCACGCTCGGCTACCGTTCGCCGGCCGAGTTCGAGGCGATGAGCAAAGTTGCTTAGCAGCGTGTCCACGATTTCGGGGGAAGATCAGAGCTCTTCTTTCACCCGCTCGTAGATGCGCTCCTTGAGCTCTGCAGCCGCCTTCTCCGTGAACGTGAACGCGACAATGTTTCCTGGAGCACACCCTCCGCCGCCTTCACGTAACGGACGCAGCAAATTCGCGATGCGACGCGCCACGACCTCTGTCTTTCCTGATCCAGCACACGCAATCAATTGAAGGTTGCCGGTCGTATGCTCGATCGCCTCGAGCTGGTCCGTTGTGAAATCCATGGCTTTGAATCCAGGTCAGAGCGTTCCGCTCACCATAACGACGCACGGACTTAAGCAGAGAGAAATGCATCAAACGGCGGCACATAGGAACACATGCCGCCCCCCCGGTACTCTCAGAAGAGTGACGGGATTCTCACGAGCGGTAGGCACTCCGTGATCTCGATCACACGGGTAAATGCCCCAGCCCGCTGATTCTTGGCTGAGCTATTCGGCGCGCCGGGTTCTTGCCGACCGCTTCGTGCCCGAACAATTACCCAGCAAGTACGCGATATTCGATAGAAGATAACCGGGTCATGCCGCGCGGCGAGCTTTCAACCGTAGCCCCTTAGAACGGAGCACACATCTTGGCCAAGTCGCGCTAGGATTCGCGGAAAGCCACACGCAAACGGACGCTGGGCGGGTCGGCTGTCGTGGCTCACAAGATAGAAAGCCTACAGGGCACGCAATTTCGCGTCATTTCACCCAACGAACTTTAGCGTCCGCAACGGGCGCGGCATTCGTGGCAATTCAATGTATTCGACCGAGAACGGCTAGATGGATAACGGCAATCTGAACTGGATCGCGAATTTTATCTGGGGCATCGCCGACGATGTCCTGCGGGATCTCTATGTCCGAGGCAAATACCGGGATGTGATCCTGCCCATGACCGTCCTCCGCCGGCTCGACGCTGTGCTCGAGCCGACGAAGCAGGCCGTCCTAGATATGAAGGCGAACCTCGATAAGGCCGGCATCACTAATCAGGATCCAGCCCTCCGCCAAGCAGCCGGGCAAGCTTTCTACAACACCTCGAAGTTCACGCTGCGCGACCTCAGAGCGCGCGCGAACCAACAGCAGCTTCGGGCAGATTTCGAGGCGTACCTCGACGGCTTCTCGCCGAACGTGCAGGACATCCTCGAGAACTTCGAGTTTCGCAACCAGATTCCGCGGCTCTCGAAAGCGGATGCGCTCGGCACGTTGATCGAGAAGTTCCTCTCGCCCGACATTAATCTGAGCCCTCACCCCGTGCTGAACGCAGACGGCTCAGTAAAGCATCCAGGCCTCGACAACCACGGGATGGGCACCGTGTTCGAGGAGCTTGTGCGCCGCTTCAACGAGGAAAACAACGAAGAGGCCGGCGAACACTGGACGCCGCGCGACGCCGTGAAGCTCATGGCGAACTTAATTTTCTTGCCGATCGCCGACGAAATCGAATCCGGCACTTACCTGCTTTATGACGGCGCCTGCGGCACGGGCGGCATGCTGACGGTCGCAGAGGAGACGCTACAAGAGCTCGCCTCGGCACACGGTAAACAGGTGGCCACTCACCTTTACGGCCAGGAGATCAACGCCGAGACCTACGCCATCTGCAAAGCCGATCTGCTGCTGAAGGGCGAGGGCGACGCGGCGGATAACATTGTCGGCGGGCCGGAGCACTCGACGCTCTCGAACGACGCGTTTCCGTCGCGCGAGTTCGACTTCATGCTCTCAAATCCGCCCTACGGAAAGAGTTGGAAGAGCGACCTGGAACGCATGGGCGGCAAGGACGGCATTAAAGACCCCCGCTTTGTCGTGCAGCACCGCGGAGAGGAGCTTTCCCTCCTCACCCGTTCGAGCGACGGCCAGATGATGTTCCTGGCCAACATGCTCTCCAAAATGAAGCAGACCACGAAACTCGGAAGCCGCATCGCCGAGGTGCACAACGGCAGCTCTCTCTTCACGGGCGATGCCGGCCAAGGCGAGAGCAACGTTCGCCGCTGGATCATTGAGAACGATTGGCTGGAGGCCATCGTCGCACTGCCGTTGAACATGTTCTACAACACGGGCATCGCAACCTACATCTGGGTTCTCACGAACCGTAAACCGGAGCACCGCAAAGGGAAGATTCAGCTCATCGACGCCACGCAATGGTACAAGCCGCTGCGGAAGAATCTGGGCAAGAAGAACTGCGAGCTTTCTCCGGAAGACATTCAGCGCATCTGCGACGTCTTCCTCGAATTCAAGGAAACCGAGCAATCGAAGATCTTCCCGAATGAAGCCTTCGGCTATTGGAAAGTGACCGTCGAACGGCCGTTGCGCCTCAAAGGAATCGATCCTGAGCGTGCCTACTCGGCGAAGGAAATCAGAGCGCTTCGAGAAAGCGCCGAACGCGCCGAAGACGCACCGCCAGTGATCAAAAAGATCCACAAGAAAGGCACAGAGCCCGATCCTCTGCGCGGCCTTTTTGAGACACGGATCGGCGACAAACTAGCCGTCGTCAAGTACGAACCCGACCCTGATCTGCGCGACACAGAGCAAGTACCACTGCTAGAAGAAGGCGGCATTGAAGCCTTCCTCCGCCGAGAAGTGCTGCCATATGCCGCGGATGCCTGGTATGTGCCCGAAAGCGTGAAGATCGGTTACGAAATCAGCTTTACTCGCTATTTCTACAAGCCGCAACCGCTGCGGACGCTGGAGGAAATCCGGGCAGATATCCTTGCACTCGAGAATGAAACGAAAGGATTGTTGGTGGACATCATCGGGGGGTCTCAGAAATGAGCCAATTTCCCCTCCGACACGTATCCGCCAGAGTGCCTTGGCACGACTCTGCCTGGCAGGGAACGGTATGCGCCAACCCAAGACTCAACGGCGCATGCGCCAAGCTGAAAGGCATTTCGAGTAGCAAGAGCGATGACGCCGAACACTCGATCGCCGGCAAGAAACTCACCGAGATCCCCAATGACCAATGGCCGCCGTGCATCAACGAACGGGGCACATTCATGGCCTCCTTCGAGATGATTCAGATAAGAAGGCACGCGCTAGCAAGACCAGGCTCGGAACACTACGGTCATTTCGAGGCAACACCGCAACGTTATCCGCCCTATTCGGCCGGCATCGTCCCGTTCCGCTGGCTGATGAGGGATCAACTGGACACGCTGGCTGACCAGCTAGGTATCGACGCTGACCGCGAACGTGAACCTGATGTCGGTTACGACACAAACTGGGTTCACGAAGCGGACAACCAACGTGCGGTGCTTGACGCTTTTGCGGAACACCTGCGCGAGAAGGAATCGCTCATTTTTTTCTACGCTAAGCACGTCCCCTTCGTGGAAGGCACCGGCCGCGTGCTCGTTGGTGTAGGACGCGTGGAACACATCGGCAAGCTAATCGAGTACCGTCGCAGCCGCGATGGAATGCGCGGCATGGTCTGGGAACGCCCCATCCAGCATTCCATTCGGCCGAATGGGAAGGACGGGTTCCTCATGCCCTACCACCAAGTATTGGAAAGAGCGGCCACGGAAAGTGGGATCGACGTCGAAGCTTACGTCGCGCACGCCCCCACAGAACACTGGGACGAGTTCTCATTCGGTAGCGAACTCGTTGCACACGATGCCGCGATCTCGGCCCTGCTTGCCATGGATAGCGCGCTTGAACGCATCCAGCGCGACCTTGGCATCGAAACCGAGTCGCAGCGCCGCTGGTTGCATGACGAGCTGATCCGGCTTTGGAAAGTACGCGGCCCATTCCCTGGCTTGGGTGCAGTCCTGCATGCCTTCGGTCTCTCCCGCGGCGTGTTCGTGGCGCATGCGCTGCAGGAGCGCGTCGGAGCCAATGCGGACCCGTGGCCCGCCGTGGATGAAGCCTTCCGGAATCCGAAGATTCTTCCGGAACAGCTACGCCGGGACCTCAAGGAACTCATGCCCACATGGAAAGCATTGTCCGAGAGCCGCAGGAGATTCCTTCGCCTGCTCAGCCGGTTCGAGCTGAGGGCCGAGCAGTCAGAGTGGCTGTACGACGAAGACAGCCGCGCCCAGCACGGCGGGAACTCAACCGACGACGAACTGCTGGCAAACCCTTACCGCATCTACGAGGTAAGTCGGCATGATCCTCATGGCGTGCACTACCTGACGATCGATCGCGGCGTCTTTCCGGACGACGCCGTGCGTAATCTGCACCCGCTCGATGAGCCGGCCCGCTTGGATTCCGCCATCGATTTCCGGCGCGTCCGGGCATTAACCATCGCCGCGTTGGAGACGGCTGCGGCAGCGGGCCACACGCTCCAGTTTGCATCCGACATCGTCGAGACTGTTCGCGGGCTGCCTCTGAAGCCTGATTGCCCCTTGACTTCGGACATTCTCTCCGCTGCGGCAGAAAACTTTGCACCGGAGATCGTGGCCGTCCAGCATGAGGGTCCGCTTGCTCTGCAACTTGGTCGCTATAAGAGAATCGGCGATCTCATCCGCAGGAATGTCCTGGACAGGATCAAGGGTAAGCGACATACCGTTGCGGTGAATTGGTCCGCCTTGCTCGAGGAGAAGTTTGGCCCGACACAGGACAAGGAAGAACTGCGTGCCCGAGAGGAAAAGGCAACGGCTCTCGCGGAGCTGGCTGAATCCAGATTCTCCGTGCTCGCAGGCCCCGCCGGAGCCGGTAAGACGACGGTATTGAGCCTTTTGTGCTCGCAACCCGCCATACAGGCTGACGGCCTGCTACTTCTTGCACCAACCGGCAAGGCCCGGGTACGCATGCAGCAACTTGCCGGCGGGAGCGCGCGCGCTCAGACGGTAGCCCAGTTCCTCAATGCGCATGGAAGATACGACGGCAAGAGCGGGCGCTACATGGTCACTGAGGGACCAAGAGCACAAGGATTCGGCACCGTCATTGTCGATGAAGCCTCGATGCTGACGGAAGACATGTTGGGCGCACTCTTCGACGCATTGCAGGGCGTAAAACGGTTCATTTTTGTGGGTGATCCGGCACAGCTTCCCCCGATCGGGGCCGGGCGCCCGCTAGTGGACATCATCACCAAACTCCGGCCGCAAGACTACGAGCACCGATTCCCGAGAGTTGCGCCCGGGTATGCCGAACTCACGATCGAACGCAGGCAACTCGGCACCGATCGGCCTGATTTGCGCCTTGCCCGATGGTTCAGCGCTAATCCCCCCGGCCCCGGCGAAGACGAAATCTTCTCCGTGACTGATGACTCGCATCCGGCACTCCGCTTCGTGTCCTGGCAAACTCCGGAAGACTTTCAGCGCAAGCTTCTTGACGTCCTAGTGGATGAGCTTGAACTGGAACACGACAAGGACGAGCGCCGCTTCGATCTGGCTTTGGGGGCCACGGAACAGAACGGATATCGGTACTTCAATCGGTCAACCAAAGAAAAGCCGGGAGCGGTCAGCAAGGTTGAGGCTTGGCAAATCCTGAGCCCCTTGCGCGGGATGCCCTTCGGTGTCTCCGACATTAACCGCCTATTGCAGGAACGACTGCGCGCGGGATGGATCGAGTTTGCCTCCCGACAATGGAACCGCTCGATTCCGCAGCCGCTAGGTGCCGAACGAATCGTTTACGGCTCCAAGGTTATCAACCTGAGTAATCACAAGCGCGATGGCAAACGCGTTTACCCGCAGAGCGGCGCCCTGGGATATCTCGCAAATGGCGAGATCGGCATCGTTGTCGGCATGTGGGGAAAGAATCCCAATATTCTCAACGTCGAGTTCTCCTCGCAGCCGGGCTACACATACTCGTTCTACGGCAGCGACTTCCGTGACGAAGGCGATGCAGCGCTGGAGCTGGCATACGCCTTGACCGTTCACAAGGCACAGGGCAGCCAGTTCAAGTTGGTCATCCTCGTGCTGCCGGAAGGCCATCCGATCCTTTCACGCGAACTGATCTACACCGCGCTCACACGACACGAAAGTCGCGTGGTCATCATGCATCAAGGGCCGCGCAGCCTACTCAAGGATTTTTCCAGCCCGCACAGGAGCGAGGCAGCCCGCCGCAAGACAAACCTGCTGTCAAAATGCAGGATGGTGGAAATCCCGCAACTCAAGGGCAGCGTTTTCCTGCAGGAAGGCCTGATCCACCGCACGAGCAAGGGACAGGCGATGCGCTCTAAGTCCGAACTATTGATCGCCGAAGCACTGATCAGTGCTGGCGTCGCATTCGAGTACGAGAAACCGCTGACGTTCGGCGGCTCGACTCGCTATCCCGACTTCACCATCGAGGACGAGATTTCCGGACGGACGATCTACTGGGAGCACCTGGGAATGCTCGCGAACGACGAATATCGCAAGAGGTGGGAGGCGAAACGCGCTTGGTACATCGCAAATGGCGTCCAGCCGATCGAGCAGGACGCAAGCGCGGAAAAGGTGCTCGTGACAACAATGGATTCGCCGGAAGGCGGACTCGACATGGCTGTCGTGAAGAAGCTAGTCCAGGAGATCTGCGGTGGCTGAATCGCTTCTTGATGAGCTGAAGCCCTATCCAGCGATGAAGGACACCGGCGTGCCGTGGCTTGGGGAAGTGCCGACCGGGTGGGAAGTGCGCAAGCTGCGAAGCATCCTTCGCCGCGTCGCAAAACGGAATCGTCCTGACTTGCCGCTTCTTTCAGTCGTGCGAGAGCGAGGGGTCGTTTTCCGCGATGAGATGACCGAAGAGGAGAACCACAACTTCATCCCAAACGACCTTAGCAACTACAAGGTCGTGCTTCCTGGTCAGTTCGCGGTGAATAAGATGAAGGCGTGGCAGGGTTCGTACGGCGTGTCTCAGTATGAAGGCATCGTAAGCCCAGCGTATTTCGTCTTCGATCTAGCCGGTGTGGAGGGCCGCTTCTTCCATATGGCCATCCGCTCGCGTGCGTACGTCCCATCATTTACGCAAGCATCGGACGGCGTCCGGATTGGCCAGTGGGATCTCTCAGAACCTAGGATGCGCGAGATTGCGTTCGCGATTCCATCGCTACCCGAGCAAGCCGCCATCGTCCGCTTCCTGGACTACGTGGACCGGCGGATCCGGCGGTACATCCGTGCCAAACAGAAGCTGATCAAACTGCTGGAGGAGCAGAAGCAGGCGATCATTCACCGCGCCGTTACTCGCGGCCTCGATCCTGACGTGCGCCTCCGCCCCTCTGGGATTCAGCGGCTGGGAGATATCCCGGCACATTGGGCGAGAATTGCTATTCGCCACCTCGCAGCGCCTGGCAGATCGACGTTGGTGAATGGACCATTCGGAAGCGATTTGCTGACGACGGAACTCACGCAGTCCGGTGTCCCGGTGATTTATATCCGCGACATCAGCGGAGGCGCTTACAGACGTGTCAGCCAAGCCTACGTAACTGAGAGAAAAGCCGCAACCTTGAGCTTCTGTCGAGTGAAGCCAGGCGATGTGCTTGTAGCGAAAGTGGGAGACCCGCCGGGCACCGCTGCCATCTATCCGGCCGACCAGCCCGAGGGGATCGTAACGCAAGACGTAATTCGCATTCGCCCGGATACAACACGTGTCATTCCGGAATATCTCGTCACATACCTTAATTCACCAGCAGGACGGATCGCCTTAGGTCCGAGTGTCGTCGAGTCGACACGTGGGCGTGTTTCTCTTCCAGATTTTAAGGCAATCCCCGTCCTCCTACCGCCAATTGCAGAGCAACTCAAAATTCTTGAGGCAATTTCAGGCATCACTAACGATATCCTTCGTTTGCGAGCGAAAACGCAACGTGAGATCGATGTTCTTCGGGAATACCGCACCCGCCTGATCGCCGACGTGGTCACCGGCAAGCTCGATGTGCGCGAGGCGGCAGCGCGATTGCCGGACGAACCAGAGCCCGAGCCGCTTGATGAGATCGAAGACGACAGCGACGCCGAGGAGGCAGGCGGCGAAGACGCCGCCGAGTTAACGGAGGAGACCGAGGCATGACCACGGATACCTCGGAACGCGGTCTTGAGCGATTGATCTGCACGGCGCTGACCGGGTCGCCCTGCGACCCAGGGACAGTTGCGCCTCCTGCTGTTAACGAACGCCCCGCCACCTATGCCGCAGGCTGGATCGGCGGTCGACCGGAGGATTATGACCGAGAGTATTGCGTTGATTTGGCACAGCTCTCCGTCTTCCTACGCGAGACGCAACCAGAGGTGGCTGAAGCCGTTGAGCTTGGCCAGGACGGCCCCACGCGCCGCAAATTTCTTGCACGACTCCAAGGCGAAATTAGCAAGCGCGGCACCATCGACGTGTTGCGTCATGGACTCAAGCACGGGCCGCATCACATCGACCTCTTCTACGGCACGCCCTCGCCCGGCAATGAAAAGGCTGCCGAGCGCTACGCTGCGAACCGCTTCAGCGTCACACGCCAACTTCGATATAGCCGGGACGAAACACAACGAGCGCTCGATCTTGGCCTTTTCATCAACGGTCTACCCGTTGCCACCTTCGAACTAAAGAACAGTCTCACCAAGCAGACGGTGCAGGACGCGATAGAGCAGTACAAGCGGGATCGTGATCCACGGGAGAAACTCTTCGAATTCGGCCGCTGCGTGGTTCATTTCGCCGTGGATGACCACGAGGTGTACTTCTGCACGCATCTCAAGGGCAAAAGTTCCTGGTTCCTGCCCTTCAACCAGGGCTGGAATGACGGAGCCGGCAACCCGCCCAATCCGAACGGCCTCAAGACAGATTACCTTTGGAAGCGAATCCTTACGCGCGAGAGCCTTACCGACATTCTCGAGAACTACGCACAGATTGTCGAAACGAAGGATCAGAAGACCGGTAAGAAGAAGGCAGCGCAGATCTGGCCCCGGTTCCATCAGCTCGACGTTGTGCGCCGATTACTCGCCGATGCGTCCACGAAGGGGGTTGGTCAGCGGTATCTGATCCAGCACTCGGCAGGCAGCGGTAAGTCGAACTCGATTGCATGGCTTGCACAGCAACTCATAGGGCTCAGCAAGGACGATGCGACGGTGTTCGATTCGATCATCGTCGTCACCGACCGCAGGATCCTCGATCAACAGATCCGCGACACGATCAAGCAATTTGCCCAAGTAGGCGCGACGGTGGGCCACGCCGAAAACTCGGGCGACTTGCGCAAGTTTATTGCCGAGGGGAAAAAGATCATTATCTCTACGGTGCAAAAATTTCCGGTCATTCTGGACGAAGTCGGAAGCGAGCACCGTAGCCGGCGTTTCGCCATCATCATCGACGAGGCTCACTCGAGCCAGGGCGGACGAACTTCTGCCGCGCTGTCGATGGTTCTCTCGGCCGCTGGCGCTGAAGAGGACGACGAGACACTCGAAGACAAGATCAACCGGCTGATGGAAGCGAAGAAGCTACTGCCGAACGCTAGCTACTTCGCTTTCACGGCGACTCCTAAGAACAAGACGCTCGAAATCTTCGGCTCCCCCGTGCCGCAACCGGACGGCACGGTGAAACACGTCCCCTTTCATAGCTACACAATGAAGCAGGCGATCCAGGAGGGGTTCATCCTGGATGTGCTCAAGCACTACACGCCCGTCGAAAGCTACTACAAGCTGGTCAAGAAGATCGAGGGCGACCCGGAGTTCGATACAAAGCGGGCAAGAAAGAAGCTGCGACGCTACGTCGAAAGCCACGATCACGCGATCCGACTCAAAGCCGAGATCATGGTGGACCATTTCCACGAGCAAGTACTCGCACTGAATAAGATCGGCGGCGACGCGCGAGCGATGGTTGTCACGAGCAGCATCGAGCGCGCGATCCAGTACTACCACGCGATTCGCGACTATCTGATCGAGCGCAAGAGCCCGTATCGCGCGATCGTCGCGTTCTCGGGAGAACACGAGTACGGCGGCGAGAAGGTTACAGAGGCGTCCTTGAACGGCTTCCCGTCGAGCCAGATCGCCGACAAGATTCAGGAAGACCCCTACCGCTTCCTAATCTGTGCCGACAAGTTCCAGACCGGCTACGACGAACCGCTGCTGCACACAATGTACGTGGACAAGGTGCTATCGGGCGTCAAGGCTGTGCAGACACTCTCGAGACTGAACCGCGCGCACCCGAAAAAGCACGACGTATTCGTGCTCGACTTCATGAACGACGCGGACACGATTCAGAAGGCATTCGCACCGTACTACCGAACAACCATCCTCGCTGACGAGACGGACCCGAACAAGCTGCACGACCTCAAGGCCGAACTGGATGGCTACCAGGTTTATGCACCCGGGCAGGTGGAAGAGTTCGTGACGCTTTACTTGACAGGTGCAGATCGCGACCGGCTCGACCCTATCTTGGACGCGTGTGTTGCCGATTATCTCGCCCAACTCGACGAAGATGGCCAGGTCAATTTCAAGGGCAAGGCGAAAGCCTTCCTGCGCACTTACGGCTTCCTCGCCTCGATCTTGCCCTACACCAACGCCGATTGGGAGAAGTTGTCCATCTTCCTGAACTTCCTCGTACCCAAGCTCCCGGCACCTGTCGAGGAAGACCTTTCGAGGGGAATCCTCGAGGCCATCGACATGGACAGCTACCGCGTCGAAAAGAAGGCGGCCATGAAGATTCAACTTCCAGACGAAAACGCCGAGATCGATCCGGTACCGACAGGCGGCGGCGGATTCAGATCCGAGCCAGAACTCGACCGTCTCTCCAACATCATCAAGGCATTCAATGAGCTGTACGGTAACATCCAGTGGACCGACGCCGATCGAGTGCACAAACTGATCACGGTGGACATCCCCGAGCGCGTTGCTGCTGACCCGGCCTACCGCAACGCTCGCGAGAACTCCGACAAGCAAAACGCTCGCATCGAGCACGACAAGGCGCTTTCCCGAGTCATGACGGGCATCCTGAAAGACGATGCGGAGCTGTTCAAGCAGTTCATGGACAACGAAGGATTCCGTCGCTGGCTAACGGATACGGTCTTCACGTTGACGTACAGGGATGCTCCTTAGCGCCAGTGATCGGGCGGATTACGCAACAATGCCACAAGGCTTGTGGCGGGGCTTGAGGCGCGGGACAACGACAAGGGAACTACTCTGAACCTCCCCCGATTTCGTGGACACCTTCGTAAGGTGGACAATAACGAGATCGGAGGTTTGAGATGTCGGAACGAAGATCGCGTCGCCAGTACAGCGACGAGTACAAGTCAGAAGCGGTTCGAT
>Ga0207864_1004116_pt1 | contig 11375 bp, 7 predicted proteins | sample HigsolmetaAR202D_FD_184834 | JGI IMG/M metagenome (GOLD analysis project Ga0207864, IMG submission 184834) | Ionic liquid and high solid enriched microbial communities from the Joint BioEnergy Institute, USA - AR20-2-D (SPAdes) (version 2) ...
CCGCCGTATGCCACAGCGGGCGCTGTCGGCGCCGCGATCGGCGCGACAGCCGTCGGCTGCGGACGCGGGATCGGCGGTGGCGGCGGGAGATCGATCTTCGGCGCGCTTTCGGCGTATGTCGCCAGTGCATCGAGCGCCGCGAACGGATCATCGTCCTGCTGCTCCGCTGCCTGCTGCGGCACTGTGGTTACTGCCCGCGCGGGGGCTCCCCCCGGTATGCGGAAGGCATGGCCGCAGACCTTGCAGCGAACCTTCTTCCCAGCGTACTCCGAACCGACTTTGAACTTCTTCCCACAGCCATTGCACGTGGCAATGAGCTTCGAATCCGCGGTAGACATGTCAGCCCCGTAGAACGAAATGCCTTGAGACTCAGCAGGACCCCGTTAGTCCCCAACTGCTGGCTTAAATATACCTGACAATCTGGTGCGTAAGTAGAAAAACCATTCCGCATCGCAATAGAGCAGGTCGTCGGGCGGATGGGCGCAGAGTTCGCCCCTCGTTCCCCCTGTTGCCAGCGGGCAAGCAACGTCTCGCCATCCGTCGCGTCATGCCGCTATGATGGGTGCCGGCACAACCGATGGATCACGGCGGGACCATCTTCATGCAGTGTCTGGCGATCACCTGGCCCATCCGGCTGGAGTATTTCAGCGGCTGGACAGCGCTGGGTTTGTGGGTTGTGCTGTCTGTGCCGTTTGTGCTGCTGGGCGTCCGGTCGCTGGCCGGCCTGGGGCCGGTGCGCAAGTGGGTCGCCATCGCCATGCGGTTGATCGTCATCGCCGCACTGGTCCTGATCCTCGGCGGCGTCCGCTGGCAGCGCCAGCACAAGAATCTGGAGGTGATGGTCCTCAAGGACATCAGCCAGTCCACCCTCAACGTCCGCGACTACCCCGGCCGCGAGGAGGGCCACACCCTCCAGTTCGTCCTCGAAAACTACCTCAACGAAGCCTCCGTCAATCCCGCCAAACCGCGCAACGACCGCATCGGCGTCATCAGTTTCCATTCCGACGCCCAGATCGACGCCATGCCCCATGAGCGGCTGATGCTCGAATCGCGCACCCAGCGCGATCCCGGCAACGGCACGGATGTCGCCAGCGCCATCCAGCTCGGCCTGGCGTCGCTCAGCCGCGATGCGATGCACCGCCTGCTGCTGATCTGGGACGGCAACATGACCAGCGGCGACCTGGAGCGTGCCCTGTCGGCCGCCGCCTCCGCCGGCGTGCCGATCGATGTCATGCCCCTGCGGTATGACATCCGCAACGAGGTCATGGTCGATCGCTTCATCGCCCCCACGTGGAAGCGCGAACAGGAGGATTTCCACCTCGAGATTGTCCTTCGCAGCACCAACACCGTGCCGGTCGAAGGCGAACTGACCGTCTATCATCAGAACGTCCCGATGGACCTCGACCCGGCAACCCCGGGCGTGCAGAGCACGCGCAAGATCACGCTCCGCCCCGGCATCCATGTCGAGCGCGTACCCGTCCCCGGCCAGGCGGAAGCCGGCGTGCACCAGTTCCGGGCCGAGTTTCGCGCCCCCAATGTCGAGATCCTCCAGTCCTCCGGCGCTTCGACCGCCGCAGCCGGCGACACGCTGCTGCAGAACAACTCCGCCACCGCCTTCACCTTCGTCCGCGGCAGGGGCAAGGTGCTGTACATCGACAACAGCATCGACAATCAGGGCCATCTGCTGGCTGAGGCGCTGCAGCGCGAAGGCGTCACGCTCGACCAGGAGCGGCGATCGATCGACCAGTTCCCCAACGATCTGGTGACGCTCCAGAACTACGACGCCGTGATCCTCGTCAACGTCCCGCGCGGCGCCGGCGGCCTCAGCGAGCGTCAGCAGGAACTGCTGACCAGCTATGTGCACGACATGGGCGGCGGGCTGCTGATGATCGGCGGCCCCAACGCCTTCGGCGCCGGCGGCTGGCAGGGCTCGAAGCTTGAAGAAATCCTGCCGGTGGACATGGACATCCCCGCCCAGCGGCAGATCGCCAAAGGCGCGCTGGTGCTGATCATGCACTCCTGCGAGATGCCCAACGGCAACTACTGGGGCGAGCAGTGCGCGATCAAAGCCGTCGAGGCACTGAGCAATCGCGACGAGATCGGCGTGCTCAGCTACGACTGGGGCCGCGCCGGACCGGGCGGAACGCAGTGGGACTTCCCGCTGCAGGAAAAAGGCGACGGCTCGAAGGTGATCGCCGCCATCAAGAACATGCAGTTAGGCGACATGCAGGACTTCGGCGAGGCGATGAACATCGCGCTCAACGGCCAGAACGGCCAGGGCGGCCTGATCCACTCCAATGCCCGCCAGAAGCACGTGATCATCATCTCCGACGGCGATCCCTCCCCCCCACCGCAGTCGCTGATCGATCAGTATGTCCAGGCGAAGGTGACGGTCAGCACCGTCAGCGTCTACCCGCACGGCAACTTCGTGCCGCCGGCGATGCAGAACATCGCCGAAGCGACCGGCGGCAAGTACTACGGACCGATCAACGCCAACTTCAACCAGTTGCCGCAGATCTTCATCAAGGAAGCCACCGTCGTCCGCCGTTCGCTGATCCACGAGCCCGGGCCAGGTGAACCACTCCTGCAGCCGCTGTTCACCCCCACCGACAGCGACATGGTCGCCGGCATCGACGCCGTGCCCGGCCTGCGCGGCATGGTCCTGACCAGCCGCAAGGCCAGCCCGGAGATCAAGGTCCCGCTGGTCGTCGGCGCCAACAAGGATCCGCTCCTGGCCCACTGGCAGACCGGCCTGGGCCGCGCTGCCGTCTTCACCAGCGACGCCCACGCCCGATGGGCGGCGCCCTGGGTCGGTTCCGACCTGTATGGCAAGTTCTGGGCGCAGGTCGTGCGGTCCCCGCCGATGAGCAGCGACTTCGATGTGCAGACCGTCCAGGAAGCCGACAAGGCGCGTATCACCGTCGAAGCCCTCGGCCAGGACGCCGGGCATCTCAACTTCCTGAGCATCCGCGGCCAGGTCGTCGGCCCGGACATGCAGCCGCGCGACGTCCGGCTCGTCCAGACCGGCCCGGGCATGTACGAAGCTCAATTCGACACGCCCGAGCCGGGCAACTACGTCGTCGTCCTCCGATACCAGGGTCTCGGCGGCGAGAACGGCATGCTCCTCAGCGGCGTCGCCGTCAACACATCCCCTGAGCTGCGCGATCTGCGCAGCCAGGACGCCATGATGGAGCTGGTCGCCCGCCGCACCGGCGGCCGCATCCTCGAACCATGGACGGCATCGGCGATGGATCTGTTCAGCCGCGAAAACGTCCGCCAGACGGCTTCACCCATGCCGGTGTGGGATCGGCTGTTGCCGATCGCGCTGGCGCTGTTCCTGCTCGATGTCGCCACACGGCGCATCGCCTGGGACTGGGCCAGCCTCAAGCGCGCCTACGCCACCGCCACCGGTCGCATCCGCGAGTTCACCACCACACGCAAGGTCGAAACGCGCCAGTCGCTCGACGCCCTCAAGAAGGTGCGCAGCGAAACCGCAGCCGAAATCACCAAGCCGCCACAGGCGCCCGCACGCCCCGATCCGTCCGCGCGTTTCGAGGCCTCGTCCACGGCCGTCGAAGGCGACATCTCCAGGATCGTCGGCGGCGCGGAGAACAAACCCGTGCCCCGGGCGCCGAAACAGACCGAGCCGCCCAAGGGCCTGCAGGGCGAGCGCGACACCCTCGGCGGCCTGATGGCCGCCAAGCGCCGCGCGCAGCAGCGAATGAAGGACGGGGAGAAACCGAAGGACCCGTCGTAGCAACCAGCCGGCGGCCAAGCAGCGCGTGCGGCGGCAGATGCGGGGGACGGGGAGTTTTGATTTTGGATTGCGGATTTGGGATTGGGGTCGATTGCGGATTTCGGATTGGGGATTCGAGATTTGAGATTTCAGATTTGAGATCTCAGATCGCGAACGGAGCTTGGGTGTTTGAAGCCTGGAGCTTCCTTGGAACTTGGAGTTTCCCCGCACTGCCCCCCGGATGCGCCAGACGGTAGAATGGGTCGGACGACTGCACAGTAGCGACAGGAGCACAAATGGCATTTCCGAATCAGCAGAACGTTACGGGGATCGATCCGCAGGTGCAGGCGTTGACGGAGGCGTTTCGACGCGACTACCGCGCGGTGCAAGCGGAGATCGCCAAGGTGATCGTCGGCCATCAGGAGATCATTGATGGCGTGCTGACCTGCCTGTTCGTCGGCGGCCATGCCCTGCTGGAAGGCGTGCCGGGGCTGGGTAAGACGGCTCTCATCCGTGCCCTGTCGCAGGCGCTGCATCTGGAGTTCAACCGCATCCAGTTCACGCCCGACCTCATGCCCGCGGACGTGATCGGCACGAATGTGATCATGGAATCGCCCGACAGCGGCCGGCGCGAGTTCACGTTCATGGCTGGGCCGATCTTCAGCCAGATCGTGCTCGCGGACGAGATCAACCGCGCCACGCCCAAGACGCAGTCGGCTCTGCTGGAGGCCATGCAGGAGCGGCAGGTCACCGCTGGCGGGCAGATCCGCAAGCTCAAACAGCCGTTCTTTGTCATGGCGACGCAGAACCCCCTCGAGCAGGAAGGGACCTACCCCCTGCCCGAGGCGCAGCTCGACCGCTTCTTCTACAAGCTGCTGGTGCAGTATTCCGGTCGGCAGGAACTTCACGAGATCCTCAACCGCACCACCACCGGCCATGTACCGCAGATCAACCCGGTGCTCGATGCCGAGCGGATCCTGCAGCATCAGCAGCTCGTGCAGCGGGTGGTGATCGCTCCACACGTGCAGGATTACGCCATTCGCGTCACGCTGGCGACGCATCCGCAGGGGATGTTCGCCACCCCGATGACCAACCAGTTCATCCGCGTCGGCGCCAGCCCGCGCGCCGCCCAGGCGATCGTCCTGGCCAGCAAGGTCCGGGCGCTGCTGGACGGCCGGTTCCACGTCAGCTTCCAGGACATCAAGGATGTTGCGATCCCCGCCATGCGGCACCGCATCATCCTCAACTTCGAGGGCGAGGCGGAGGGGATCACCACCGACATGGTCCTGGAAAAGGTGCTGGCTGAGACCCCCACGAGCGTCGAAGACGTGCCTCTGGGGGCGGGGAGGTAGGCCATCCCGCTTTTTTGCGTGATCGCGACCGTGAAGCGGCGCTTCGCGGCGGTCTGCGCGCAATTGTGCGCAAGACGAGCACACCTACCGCGCCGGTTGGGGTCTATTTTCGCCCAAGGTCCGCAACAATCGAGACTTGGCATCGTATGATGATATAATGACGGATTGCATCGATGTCCGTCCTTTAATCCCCTGTAAGCCAGGCAATCGTTAAACCATGAGCACCATTGCAGTTCCGGGAACCGTGGCGTTGAAAAAGGCGCGCTCGCCGTGGGTAGTTCTGTCGGTGGCTGTGGTCGCCCTTCTGGCACTGGCATGGATCGGGCGGGGATGGTTTTCCGGTGCGACGGGTGGGATCACCGGGCCGTTTTATACGATCGAGCCGATCGACCTGATGGTCAAAGTGGCCAAGGACGGTGAACTGCAAGCCGTCAATGCCCTCGAAATCCAGTGCAAAGTCGAGGGCCGTACGCTGATCCAGACCATCGTCGACGAGGGAACGGAGGTCAAACAGGGCGACGTGCTGGTCGTCCTGGACTCCTCAGCCATCAAGCAAAAGTACGATGACGCCCTGCTGGAGGTGGAATCGGCTGAAGCCGCCTTCACTGCCGCCCAGGAAGCCCTGGAAATCCAGCGGTCCACGAACGCCGCCAATCTCGAATCCGCCAAGGTCGAACTGCTTCTGGCGGAGCTCGACCTCGAGCAATACACCAAGGGCACCTACCCGCAGGCTCTGGCGACCGCCGAGCGGGCGGTGGAGATGGCCCAGATCAGCCTCGCCAACACCGAAAAGGCCCTGGAAAACGACCTGAAGCTGTTCAACAAGGGCTTCGTCACGGCAGCCGAAATCGAGAAGTCCAAGCTCGATGTCCTCACCGCCCGCAACGAACTGGAAAAAGTCACCACCGAGCTGGAAGTTCTCAAGAAATACACCCATCAGAAGGACCTGGCCGACAAGCGCAACGTGCTGGCCCAGGCGCAGGCCAATCTCGCCCGCGTGCAGAAGGAAAACGCCAGCAACCTCGCGCAAAAAATCGCTGATCTGCGGGCCAAAGAGCAGACCCTGCTGCTGCGTCGCCGCAAGCTTCAGAATCTTGAGGAGCAACTGGCAGCCTGCACCGTCGTCGCCCCGGCGGATGGCCTGGTCGTCTACGGCACCACGGGCAGCCGGCGCAGCGAAAACCCCATCCAGGAAGGCGCTGAGGTCCGCGAAAAACAGGTCCTCATCCGCCTGCCCGACACGCGCCACATGAAAGCCGTCGTCCGCATCCCCGAGGCACAGGTCCATCGCCTGGGCATCGGCCAGCGGGCGCTGGTGCGCATCGCCGGTCACCCCCAGCCGGTGTGGGCGACGCTGACGGACATCGCCGTGCTGGCGGATTCGGCGTCGCGGTGGTGGAACCCGGACCTCAAGGAATATCCGGTTGAGTTGAAGCTGGATGAAACGCCCCCCGGCTTGAAGCCCGGCACGGGCGTGTCGGTCGAGATCTTCGTCGACGCCGCCGATGATGCCTTGGCTGTGCCGCTGCAGGCGCTGTTTTCCACGGGCGAGGATCGCTACGTCTTCGTCAAGCAGGGCAACACCGTCGAGCCGCGCAAGGTGCGCGTCGGCAAGAGCAACGAAACGCATGCTGAGATCGTCGAGGGCGTGACCGCTGGTATGCAGGTGCTGCTGCTGCAGGTCGGCCAGGGGCGAGAGCTCTTGGAGAAAGCCGGCATCGACATCGACCGGACCGAACGTCGTCGCGATCGTCGCAGCGGGCCTCCGGGCAATGCCCCCGCCGCCGCCAGCACCCCCAAACCCGCCTCGGCTGGGTGATTCCCCCTTCCGAGCGATCTTTCACGACGGGAAAGGATCCGCAGATCCTGCAGGGGCCTATGGCCATGTGCCCCGTGCGCCGGATTGCCATCCGCCCCCTTCAGGCAACGCACGCCCCCCCTCGAGAACTGGGCCCGCTCGGATTCGAACCGAGAACCAAGGGATTATGAGTCCCCTGCTCTGACCGTTGAGCTACAGGCCCGGTGGTTGGATTGTAACATCTGGACAGTCCGCAGTCTGCGGTCGGCAATCTGCAGTGGGAGTGAAGCTCCAAGCCCCAACCACCAAGTTCCAAGGAAGCTCCAAACACAAAAGAACGAAACACCAAACAACCAAGCAGGCAGTCGATGCCGCGCTTCGAGTTGCGGCGAATGACAAGTGACCAATGACCAGTGACAACTCGCCAAATCCGCAACCCGAAAACGAACTCACTCCCGGACCTCATCCCACAGCTTCTTCTCCACCGCCTCGAAACGGCTGAAGCTGTGTTCGACGCGCTGCATGAGCTCCTTCAGGCGGTCTTCGGGGATGTCGGGATCCTGAAGCGCATCGCGGAGGGCTGTAGTGGCCGTCGCCAGATCATCGGCGCCTTCGGCGAAGGCGCGAGCCGTGTCGAACAGGTTGAGGTTAGCCATCTCCCCCTTGCTGGGCCGATACAACAGCCGCCAGGGGCTGCGGCGAATCTCGGCGCTGGCGCCCTTGAGGTTGTCGGCTGTGACCTTCATCGAGGCGATCATGTCGTCAAACCGGCTGCGATTGGAGACGACAACCGATCGCGCGGCAGCCGTGAGCTCACGCGCATTGTTCGCCGTGTCGCGAATGTCGACCAGCGCCGCATTGGCAGTGGCAACCGTCTCGTTCACGCGCTTCAGCAGCGCATCGACCTGATCGAGCAGCTCGGGAATTTTCTGGTTGATGGCAACCGCGACGGCAGCCACATTGGATACCGTCGTGCGGAAATCGCCTTTGGTATCGCCGATGAGATCGCGAATCTCCGTCATCATGCCGCGGGCACTGTGGCCGATGGTGGCTGAATCTTCCGGATTGATCTGCGCCCGGGCGGCGTCCGCCAGCAGGCCGATCTTCTCCAGCGTCTGGTTCGTCAGCGGAACCGTGTTCTGGCGGACGTCGCTGGTCGCCTGCTCAACGTTCGCCAGGATCTGCCGGAAGCGCGGGCCGGTGTCGCTCAGATAGCCCGACAGCTCCGTCAGCATGCCCGGCCGGCCGATCAGCACATCGCCGTCGCCGAGCGCCTCCCCCGTTCCGAGGCTCTGGAAGTTGAGCACGCTCACGCCCGTGAACGTCGACTGGATCCGCACCTCCGCATCGCGGCGGATCGTGAAACGATCGGGCACGGTGATCTTCACCGCCAGATGCGCATCCGGCTCATCCGGCACGAGCTCGATCGAGTCGATCGTGCCGACGGTGTAACCGCCGATGCGCACTTCATCCCCCTCGCGCAGGCCGCTGATGTCGTCAGCCAGCCTGAACAGCACCGTCACCTGGCGCGTCGTCTGCAGGATCTGATCAAACCCGCGGATACTGAAGATCACCCCGAGGATCAGCACCAGGCTGACGACGATGAAGATTCCTGCCCGAAGGGCGTTGCGATCCTTGTTCATGTCAGTCTTTCATCGATGGCAAACATCGCGCTCAGCCGTCGCCGAGCAGATCCGTCTCGTAGCCGCCAGCGCGGCGACGATCCGTCAACGGCCCCTCCGCCAGGCCATGCACAAACTGATGCACCAGCGGATCGGTGCTGCTCCGCATCTCGTCAGGCGTACCTGATGCAACAAAACGCCCGCGGTCCAGCAGGACCATCCGATCGGCAATGCGAAACGCCGAATCCATCTCGTGCGTCACGACCACGCTGGTCACGCCCAGCTTGTTGTTCAGGTCCAGGATGAGCTGATCGATCTCGGCGCTGGTGACCGGATCCAGGCCGGCGGACGGCTCGTCGTAGAACAGAATCTTCGGATCCAGCGCGATCGCCCGCGCCAGCCCGGCTCGCTTTTTCATCCCGCCCGACAGCTCAGCCGGCATCTTGTGGGCATGCTCGCGCAGGCCCACCAGCTCCAGCTTGATCTTCACCATGATCTCGATGGTGGATTCCGGCAGATCCGTATGCTCGCGCAGCGGCAATGCGACGTTGTCGGCAACGGTCATCGAGTTGAACAGCGCGCCGCTCTGAAACAGCACGCCGATCGAGTTGCGATAGGCCGTCAGCTCGGCTTCGCTCATCTCGGCAAGGTTCTTGCCGTCGATCAGGATCTTCCCCCCATCGACCGACTCATTGCCGATCATCAGCCGAAGCAACGTTGACTTCCCTGACCCCGACCCACCCAGAATCACCAGCGTCTCGCCGCGATATACGTCCAGACAGATACCGTCGAGGACGGTCTTTGTGCCGAACCGCTTGGTGACGGACTGAACCTGGATCGCGATATCGGGCATGTTCCGTAGATGTCACTGGCCATTTGTCACTGGTCACTCGCCAGTTTTCGCAGCGTGTGCATCAACTGCCCAGGTGAGCGCCTTCCTGAGCACGGCGCCCGGCAAATAACAAGTGACAAGTGACCAATGACCAACTCTTACCATCCCAACGCGTAGAACGCCGCCGTAAACATCAGATCCACCGCAATCAAAGCCACAATCGTCAACACCACCGTCTTTGTCGTCGCCTGGCCGACGCCCTGGGCGCCGCCGCGGACGGCTAGGCCGAGGTAGCAGGCCAGTGAGCTGATCAACAGGCCGAAGACGCCGGCTTTCACCAAGCCGGTGACAAAATCGCGCAGGTCCAGGATGGCGAACGTCCGCACCCTGTACTGCTCGAATCCCACCCCCAGGAAAAGCTGCGACATCGTCATGCCGCCGATGATGCCCGCCAGGTCCCCCACGATCGTGATGCAAATCATCATGATCGTCGTCGCCAGCACGCGCGGCACGACCAGGAAGCGCACCGGATCGATCGCATGGGCATGGAGGGCTTCGATCTCCTCGGAGACGACCATCGTTCCGATCTCGGCTGCGATGCTCGCCCCGGCAAAGCCGGTCAGCACGATCGCGCTCACCAGCGGCCCCAGCTCTCGAAAAACAGCCACGGAGATGATGTCGGCCACGCTCGAAACCATCCCGAACGTCTCGAGGATGGGCGCCATCTGCAGCGCCAGGATCGAGCCGATGCAGAACAACACCAGCGAGACGATCGGGATGCTCCGAACCCCCACCCGGTCCATCTGGGCCCACAGGTTGGCCCAGCCCAGCCGCCGGCCCCGCTTGGCGACCAGCGCGCGCCGCACCTGCCGGGCTGTGTCCATGATCAGCAGCCCCAGCCCCCCGATCATCTCCAGGAAATCGATGGCACTTTGTCCGACAAAGACAAACGGCCGGCTAAACGCACGCATGAAGGCGTTTATCGGCCGCTGGGCGGCGCTTGCGGCAGTTTTCCGCGCAGGCGGTATCATGCTGCCAGCCGGAACGATCGTCTCCGACGTCTCTCAACACCATGAGCCAGCCCATGACCAACCGCCTGGACCTTGCCCTCCGCCCAGCCGTTCTGTGCCTCGCCATGACCCTCCTGCTCCTGCCGGGCCTGGCCCGGGGGCAGGTGATCGAGGTTGTCGTCGACGGAGCCGAGGTCCGCTCGGCGCTGGCGGAGGTGCGGTCGATGCAGCTTGAGACCGACGGCATCGTCGATGGCGGGACGGTCCGCTTCGACAAACTCCTGCCCGATACGCCATACGACATCGAGCTCCGCCTCAAAGGCGGCACGATCCTCGCGGGCGTGAACATGGGCTGGTACGAAGCCGTCGATCCCATCGCGGCTGAACAGGCCACGCTGCTGACGGATGACGACCGCGAGCAGATCCGCGCCATCGTCCAGGACGTGCCGAGCTTCTACGACTCAGCCGAGATCCTCCGCCTCGACGGCAATCACGATCGCGCGGTCGCCCTCGTCCAGCTCGAGCGTCGGCGGGCATTCCACAATGCCGCCGAGGGCGAGATCATCTGGCGCGTCGAGCTCTACTATTTCGAAAATCAGGCTGGCGGATGGGCCAAGATCCAGCAAGCCAACCAGGTCCTCCGCCGCAAGCGTTTCCGTAACGCGGAGGAGTACGAGGATGAGGTCAAACCCATCCGCTGGACGCCCGAACTCGGCGGCTTGCAGGTCGGCAAGGACCAGACACGACAGGTGAGGGTGGAGGGGAAGTGATTTCGATTTCGGATTGCGGATTTGGCGAGTTGTCCCTGGGCATTTGTCACTTGTCGTTCGCCGTAACTCGAAGCGCGGCATCCACTGTCAACTGCCACTGCCGACTGCAGGCCGCAGACTCATCACTGCCTGCCGCCTGCCGCACGTTCCGTGAGCGATTCCGGCACGCAATAGCGTGCCCTATCCATGAAAGGCACTCTCCTGTCAACGACAATATCTCCCCCGGCGAAGGCAACGCCTTCGTTTGGTGGCTGG
>Ga0207864_1004118_pt1 | contig 11370 bp, 11 predicted proteins | sample HigsolmetaAR202D_FD_184834 | JGI IMG/M metagenome (GOLD analysis project Ga0207864, IMG submission 184834) | Ionic liquid and high solid enriched microbial communities from the Joint BioEnergy Institute, USA - AR20-2-D (SPAdes) (version 2) ...
TGCGTTGCGTGCCGCTTCACGGGCGTTGCCTAGTGCAGGCAACAGCAGTGCGATCAACAATGCGATGATCGCGACCACCACCAGCAGTTCGATGAGCGTGAATGCTTTACGCATGGCTGGCTCCTTAATCGTGAGGTTGAGTCGTAGGGTGGCATGGTCGTTGGCATGGGCCAGTCATGCCTCCACACGCGATCATCACGCCCGGCGGCGTCGCATGAGTAGCAGGCCGCCCAGGCACAGCACAGTGGCACTGGCGGGTTCGGGTACAGTCATGAGTGCCCGCAGTTCCGACATCGTCAGGGCATGGTTGTAAAGATAGAACTCATCAATCAGGCCACGATAGATGTTGTTGCTGAACTGCCCCGCGCCAACGCGAATCGACGGGCCGTGGGCTTGCGGGTTGACGTTGACGTCTGCGTCAATGGTGTGGATGAGATTCAGATCGCCGGTGCTGTCGCCCAGATAGAAATCCATCCGGTCGGCGTTTGAATCCCAGGTGACGGCGAGGAAATACCACTGGTTCAGCATGTCGTTGTCGAACACTGCTTTTCCGGTGTTGTACTGTGTACCCGTGGGGGCACCACTTCCCGCGTGAAACTCGATGTAGCCGGCACGAGAGCCGTGATTAAGGCCATAAATGTAGAAATCAAATGCATCACTTTGACCGGACGTGCGTGTTGTGAAGATGCGGTTGCCGCCCGACGCCGAAGCGAACGCCTCCATGTTGATCCAGACTGCAACGGTTCCGGAGCTGAAATCCACATCATTTAGTGAGGGCGTTATGAAGTCCACGCCTCCCGGTGTGCTGTTTGGTGCAGGAAAATACATCGAATGACCACCGTTGGTGAACGGGTTGGTTTGGCTGTTGTATGACGCTCCGTTCGCCATGGTGCCTGTTACATTCGATCCCAGATAGGTGCCACCTGGGCTGCCTGTACCTTCGTTGAACCCGGTGTAAAACACCAGGCTGCCATGGGCGGCAGTGTTGAGGGTCAGAACGACGCATCCGACGAGAAGTGTGCCCGGCATCTTATAGCTTGAAGACATTTCAGGTCCTCCGTGAAAAAAGCTGAACGGTCTTATCGCTGTGTGAGTGTACGGTTTCTCCCGGCCGTCGACGCAATCATGCACTGCGACGACGCGTCAGGAGCAAGCCGCCAAGGCACAGCAGCGTCACGCTGGCAGGTTCTGGCACAGCCTTCGTCATGATCGCCTGCAGTTCCGACATCGTCAGCGCGTGGTTGTAAAGGTAGAATTCGTCAATCAGACCCTTGAAATAAGCACCCGCACCCTGGCCGGTACCAATGCGAATATCACTCGCGTGATGCTGCGGATTGATGTTGATTCCCGTGAGGGTCTCGATGTGAGTCAGCACCCCCGTGCTGTCACCGATGTAGAAGTCGATCCGATCGGCGTTACCATCCCACGTGACTGCAACGAAGTGCCACTTGTTTACCGAGTCGTTGGTAAAGACTGCCTGAGTCGTCGTATAAGTAGCAGGGCCCGAACCGTTGCCAGCGTGCAGTTCAAGGCGTCCTCCGTTGGTGGCGTGGTTGGGGTTCCAAATGTAGAAGTCAAAAGCGTCACTGGAACCGCCGGTCTCACGCGTGGTGAAAATGCGATTGCCCGTGCTCACCGGGAAGGATTCAGGATTGATCCATGCTGCGATGGTGCCTGATGTGAAACTCACATCATTCAACGATGTGGGCGTGGTGAACGTAACAGCATTGTTGTAAGCGGGATTGATGGCGGGGATGTAGACCGAGTAGCCACCATTGGCAAACGGGTTGACCTGATTACTGTAGTCGACCGTGTTCGCTTTTACGCCCGTGGTCTGCGAGCCAAGATAGGTACCCGAGGGGTGGCCCACCCCTTCGTTGAAACCGGTGTAGAACACCAGTGAGCCGTATGTGGTCGTGGTCAGTGCCAGAGCACCGTAGCCGACGAGAACAGTCCCAACCGTCTTCAAAGTATGAAGCAACATGTTGAATCCTCCGTTTCAGTGACATAGGAAACTGACAGATGATCTCAGAAGCAAACGAAATGCTGTGGGTGGTGGTGGAAACGACGACAATCATTCATGTTGTTCAGCGAGACGGTTGTTGCGTTGCGGCTGATGTTGCAGAAATCACCAGCTCCGCCCAGATGGGGTGGTGATCTGACAGAGGCTTTTCCCACACCATGATGCCGCCTTCGCGAGCGCGCATATTGTTGTTGGCGCTCTTGTAAACGATGTGGTCAATTACACCAGCGTTCTGCGGGCCGAACGTGTTCCAGGTGAAATGTTCGGAAGCACGACTGACATCCATTCCCAGATCGTCCCACATGATCCGGAATCCATTTTCCTTGTAGTAATTCATGACCGGCTCATTGGCGCGGTCGTTGAAGTCGCCCGCGAGAATGATGAAATCGGTTTCGTCCTTCGCGAGAATCTCGTCAACCAGGTACTGTGAGTGCGTGCCGTCCACTGTTCGGTTGTTGCCGTGAGCTGTGCCCGAGACATGCAGGCTGTAAATGGAGATTGTTTTGCCATTGATGATTGTTTTGGCATGGACAGCTGCGGCAGGGTTCCAGCCGCGCCCCTGAAGGCGATATTCTGTGGGATTGATCAATGGTGTGCGGCTGAGGATCGAGCGATATTTATCCTTGTGGTTGCCCGATGAGATTGCGCCGGTGTAGTGGTGCTCCATCCCCAGCACTTTTCCCACACGCTCCGTCCAGTCGCCGCCTGGTACCTCGTTGAACGTGACAATATCGAGGTTAAGTGATTTGATTGCCTCGCCAACCTGCTCTGGTGTAGTGCTTTTGCTGAACTCAACGTTGTAAGAAAGCAGGCGGATCTTTGTCTCTCCCGGTTTCGCGTTCTCGTCGGCCTGAACCATTGTGGACCAGACGATTCCACAGAACGCCATCGTGATTCCGACTGCTGCCCAGATGCGATGTTGCCGGCATTTTTGAATCAAAGCGATTCCCTTTCATAAAGAACCAAGGCTGTCAGGCCGCAGTTGTGCGATCTCCCGCAATTCGCTCGGACTCATGGGCCGTTCGAAGATCCACATCTCATCAATCGCACCGAGTAATGGCCGGGTTTCGCGAGCCCAGTTGCCGATACCAGCCCGGCCGATACACAACGGCTCATCTGTGGCGATGACCTGCCTGTCCAATTCCTGGCCATTTACGTAGATGTGATAGGTGCCTGCTGACTGGTCGAAGACCACCGCGATGCACTGCCACTGCCCCAAAACGGCTGATCCGGCGCGAAGCGTAACGTGTTTTTCGGGTGAGTAATAGCCGAAGCTGTGACGAAGCAGCGTATCGAACTGCCAGTGTGGGGACATGTACTGTAACGCCTCGTCCGGCAGAAGAATTCCGCGATGGGGTTCATTGGTTTGTTCATGGGGATAAAGCATGACCCAGGCGATGAAGGTTGCCTGGTGAAGCGCATCCGGGATATTGATCGACAGACCGTGCGTTGGTTCGATGAATGCCATCGCCTCGGTATTGGGAAAGCGTCCCGGGACGGTAATCGCCCCAGTCACTATTGCATCGTAGCCCGATCGGCTCAGGTCGGGAACGACATCATCCCTGCGACTGAAGTCGTAGAAGACGAGCAGCGCCTCGTCACGCTGAAGGCGATACCGATGTGCCAGCCACCGATGATAGACCGAGCCTTGCTGAGCTTTGCCAAGAGCATCGAACTCCTCCTCGCGGACGAAGGTGCGTCCATCGCTGTGGATCGGCGCTTCAATTCGGCCGGTGTGATCGACACGACGAGCATCACCTGTTTTGAGCACGATCGCTTCGAGACTGGGTTCACCCTGCCTTAAAGGCAGCAGGTCGACCCGCCCATCGAAGACATGCGTCTCGATACTGCCATCGGATTCAACCTGCACGGCGAACTCGGTGCCTACATCAATAATCTGGGCGGTTGGCGTGTGTATCGTGAACCCGTGCGATCGCGGTGTTGGACAGTGGCCGACCAATCGTCCGCTTTGAAGCCGCAGGCTTGAGCTGTCGATCGGCGTCAGGTCCGCGGGCCCCTGAACGATCAGTTCCGCGTCGTTGTCGAAGCGTAGTCGGACCAATCCCTCGACCAGTCGCAGGGGTTGCGATGCGTTCAGGCGTGTGCCGATCTGCATATTCTGCGATTTGTCCAACCAGTGTGCATCGATCGCGTCGACAATCGATGCGACAGCCACGGGGCTATGCGCCAGTGGTGGTGCAATCGGTTTCGTAACGGGCTGCTGTGTGAAAAACAAATACACCATCAACGCGAGTACCGCTGCCAGACTACTCACTGCGGCATAAAAAAGAGGACGCGGAATCACAATGTGACGGACCGGAACGACCTGTTCGTGCTGCACGAGATGCCATTGCGTCCAGGCAGGGGGTTCCTGCTCTTCCAGAGCGATCTGATCCTGTTGTCTGCGGGATCTGGCTAACCGTTCCTGCTCCAGCACTTCCAACAGCAGCTTCTGAGAGTCCAGGTCTTCCTCAGCGGTCGGCTGTGTGGCGACGATACGCTGGCGCATTTCGCTTCGTACCATCAGGCACCGCTGCATGGCGAACTGAATGAACAACTCGCGGGCGAAGGCATCCTGGGCGAGAATGCCGTTCAGTCGATCCAGATCCTCCGGCGGCAGATCATCTTCGAAATAGGCCGCCAGCATCACAGCCACATCCAGTGCAGGTTCGGCATGATGTCGATCCGAATCGCTCATGCGTCACCTCCGTGCACCTCGACGACCGCATCGGATTCGACCAGCCGGGCACGGATGCAATCACCCAGGCTGCGGTGGACACGCGTCAGCGTCACGTAGATGGCCTGCACCTTCCGATTGAGGATCTGGGCGATCCTTGAGGAGCGGACCCCATCCCGATAACGCATTTGCACAATCTTGCGGGCATGAGGCGTCAGCTTGTCCATGCAATGGTGCAGGGCATCGGTCATCGCGGTAGTCGAGACATGGTCAACCTGTCGCCACTGGGATTCGAGCAGATCGAGTACGGTGTCATCGAGGATGACAGGCCGTCTCTCACAAGCCCGTACCGCTTCCAACGCTTTGTAGCGGGCGGATTTACGCAACCATGCCTGCAGGTGTGCCTCGCCATCAATTTCCTCGCGCCGACTCACCGCCAGAAGTGCAACGTCCTGCAGGACATCCTCGGTGATGTGGTCGTTGCGAACGATAGACCAGATGTACGCGAACAACTTGTCACGCTCGGCCATCAGTACCCGGACAATCACATCGTGTTCGACAGGCATGTGGTGTGATCCGCCCCAAAAGGAAAGGGTACTACACCTATGATTGACGCGCAGTGGCAAATCAATACATCACGATTTTCGTGCGATCCGAATACAGACGGCGCGTACAGTGTTCGCGCAGGCAGGTGAGCGTTGTAACCTGAGACGAAGACATGTCTTATGATATCCGCCAGTAGCAATGGACCTGTGCAAAAAAAACGCGACGCCGATGGAATTATCCCTCAGCGTCGCGATGGTAAATCGTCAACGGGATTTCAACGACACTGTGCCGCGAGCATTAGCCCTTTGATTTCCTGTAGAGCTTCTGCGCCATCTCGAAGATTTCCTGCGGGTGGTACTCCGGTGCGAAGGCGGAGCTGATGCCGTCCAGTTCGATGTGATCGCCCATCGTGTCCGGCGGGCCGTCGACCACCTGACACTGACCGCCTTCGGGTGCTTCGCCATCCCAGATCGCGGACAGGTTCTGGTAGTCGGCAGGGCTAAGGCGGTAGAGCTTGGTGTGGCTGGCCATATCCATGTACTTCTTCGCCTCGGGGAAGACTTCGTTGCCGATCTTAGGGATGGGCAGCATGTCGCTCATGCGCACGCCGGTCAGTTTTTCCAGCGCCTTGGCGTATGCGGCCGCGTGAACCCCGCCGCGCACGAAAAGATAGCCCAGCATCTCCCGCGCAGCCGGATCCTTCGTCATCTGGTAGACGCGCAGCTTGTTGGTGCGGGCTGCGTTCTCCAGGAAGAAGTTGTGCAGCAGGTCGAGGATGAGGTTCCCACTGGAGAAGACGTACTGTCCGGTCCAGGGCATGCCACCAGAGTCGACCGGCAGGGCGTTGCGTCCACCTGCGATGAAGTGGGCCGCCATGTAGGTGTTCACCTCGTCGGTAACCTTGCTGATTGGCGTGCCGGTGACGTCGTCATCCTGATCCTTGCCCTCCGGTGGTCCGTTCAACAGCGCATTGATCGCTGCTCCCACGATCTGAATGTGTCCCAGTTCCTCCGCAGCGATGTTGGCGACCAGTTCATAAAACGGCCCCAACTGCCGTTTGCTTCGCATGTTCATGCTCTGCGTGAAGTAGTTGTTGAAGGTGGACATCTCGCCGAATCGACCGCCCATCAACTCCTGCACGGCTGCGGCCGATTCCGGGTCAATCTTTTTGGGCGTGGGCAGCTCGATCGGAAGTTTGTCGATGCGAAGGAACATGGGACCTCCTGTCGGCTTGTAAGAAAAGGAACACAGACGACACGGAATGAGTAGCGGTTGTTGCTGGAACGCGCGAACGGACGTTGTCACACGTCGCTATCGGCCCCAGCAACAATCGTGCCATTAGGAAGTGTCACCGGCAGAGGAGGTGATGCGGTGTAGGGGGCCTGCGCGGTCATGCCCGAGCAGCGGTAGCCCAGCCCCGGCGTTGGTTGCTTTTCCTTTTGCTCACATGGATTTCGATGCCGCGACTGTTGTCGCCCCGGCCTGACGCCGAAGTAAGGTTAGATGGTTAATAGCGGGCGTGCCGCGGCGGCTGCGTGACGCTATCATGCCTCGCCCTGAACCTTACTGAAATGGATTGTGAATCATGCTCGACAAGGTATCGCCGTACATGCAGATTCCCGCTGGGCCGGAGCTGCCCGCCGTCGTCAACGCCATTGTGGAAATCCCGAAAGGATGCCGCAATAAATTTGAGGTCGATAAGCAGACCGGTCTGATCAAGCTGGACCGGTACCTGTTCTCATCCAGCCATTACCCCGGTGACTATGGGTTCATCCCACAGACGCTGGCTGAGGATGGCGACCCGCTGGACGTCCTGGTCATGGTCAATGAGCCGACATTCAGTGGCTGCCTCATCGAGACACGCGTGGTAGGTCTGTTCCGGATGACCGATCGAGGCCAGAACGATTATAAGGTGCTGGGCGTACCCCATCGCGACCCGCTGTTCGCCGAGTTCCAGGATTTGGATGATGTACCGGCTCACTTCCTGCGGGAGGTGGCGCACTTTTTTTCCACCTACAAGCAGCTGGAAGGCGTCACCGTCGAGGCGCAGGGCTGGGACACCATGGCCGTGGCAATGGAGGAGGTTGCAGCTTCCGTTCGGCGTTATCGCGAGAACGAGAAATAACCCGATGTAATCCGGGGGCCTTCGATCGGAGTGCACGGCCTGGATGCGCTGGTTACACGTGATGACGAGTATCTTCACGCGGCCCGGCGTGCGGCCAGTTCCGCCGCAGCCCGGGTGAAAATGCGCCGACGCTGATGGCAGTTGACGCGGGCAGCCAGACGCTGGGCCGGCGCCAGTCGCTCCGCATAGCGCAACGACGCCTCAACCATCTCCAGGCCCTGTTCCACAGCCTGCACCGCGCTGCGGTTGTTGGCGTGTTCGCGCCGAGCGGCGTAGTAGCCCGAGAGAATATGCGGCTTGATGCCGGCGAGTAACAGGCGGCAACCAAACTCAAAAGTGTAGGCCCGCTGAAGGTGGGCATCGAACAGGCCGTGCCGCTCGAAAAGGCTTCTCCGATAGAAGGTGGCGCTGCTGGGCAGATAGCCTGAATCGTGCATGACGAAGGCGGCCGTGGAGGAGGGGGCCGAAGCGTGCAGCTCGCCAAGCATGTTGTCACGTTCGTCAATGCGAAGCGCGTTCCCGGCAGCCCAGTCGACGCCAGCCTCATTCATATAGTGCACCGCATCGTACAACGCGCCAGCCAGCAGCAGGTCGTCGCTGTTGACAATGGCGATAAATTCACCGGTGGCGCGGCGCAACGCCTTATTGATGGCATGGGCAGCGCCGAAGTCGCGTTCGATGCTCGTCCAGGCCAGACGATGCGCGTAATGGCGGATGATCCGGGGGCTTTCATCCCATGAGCCGCCGTCCACCACCATATATTCCAGATTGGGATATCCCTGATCGAGCACGCTGCACATCGCGCACTCGAGAAACTGCCCCTGATTGTAACTTGGCGTGATAACCGTGAAACGCGGGTGTGCCATGGTGGAAGCTCAACCTCGTAGATCGTCCTGGTAGCGTCCCCATAAACGGCATCGGACGAACGGTTATACGACTTGAGCGGGTTGTAACGATTCTGGTGGGGCTCAGGCGGCTGTAGACCGGGCATGCGCGGCGATGCTTGCGAGCGGTGCGGTGCTCGTGTTGCCGACATCATGCGAGCTTGTGAGCATTTCCAGGCACTCACTGACATATTGCCGCCAGCTTCGTTGGGACATCTGCCGGCGGGCGTTATCGCCGAGAAGTCGGCATTGGCCGGGAGCGCGTTCCAGCGCGTGGATCACCGTGGCGAGTGCGGCTGGATGATTGGCATCGACGAGCCAGCCTGTTCGTTCGTGCTCGATGATTTCGTCGAAAGCGGTCAGCGTATCGCGATCGTTGCCCCGCGGCGCGAGAACGGGAACACCCATCGCCATCGCTTCCACTGCGGCCAGGCCAAACGCTTCGTAGTGTGAAGGCATCGCCAGAAGATCGATGGCTGAGTAAGCGTGTGAGGGATCGTCCAGACGGCCGGTAAAAATGACGTGACGCGAAAGATGAAGTTGATCGACGAGTGTTCGCAGCCGTGCTTCGTCAGGGCCCTCGCCGACAAGCAGCAGTCGGGTGGTGGACCTCAGCGGCTGGCTGGCCATGGCTTCAAGCAGGACATCGATGCCTTTGCAGGGGTCGAGCCGACCGACGTAACCGAGCACAAGGCCGTCATCGGGCAGATTCCACCGTCGACGCGCGGAACTTCTGTTTGGCAGTACGGCAAGGTCGGCCGTGCGGGCAGCAAGCGGCAACACGGCCGGTGGCCGGTCGTGTACTCCATAGAAGCAGGTGAACTGTCGCGCCAGGTTGCGTGAACTGACGATGGTGCGGTGAGACAGTCGATACGCGAGCCGATCCAGCACGCAAAGATGATGCGGCATGCGCATTGTCGTGATGTGCGGATGAACGCGGAAAATGTGGCGCATTCCAGCCGTACACGCGGCAGGATTGTAGATGAGCCGGTCGCGATGCCCCAGCGCGATGACTGCCAGTGCGCTGGCGGGATGGGTGGCCCAGATATGTCCTGCATCGGACAAACAATCATGCAGGTTTCGCCGCCACCACTGGACCCGAACTAGGTTACGCCATCGCCACAGTCGACCGCAGTCCATTCGGGCGAAACGCCGCACAAACAGCCCCGGCATCAGCTCCTCGCGCGGCGGGGCATCAGACCGACGTTCCGTCAACACGTTGACGACGATCCCGCGCTGCGCCAGCTCGCGAGCCATATGAAACAGCCGCGTTTCGACCCCGCCATGCACATCGGGCCAGAAGCGCTCGGCAAGGATGGTAAAGGGCTGGATCATGCAGCATTCCTGATCGGCGCGTTCGTCAGAAGGCATCGCATCCATCGTCGTACCAAACTCCTATGCTGGCAACGATACAGTTCGGTACGACGAAAGTAATCGTTCGCCTGACCCGCCTCGATTGAGGCATTTGTCGCTGCGCGGCGAAGCAGCCGAATATCTTCCAGCGAAATGTTTTCGTTGTTCCAGTTTGTCACGACAGTGAAGAGTCGCGAAATCTGATCTCTTGAGAGGTCAGGAAACAATTCTGCAGGAACCTGGTGTTCCGCACGATTCTCGCGAGCTGTGATGCTGGAGGAATGGCGACGATATCGCACCAGAGCCTGTGGCAGATTGGCCATTCTGCAGTGAGGTGCAAGACGCACCCATAGATCATAATCCTGACCCGGCTGCATGGGGCGATAATTGCCAGCCCGGAGAACTGCGGAACGCCGGAACATGACGGTGGGATGGTTAAGGGCATTGCAGAATCGTAGCCGCCAACGGATGTCCGCGTCGTTGGTCGGCATGGTCCACGCGCCATCAATCGAGCGACCCGACGAATCAATGAATTGGATCTGCGTTCCGACAACCGCTACCTGCGGATTGGATTGGACAAATGCAACCTGATGTTCGAGACGCTGCGGTTCACAAAGATCATCCGCATCGATACGGGCGCACCACTCGGTATCAGCTTCTTCCACCAGGCGTGCCAGGGCAGCGCCTAATCCGACGGATGTGCGAAGTGAGATGATGCGTCCGGGTAGCCTTGCGGGAATCCATCGAGTGAGCTCTGAAAACGAATCGTCCGTCGAACCATCGTCCAGTGCGAGTACCCTGTAGCGGCGGTATGTCTGCGCGGCAAGTGATGCCAGCGTTTCAGTCAGGTACGGCATTCCGTTGCGTACCGGCAGGAGCCAGGTGACTTCCGGGGCGGATCCATTCATGATGTCGTGGTCGTCCAGGGTGCGCGCCGAAGAGAAACGAGGCTTTCCACGCATCGCTGGATAACCCACTGGCCGCTTTCCAACAGATTCCCCAGCGCGCGAGCCACCCCCGGCTTGGAACGATGATCATGAAGGATCAACCGACCCTCGGGAATAATATGGGGTGCAAATCGGTTTATGTCTGCGGTTACCATTTCATAACTGTGGTCGCCGTCGATAAATACCAGGGCCAGTTGCAAGGACTCGTGCAACGAGATCTGCGTGCTGCTGCTGCGAATCGGCGTAATCAAATCCTGCCAGCGAGACGTATTGGCACGGAACTGTTCATAGGTATCCCGCACGCCCTCGCTCATGGCGTCATTGTTCCAGGTATCGATGCAATAAAGTCGGCCGTTGTCTGGCCTTTCTCGACGAAGCACTTCCGCCAACACCGCAGCCGAAGCGCCCAGATACGAGCCGACTTCGACAATATGACAGGCCTGGGGAGATAATGACAATACCGTCGTTGCCTCGTCAAAGAGCAGTAATCGTTCGCGCACCGAGGTATACGTTGGAATATCAGCCGCGTCGCCAACATATCGGCGTAGGCGATGGTGAGGCATGGCAGCATGATAGGACGCACGCACGCGTCCAAGCGTTCGAGAAACCAATCCATCTGATGACGCGATGACAAGCGACATACGCGACGTCCTTATGCGGCAAGCTTCCATTGGCACGGTAACACGACCCGGCCGTGTTGACTTGTTGGTAAACGGCCGGTTTTCAGAATGTCGGCAAAGACCACCTCAAAGGATGCGGCACGTTCGACATAATCGATGATTCGAGGATGGTCCGCCATGCATAGATCAACGTAG
>Ga0207864_1004119_pt1 | contig 11370 bp, 12 predicted proteins | sample HigsolmetaAR202D_FD_184834 | JGI IMG/M metagenome (GOLD analysis project Ga0207864, IMG submission 184834) | Ionic liquid and high solid enriched microbial communities from the Joint BioEnergy Institute, USA - AR20-2-D (SPAdes) (version 2) ...
GCTGGGCTCGGGCTTCCGGATCGCGATGCGCGACCTCGACATCCGCGGCGCCGGCAACCTGCTCGGCGACGAGCAGTCCGGCCACGTGGCCGCGGTCGGGTTCGAGCTGTACTGCCAGATGATCGACGAGGCGGTGGCGGCAGCGGGCGGAGCCGAGGGCGAGGCGGAGCCGGCGCCCGAGCCGGTGCGCTTCGACGTCCCGGTCGACGCCTACCTGCCGGCGAGCTACGTCCCCTTCGAGGCGGCGAAGATCGACATCCACCGCCGCATCGTCGCCGCGCGCGAGCCGGGCGAGCTGCGGGCGATCCGCGACGAGCTGGCCGACCGCTTCGGGCCGCTGCCGCCGGAGGCAGAGAACCTGCTGAAGCTGCAACGGGCGCGGATCGAGCTGGGGCTGGCGGGGGCGCGCAGCGTCGAGTTCCGCGGCGGGCGGCTCAGCGTCACCGGGGTGGAGCTGGACTCCGAGGGGGCGGCGGCGCTGGCCGAACGGGTCGAGGGCGCGATCTACGAATGGCGCGAGCAGACCGCGGCGCTGCGGGTCGGCGGCGGCGCCGAGGAGCGCCTGGAGGCGGTGCTGGCGCTCGCCGACGGGCTGCGCGAGGCGCAGCGCCAGGCCGCGCCCGCGACGACCTGAAAGCAATTTGATTATGCTGCCGCAGTCGTGGGAGAGAAGTCGGGGAAGAGCAGGAGCACGTCCGCACGCGCACGGGGGAAGCAGCGCCTCGGGCTGCTCGGCTTCGGCGCGCTGCTCGTCGTCCTGTTCCTGATCCTCGCGGTCACGGTCGGGATCGGGCACCCGAGCGTGCCCGCCGGCGACGTCGCCCTGGTCGAGGACGTGCCGGCCGAGATCGGCCACGTCAGCAAGGAGGAGTTCGACCGCACGCTCGCGCAGCAGGCGGCGCAGAACCGCGTCAAAAAACTCCCCAAGCCGGGATCGAAAAAATACGACGAACTGAAAGACGCGGCGATGAGCGAAATGCTCAACGCGGTCTGGATCAAGGGCGAGGCGGAAGAGCGCGGCATCTCGGTGACCGAGAAACAGATCGCCGACGAACTCGACCAAATCAAAGAGCAGAACTTCAAAACCGAGCGCGCCTACAAGAAATTCCTGAAGGAATCGAAGTTCACGAAAGAGGACGTCGACAAACGGGTCGAACTCCAGATCCTCAGCACGCAGCTTCAGGAACAGATCACCGACGAAGCGCCGAAACCGACCGACTCGCAGATCCGCAAGTACTACGAGGCGGAAAAGGGCACGCAGTTCACGACGCCCGCCAGCCGTGACATCCGCGTGATCACCAACAGCAAAGAGGCGAAAGTCAAACAAGCCAAAGCGGCGCTGCAGAAAGACAACTCGAAAGCCGCCTGGAAAAAGGCCGCGGCGAAGTACTCCGACGACCCGACGACGAAATCCAACGGCGGCGAGCAGTCCGGGATCACCGAGGAATTCGTCCAGGGCGCGCTGAAAAAAGCGATCTTCGGCAGCGCGACCGGCGAACTGGTCGGCCCGATCAAAGTCCAGGGCAAATACATGCTGATCGAAGTGACGAAACTGAACCCGGAGAAAGTTCAGACGCTCGAGGAGGCGCGGGCGCAGATCTCCAGCACGCTCGAACAGCAGCTGCAGCAGGACCACTTCTCCGAGTTCGTCGCCGACTGGCAGAGCAAGTGGCGGTCGCGGACCTTCTGCGCCGACGGCTACGTGGTCGAACAGTGCGCCAACTTCAAGGGCTCCGGCCGCCCGGCCAACGCGCCCGAAGCGTGCTTCGAAGCGAGCCCGAAAACCCCGCCGACCGCTTGCCCGGCGCTGGTGACGCCGATCTCGCCGGCGATGCCCGGCACGGTCACGGTCGCCCGCCCGCAGGGCGAACGGCTGCCGCAGCGCCCGCGCCCCGAAGGGCTGAGCGACGGCGAAGCGGGCTCGTTCTCGCCGACCGGCGAATAGGCCGCGACGAGCCGGCACCGACGGCGGCGAGATGAATAGACTGGCGGCGCCTTGAGCGTCATCGAGTCGATTCACGCCCGCCAGATCCTCGACTCCCGGGGCAACCCGACCGTCGAGGTGGAAGTAGCCCTCGAGTCCGGCGCCCGGGGGATGGCCGCCGTCCCGTCCGGCGCCTCGACCGGCGAGTTCGAGGCGGTCGAGCTGCGCGACGGCGGCGAGGCTTGGGTCGGCAAGGGCGTCACCCGCGCGGTCGCCAACGTCAACGGCGAGGTCGCGGCGGCGCTGAAGGGCGCCCGCGCGTCCGAACAGGGGGCGCTGGACCGGACGCTGATCGAGCTCGACGGCACCCCGAACAAGGGCCGGCTGGGCGCCAACGCGCTGCTCGGCGTCTCGCTCGCCGCGGCGAAGGCGGCCGCGGCCGACGCGCGCCAGCCGCTGTACCTGTACCTGGCCGAGCTGTACGGGGGCGGCGACCCGAACGTGCTGCCGGTGCCGATGATGAACGTGCTCAACGGCGGCGCCCATGCCGACAACTCGGTCGACTTCCAGGAGTTCATGATCGTCCCGGCCGGGGCGGAGAGCTTCTCGGAGTGCCTGCGGATCGGCGCCGAGGTCTTCCACGCGCTGAAGAAGAGCCTCGCGGCGCGCGGCCTGGCGACTGCGGTCGGTGACGAGGGCGGCTTCGCGCCCAACCTGGAGTCCAACGAGGCGGCGCTGCAGGCCGTGCTGGCCGGGGTCGAGGCGGCCGGGTACGAGCCCGGCAAGGACGTCTTCATCGCCCTGGACCCGGCGACCAGCGAGGTGCACCGCGACGGCTCCTACGTGCTCGAGCACGAGGGGCGCACGCTCTCGGCCGAGGAGATGGCGGCCTACTGGGAGCAGGCGTGCGACCGCTACCCGATCGTCTCGATCGAGGACGGCATGGACGAGGAGGACTGGGACGGCTGGAAGCTGCTCACCGAGCGGCTCGGCGACCGCGTGCAGCTGGTCGGCGACGACCTCTTCGTCACCAACCCGGAGCGCCTGCGCCGCGGCATCGAGGCCGGGGTCGGCAACTCGATCCTGGTCAAGGTGAACCAGATCGGCACCCTGAGCGAGACCCTGGAGGCGATCCGCACCGCCCGCGAGGCCGGCTACACGGCGGTGATCTCGCACCGCTCGGGCGAGACCGAGGACACGACGATCGCCGACCTGGCGGTCGCCACCGGCGCCGGCCAGATCAAGACCGGGGCGCCGTCGCGCTCGGACCGCGTCGCCAAGTACAACCGCCTGCTGCGGATCGAGGAGGAGCTCGGCGAGAGCGCCGTCTTCCCCGGCCTGAACGCGTTCGCCCAGCGTCGCGGCTAGATGAAGGAATGCGGGGCCCGGCCGCGTAGCACCGGGTATGGCCGCCCGCGCGCGCCCCGGCAGAGCAGCTTCGACCCCGCGCCGATCGACGGCCCGCGGGGGCGGCTCGACGCGGCGGACGACGCGCCGTCCCGCGCGACGGCCGGCGCCGCGGCGGCGCGGCAGCCGCATCCGCTGGGACCGGGTCGGGCGCGTAGCGCTCAGCCTCGTCCTCGTCGCGGTGCTCTACTCGTACCTGAACCCGGCGATCGACTTCGTCAAGACCTACACCGCGACCACGGCGGCGAAAGCCGAACTGCACGAGCTGCAGCGCACGAACACGCGCCTGCACAAGCGCGTCCAGTCCGCCGACGACCCGCTCGTCGTCAACCGCGAAGCGCGCTCGCGCGGCATGGTGGCCGAAGGGGAGACCCCGATCGTCGTCCGCGGCCTCGGCCGCTGACCCCCGGCCCGTCCCAAGGCTCCCCGTCCCCCTCCATTGCCTTTTGTCGCCCACAGGGCTACAAACCGCAACCGCTCCGCAGAACGGCACGCCGGCCCCGCGGCTCCCGTCGCCATCCATTGCCTTTTGTCGCCCACAGGGCTACAAACCGCAACGGGTTGGACGGTCCGGATGAGGGGCCTCGGGTGAGGGATGGTTGACCTCGGCGAGTACCTGCTCGGGGCGGCGCAGGTCGTCGCGCTCGTCGCGGCGCTCGGCTTCGCCGCCCACCGGCTGCGGGCGCGGCTGTTGCCGGAGTGGGGCGGCGCCCCGGCGCGCCTGGTCGAGGCGGTCTGCGCCGTCGCCCTGCTGACCTGGCTCGTCCAGCTCCTCGGCCTGCTCGGCCTGCTCTACGCCGGGGCCCTGCTCGCCGCCTCCGCTCTGCTTGCGCTCGCTGCCGCGTTAGTCCCCGCCCTGCGGCCCCCGCCGCCGGCCGGCGCCGGGCGGGGGGACGGGCCCGCCGGCCCCGGGCGCTGGGAATGGGCCGCGGCCGTGGCGATCGTCGCCGTCGTCGTCGGTCACTGGGCGGTGACCGCCAAGCACGCCGCCGACCGCGGCATCTTCAACTTCGACAGCCTCTGGTACCACCTCCCGTTCGCGGCCGAGATGGCCAAGAGCCACTCGCTGACCGCCCTGCACCACCCGGAGACCGTCTTCGCCAACTGGTTCTACCCGCAGGGCTCCGAGCTGCTGCACGCGGTGGGGATGCTGCTCACCGGCCGCGACACGCTCTCGCTGTTCATCAATTTCGGCTGGCTGGCGCTGGCCTTCCTGGCCGCCTGGTGCATCGGTCGCCCGTGGGGGCGGGGGCCGCTCAGCCTCGTCGCCGCCGCGGTCGTCCTCGACTGCCACACGCTGGTGGTCCGCGACCCCGGCGCGGCCAAGAACGACCTCGCCGCCGGCGCCCTGCTGCTGGCCGCGATCGCGATCCTCATTTCGGCCCACGCCTCGCGCCGCCCGTCGTCCCCGGCCCCCGCCGCTGCCGACGACACCGGCGCGAACGCAGTTCTTTCCGGTATGCGGAAAGAAGTGCGTTCGCGGCGCGAGGGGGGCGCGGCGTGGGACCCTTGGGCGCTCGCCGCGGCGGGGCTGGCCGCGGGCCTGGCGGCCGGGACGCGCGTCACCGCGCTGCCGATGGCGGCGGCCCTGACGCTCGCGGTCGTCGCCGTCGCCCCCGCCGGGCGGCGCGCCCCGTCGTTGGCCTGGTGGACGGTCCCCGCCCTGGCGGCGGGCGGCTTCTGGTACCTGCGCAACCTGGCCGTCGCCGGCAACCCGATCCCGGAGATCGAGCGGCTGGGGCCGATCTCCCTGCCGCACCCCGAGCGCCTGCAGGAGGGCAGGCCGGACTTCACGATCGCCCACTACCTCACCGACACCGCCGTCTGGCGCGAGTACTTCGCCCCTGGCTTGCACCAGGCGTTCGGAGACCTGTGGCCGCTGGTGCTCGCCGCGGCGGCCGGGGCGGCGCTGTGGGCGCTGCTGCGCGGCGGCGACCGGATGCTGCGCTGGGCGGGCGCGGTCGCGCTCCTGGGCATGCTGGCGCACGTCTTCACCCCGCTCAGCGCCGCCGGGGCGGAGGGGGCGCCGGTCGCCTTCGGGATCAACATCCGCTACGTGGTGCCGGCGCTGTTGGCGGGGCTGGTGCTGCTGCCGTTGCCGGGCCCGTTCGCGCGGCCGGGGCCGCGCTGGGCGCTGCTCGCCGCCCTGGCGGCGGCGCTGCTGGTCACCGACCGCCCCGACCTCGCCGCCCGCGACGAGGCGCGCGCCTTCGCCGCCCCCTTCGCGCTGCTGACCGTGGTCGTGCCGGCGCTGCTGTGGTCGGCGCGGCGGCGCGGCGCCCCGACGGCCGCGGCGCTTGCCGGCGCCGCGGGCCTGGTCGCGCTCGTCGTCGCGCTCGGCTACCCGTTGCAGCGCCACTACCTGGAGCACCGCTTCGCCAACCGCGTCGCGCAGCGCTCCGTCCCCGGCATGGGCCTGGACGCCGCCTACCGCTGGGCACGCGGGGTGCGCGGCGCCCGCATCGGCCTCGTCGGCACCACCGCCGGCTTCGCCGGCTACGGCTTCTACGGCACCGACCTCTCCAACGACGTCGTCTACCTGGGGAAGGAGGGGCCGCACGGCGCCTTCAACGCGATCCCCGACTGCGCCCGCTTCCGCGCCGCCGTCAACCGGGCGCGGCTCGACTACCTCGTCACCGCCCCGTTCCTCAACTTCATCCACCCCGACGACCCGATCCCCTCGCCCGAGGCGCGCTGGCTGCGCGGCGAGCGCGCCGTCGCCCCGCTGGTGCGCGAAGGGCCGGTGACGGTGTGGCGGGTCCGCGGCCCGCTGGACCCGGCCGGCTGCGGCCCCGCGAACGCGCCCCTGCGCGAGGTCCCGAAGACCCCGGCGCGTTAACCTCGGCCCGGTGAGCTACCCGCTCGCCAACGCGCTCTTCCAGTGGGAGTCCGGCTGGAGGGACCTGAACCGGATCGAGGACGCGCGCACCAGGCGGCTCGCCGACCGCGTCGTCGACGCGATCCGGGATGAGCTGCGCCGCCGCGTCGGCGCCACCTTCACCGCCGCCCAGCTCGCCGACCTCTACGGCGAGGGGACCGACTGGTGCCTGCAGGTCGCGATCGACGTCGCCCCGGCGGTCGAGGGCGAGGCGCAGACGCTCGCCGACGCCGCGTTCTGGCTGTACCTGCGTGGCGCGACCGACTTCGCGGGCGGGAGGCGACTGCCCGTCTGATCGCGTCAGGCGGGCAGTCGTTCCGCCTCAGTCGTCGGAATCGTCTTCGTTGTCGCTCTCAGCCGAGCCGGCCCGCCGGATGACGATCCGGTCGGGTTCGATCCGCACGGTCACCTCGCGCTTGCCCGCCCAGTGCTCCGCGTACACGGGGTTGTCCTTGATCGCGGCGTCGAGCCACAGGCCGTAGCCGTCGGTCTCGCCGTGGTCGAAGGTGGCCTCGTACTCCTTGCGGCGCCCGCGCCCGCCGCGGCGGCCGCGACGGCGACGACGACGGGGGCGCGAGCCGCCCGCCTGCTCCTCGTCGCCGTCCTCGCCCTCCTCCTCGGCAGCGGCCTTCGCGGCCTCTTCCTCGGCGGCGGTGGCGGCTTCGATCTCCGCTTCGATCTCGTCGCGGAGGTCGATTTCGCTCGAGCCCGCGTTCTCGTCGTCGGGCGACAGTTCGTACTGCTTGCGGAACTCGCGCAGCTCGGTGGCGGACACTTCAAGTTGGTGGGCGATCCAAGCGTCGGTGCGTCCCTGATGGACCCAGGCGCGGATCTGGTTCAGCTGAGGCTTGAGTGAGCGTCGTGCCATACAGCGCGCGAGTCTATTGGAGCCGCAACGCGGATCGGGGCGCCCCCACGCCCGTCACAAGCCGCCCGCGCCCCCGTTCCCGACCGAACTGCATCAACTTTTCGCCGATATGCGGCCGGAACTTGATGCGGTTCGGGGAGGGGGTGGCGCGAAGGGACGACGGGAGGGGGTGGCGCGAAGGGACGACGGGAGGGGGTGGCCGCCTCAGGCCATGAGGAGGGCGAGGGTCAGGCCATGAGGAGGGCGAGGGCCTCGAACATCGCCGCCACGACCGCGATCACGGTCAGGGTCAAGCAGACGGCGAGGACGCTGAAGCGCACCTTGCCCTGCTGTTCGGTGCGGTTGATGCGGCGCGCTCGGGAGCGGTTCGCAGCCCGCCTGCGCAGCTGCTCGCGCCGTCGCCGCTCGAGGTAGGTCTCCTGTTCGAAGGCCGTCTCGAACTGGGAGATGCTTTGTCGCATTCTCATAAGGGGTGGCCCCGCGGGCCAGCGGGCACCGTAGCAAAGCTCGTTGCAAGATTAAGGCTCGGCCGCCGACCGGCCGGCCCGTTCGTCGGGCCGCCGGCGCCCGGCGCCCGGGTCGCGCGAGCCGCCCGGCCGGCCCTCAGCAGGCGCCCCAGAGGCCGCGCCCGGCGCGGGCGGCGGCCAGCTCGAGGCGCTGGAAGCGGGCCGCGAAGCGGTCGTTGGGCGGGATCGTCAGCCGCCGCGCCAGCCCCCACCGCAGCAGCTCGGCGTTGATCATGCGCCGGCCGCGGTAGACGTAGGCCAGCAGCCGCCCGTAGCGGTCGCGCCGCTCGGCGTCGAAGACCAGCCGCACGCGCCGCCCGTCCACGGCGCGGTGGTTGAAGCGCGAGGCCTGCGGCCCGAAGCACTCCACCGGCGCTCCCGGCTTCACCGTCTCCGGCGTGTCGACGCCGATGTAGCGGACGTCCTCGGTGCGGCCGCCGAGCCGCACCTCGATCGTGTCGCCGTCGATCGCCCGCACGACGTGGGCGGTGGCGACGCGGGGGAGGGGGTCGGGGTCGCCCCCGTCCCCCTCCCAGGGCCGCAGCAGCAGCGCCGCGACAAGGACCATCACGACGGCGCTGCCGTAGCCCTTCAAGGCAGCGATCGCGCGCTCACGGCGTGCGGCGCACGTGCGTGAGCAGCGTCTCCTTGATCTTCTCGATGATCGCCAGCGCCTCGTCCCACTCGCGCTGCCACACGTTGCGGCCGAAGATCACGCCCGAGCCGCCCGCGGCCATGATCTCGCGCGTGTTGCGCAGCACGGTCTCGTCGTCGGTCTTCGAGCCGCCGGAAAGGACGACCAGCGCCCGGCCGGCCGACTCCACGCACTGGCGGATCGCCTCGGTCTGGTCGACCTCCAGTTCGTTGTACGGGGCGGGCGAGTCCTTGTCCTTCGCCGGGTCGATCTTCGGCATGTTGAGCTTGACCACGTCGGCGCCCATCTCCATCGCCAGGCGGGCGGCGTAGTCGATCGCGTAGAAGGAGTCGCGGCCGCCCTTGGCGTCGATCGCTTCGCCGCGCGGGTAGGACCAGATCACCAGCGGCATCCCGTAGCGGTCGCATTCTTCGCGCACGCGGCGCAGCTGCGCGAGGTCCTCGTCCTGGCGCGGCGAGCCGACGTAGAGCGTGTAGCCGATCGCGTCGGCGCCGAGCCGCACGCCGTCCTCCACGCTGGCGTTGCAGGTCGAGAGCGCCTTGGCGGAGGAGGGGATGTCCGTCTTGCCGTTGATCTTGAGGATCAGCGGCACCCGGCCGGCGTAGTCCGGGTAGTACTTTTCGGCCATCCCGATCTGGCAGGCGAGCGCGGAGTAGCCGGCCTCCGCGGCGAGCCGGAACTGGTACTCGGGGTCCTTGGAGGCGGGGTTCGGGAAGAAGTCCCGCGGCCCGTGCTCGATGCCCTGGTCGATCGGCAGCAGCATCAGCGTCCCGTTGCCGGGGCCGAACTCGAACAGAAGCCGGTGCAGACGAGCCCGTTTGCCGGGAGGCAGGACCTCCAGCAACGATTTCTGCTCGGTCAGACTCTTCAACTCCACGTGTATTCCTCCTCGAAGACGGGGTGTCCTCGGAGTATGTCACCGCAACCGGGGGCGGCGCCGTCGGCGCGGGGGTATTCTCGGTAGCCATGGGCGAGACCGAGCTGAGCGTCATCTGCAAGAACTGCGGCTCCGAGGTCAGCCCCTACGTCACCGAGTGCCCCTACTGCGGGGCACGGCTCCGCAAGCGGGCCCCGAAGCTCCAGCGGCGGGGCGACGCGCTGGAGGCGAAGGCGCCGCGGCGCCCGCGGCGGCTGCTGCCGCGGCGGCGGGCGGTCGCGCTCGACGCGCGGCCCTGGGCGACGGCCGCCTTCGTCGCCGCCTCGGCGGCGCTGCTGCTGGTGCAGGAGGCGAGCGGCAGCGCGCTGGACGCCTTCGGCGGCATCGTGGTGCCGCTGCAGGACGAGTGGTGGCGCTACCTGACGGCGCCCTTCAACTTCGGCGGGGTCGGCTACCTGTTCGTGGTCGCGGTGGCGCTGGCGATCTTCGGCACCGGCGTGGAGCGGCGGCTGGGCACGCCGGCGACCGCGATCCTGCTCCTCGCCTGCGGGGCGCTGGGGATGGTGGTCGCGGTCGCGGTCGCCGACGCGCGCGGCGCGGTGGAGGCGATCGGGGGCGGCAACGGCGTCGCCCTGGGGGCGCTGGCGGCCTGGCTCACGCTGCGCCGCGGCGAGGCCGCCGGGCCGCTGGAGGGCGACTACGACCGGGCCGGGGTGATCGTCGCCGCGGCGGTGCTGCTGGCGCTGCCGCTCGTCGTCCCCGCGGCTGACTTCTTCGCCGGCCTCGGCGGCGGCGCGGTGGGCGCGCTGGCCGGCCTGGCGGCCTCGGCCCTGCGCCCCGCCCACTAGGCTCACCGCGGTGGCGGACGACCGACAGCTCGAGGCGGCGATCGAACGGCTGCTGGACCCGGAGCGCTTCGCGGCCGCCGAGCAGGCGATCGCCCGCGCCGCCCCGCGGCTGCAGAAGGTGCTCGCGCGGGCGCTCGCCGAGGGCGGCTGGTTCGGCGAGCCGCACGAAGCTCAGGCGCTGAAGGCCGCCACCCGTCCCGACCCCGACGAGCGGATCGCCGCGGTGCGCTCGCTGCTCGCCGAGGAGGCGCGGATGGGCATGATGGTCGGCGTGGCGGTGGGCTGGGCGCTGCGGGAGGAGCTCGGCGAGCCCGGCCGGCCGACGGGAGAAACGGCACCAGACAGCGAAGGAGAGAGTTGATGGAGATCAAGTTCCACGGACAGTCCTGCTTCGAGTTGCGCGGCGACGGGGTGACGCTGCTCGTCGACCCGTTCCTGAAGCCGAACAACCCGGCCGCCGTGCACACCGCCGAGGAAGTGGAGCCGACCCACATCGCGATCACCCACGGCCACGCCGACCACATGGCCGACGCGGTGCCGATCGCCAAGCGCACCGGGGCGCACTGCATCGGCATCGTCGAGCTGGCCGAATGGCTCAAGGGCCAGGGCGTGGACGTGGTCAGCGACCCCAACTTCGGCGGCACGGTCCGCTTCGACTGGGGCTCGGTGAAGCTCGTCCCCGCTTGGCACACGAACACGCTGCCGGGCTCCGAACAGGCCCCGTACAGCGCCGAGCACGGGATCGTGATCGGGCCGCCGACCGGGCTGGTGATCACGATCGGGGAGACGACCGTGTACCACGCCGGGGACACTTGCCTGTTCGGCGACATGCGGCTGATCGGCGAGCGGCACGACATCGACGTCTTCCTGGTGCCGATCGGCGGCCACTACACGATGGACCGCCACGACGCCGTCGCCGCCTGCGAGATGGTCGGCGCGTCGACGGTGATCCCGATGCACTACGACACGTTCCCGCCGATCGAGACCGACTCGGCGGCGTTCAAGGCCGACGTCGAGGCGCAGACCGACTCGACCGTGGTGCTGCTGAAGCCCGGCGAGACGCACGCGGTCTGAGCGCCGGGCGGCTGCGCGCCGCGCCGCGCTAGGGGGCCGGGGCCGGCGCCGTTTCGCCGCTGTCGGTGGGCGGCGCCGGCGTTTCGGCGGGGGGCGGCGGGGCTTCGGTCGGCGGCGGGGGGTCGACCGGCGGCGCCGGCGCTTCGGCGGGCGGGGCGGGTGGCGTGGGATCGGCGGCGACGGTGACGACCACCGTCGCGGTGCCGCCGTGGGCGCCTGGGGTGGTCGCCGACGGCGCCGCCTTCTTCACGCTCCCGGTCCCGGTGCCGCCGGTCTCGTCCTCGCTCGAGGCCTCGGGGGCGACGGCCGCCGGCGCTGCCGCGGCGGGGGCGG
>Ga0207864_1004124_pt1 | contig 11354 bp, 10 predicted proteins | sample HigsolmetaAR202D_FD_184834 | JGI IMG/M metagenome (GOLD analysis project Ga0207864, IMG submission 184834) | Ionic liquid and high solid enriched microbial communities from the Joint BioEnergy Institute, USA - AR20-2-D (SPAdes) (version 2) ...
CGGACGCCGTTGGCGAAGCGGTGGAGCAGATTGCCGCAGACGTTCGTCGGCAGGCGGGCGACATCGTCCGACCGATTCCGCCCGGGTCCGCGCACATTACGCACGTCTTCTTCGGTGACGTTTCTGACCGTCAGCTCGACGAGCTGCGCGCGGCCGTGACAGATGTGGCCCGGCGTGCGGTTCCCGTCGACATCGCGTTCGGACCGGCCGAAGTGCTTGCCGGCGGTGGAACGCCGCGGCTCGTGCTGGTCCCGGTTCTGGACGGCCGCCAGGCGCTCTTCGACCTGCAGGTCAATCTCGTGCTGGCCCTGCGGGGCGTTGCCTCGTTCGAACGCCTGCCGCTTCCCAAAGCGCCTCACGTGACCGTCGCGCGCTTCCGGCGCGGAGCAGGCCAGCGCGAGGCGGAACGGGTGGCCAGGGTGCTCGCGCGCGTCTCGCCGGCCGGCCTTGGCATGCGGGTCGATCGCCTGCAGCTCGTCGAGAGCCTGCTCATGCCCGACGGCCCGCGGTACACGGCGCTCGACGAAGTCGACCTGTCCGCTTGAGCGCGGTGGCGCTCAGTCGATGATGCTGATCGGGACGGGCGTGAAGCAGAGGATGAAGATAACGGCCGCGAAAATGGCGACGGCCCGCCGCACCGGGTCGAGCGGCTCGTCCTCGTCGGGCACGCGCGGATGGCGGAAGCCGAAGATGAGCGCCATCAGCACGAGCATCAGGGCGAAGAACGTCCAGCTCGACGAGCCGAAGTTCAGCAGGACGACGAGCAGGAGGGTCGCCGCCGAGATCCACGACGCGCGTCGTCCGAGGGCCGCGTAGGCGATGTGTCCGCCGTCGAGCTGACCGAACGGCAGCAGGTTGAGCGCCGTGGCCAGCATGCCCCACCAGGCGGCGAAGCCGGTCGGGTGCAGCATCGTGTCGTAGCCGTCCGGGATGGTGCCGAAGTGCAGCCGTTCGAAGATCTTCCAGAGCAGCGGCTCGCCGAAGTACAGCGTTTCGCTGCCGGCGGGAATCCGGGCGACTTCGGACATCGACATGCCCCAGACAAGAAACGGGACCAGCGCGACGAACCCGGCAATCGGGCCGGCGACGCCGATGTCGAACAGTGCGCGCTTCGACGGAAAGGCTTCGCGAATCCGGATGACGGCGCCGAGCGTGCCCGTCAGCGGCAGCGGCGCCGGGATGAAGAAGGGCAGCGTGGCGTCGACCCGGTGGTACCGGCAGGCGAAGTAGTGGCCGAACTCGTGGGCGCTGAGAATCGTCAGCAGCGGCAGCGAGTACCAGAGCCCTTCGCGGAACACATCGGCGTTGAAGCCGAGGAACGGATTGGTCCCCGTACCGAGCGTGCCCCAGAAGATGAGGAACGCCTGCGCGAACGTGGTCGTGAAGAACGTGAGGACGAACAGCAGCAGGTGTCGTCCCCAGCGATGCTGGAACCGTCGTCGAGGCGGCGGGACGGGGATCCAGACACCGTCGCCCCAGCCCGGAGGTACGCTCCGGTAGACGATCGGGACTGGAACAGGCTCGAGAGGCTGGTCGTCGCTCACTCGGACTGACCAGTGATGTTCTGCAGTTCCTTGCCCGGCTTGAAGCGGATCGTCCGCCCTGGCGGAATCCTGACCTCCTTGCCCGTCCGCGGATTGCGGCCGATGCCGCGCTTGCGCGGTTTCACCTGGAAGACGCCGAAGCCGCGCAGCTCGATACGTTCGCCACGCATCATCGACGCGCGCATGGCATCGAAAACCGCGTCGACCGCCAGCTCGGCCTTCACCTTCGTGATGTCGGCCAGCCGCGATACCTCGTTGACGATGTCGACCTTGATCATGGCAGTGGCGGAGAAGTAGCCGTAAGTCACGATAAATAAAAGGATTCCGGCTGTCAAGCAATCCGCCCGTCCGGCGCGCGGACCTGCTACACTTCGCGCGTAGATGTCTCGCCAGGCACGCCTGCCGCATCTGGTGCTCGTCGGGCGCCCGAACGTCGGCAAGTCCACGCTCTTCAACCGCATTACCGGCACCCGGCGGTCGATTGTCGCGCCCGTGGCCGGGACCACGCGCGATGTCATCTCGGTACCGGCCGGCTGGAAGGACTGCGCCTTCCTGCTGGTCGATACCGGCGGTCTGTTCGGTGCCACCACCGATCCGCTGCACGAACTCGTGGTCGAGCACGGCCTGAAGGCCATCGATGCAGCCGATGTGATTGTGTTCGTCGTCGACGCCCGCGAGGGGCTCGTGCCGGGCGACGAAGAGATTGCGACGCGCCTGCGCCGGACGGGCAGGCCGGTCATCGTCGCAATCAACAAGACCGACGATCGCCGCGCGCAGAGCCGCGCGTACGAGTTCTACCGGATGGGCTTCGAGCCCGTGTACGAAATTTCGGCCGAGCACGGCACCGGCGTCTACGAACTGCTCGATGCGGCGATCGAACGGCTACCGCGCCGGGGGCCGCGTACAGCCGAAGAGCCCGAGGAGACGCGCATCGCTTTCGTCGGCCGGCCGAACGTGGGCAAGTCATCGCTCGTCAACCGCCTGCTCCGGGAGGAGCGGGTCATGGTGAGCGACGTGCCCGGCACGACGCGCGATACGGTCGACGTCGTGCTGCAGTGGCGGAAGCGCCGATTGAGAATTCTCGACACGGCCGGGATGCGACGGCCGGGTCGGGTGGCCAGGGGCGGCCAGGTCGAGGCGGTCAGCGTCGTACAGGCCAGGCGCGCGATGGCTCGCGCCGACGTGACCGTGCTGGTCGTGGATGCCGTGGAAGGGGCCGGCGATCGGGAAGCGGCCATCGCCGGTGAGGCCGCGGAGGCCGGCTGCGGCGTCGTGATTGCCGTCAACAAGTGGGACCTCGTGAAGGGACGGGGGCAGGACTGGGTACGTGCCTTCGACGATCGGCTTCGCTTCCAGCTGAAGTTCCTCGACTACGCCCCGATCGTGCACGTCTCGGCGCTGACCGGCGAGCGGACGCCGCGGCTGCTCGAAGTCATCGACCGGGTGGCCGGTGCCCGGCGGTATCGCGTGCCGACGGCCGATTTCAACCGGTTCCTCGAGGCCATCACGGCGACGCATCCGCCGGTGAGTAAGAACCGGCGTGACGTGCGCATTCTGTACGGCGCGCAGACCGGCATCGAGCCGCCGACCTTCGTGCTGTTCACGAACGTGGCAAGCGAGCTGCACTTTTCGTACGAACGGTTCCTCGTCAACCGGTTGCGGGAATCATTCGGCTTCGAGGGGACGCCGATCCGGCTGCACGTCCGGCGACGTGGCCGGGCGCGGCAGCAGCAGGAGTAGCTGCTATACTTCGGCCGACACACGCGAGGCGACAACCCGTGGAAACCGTCGAGATTCCGAACCGCCCGGTGTTTCGCGCGAGCGAGGTGTGCGAGATTGCCGAGGTACAGCCGTACGTGCTCCGCACGTGGGAGGCGGAGTTCCCGGATCTCGGTGTCTCGAAGACCGCCAACGGTCCGCGGCTCTACCGCCGCGCCGACGTCGAGCGCGTCCTCCGGATCAAGCACCTGATTCTCGTCGAAGGGCTGACGCTGGCCGGCGCCCGTCGTCAGCTGGGCGCCGAGAAGGCGGAGTCGGCCGAGCCGACCGACGAGGAGCTCACCGCGCTGACCGATGGCCCGCTGCGCGATCAGCTGCGGACGATCCGGCGCGATCTCGCGTGGATTCTCGAGGTGCTGTCCGGAACGGCCGGACGGACCGATGACACGCTGCCATTTGAGGCGGATGGCGAGACACCGTCCGTCGAGATGACCGCCGGTGCGTCGACGGCGACGGAAGACACACCCGGAAAGGCGCCGCGTGCGGCGCGGAAGCCGCGCGCGGCGAAGAAGGGTGGTCGCGCGGCTGCACGCGCGGGCGGTTCAGGGTAAAATGCGGTGTTCACGTCCGGTTGTCATCGCGTCAGCCGGACGGGCCCCGTCGTTCGCGGCGGAGCAGGTCGGGATGTGGCGCAGCCTGGTAGCGCACTTGACTGGGGGTCAAGGGGTCGCTGGTTCGAATCCAGTCATCCCGACCAATCTTTTCAATGACTTACGGCCGGTACCCCGCCGGCCGTTGGTGTCTGTGGTCTCACCGGTACAGGCATATCGGGCGATACGCACGCCTGACCTCACGAAGGGCTGCGGCGCCGGCCCCTCGTGGTGCCGGTCGCTTGTGTCTCCAGGTAATCTTTCAGAGCCACCGCGTTGTTGTGACTCGTGTCGCGTGAGCTGAACACGAGCGTCACTGTGCCGCGTTGTGCCGCCTCGAGCAGCGGGCGCCACGCGTCGGGATGCCGATCGAGCTCGCGGAAGTAGCGGGTCCGGAACTCGTGCCACTTGTCCGGATCGTGGCCGAACCACTGCCGGAGTGCGGTGCTGGGGGCAACGTCCTTCAGCCAGGCGGTCAGCTGCAGGCGATCCTTCGAGAGGCCGCGAGGCCACAGCCGTTCCACGAGGAAGCGCTGGCCGTCGACCGACGCCGGCTGGTCGTAGACCCGTTTGAGTCTGATCACGGACTGATCCCCTGTTCTGCCTTCGTTCCATATATACTCCGCGCCACAGGTTCACGACGATCGGTACCGGGCGGATACGCCGCATCGGGGAACTTTCCGGGACGGCGGTGTTTGGCTGCCGGGTGGCAGTGTCTTCACGCATGCGGGGAACGGCTTACGTGCGTGGCAAGCGGGTTGCTTGAAGATCGGAACGGCCTCGTCCCTTTCGGGGCCGCAAACGACATTTCTTGGAGAGCTGGAGCCAAACGATGCGCGATGTGATTCGCACGCTGCTGCTGGCCGGGTTCGGGGCGGTTGATCTCACGGCGGAGAAGGTCCGGTCCCTGATGGACGATCTGGTGCGTCGCGGCGAGCTCGCGTCGGACGAAGCAAACGACCTGGTGAAAGCCTGGACCGAGGGCGTGGGGCGGAAACGGGCCGCGATCGACGAGCAGGTGAAGGCCGCCGTCGAGGAAGCGGTCACGCGGCAGCTGCAGGCGACGCAGAGCACGATCGCGGCGCTGCAGTCGCGCGTTGAGTCGCTCGAGCAGATTGTCGCCCGACTGACCGAGCCGACCGTCGAAAGTTAACGCTCAGCGACGCGTTCGAAGATGCGGACCGGAGCGCTGCGCCAGCGGACCCGGTACGTTGTCGTTCCGAGGTGCAGCAGGTCGCCCTCGTCCCGCACCTGTTCCGCGGTACGCAGGCGCCCGCGATCGAACACGACGAGCAGGTCGGCAGGGCGGCGGAGCAGCAATGCATCGCGCCCCGGCCATCGCAGCCGTATCGTCGTTTCCGGTGGCAGCCGGGCGTAGAAGCCTATGGTCAGGTCGCCGTAGCGCTCGTCGACGTCGAGCGCGACAGACCGGCCGCTGGCCGCCGCTTCCTCACGCAGGAACGCGGCGGCGGCCATCAGCGCTCGCGGGTTGGTCGTGACGGGACTCAGCGGTTCGAGAACGGTGGCGGCCCAGCCTTCGGAGCGCCAGGTATAGATGCCGAGCCCGATCGGCAGCAGCAGTGCCAGCGCGAGGCTCGTGCGCAGTACGTGCCGGGTGACGGTCGCTCCGTACTCTCCCGCAACCCACGCCAGTCCCGATCCGACGAACGGGAGCAGCAGCGACACCTGCACGATCGTGAACCGCGCGAGCGGCACGAAGTCGGCGAGAAGAGTCGTGCGCGCCGTGTAGTACGCCGCGGGCGCGATGGCCGCGACGACGAGCCAGCGCGCGAGCGGGCGGATGCGCCAGGCGCTCACCATCCCCATCAACCCGAGCAGCGCAACGCCTGGCGTCAGCGTGACGACCGCCATGGCCGGCCAGAAGCCGAGGCCCTGCAGGCGGAGCCACACGTCGCGCCACATCGTGGCGCGTTCGGTTGCTGCCCACGACGCGTGGAAGTCGTCGATGTAGTCGAGCGGGTAGAACGCATCGCCGTGCGCGATGGCGTTGCCCGCCAGCCAGTAGATCGGGAAGGGCAGGCAGAACAACAGAAACAGGAGCGATGTGCGCACGCCGGCCCGGCGATCACGCACCAGCCAGGCCGGGGCGACCGCAAGCAGCGGGATGTACATCCAGGCGTCGTAGCGCGTCGCGGCGGCCAGGTTCAGGGCGAGGGCCGCGCATGCGATGGGGACGATATGTGGACGGTAGATCGCCCGGGCGAACCACGCGAAGGCGGTCCACATGAGGAAGAGTGACAGCGCTTCGCTGCCGCCCGTCGTCGACACCTGGACGTGCAGTCCCCAGACCGCCATGCCGAACGCGGCAAGCAGCGCCGATGTGCCACCGAAGTAGTGACGCGTCAGCGCGAAAACAGGCACGATCGTCAGCAGCCCGAAAATCAGGCTGACGACGCGCGACGCGATGTCGCGATCGAACCACGTGAGGGCTGCGCCGACCAGGTACAGATGGAGGGGACCGAACTGGTAGGCCCCGTTGCCGAAGGCGCTGATCACGTGCGGCGCGCGGGCCCACTGCTCGGCAAGCTCCGTCCGGGCAATGGCATCGCCGTAGACGTGCTCGTTGATCGGGAAGACGAGCAGACGGACGATCAGGGCCAGGAGCAGGGTAAGCCCGAGCGCCCGTAGTGGCTGCTGTTTGACGGATGTCAGCAGATCGTCAGAAAGCATGACCCACGCGCACGTACGGCGCCGGTGTCCAGCTGGCCCGGCGCGCCGGGTCGTATCCCCACGCCATGCCGGCTGCCACGGTCGCGCGCAGCGTATAGCCGAGGACGAGATCGACGGCCACCTCGCCGCCGATCGAGCGTTTGAAATCCCTCAGGTGGAACGTTCCGATCCAGGCGTGCGCGACGTCGGCTACGACGGCGGCGTGGACCGAATGAAGGAGCGCGGGCCACGTGCCGACGCCGCGTTGCGGTCTCGCGAGAGCAAACCGGTAGTCGAGATTCAGCGTCGTCGCGTGACGCCCGGCGGAGGCGACGTCGGAGAAGCCTCTGAGCAGCGCTGCGGCGTCCCGGGTGAGCGAACCCGCGGGCGGTGCCGTGCTGCCACCCACGGCAAACGCCGAACGGACGAGGTCGTCGCCCCACGTTGTGGCCAGAGCCGCGCGCACGGCCACCACGTCGTGGCGGCCGGCGCCCGGCAGGTAGAGTCGTCCGTCGACGGCCGCCCTGCCGCCGCTGGCGCTTGCGCCGAGCGCCGGCATGATGCGCTCGGCAGCGACACCGACCGTGACACCGCGCTCCGGGCTGATGGCGTAGCCCGGTCGATGCGCCGACGAGTAGCGCCACGCGGTCCGCACTGCCGAGAAGTTGCGATCGCCGCCCGGGCCGTTCCACGCGACGCGCGCCAGCGACACCTGCAGCACGTGGGTCCGCTGATAGCCGGTGAACGGCCACATGAGGCCCGCCTCCCATTCCTCGTCGCGTGAAGCATGGCGCGCGAGGCGGCCCGAGGCGTCGCGCACGACCACGCTGCTGGTCGTGCGGCCGACGGCGAGGAACGGCTGCACGGGCCAGCGGCCGTACGCGTGCCGGAAGGACCAGTCGGGTGTCGTTCTCGGGACATTGCCGGCCAGGTCGTCGGCAATTGCCCACGTCACGTCGGCCGCCCACGAGTGATAACCGAGGATGTCGCTGCCGTCGACCAATGCCCCGGCGCGAACCTGACCGTCGGTCCAGGTGACGAGGGGCGTCCAGCCGGTGGGCAGCAGCGTCGTCCACGGACGATAGGGCGCACGCGACGGCAGCGGGGCGCGCGCGGGCGAAGCCTCAGGTCCGTCCGTGTCGTCCATCCAGGACGACACCGGTGAAGTCGCGACATCGGATGCGGCTTCGTCGGTTCTTTCAGGATAGGCGATGGCGAACAGGTCGTAGCCGTCGGCCGTGTAGCCGGTGAATACGATCGAGCGTCCGTCGGGTGAGACTTCGGGCCAGAGGGCGACGGTGCCGAGGCTCGTCAGCCGGCGTTCGCGCCTGCTGTCGATCTGGACCTCGTAGAGCTCGAACGGGCCGTCACCGTCGGCCATCGCCACGACAACAGCCGCTCCATCCTTTCGCCACGCAGGCGTCGCCCACCGGCGGATCGCGCCCGAGCCGATCGGCCGTATGTCGCCCGTGTCGACGTCGACCAGCACCAGCTCGGGCATCCGGTCGGCGATCTGACGGATTGCCGCGATCAGCCGGCCGTCCGGAGACCAGCGCGGCGCGCTGAACACCTCGTCGTCTCCGCCGGCGAGCGTGCGGACACTCGCGTCGGCGATATCGACCAGCACGAGCGCGCGCGCCCCGGGACGGACGTGCTGTGTGGCAGCGATGCGTCGACCGTCGGGCGCGAGATCCGGATCCTGCAGGCGGGCTTCGACGCTCAGGCGACGGACGCGCCGCGTGTCGAGGTCGACGGCGTAAAGGTCCGCATAGACGCCGGTGTTCCGGCGCACCTCGAGTCCGTCGAAGTAGATGGTCCCGTCCTCGCTGAAGGCCAGCGTCGTGCCGCCGTAGCGGGTGACGAGGCGCTCAGGAGGCTCATCGAAGCTCCTGAGCACGTACACTGCCGGCCGCTCGTCGGGCGTGCGTACGGTGTATGCGAGCGGCGCCGGACACGTGTCGCAGCGCGCGCGACCGAAGCGCGCGGCGCCCACGATATGTCCGTGCCGGGTCAGGCGGCGAACCGGGGAGGGCTCCTGACGACCAGCGGACGCGCTGCCTCCGGCGTTCGCGATGCGCTCGTGCGTGTACGTGCGCCACAGCTCGCCGAGCGACGTGCCGAACACCGATCGGAAGGCGCGCGGTCCGAGCCACGGCAGGCTGCGCGCCGTGCGTTCGGTGAGCCGATCGATGGCCTCGCGGCCGTGGCGACGTTCGAGAAAGGCGTGAAAGTCGGCGCCCCACGCGTAGGGTGTCAGTCCTCCGGGCCAGTCGGTGACACCGCCGTTGGCCCGATCGAGTGGCATGGGACGACCGCTTCCGGCCGGCACGGCGACGTGGACGGTGAAATCGCCGGCGTTGAGCCGGCCGGCATCAGGTCGGCCGGGCAGTCGGCTCTCCTCGAACGTGGCCAGACCTTCAATGTGCCAGAGCGGCAGCAGCAGGTTGGGCAACAGCCACGGCGTGCGGCCGAAGATGCGGTGTCCGGCGGCCGCCCAGCCTGCGGCCCGATCGAGATGCACGATGTGCGTGAACTCGTGGACGAACAGACCTTCGAGCCACGCAACGGGATTCAGGCCGCTGCCTGGTGCCGGCGGCGCCGTGTAGAGGAGGATGCGGTTGCGCGGCAGCGGTGTCGCGAAGCCGTTGGGCGCTTCGGACTGGTCGGCGACGACCACGTCGGTCAGTGCTGGTGGACGCAGGCCGCGCGCGGCAAACCGGTCCCACGTCCGTTCGGCGATCGGGACGAGCGCCGCCACCAGATCGCTCGCGTCTTCGGGGAAATGAAACCGGAAGTGTGCGGTCCGGACCGTCAGGAAGCGGTAGCGGGGATCGACCGTCTGCGCGCGCGCCGCGGCGCCTGCCGTCAGCACCGCGAGCAGCGCGCAGACGAGCGCGACGAGCCGGTGTCTCCGCATCGGGCGGCCGCCGCTACTCCTTCCGCTCGACGACCGTCAGCGCATCCGGGCCGATGAAGTCACGCTCGTGGCTTCTGACGGTAAGCACCGGGCACGGCGCCGATCGCACGACCTTCTGAGCCACGCTGCCGAGCAGCAGCTCAGCCAGGCCGCCGCGGCCGTGCGTGCCGACGATGATCAGGTCGGCCATGGCGTCGCGGGCATAGGTGAGAATGGCCCGGGCCGGCGTCGACGAGGTCAGCAGGACGGTCTTGACCCGCAGCGACCTCCGGTCGTCGTCGGTGACGGCGGCCTCGAGGGCGGCGCGGCCTTCCGCCTCGATCTGCGCCTGAATCTTCGAGATGTCCATCGGAATCTCGCTGACCGGTGCGGCGGTTGCGAGGTCGTTGGCGACGTGGACCACGTGCAGCGTGGCGTCGAACGCGCGGGCGAAGTTCCTGCCGTAGTCGAGGGCAACCGCCGCGGGCTCGCTGAAGTCGGTGGCGACGATGACTTCCCTGATGCGAATCATGGCCTGCTCCTGCCGCTCACGTTGTTCGGCCCCCGACCGTCCCACGCGCGGGCGGCGGCGCGGGCGACGGATGCCGGTGAGCCGGCCGCCGTAAGGCGACGGATCAGGAACAGACGGACCGGCTGGGGGCGATGTCCCTGTATTCTGCCTCAGATGGACGCGACGGGGCGCGCCGGTTCGAGCCGGCACCTCGTCTCTTGATTCGGAAGGAGAGCGTAGTGGTTCGACGCACACTGGGAACATCGGGCTTCGAGATCTCGACGATCGGCGTCGGGACGTGGGCCGTCGGCGGCTGGCAGTGGGGCGGCCAGGACGATGCGGACAGCATCGCGGCCATCCATGCGGCGATCGACCACGGCATCAACTGGATCGACACGGCGCCGATCTACGGCTCTGGCCGGTCGGAGACGGTCGTCGGCCGGGCCGTCCGCGAGCTTCCGTCTTCGCGGCGACCGCTCATCTTCACGAAGTTCGGCCTTGGTGACGACAGCGCGAACGTCCGTCGATCGGCGAGCCGCGCGGAAGTGATCGAGGAATGCGAGCGGAGTCTGCGGCGGCTCGGCGTCGAGACGATCGACCTCTATCAGCTGCACTGGCCGGTGGATCAGCCCGTCGAGGAGACCGCGGGGGCCTGCGAGGAGCTGCTGCGTGCGGGCAAGATCCGGGCGATCGGCGTGTCGAACTTCAGCGTCGAGCAGCTCGAGGCCTGGCGGGCGACCGGCGTGCCCCTGCACTCACTGCAGTCGCCGTACAGCATTCTCCGGCCCGCCGTGCGACAGACGACGCTGCCCTGGTGCGCACAGCACAACGTCGGGTTCATTGCCTATTCGCCGCTGCTGCGCGGCATGCTGTTCGGCACCTGGGGACGCGACAAGACGTTCCCGCCTGACGATGGCCGTGCGACGCACAAGGATTACTCGGGCGCGCGCTTTGCCCGGCATCTGGACGCGATCGACGAGCTGCGGGCGCTGGCCGGCAGGCACGGACTGAGCGTGCCGCAGCTGTGCGTCGGCACGATCCTCATCACGCCCGGCATGACCGGCGCGATTGTCGGCGCGCGCAATCGCTGGCAGGGATCGCTCATCGCGAGTCTGGGCGTCGAGATTCCCACGGAGCTGGCCGATCGCGTGTGGGAGATCGTCGGGCGGCTCGAGAAGGATCTCGCGACGATCAATTGAGCACAGAGCGGCACCGTGACCGGTGTCGTCGGTGTTGCGCAGGGGACCGGGCACGCCACGCGTCGGCGTGCCCGGTTGCCGCGCCGGCCCGTCGGGCGCGGCCGGGAAGCGCCGTGGTAGGATAGAGCGACCTCGACAGTCTCCGGAACATTCGATGCCAGAGGC
>Ga0207864_1004130_pt1 | contig 11336 bp, 16 predicted proteins | sample HigsolmetaAR202D_FD_184834 | JGI IMG/M metagenome (GOLD analysis project Ga0207864, IMG submission 184834) | Ionic liquid and high solid enriched microbial communities from the Joint BioEnergy Institute, USA - AR20-2-D (SPAdes) (version 2) ...
TCAGCCCTGAGGCGCACATCCCGGGCTGACCACCGCCTCGGCCTCCACCTCCACCCGCCAGCGCGGGTCGAGCAGGGCCGCCACCACGACCATGGTCGCGCGGATGGCGCGGCTGAAGCCGATGGTCGGCTCCCACGGCGACCCGGAGCGCGCCCGCCGGCGCGTCACGGCCGCACGCTGTCCGACTCGCACACGCGCTTGAGCCCGGCGAGGCTGGCGCGGTGGCGGCGGCTCAGCCACGGCACGACCAGCAGCGTGCCGATCGCCTCGCCGACGGCCCACAGCGGCAGGTCCAGCTCCTCCCACCAATCGACGCGGGTGCCGTGCCGGGTGGGGGTCAGCTCGATCGCGCCGACGCCGCGGACCAGCCGCGCGGTGTGGCGCACGGCGACGACCCGCTCGGGCTGCCACGCGGTGACGACGAGGTCGTCGTCGATCGCGATGCCGGCCACCACCTCGGTGCGGCAGCGCAGCGCCGTGCCGACGCCCTCGCGCTGCTCGCTGCGCAGCCGCACGCTGCGGACGCCGCGCCGCCACGACGGGTGCGCCTCCCACGCGGTCAGCACCGCGAACACCCGGCTCGGCGGAGCCTCCACGTGGGTCGTGACCGCGATGCGCGCCATGCCGGGAGTATGCACCGCACGGTGCCGGCGACACGCGGTGGGTTAGCCTTGCGCCGACGCGCGGCCCGCCGCCCGCCGCCGCGAGAGGACTCACCCCCGTCCGCCCGACCCTGGGAGCGCAGATGTTCATCGACCTCAACGGTGCCCGCCACCACTACGTGAGCAAGGGGGAGGGCCCGCCTGTCGTCCTGCTGCACGGGCTCGGCGGGAGCCTCCACATCTGGCACGGCGTCATCGAGAACCTCGCGCTGCACCACCACGTCGTGGCGGTCGACCTGCGCGGGCACGGGCGCAGCGACCGCAGCGGCGCGCTGTCGGTGCAGCAGTGGGCCGACGACGTCCACGCCCTGATCGCGGCGCTGGAGCTGCCGGCGGTCACGCTCGTCGGCCACTCGCTGGGCTCGCTGGTCGCCCAGTACCTGGCCTCGACGCGCGGGGAGGTCGTCGACTACCTGGTCCTCCTGGGCGGCATCTCGTACTTCGAGCCGCCCGCCAAGGACGCCTATGTCAAGCGCGCCGAGATGGTCGAAGCCGACGGCATGGACGCGATCGTGGAGGACTGGCTGCCGGGCGCGCTGGCGCCGCGCACGGCGGCGAAGCTGCCGCAGGTGGTGGGCCTGCTGCGCGAGCTGTTCCTGCGCAACGACCCGGCCAGCTACGCCAAGGCCTGCCGCGCGCTGGCGAAGGCGCCGTCGATCAACCGCGAGCGCATCGGCCAGCCGACGCTGCTGCTGGTCGGCGACCACGACCGCTCCACGCCGATCGCGATGACCGAGGAGCTGCACCGCGAGATCCCCGTGTCGCGGGTCAAGGTCATCCCCAGCGCCGCGCACTGGGCGTCGCTGGAGCAGCCCGACGAGATCGCCTCGGCGATCCTGGAGTTCCTCACGTAGCCGAGGGCCGGCGCAGCCCGGCGACCCGCAGGATCGCGTCGAGCGAGCGGTCGACGTCGTCAGCGGTCGTCGACCAGTTCGACACCGAGATCCGCATCGCGGCGCGGCCCTGCCAGGTCGTGCCGCTCAGCCAGCAGGTGCCCTCCTCCTGGACACCGGTGATGACGCGGCGCGTGAAGGCGTCGTCGTCGAGGCCGGTGCCCGCTGGGGCGCGGAAGCGCACGAGCACCTGGTTGAGCACGACGTCGTTGCGCACCTCCGCGCCGGCGGCGCGCAGGCCCTCGGCGAAGCGCTGCGCGTGACGGCAGCAGCGCTCGACGAGGTCGGCCACGCCCTGGCGGCCCAGCGACCGCAGCGCGGCGTACACGGCGAAGCCGCGCGCCCGGCGGGAGAACTCGGGGTTCCAGTCCATCTGGTCGCGCCCGCCGCTGTCGGCGTGGATGAGGTACGCCGCCCGCACGCCCATCGCCGCCCGGTGGGCCTCCGGGTGCGCGCAGAACACCAGGCCGCTGTCGTAGGGCACGTTGAGCCACTTGTGCGCGTCGGTGGTCCACGAGTCCGCGGCCTCGACCCCGGCGACGAGGTGGCGGTGGCGCGGGCTGGCCGCCGCCCACAGGCCGAAGGCGCCGTCCACGTGCACCCACGCGCCAGCCTCGTGGGCCGCGGCGCAGATCTCGGGGAAGGGGTCGAAGGCGCCGGTGTTCACCTCGCCGGCCTGGGCGCACACGATCGTGGGGCCGTCGCCGCCGGCGAGGGCGTCGGCCAGCGCGTCGGCGCGCATGCGGCCCTGGTCGTCGACGGCGATCGGGACGAGGCTGCCCGTGCCCAGGCCCAGGTAGCGCAGCGCGCGGTCGATGGTCACGTGGCGCTGGGCGCCGGCGAGCACCCGCACGGGCGGGGCGCCCACGAGGCCGTCGCGCTCGACGTCGTGGCCGACCGCGGCCAGGACGTGGTGGCGGGCGGCGGCCAGCGCGGTGACGTTGGCCATCTGCGCGCCGGTGACGAACCCCGTCGACACGTGCGCCGGGAGCCCCAGCAGATCGGCCAGCCACGCGGCCGCGACCTCCTCGACCACGGCGGCGGCGGGGCCGGCGCTGGCCAGGCCGGCGTTCTGGTCCCAGGCGGCGGTCAGCCAGTCGGCGCCGAGGGCGGCGGGCAGCGCCCCGCCGATCACGAAGCCGAAGAAGCGCCCCGAGGGCGTGGCCAGCAGGCCGGGCTCGGCCGCGCGGGCGAGGTCGTCGACCACCTGCGCGGGGTCGAGCGGCTGCTCCGGCAGCGGTCCGCCGAGCGCTGCCCGCATGGCCTCCACGTCGGCCGCGGGCCGCACGTCGCGCTCGGCCAGGCTCGCCAGCCAGCTGGTGGCGTGCGGCCACACCGTCCCGACCACCCGGTCCATGGTCTCGCGCAGCGCGCCGCGCGGGTCCTCGCCGTGCTCGTCCTCGAACAGGTCCACGCCGGCCTCCCTCTGCCGTGCGAGCAGGCGCTGCTCGGCCAGCATCGTCCGTGGTGGCCGCGGAGGGCAAGCGACTCCTCGTCAGCGGCTCTCGGCGCCGTCCAGGTGCGCGCGGTAGCCGTCCAGGTGGGCGGTCCCCAGGCGCCCGTCGAGCCGGCCCAGCAGCCAGCGGCAGAACCCGGTCGCCCCGTAGACCTCGTGGAGGATCCGCACCAGCCGCAGCGTGCGGGCCTCGTCGAGCGCGTCGAGCCGCTGCTGCTCCGGCACGAACACGGCCTCGCCCCACAGCAGCCGCTCCGGCGCCGTGCCGTCGTCGCCGGTGTTGTAGCGGTAGCGCTGCAGGTGCGTGAGGTCGAACAGCTCGAACCCGCGGTCGACGAGGAAGCGGAAGACCGCGTCGAACAGCGGCTGCGCGCGGTACAGAGGGGCGAACTCGACCTCGACGTGGAGCGCGAGGGTGTCGGCCAGCGTCGCCTCGGCGCCGCGCAGGACGTCGAGCTCGGCGCCCTGCACGTCGATCTTGAGGTAGTCGGCGGTGGCGCCGGCGAGCGCGTCGTCGAGGGTCGTGGTGGGGACCTCCCGCACGGCGGCGACCCGGCACTGCTCGGCGAGGTCCTCGAACGGGGCCAGGCGCTCGAGGTCGGGCTCGTACAGCGACGAGGTCGGCCCCCAGTGCGTCTCGTGGAAGCGCCGCCTGCGCCCGTCGCCGAGGAGGTGCGGCAGGACCTCGAAGCCGTCGGGCCGGCGCGGGCGCGAGGCGCGCTCCTCCTCCAGCGGCTCGAAGCCGATCACCCGGCAGCGGCCGCCGTCCAGCAGCGGGCGGTAGACGTCGTCTTCGCCCTCCAGCGCCAGGGCGCCGACGTCGACGATCGTGACCACCCCCGCGGCCGCCAGGCCGGCCCAGCCCTGCAGCGGCGCGATGGCGTCCCGTCGCCGCAGCGACGGCTGGGTCCCCTGCACCCGGTGCGCCTCGGGCGAGGTCGCGAAGGCCTCGTAGACGTCGCGCAGGGAGGCGCCGGCGCGCAAGTGCGCCGCCCAGGTCGCCACCTCCTCGTCGGCGACCTCGCGGCGCCGCAGCACCGCCTCGTAGAGGACGCGGACGACGTCCTCCCAGCTCGGCCCCTGGGTCGGACGCGGGCCGGGCGCGTGCGGGTCGGACGCGGCTGCGGAGGTCATGGCACGACGCTAGCAGCCGGCGGGGGGCGGCCCTCAGTGGCCGGTGAGGACGTTCTTGAGGACCGCCACCCCGACCGCGACCGCCATCGCGAGGCCGGCGTAGACGAGGGCGCGGCCGCGCCCCGCCCCGTGACGGGTGGCGGCGCCGTAGGCGACCAGGCCCAGCACCAGCGCGACGGCGATGCGCGCCAGCCCCAGCCCCGACCCGCCGTCTGCGAGGGCGAGGGGCACGGTCGCGATCGCCGCCACGATCGCGGCCGCCACGCCCTGGGCGCTGAGCGCGACGCGGTCGTGGCGTTCGAGGTGCGCTCCCGCGTAGATCCGCGCCGACAGCTGGAAGGCCAGCCAGTGCGCCAGCGTGAAGCCGACGGTCGACCCCCACACCAGCCCGATCGCCGCGGCGCGCGACTCGGTCGCCGGGACGGTGAGCAGCACCGACAGCAGCGAGACGGCGATGTACAGGCCCATCGTCACCGCCTCGCGCACGATCGCGCGGCGCTCGGTCTCGTGGTCTGCCGCGTGCCCGCCGAGGGGTGTGCCGGTCGTGCCCACCTCAGCCCTCCCTCGCCGTCGCGGAGCTCGGGGTGATCTTGGCAGATGGCCGGCGCGCGGTCACCGTTGCTGCCGGGGCGGCAGGATGAGGGCGCCATGCTGGAGCCCCGCATCATCGAGCACTACGAGCGGGAGATCGCCGAGCGCGACCGTCTCACCGCCGAGCCCATCGGCCGGCTCGAGTGGCTGCGCACCTGGGTCGTGCTCGGCCGCGTCCTCCCGCCGCCGCCGAGCAGCCCGACCACCCGCTGGCGGCGGCGCTGCTGGCCGAGGCGCGAGCCGTGCCGTACCCGGACCGGGTCGCCGACGCCGTGCTGCTGGCCGGGCCCCTGTACCACCTGACCAGCCGCGCCGACCGCCTCACCGCGCTGCGCGAGGCCGCCAGGGTCCTGCGCCCGGGTGGGGTGCTGGTGGCCGCCGCGATCAGCCGCTTCGCCTCGCTCTACGACGGGCTGGCACGCGGGATGCTGGCGCGCCCGGCGTTCCAGGCGATCGTCGAGCGGGACCTGGCCGAGGGCCAGCACCGCGACGACGAGCGCCGCCCCGGCTGGTTCACGACCGCGTTCTTCCACCACCCCGACGAGCTGCGCGCCGAGGTCGTCGACACGGGCTTCACCGACGTCAGGCTCGTGGCGGTCGAGGGCCCCGGGTGGGTGGCGGACGACCTGGCGGCGTGGCTCGACGACGGGTCACGGCGCGCCACGCTGCTGCGCTTCCTCGCCGCGGTCGAGTCCGAGCCGAGCACCATGGGGGCCAGCCCGCACCTGCTCGCCGTGTCCCGCGCCCCGCGGTGAGGCGGGGCCGACCTCAGCTGGGCGTCTGGGCGTAGACGCTCATGTCCGCGGCGAACAGCCACTCCGCGTCGACGCCGTAGTACACGCCCGACCCGAGGAACTGCTCGTAGCTCTCCGCGCCGTAGTGGTCGCGCAGGAGCTCGGCGAAGTCGCGGTCGGCGCCGGCGAGGTCGAGCGGGCGGGCGTTGCCGTGCACGGTGACGACCAGCGTCTCGCCGCGGACGTGCGTGGCCGACACCGCCGGCGAGCGCGCCAGGTGCTGGGCGCGCCGCGCCGTCGGCGCGGTCCCGAAGCGCAGCTCCCCGCGGTACAGGAAGCTGTCGAGGGGCCCGGTGCGCGGGCGTCCGTCGGCGGTGGTGGTGGCGACGACGAAGATCTGCATCCCCTGCAGCGCGTCGACGAGCTGCTGGGCGGTCAGCCGCGCCTGCGGCGTGTGGATGGACGTCAGGTGGGCTCCGGCGCGGGCGTAGCTGCGGTCGAGCAGCTCCTGCAGCCGCCGGATGTCGTCAGGTGATTCGCGCATGGATCGACACTACGCCAGGGGTGCGACACCATGGGCGGGTGGACGACGATTGGGCCCGCTCGGCGCTGTCGCGCCTGCCGCGGCCGCTGCCGGTGACGACGTGCCGGTCGTGCGGCCGCGACCGCCCCGCCGGCTACGCCGACTGCGCCGCCTGCCACGAGGCCTTCGAGGCGTACTGGCTGGCGGACTGGGCAGCCCTGCTGGAGCGCGAGGGCGTGGCCGCGGGCAGCGACGAGGAGCGGCTGCTCGCGCAGGTGGTGCTGCGCGAGTGGGACCGGCACCCCTTCACGGTCCTCGACATCGCCATGACCACGCTGGTCTGCGACGGCTGCGGCCGTGAGCTGGGGGCCTCCTCCACGACCTGCTGGCCGTGCAAGGAGGCCTTCGGCAACGCGCTGGCGGCTGAGGCCAACGGCGCCGGCGGTCCGGAGGGGGCTGGGAGCCCCGCTGCCGACCCCCGGCTGGACCACGCCTGGCACATCGGCCGCTGGGTGGTCCGCCACCCCGACCAGCACAGCCCCGTGGTCGTCGCCGGCTGGACGGCGTCGCTGCCGCGGCTGCTCGCCGGCGACCTGCCCACGACCGCGGAGGCGCAGCGGCGCGCGCACGAGCTGCGGCGCCAGATGACCGGGCTCTGACGCGTCCGCTCCCCCGTCGGCGGGCAGACTGGTGCGCCCCCCATCGACTGGAGATCGCATGCGCGCGCTCGTGTACCTCGTCAACGCCACCCTCGACGGCTACATCGCCGGCCCGAAGGGCGAGATCGACTTCTTCCCGCTGCCCGAGGACCTGCTCGCCGCGCTCGTCGCGGAGTACCCCGAGACCATCCCGACGCACCTGCGCGCGCAGGTGGGCGCCGCCGACGCGCCGAACCGGCGCTTCGACACCGTCGTGATGGGGCGCGGCACCTACCAGCCGGCGCTCGACGTCGGCGTCACCAGCCCCTACGCGCACCTGCGCCAGCACGTCGTGTCGACCACGCTGCCCGACGTGGACGCCCCCGAGGTCGAGGTCGTGCGCGACGACCCGCTGGGGCTCGTGCGCCGGCTGAAGCAGGAGGACGGCCTCGACATCTGGCTGTGCGGCGGCGGCACGCTCGCCGGTGCCGTGCTGAGCGAGATCGACCGCCTCGTCGTCAAGCGCTCCCCGGTCCTGGCCGGCGACGGCGTCCCGATGATCGCCGGCGGCTTCTCGCCGGCCTCCTTCGCGCTGCGCGACACGCGCACGTTCAGCAACGGCACCACGATGAGCACCTTCGAGCGCGTCAGCGCCTGACCGGCGCCGCGCTCACGCCACGGGTGCGTCGCTCCGCACGATCGTGGCCAGCCACGCCGGGATCGGCTCCGGCGTGATCGTCGCCTCGATGAACGCCGGCTCGATCGCCGCGACCGAGAAGCCCGCGGCGAACGTGGCGGTGATCTCGTCGCGGCGGATCCGCCGCGGCCCGGAGGTGCCGGGGACGGCGTCGCTGAAGCACAGCATCAGGTAGCGGCCGCCCGGCACGAGCACCGATCGCAGCCCGTCGACGAAGCGGGGGCGGTCGGCGTCGGACAGCACGTGGAACAGCCCGCAGTCGACCACGACGTCGAACCGGCCTCCCAGAGCGTCCAGCTCGCGGACGTCGGCGACCAGGAAGCGCGCCGGCAGCCCGCGCTCGGCCGCCTTGCGCCGCGCCAGCTCGATGGCTCTGGGCGCCAGGTCGATGCCGGTGACCTCCGCGCCGAGCCCGGCGGCCAGCAGCGCGTGCTCGCCGGTGCCGCAACCCACGTCGAGGACCCGCCCCGTCAGCGCCCCCGCCTCGGCGAGCGCGACGAACGGTGCCTGGGGGCGCCCGATGTCCCACGGCGGCGTCTCGCTGTAGAGCGCGTCGAAGTCGTGGGGCGGGATCGCCCCCGACGGCGGGTCCGGCCGGTCGGGCTCGGTCATCCTCCGGAGCCTACCGCCAGGCGCGGGCCGCGCGCGGGGCCGGTGCGCACGGATGGAGCGGCCGGCGTGGTGGACTGGTGGCCCGCGACGACAGGAGGGCGGTCCCGTGGCGATTCGCAAGCTCGCGTCCGTCGGTTCGATCCTGCTCGGTGTGGTGCTCGTGGTCGGGGGCATCGCGACCTGGCTGATGGTGTCGTCCATGCTCGCCGACCAGCGCATCGTCACGCCGGAGGACGCGTGCCTGCCCGGCCGCCAGGTGCGCGGGCCGTTCACGGCCTACTGCCAGGCGCTGATCATCCAGGAGCACACCCTCGAGATGACCGACGGCCTGACCTACGCCGAGCTCGACCGCGAGGACCCCCGCCGCGAGGTCGCGATGAACTCGTCGTTCCTGCAGGCGTCGCTGTTCACGTCGGTGCTCGCCTTCGGTGTGGCGGCCATGGCCGTGGGGATGGGGCTGCTGTTCGTCCTCATCGGGCTGGGCATCCGCGACGTCAGCCAGCAGGCGCGCGCTCCCGCCGCGGCGTAGGCCCGCCGGGCGCACGGCGTGCGCCGGCGCGACGGGCGCGTCGCGTTCCTTCAAGACCGCTCGCGCGGGCGCGCTACGGTCCCGGGCCATGAACGGCATCGCACGACAGGCACGGGTGGTGGTGCGCAGCGGCCACGGCGACGAGGTCGCCCGGATCCTGCTGGACGCGGCCGAGACCCTCGCCGAAGACCCCGGCTGCCTGCTGTACCTGGTCAGCCGCCAGCGCGACGAGCCCGACGTCCTGTGGGTCACCGAGCTGTGGCGCAGCCACGCCGATCTCGACCGCGTCGTGGCGGCGCTGCGGGGCGACAGCGACGCCGCCGCGGCGCTCGCGCTGGCCGAGCGCTGGGAGGTGATCGAGCTCGACCTGCTCGGCGGGAAGGGCCCCCCGCCGCGGGGCGCGTCGGGAGACGGGGTGCTCTAGCGGCTTGAGCCGCGGGGCGCCGCGTCGCCTGCCGACGGCGGGGCGCCGGCTAGCGCCAGGGGGCGAGCACGTCGTCCCAGACCTGCTCGACCCGCGCGCGCCCCTGCTCGGGCCAGCTCAGCACGAGGTAGTCGACGCCGGCCTCGGCGAAGCGCTCGGCGTTGCGGCGCACGACGTCGAGGGACTCGGAGATCGAGAGGTCCGCCGCGATCTGCACCTCGGCGGGGTCGCGGCCGGCCTCCTCGGCGGCACGCTCGAGCAGGCGGCGCTTGCGGCGGATCTCGTCGGGGCCGCCGAAGGTGTGCAGCACGTCGGCGTGGCGGGCGGCGACCCCGATCATCCGCGGACGCGACCCGGCGATCCACAGCGGCGGCATCGGCTGCTGCACCGGTCGCGGCCGGTAGGTCGCGCCCTCGAGCCGGTAGTACCTGCCGTGGTAGGTGGCGTCGTCCGTCGTCAGCAGGGCGCGGATCACATGGATGGCCTCTTCCAGCTGGGCGACGCGCTCGCCGGGGCCGGGGAAGTCGAGGCCCAGGGCACGGTGCTCGCGCCCGTGCCACGCCGCCCCCATGCCCAGGTCCAGGCGCCCGCCGGAGAGGTGGTCCACCGTCACCGCCTGCGTCGCCAGGATCTGCGGCGGACGGTAGGTGACGCCGGTGACCAGGGCGCCCACGCGGATCCGCTCGGTCGCCGCGGCGAGCCCGGCCAGCAGCGTCCACGCCTCCAGGCACGGCCCGTTCGGGTCGCCGTACAGCGGCGTGAAGTGATCGAACACCCACGCGCCCTCGATGCCGAGCTCCTCCGCGAAGCGCGTCCTCGACAGCAGCTCGTCCCAGGTCAGCTGGTGCTGGGCCACGTCCAGTCCGAATCTCATGGACCGGCAGTCTCGCAGGCCCAGCGCCGCGCCGCCGCACCGCTCGGGGCCCGGGGCCCCGACGCTCGTCCACAGCCTCGACGGGAAGTGCTGGACCGCAGCGCGCGGCCGTCATCGCACGCGACCGCGGTTGCATCGGCTGCGGGGCGCCCGTCAACCGCTGCAAGATCGACCACATCAGGTGGTTCCGCAACGGCGGTCGCACCGACGAGCCCAACCTCTGCCTGCTGTGCTGGTCGTGTCACCACCACGTCCACCACCACGGCTGGCGGGTCGTCGGCGACCACCTCCGCGGCTTCCGCATCGAGCGGCCGTGGCAGCGACATAGCGCCTGACCCGGCACCCCCGGCTCCCGCGAGCCGGGGGGCGTCGTTCTGCGCGCAACGCCTGCGACACCGCTGCGACGCCGCACCCAGCCGAGCGCGCTGCTGGGCGCGGGCGCTGATGCCGCCACCCCGTTCAGCCGACCGTGCTCGTCGACGTCGCAGGAGCAGACGCCGGCGCCCCGCCGGCCAGGAGCGGCGAGGTGGGCGTGAAGCCCTTCACGGTCAGGTAGACGCCCAGCGACAGCTCCCAGAAGAAGATCGGGGCGACCGCGAGGGCCGACAGCGGTGAGACCTGCTCGTTGGCACCCAGCACCGAGGCGACCGTGGAGGCCAGCAGCAGCGGGGCGCCGAGCAGCCCCAGCAACGGGATCGCCCGCGGCACGAGAGCGGAGCGGTACAGCAGCGAGCCGAGCAGCAGCGCGTTGAAGACGGGCATGAGGCCGGGGCCGAACAGGTCGGTCCAGCCGTGGATCGCCACCAGCGCGCCGGCGGTGGCCGCCAGCGCGGCCGGGTCCGCCCCGAGCGGCCCCTGGCGCAGCGTCACCACCGACAGCAGGCTCACGACGCCCGTGAGGATGATCGCCGCCTCCAGCAGCCGCGTGGTCACGAAGCCGAGGGCGGCGGCCTCGTGCTGGCGCCTGACCACCGGGAACAGCACCACCGCGGTGCCGATGCAGGCCAGGGCGTTGACGACCTCGAGCAGCCCGCCGACGAGCACGGCGGTGCCACCAGCGGCGTCCACGATCACGGCGGGATCGCTGAGCAGGTCGCCGTAGAGGAACAGCGTCGGCGGGATCCCCGCGACGAAGGTGATGAGGTAGAGGACGCCGGCGGCGAACGCGGTGCGCCGCGCCGGGTCGGCCGCGAGTCGTCCTGAGATCGCCCGCACGGTGGTCATGTCGATCCCGACCGATCGAGACACCGGCGAGCGCGCCGCCCGAACGCGTACCCCGTCCGTGTCGTTGTACAGTGTCCAAATGTTGTACGGCGTCCAGACAGCGGCTGTCAAGGGAGGGCCCGGCGCGTGACCGAGCGACGCCGCCGCGGCCCGCGGCGGGCCCTGACCGAGGAGGCCATCCTCGACGCCGCGTTGGAGCTCCTCGACGAGGGCGGGGCCGACGCCGCCTCGATCCGCACCATCGCCGCGCGGGTCGGGGTGGCCCCGAACGCCGTCTACACCTACTTCCCCAGCAAGGCGGCGGTGCTGCGCGCCGTCGTCGAGCGGATCCTCGGCGACATCGAG
>Ga0207864_1004133_pt1 | contig 11330 bp, 11 predicted proteins | sample HigsolmetaAR202D_FD_184834 | JGI IMG/M metagenome (GOLD analysis project Ga0207864, IMG submission 184834) | Ionic liquid and high solid enriched microbial communities from the Joint BioEnergy Institute, USA - AR20-2-D (SPAdes) (version 2) ...
GCCCGCCGACCGCTCCGCGGCCCCCACCGTCCCGCCCGCCGCCGAACCGGTCACCCTGCGCGTCACCGCCCACCGCCGCACCTGGGTCAGCGTGGCCGACGCCACCGGGACCGACCTCTTCACCGGGGTCCTCGCCCCCGGACAGACCCGGTACTGGAGCGTTCCCCGCGCGGTGCTCCTCCGCCTCGGCGACGCCGGCGGCGTCCGCCTGTGGGTCAACGGCAGAGCCCACGGCACCCCCGGGGCCGACGGAGAAGTGACGCGTCTCTCCTTCACCGCCGACACCGGCGTCCCGCCCGGACCCGCCGGACCTCCCCCCGACGGCACCGCCTACCCTGGAAGCAACGGGGACCACCGCGCCCGCGAATTCCCCTAACCTTGGGAACTATGTCATCGCGCCGTACTGTCTCGCTCATCACCCTCGGGTGTGCGCGCAACGAGGTCGACTCCGAAGAACTCGCCGGTCGGCTCGCCGCCGACGGGTGGACCCTCGTCGACGGTGACGACGGTGAGAAAGCCGACGTCGTCCTCGTCAACACCTGCGGATTCATCGAAGCCGCCAAACAGGACTCCATCGAGACCCTGCTGAACGCGGCCGACAGCGGTGCCAAGGTCGTCGCCGCGGGCTGCCTGGCCGAACGGTACGGAGCAGAACTGGCGGAGGCCATGCCCGAGGCGCAGGTCCTCAGCTTCGACGACTACACGCAGATCAGCAAGCGCCTCGACGACGTCCTCGCCGGACGGCCCCTGACCCCCCACACCCCGCGCGACCGCCGTACCCTCCTGCCCATCACCCCGGTCGAGCGCTCCGCCGCGTCCGGCCCCCACACCCCCGGCCACCTCACCTTCGGCGCGGACCCCGAACCGCTGCCCGAGGGCGTCGCCCCCGCCTCCGGGCCCACCGTTCCCCGGCTGCGCCTCAACGGCGGCCCCGTCGCCAACCTCAAGATCGCCTCCGGCTGCGACCGCCGCTGCTCCTTCTGCGCCATCCCCTCCTTCCGCGGCGCCTACCTCTCCCGCCACCCCGACGACGTCCTGCGCGAAGCCGAATGGCTCGCCGACCAGGGCGTCCGCGAGCTCTTCCTGGTCAGCGAGAACTCCACCTCCTACGGCAAGGACCTCGGCGACCTGCGCGCCCTGGAGAAGCTCCTGCCCCGCCTCGCCGAGGTCCCCGGCATCGAACGCGTCCGCGTCAGCTACCTGCAACCCGCCGAGGTCCGCCCCGGACTCGTCGACGTCCTCACCGGCACCCCCAAGGTGGTGCCCTACTTCGACCTGTCCTTCCAGCACGCCAGCGGCCCCCTGCTGCGCCGCATGCGCCGCTTCGGCGACCGCGAACGCTTCCTCGAACTCGTGGAGACCATCCGCGCCCGGTCCCCCGAAGCGGGCATCCGCTCCAACTTCATCGTCGGATTCCCCGGCGAGACCGAAGAGGACCTCGCCGAACTCACCGCCTTTCTGGAACAGGCCCGCCTCGACGCCGTCGGCATCTTCGGCTACTCCGACGAGGAGGGCACCGAGGCCGCGGGCTTCGACGGCAAGCTCCCCGAGGAGACCATCGCCGAGCGGGTCGAACAGCTCAACCAGCTCGCCGAGGAGCTCATGGCCCAGCGCGCCGAGGAACGCGTCGGCACCACCGTCGAGGTGCTCGTCGAAGCCGAACTGGACGAAGGCGCCTACGAAGGACGTGCCGCGCACCAGGCCCCCGAGGTGGACGGCAGCACCATCGTCTACGCCGAGACCGAACTGCGCGTGGGAGACATCGTGCCCGCCACCGTGCTGACCGCCATGGGAGTCGACCTCGTCGCCGAACACCAGGAAGACGCTGATACCCCGTGAGCACCCCGGACCCCGCTGCGTCCACCGGCCGCGTTCCGGTGCTGAACATCGCCAACATCCTGACGATCAGCAGGATCGTCATGGTGCCCCTCTTCGTCGTCCTCATGCTCCAGGACGGCGTCTGGTGGCGCCTGGCGGCCTTCGCCGTCTTCGTGGTCGCCGCCATCACCGACCGCGTCGACGGCGAACTCGCCCGCCGCCACAACCTCGTCACCGACTTCGGCAAGATCGCCGACCCCATCGCCGACAAGGCCCTCACCGGAGCCGCGCTCCTCCTGCTCTCCTGGACGGGCGCACTGTGGTGGTGGGTCACCGCCGTCATCCTCGTCCGCGAGTGGGGCGTCACCGTGCTGCGGTTCGCCGTCATCAGACACGGAGTCATCCCCGCCAGCCCCGGCGGCAAGCTCAAGACGGTGCTACAGATCGTCGCCATCAGCGCCTACCTGTTCCCGCTGCCCGACCTGTGGTACCTGAAGCTGCCCGCGCACGCCGTCATGGCCGCCGCGGTCGCGCTCACCCTCTGGACCGGTGCCGACTACGTCGTCAAGGCCCTGCGCCTGCGCCACCGGGCCGGTGCCGGACAGCACGGCGGGGAAGCGGGAAGAGGCTGAACCGGTGACCGACACCGCCGCCCGCGTCCACGCCCTGCTGGCCCGCCGCGGCCACACCCTCGCCGTCGCCGAGTCGCTCACCGGAGGCATGATCGGCGCCGCCCTCACCGCGGTCCCCGGCGCCTCCGCCACCTTCCGCGGCGGAGCCGTCACCTACGCCACCGACACCAAGGCCGCCCTCCTCGGCGTGCCCGCCGCCCTCCTCGCCGACCACGGCGCCGTCCACCCCGACGTCGCCGCGGCCATGGCCCGCGGCGCACGCCGCCTCTTCGCGGCCACATTCGGCCTCGCCGTCACCGGCGTCGCCGGGCCCGACCCCCAGGACGGGCAGCCCGTCGGCACCGTCTACGCCGCCGCGGCCCTCCCCGACGACCGCTGCCACCTGAGAAAACTCCAGCTCCACGGCGGTCGCGCGGCCATCCGGGAGCAGACCGTCGCCGCCGCCCTGGAGCTCCTCCACGACACCCTCCTCGACGACGTGGCACAAACCACCGCGAATTAACGGCCGCCAACCCGTTCAAGTCGCCGATCTCGGGGAACAAAACCTCACCAAGATCGTGTTATCCCTCCAGCGAACAAGGAAGCGATGAGGTGCGACGATCGGGCTTCGGGCAGGTACGGTGTTTTTATGAAGGTCGCTACCGGTAGGAGGGAGCGCGAATGATGGTCCTGCTTCGTCACCTGCTCGGTGACGTGCTACGGCAGCTTCGGCAGCGGCAGGGCCGCACTCTCCGCGAGGTGTCGGCCGATGCCCGAGTGTCACTGGGATACCTGTCGGAGGTCGAGCGCGGACAGAAGGAGGCGTCCTCCGAGCTGCTCGCCTCGATCTGCGGCGCGCTGGGGGTCCCCCTCTCCCAGGTTCTCCGAGAGGTCTCGGACCAGCTCGCTCTCGCCGAACTCCAGGAGGCGGCGCTCAGCGGTTCGGTCCCGGCCGGGTCCGGTACCACTCCCGACCGCCTCGGCATCGACCCCATCCCCGATCGCGTTCCCGAGGTCGTCGACATGGTGGGTGTCTAGACCCCACCCCCACGGAGACGAACGGGCCGACCGCGCACGCCGCGGCTGGCCCGTTCACGCTTCCCGGACGCCCCGCCGGGTTTTCCCCAGCCCCGTCTGGGCAGTGGGACCCCACTTCCCGCAACCGAGCACCCAGGGGGATGAACCATGGCGAAGATCCGCGGGGCACTCACCGAAGACGCCCGCAAGGTCACCGGACAGGCGCTCCAGGCCGCGATCGTCGACCTCATCGACCTGTCGCTGCTGGGCAAGCAGGCGCACTGGAACGTGATCGGCCGCAACTTCCGCTCCATCCACCTACAGCTCGACGAACTCGTCGAGGCAGCCCGCAGGCACACCGACGTCCTCGCCGAGCGGGCCGTCGCCATCGGCGTCAACCCCGACGGGCGGGCCGGCAGGGTCGCCGAGGACACCCGGCTTCCCCAGCCCGACCCCGGCTACATCTCCGACGACAAGGTCGTCGCCTTCGCCGTCGAGGCGCTCAGCGGTGCGGTCGAACGCTTCCGCGAGCACATCGAGGCCACCGAGGAGGCCGACCCCGTCACCCAGGACCTGCTCATCGCCGCCGCCCAGGACCTCGAGCAGCAGCACTGGATGTTCGAGGCGATGCGCTGAACCCGCACAAGAGCCGCGGCCCCCGCACGACGGGGGCCGCACACGTCAGACCACGGTCAACTGGTCCACGCCTCCGGCTTCTCCGCCAGCGACCGGACCGAGTCCGGCAGCGACGAGGTCGCCACGTGCTCCAGTGTCACCGACTCCAGAATGGCCCGCTCGCTGGCCCGCAGCGCGATCCACACCTGCTGCAAGCTGCGCGCCGCACCGTCGTAGTCGACGTGCTCGGGACGCTCGCCGCGTACGTTCGCCAGCGGGCCGTCCACCGCGCGGATGACGTCGGCCAGGGAGATCTCCGAGGCTGGACGCGCCAGCCAGTACCCTCCCACCGGACCGCGCTGGCTGCGTACCAGGCCGGCGCGGCGCAACTGGGTCAGGATGTTCTCCAGGAATTTTCCGGGGATGGCTTGGGCACGCGCAAGCTGCTCGGCCGTGACGGGGCCGCCACTGGCGGCCGCGAGTTCGGCCGCGGCGCGCAGCGCGTAATCAACCCGGGCGGAAAGGCGCATGCTGCGATTATGCCGTGAAGTAGGAAGAGGTCGGGCCAGTGGGTCGGCCGGGAAGCGGCCGCTCGGTGCTCTCGTGTCTCATAGCCAGTTCTCCTACCGAGAAAGTCGATAAGCGGGTGCGCCACGCCCCGCGACCGGGAAGGAACCGGAGAACGAGGCCGACACGCCGCTGTGTCTCCACCCAGACTACCGGGCGGCCGCAAACCCGCTCAGCCGAGTGCGCGTCGCATCACCACGCGCGGCACCACCGCGATCCCGGTCGCGGCCTCCGCACGCCACTGCGCGGCCAGTTGCGGCCCCCACTCCGACTCCGCCAGCACCGTGAAGCCGTGCCGGGCGTACCACGGCGCGTTCCAGGGCAGGTCCCGGAACGTGGTCAGGGTGATCCACCGGTGGCCCAGCCGCCGCGCCCACGCGCAGGCCGCCTCGAGCAGGGCGCTGCCCACCCCGCGCCGCCCGTGGTCGGGGTGGACCGAGATCTGCTCCAGGTGGGCGTTGCCGTCCAGCACCGTCAGCGCCGCCAGACCCACCGGCGGGCTGCCCGCCACCAGCACCGGCGAGCAGCGGTCCAGCATCGCCGCCGGGTCGTCGGGCGGCAGCCGCAGTCCGGCCCGCTCGAACAACTGGTCGGCGGCGAGACTCACCTCGACCAGCCGTTGCCGGTCCGCCGCCGCCATCGGTCGTATCGTGAACTTCATCCTGTCAGCATGCCCCGTTCCGCTCCGCGGCGGTAGCGGATCGGACGGGGCCGACACTGGAGCGAGATGAGACTCTCCCACTTCTGGCAGCTCATGTACGAGCAGTTCGGCGAGGCCTACGCCGAGAGCCTCGCCCGCGACCACGTCATCGAGGAGCTCGGCTCCCGGACGGTCCGCCAGGCCCTCGACGACGGGGTCGAGACCAAGGAGGTCTGGCGCGCGGTGTGCCGCGCCTTCGACCTTCCCGCAAGTGTCCACTGAGACGGCCGCGACACACGAAATCGAACAAAGGTTCGGGTAGGATGGTGAGAGACCCGAGCCTGGAGTGGTTCCGGAGCGGTACCGCCGCTCCCGGGGACGGCCGCCACCGCCCGGGAAGGGGACGGCCCGGAAGGTTGTCCACAGCGGGGGAGAGAACACCGCGGGATGTCACTGCCGCGGCGTAACGTCACCCCCACCATGAAGAAGAAGGCACCGACCCAACAGGGGTTTCCCGTGGCAGCTGCTGATCGAGAGAAAGCTCTTGAAACCGCACTCGCGCAGATCGAGCGCCAGTTCGGCAAGGGCACCATCATGCGCCTCGGCGACGACAACCGCCCGCCCGTCGAGTCGATCCCCACCGGGTCCATCTCCCTGGACATCGCGCTGGGAATCGGCGGCATCCCGCGCGGCCGGATCGTGGAGATCTACGGTCCCGAGTCCTCGGGCAAGACCACCGTCGCCCTGCACGCCGTGGCCAACGCGCAGCGGGCCGGGGGGATCGCTGCCTTCGTCGACGCCGAGCACGCGCTCGACCCCTCCTACGCCAGGAAGATCGGCGTCAACACCGACGACCTGCTGCTGTCCCAGCCGGACACCGGCGAGCAGGCGCTGGAGATCGTCGACATGCTGGTCCGCTCCGGCGCGATCTCCATCGTCGTCATCGACTCGGTGGCCGCGCTCGTGCCGCGCGCCGAGATCGAGGGCGAGATGGGCGACAGCCACGTCGGCCTCCAGGCCCGCCTGATGTCCCAGGCCCTGCGCAAGATCGCCGGAGCGCTGAACCAGACGAAGACCACCGCGATCTTCATCAACCAGCTCCGCGAGAAGGTCGGCGTCATGTTCGGCTGCATGCACTACGACACCCCGGTGACGCTGGCCGACGGCACCCAGGAGAAGATCGGCAGGATCGTCGACCAGAAGATGGACGTCGAGGTCCTCTCCTACGACCCCGAGACGGACCGGATCGTCCCCCGCCGGATCGTGAACTGGTTCGACAACGGGACAGCCGACCACTTCTTGCAGTTCACCGTCGCCAGGTCCGGCAAGGACGGCGGCGCGCGGTTCGCGGCCACCCCCAACCACCTGGTCCGCACCCCCGGCGGCTGGCGGCAGGCCGGCGAGCTGATGGCCGGGGACCGGGTGCTGGTCAACGAGACCCACTACCTGAGCGAACAGCAGCGCCAGGTGGTCTACGGGGCCGTCATGGGCGGCGGCGAGCTCGCGCCGGACCGGCAGGGGAGCCCCGGCGCGCGTCTCCGCATGGGACACAGTGCCGGGCAGCAGGCCTACCTCGACTGGAAGGTCTCCCTGCTGGGCAACATCGAGCACTCGCGGACCACCGACGCCGAGCAGGCGGTGTCCGTCGACTTCACGCCGCTGCCCGAGCTCGACGAGCTGTACCAGGTCGTGTGCTTCGGAGACGGCAAGAAGCACCTCACCTGGGAGTTCCTCAAGCAGTTGACCCCGTTGGCGCTGGCCGTGTGGTACATGGACAGCGGCCGTTTCACGCCGGGTTCCCAGGAGGCCCGGTCCCGCACGGAGGGCGACGGCGGCCGGATCGAGATCTGCGTCGAGGCGATGAGCCCCGGCTCCCGCCAGCGGCTGGTCGAGTACCTCCGCGACACCTACGGGCTGGACGTCGGACTGGTCCGGCGCGGTCCCGCCGAGGAGGCCTTCATCCAGTTCACCGCGGCGGCCACGGCCGAGTTCATGGACGTCGTCGCTCCCTACGTGCCCGAGTCCATGGCCCACACGCTGCTTCCCCGGTTCCGGGGCCGCTGCGCCGTCGCCCCCGAGTACGCCGAGCCCGTGCAGAGGCTGGTGGCGGCTCCGGTGCTCGACGTCCGGATCAAGCCCGAAACCCCCGTCATGCGCAAGTTCGACATCGAGGTCGAGGGCAACCACAACTACTTCGTCGACGGCGTCATGGTGCACAACAGCCCCGAGACCACCTCGGGCGGTCGGGCACTGAAGTTCTACGCCTCCGTCCGCATGGACGTCCGGCGGATCGAGACGCTGAAGGACGGCACGGAGGCCGTCGGGAACCGGACCCGTGTGAAGGTCGTCAAGAACAAGCTCGCGCCGCCGTTCAAGCAGGCGGAGTTCGACATCCTGTACGGGGTCGGGATCTCCCGTGAGGGCGGCCTGATCGACCTCGGCGTCGAGAACGGGATCGTGCGCAAGTCCGGGGCCTGGTACACCTACGAGGGCACCCAGCTCGGCCAGGGCAAGGAGAACGCGCGGAACTTCCTGCGCTCCAACCCCGACATGGCCAACGAGATCGAGAAGCGGATCAAGGAGAAGCTGGGCGTGCCCACGGGCGACGACAGCGCCTCCGGCGAGGCCGCGACGGGCGAGGCCAAGGAGGCCGCCAAGACGGCTCCGGCCGCGACGACCCGGCGCACCACGCGCAAGGCCGCCGCTCCCGCCGCCGAGGCGAAGCCCACGACCCCGGGCGCGGATGCCTGACGACCGCGACCGGCGCGGTACGGCGCCGACGGGTCCTCCGGAGAGTGGCGGTCCGGAGGACCCGGAAGCGCGGGCGCGGGCGATCTGCCTGCGACTGCTCACCCGCGCGCCGCGGACCAGGGCGCAGCTCGCCGAGGCGCTGCGGCGGCGGGGGATCCCCGAGGAGACGGTCGAGTCGGTGCTGGGCCGGTTCGGGGAGGTCGGCATCGTCGACGACGCCGCCTTCGCCAAGGCGTGGGTGGACTCGCGGCACGCCGGACGCGGACTGGCCCGCCGCGCGCTGGCGGCGGAGCTGCGCCAGCGCGGGGTGGACGAGGACACGGTGCGCGACGCGGTGGACGGGCTCGGCCCGGAGCAGGAGGAGGCCACCGCGCGCCACCTGGTGCGCCGCAGGATCGCGGCGACCCGGGGCAAGCCCGTCGAGGTGCGGGTGCGCCGGCTGACGGGGATGCTGGCGCGCAAGGGGTACTCGGCTGGTCTGGCCTATCGGCTGGTCCGCGAGGAGCTGGAGGCCGAGGGCGCCGAGGTGGACGTCGAGGTCCCGGACGACCTGTGAGGGGCGGTTCCGCGCGTACCGGTTTGATGACCTGGGGATCACCGTTCTCTTTAATCTCCCGCGGGCGCGAGTTAACCCGGTGGTCCGAGGGGTAACCCTATCCAGACGGACGACGCGCGGGAGCGCGCGGTGGGGCTGTCCGGTCGGCCGCGTTCGGTGGTCGGACCAGGACAGGGCGCGGTGGGGGGTAGCTCCATGGACGGCGTGGCCGACCTTGCGGTCGTGGCACTCCTCGTGGCGCTGGTCGCTCTCCTCGTGGTCGGGTCGCTGCTGGTCAGGTCGCGGGTCCGGGAGATGCTGGCACAGGCCCGCCGGGACGCCGACCGGATCCGGGCCGACGCGGAACGGGAGGCGCAGCGTCGGGTCGGGGCGGTGCGGGCCGAACAGGAGCGGCTGCTCGCCGAGGCCGCGGAGCAGCGGGCCGAGCTGGAGCGCCGGGAGCAGCGGATCGCCGCCCGGGAGCACCGTCTCGACGGTGAGGCGCGCCGACTGGACGAGGCGCACCGACGCGCCGAGGAGCGGGCAGCCGAGCTGGACCGGCGGGAGGCCGAGCTGTCGCGGCTGGCCGAGGAGAGGCGGGCCGTGCTGGAGCGGACCGCGGCGCTGAGCGCGGAGGAGGCCAAGGCCGAGCTGGTCGCCGAGGTGGCGGGCCAGGCGAAGCGGGAGGCGGCGCTCCTGGTGCGGGAGATCGAGCGGGAGGCGCGCAAGAACGGTGAGGCGCGCGCCCGCAAGATCATCACGCTGGCGATCCAGCGGCTGGCGAGCGAGCAGACCAGCGAGTCGGTGATCTCGGTCGTCCACCTGCCGGGAGACGACATGAAGGGGCGGATCATCGGCCGGGAGGGGCGCAACATCCGGGCGTTCGAGATGGTCACGGGGGTGAACCTGATCATCGACGACACCCCGGGCGCGGTGCTGCTGTCGTGCTTCGACCCGGTGCGGCGCGAGGTGGCGCGGCGCACGCTGGAGAAGCTGGTGGCGGACGGGCGGATCCATCCGCACCGGATCGAGGAGGCCTACGAGGCCAGCCGCCGCGAGGTGGACCAGTCGTGCGTGCGGGCGGGGGAGGACGCCCTGGTGGAGGTGGGCATCTCCGACATGCACCCGGAGCTGGTGACGCTGCTGGGGCAGTTGCGCTACCGCACCTCCTACGGGCAGAACGTGCTGGCGCACCTGGTGGAGAGCGCCCACCTGGCGGGGATGATGGCGGCCGAGCTGGGACTGGACGTGCAGTTGCTGAAGCGGTGCGCGCTGCTGCACGACATCGGGAAGGCGCTGACGCACGAGGTCGAGGGCAGCCACGCGGTGATCGGCGCGGAGATCGCCCGCCGGTACGGGGAGTGCGAGGACGTGGTGCACGCGATCGAGGCGCACCACAACGAGGTCGAGGTGCGCACGGTGGAGGCGGTGCTGACGCAGGCCGCGGACGCGATCAGCGGGGGGCGTCCGGGGGCGCGGCGGGCGTCGCTGGAGTCGTACGTGGAGCGGTTGCAGCGGATGGAGGAGATCGCCTACGCCGCCAGCGACGGCGTGGAGAAGGTCTTTGCGATGCAGGCGGGGCGCGAGATCCGGGTGATGGTCCGCCCGAGCGTGGTGGACGACGTGCAGGCGCAGGTGATCGCGCGGGACATCGCCAAGCGGGTGGAGGAGGAGCTGACCTATCCGGGGCAGATCCGGGTGACGGTGATCCGGGAGTCCCGTGCGACGGAGACGGCCCGGTGAACGGGGTGCGGGTTCCGGCCGCGGGGGCCGGAACCCGGCTCAGGAGTCGCCTTCGGGGGTGACGAGTTCGATCGGGGGGACGCCGGGCGGGGTGAAGCCGAAGAACACCTTGCAGTAGAAGGCGAGTTCCTTCTCCAGGGCGGTGGTGACGGTGTCGGTCCTGCGGAAGCCGTGGCTCTCGCCCTCGAACTCCACGAGCGCGTGGGGGATCTTGCGGTCGCGCAGGACGGCGGCGAGTTCCCGGGCCTGGGAGACGGGGACCACGGGGTCCTCGGTGCCCTGGAGGAGCAGGACGGGGGAGGTGATCTCGGCGGCCCGGTTGATGGGGGAGCGTTCCCGGTAGGTGGAGGTGTAGCCGGGGAGGGCGCCGATGATGGTGTCGAGGTAGCGCGACTCGAAGTCGTGCGTCTCCTGGGCGAGGCGGAGCAGGTCGGTGACGCCGTAGTAGGAGACGCCGCAGGCGAAGACGCCGTGGGTGAGGGCGAGGAGGGTGGTGAGTCCGCCCGCGCTGCCGCCGCGGATGGCGAGTCGGGTGGGGTCGGCGAGGCCCTTGTCGACGAGGGCCTGGGCGGCGGCGATGGCGTCCTCGACGTCCACGACGCCCCACTGGCCGTTGAGGCGTTCCCGGTAGGAGCGGCCGTAGCCGGTGGAGCCGCCGTAGTTGACGTCGATGATGCCGATGCCGCGGCTGGTGAAGTACGCCTTGTGGAGGTCGAAGGCGGCGGTGGCGGCTCCGGTGGGGCCGCCGTGGACCCAGACCACGTAGGGGGCGGGGCCTTCGTCCTCGATGGCGGGGTTGGTGGGCGGGTAGACGTTGGCGTGCACGGTGGTGCCGTAGCGCCCGGACAGGGTGGTGGCCTCGGGGCGGGGCAGGTAGTCGACGGTGGGCGGGGTGTTGAGGGGGCGGCGGAGCACGGTGGTGGCCCCGGTGTCGGGGTTGAGCCGCACCAGGCTGGTCGGCTCGGTGGGGGAGGAGGCCACGCCGACCACGGTCGTCCCGTCGCTGGCGAGGTCCTGCCAGGTGGTGTAGGGG
>Ga0207864_1004134_pt1 | contig 11330 bp, 10 predicted proteins | sample HigsolmetaAR202D_FD_184834 | JGI IMG/M metagenome (GOLD analysis project Ga0207864, IMG submission 184834) | Ionic liquid and high solid enriched microbial communities from the Joint BioEnergy Institute, USA - AR20-2-D (SPAdes) (version 2) ...
GCTACGAGGTGGCCAGCCTCATCCTGGCCGGCCTCTCGACGCCGCTGGTGCTCTCGGTGCACTCGATCATCAGCTTCGACTTCGCGATCTCGCAGCTCCCCGGCTGGCACGTGACGGTGTTCCCGCCGTACTTCGTGGCCGGCGCGGTCTACTGCGGCTTCGCGATGGTGATCTGCCTGCTGATCCCGATCCGCCGCTGGTACGGCCTGCACAACCTGATCACCCTCAAGCACTTCGACCTGATGGGCAAGGTGATGCTGGCCTCGGGGCTGATCGTCGCCTACGGCTACTTCTGCGAGATCTTCTACGCCTGGTACTCGGCCAGCCTGTTCGAGTACCAGCTGATCCTGACGCGCACGATCGGGCCGTACGCCTGGAGCTACTGGGCGCTGATCTTGCTAAACGTCGCCATCCCGCAGCTGCTGTGGTTCAAGCGCCTGCGCACCAACCTGCCGCTGCTGTTCTTCGTCTCGGTGTGTATCAACATCGGCATGTGGTTCGAGCGCTGGGTGATCGTGGTGCTCAGCCTGCACCGCGACTTCCTGCCCTCCTCCTGGGGCTTCTACACGCCGACGGTCTGGGACTGGGCGACCTACATCGGCTCGTTCGGGCTGTTCTTCTTCCTGTTCTTCCTGTTCATCCGGCTGCTGCCCATGATCGCGATCTTCGAGGTCCGCGACCTGGTCCACAAGACGCACGAGGAGACGGCGCACGGGCACGTCGGCGAGACGGGCAGGGCGGAGCTGGCCTAGTGAGAACCGCGAGGGGAACGTTATGCTGAGAAGAACCAGACGTCAGCTCCCAGCCGGCGCTGCAGCGCAGCCCACGCTGTACGGCCTCGTGGCGCAGTTCGACGACCCCGATAAGCTGATCCAGGCGGCCGCGCAGGCCCGGAGCGCCGGCTACACCAAGCTGGACGCCTTCTCGCCCATCCCGCTCCACGGGCTGGAGGAGGCGCTCGGCCTGAGGCGCACCCGGCTGCCGTGGCTGATCTTCGCCGGCGGCCTCGCCGGCGCGGCCGGGATCTTCGCGCTCGCGACCTGGGTGAACCTCGTCGCGTATCCGATCAACATCGGCGGCCGGCCGCTCTTCAGCTGGCCGGCGTTCATCCCGATCACCTTCGAGGGGATGGTGCTGCTGGCGTCGTTCGCCGCCGTGTTCGGCATGATCTTGCTGAACGGCCTGCCGATGCCGTATCACCCGGTGTTCAACACGCCGAACTTCGAGCGCGCCACCACCGACCTGTTCTTTCTGGCGGTCGAGTCCTCCGACCCGCAGTTCGACCTGACAAAGACGCGCCAGTTTCTCGAGAGCCTGGGCGCGCAGCAGGTCTCGAGCGTCAATAACTAGGGGAGCCGCGATGCTGCACACGCGACAAGGCGCCCGCCGAGTCTCGCTCACCCGCCTGGTTAAGCTGGGCTGGGTCGGCTTTCTGCTGCTGTTCACCGCCGCGTGCCATCTAGAGATGTACGACCAGCCGTACCACCGGCCGCTCACGTCGAGCGACTTCTTCGCCGACGGCGCCTCGGCCCGGCCGCTGGTCGAGAACACCGTCGCCCGCGATGGCCTGCGCACCGACGAGGTCACGACCGGGCGGGTCGGCGGGGCCGCCGACGGCGAGTACGTGGCCGAGATCCCCATCCCGGTCACACCTGAGCTGCTCGCCCGCGGCGAGCAGCGCTGGACGATCTACTGCGCGGTGTGCCACGGCGCACAGGGCGACGGGCGCGGCTCGGCCGTCTACCCGCAGTTCAACCCGCGCCCGGCGTCGATGTACGACCCGCGCGTGGTCGCGCTGCCGGACGGCGAGTACTTCGACGTGATCACCAACGGCCGCGGCGCGATGTTCCCCTACGCCTCGCGCATCCAGAATGTCGAGGACCGCTGGGCGATCATCGCCTACATCCGCCAGATGCAGCAGAACCCGCCCGCAGAGGAGTAGTCTGCCACCTGTGCTGGCAACTCGCGAAAGAGGACGACAGTGATCGCCAATCAATCTGACAGCCTGCGGTCTGCGCTCGAGCGTACCCAGCGGATCGCGCTGATCGTCGGCGCGGTGGCGCTCATCCTGACGGCCGTCGGGTACTTCTTGAGCGGCGCGCAGTTCTTCCACTCATACATTTTCGCCTACTTCTTCTGGATCGTCCTGAGCCTCAGCGGCCTGCTGCTGCTCATGGTCGACCACCTGACCGAGGGCGTCTGGGGCCTGATGCTGCGCCGGTCGCTCGAGGCGGCCGCCTTCACGCTGCCGCTGATGGCGGTGCTGTTCCTGCCGCTGCTGCTCGGGCTGGGCGACCTGTACCCCTGGACGCACGCGGAGGTCCTGGCCGAGGATCGGGTGGTGGCGCTGAAGGCGCCCTACCTGAACGTGCCGTTCTGGCTCGGCCGCGCCGTGATCTACTTCGTGCTCTGGATCGGCGCCGCCTACCTGCTCAACCGCTGGTCCGACGAGGAGGACCGCGCCGGCCGGAGCGAGGGCCTGCTGGCGCGCTTCAAGAACCTGAGCGGGCCGGGGATCGTGCTGCTGGTGCTCAGCTGGACGCTCGCCGCCACCGACTGGGGCATGTCGCTCGAGTCGACCTGGTTCTCCTCGATGTACCCGGTGACGTTCATCGCCAGCATGCTGATCATGGGCATCGCGTTCAACGTGCTGGTGCTCTACTTCCTGCGCACGCGCGGGCTGCTGCCGTACACCATCCCGGTCGACCGTCTGCACGACCTGGGCAAGTTCCTGTTCGCCTTCATCGTGCTGTGGAGCTATGTCAACTTCTCCGAGTACCTGATCGTCTGGTCGGGCAACATCCCGGAGGAGACGACCTGGTTCGCGCACCGGACGCAGGGCGGCTGGGAGATCCTGGCGACGGCGCTGATCTTCGGCCACTTCTTCGCGCCGTTCTTCATGCTGCTCGGCCGCTTCACCAAGCGCAACCTCGGCGTCCTAGCGGCCATCGCGGCCTACGTAGTGGCGATCGAGGTGGTGTGGTTCTTCTGGAAGATCATCCCGGCCTTCTACCCGGAGGGCTTCCACTTCAGCTGGACGGACGTGACCGCGCTGGTGGGGATCGGCGGGCTGTGGCTGGGGGTGTACGCCTTCTTCCTCAAGCGGCGGCCGCTGCTGCCGCCGAATGACCGGCGCATGGAGCTGCTGCGCCGCCAGCAGGCCGAGGGCCACCACGGCCACGGGGCACCCGAGGCAGCGCACTAGCGCCACCCAAGTCGCAACAACAGAGCCGGGGTTCGACCGAGGCAGCGCCTCGCCCAGTCGAGCCCCGGCTCTCTGTTTCCGGGCCGCCCGCTCGCCTCCGGTGGAACCCGGTGTGCTATCATGGCGAAGGGCGAGCCGATCGCGACGAGGAGGTGCCCGATGGACTTCGCGCCGACGAAGGACCACGAGCTGCTGCGCGAGACCGTGCGCTCGTGGGCTGAGAAGGAGGCCCGGCCGACGGCCGCGGCGCGCGACGAGGCCATGGTGTGGCCGGCCGACCTGGTGCGGCAGATGGGCGAGCTCGGCCTCATGGGGGTCGCCGTGCCCGAGGAGTACGGCGGCGCCGGGCTGGACTACATCGCCTACGCGATTGTGATCGAGGAGCTCTCGCGGGTGGACGCCTCGCTGGGGGTGATCGCCTCGGTGAACAACTCGCTGGTGTGCTACGGCCTGCAGCAGTTCGGCACCGAGCAGCAGAAGCGCGAGCTGCTGACCCCGCTGGCCTCCGGGCGCGCCCTCGGCGCCTTCTCGCTCTCCGAGCCGGGCGCCGGCTCCGACGCCGCCGCGCAGCGCACCACCGCCGTCCGCGACGGCGACCACTACATCATCAACGGCGTGAAGAACTGGGTCACGAACGGGGACCACGCCGACACCATCCTCCTGATGGCGATGACCGACCCCGCCAAGGGGCACCGCGGCATCACCGCCTTCCTGGTCGACACCCACGCGCCGGGCTGCAGCGTCGTGAAGGTCGAGCACAAGCTCGGCATCCGCAGCGCCCACTCCTGCCAGATGGCCTACGACAACTACCGCCTGCCGGCGTGGCGGCGGCTCGGCGAGGAGGGGCAGGGCTTCAAGATCGCGATGACGATCCTGAACGCCGGCCGGATCGGGATCGCCGCTCAGGCGGTGGGGATCGCCCAGGGCGCGTACGAGGCGGCGCTGGCGTACGCCAAGGTCCGCGAGCAGTTCTCCCAGCCGATCATCGAGTTCCAGGCGGTGGGCTTCACCCTGGCCGATATGGCGACGCGCATCAAGGCCGCCCGGCTGCTGACCTACGAGGCCGCCTGGCGCAAGGACCAGCAGCTCGACTACATCGCCGCGGCGTCGATGGCCAAGCTGTTCGCCTCCGAGACCGCCATGTGGGTGGCGACCAAGGCGGTCCAGATCCACGGCTCGAACGGCTACTCCAAGGAGTACCCGGTGGAGCGCTTCTTCCGCGACGCGAAGATCACCGAGATCTACGAGGGGACCAGCGAGATCCAGCGGCTCGTGATCGCCCGCGAGCTCGCGAAGTAGGGCGCGGCCGCCCGTGGACCGGCGCGGCGAACAGGGGAGGCACCCCATGGGGCGGTTCCGGAGGCTGCTCGTGCGGCTGACGCTCGCGCTGACCGCGCTGACCAGCATCGCCACGTGCTTCATGCTCACGGCGGTGGCCTGGGTGCCGCCCGAGCGCGCGGCGCGCGAGGCGGCGCGGGCCCGCTGGGAGGCGCGCGGCTTCACCAGCTACCGGGTCGCCCTGCGGGTGGAGGCGCTCGGCAAGATCTGCTACCAGCAGCTCGAGGTGAGCGGCGAGTGGGTGCGGCGCACGCTGCGCAACACCTGCGACTCGCTCTGGCTGGACGTGATGACGATCGACCAGCTGTTCGAGCTGAGCGAGGAGATCCAGGAGCTTCCCTTCTCGCGCTGCGCGCCCGCCTCCCGCTCCTGCCCCTGCCACCGGGTGTTCACCGAGCGCGGCGTGTACTACGACGAGGACCTCGGCTACCCGACGACCCTGCTGGCCCGCTCGGAGATGCAGTACAACTGGACCAGCGCGGACTTCTGGCGCAGCTGGCTCAGGGACGCGGAGCTGCCCGCCTGCGCCCCGTCGCGCCGCCGCCTGACGGTCCAGGTCCTCGCGCTGACGCCGCTCGACACGCGGCGGTAGGCCTATTCGCGCTGCAGCTCCCGCTGGTGGTGAGGGCAACGAGTTGCGCCCGTTGCTCGGCGGACAATACGACCTGGTAGGCTTTCTTGGGCATCACATCGCTCCTGGTGTGCTGGCACATCACACATCAATCGTTGACGGTCTGAGCAGCATACCAGCACAGCCGCTATCCTTCAATCGAGCCTTGACGGACTACTAGGCAGCCCGAAGCACCCTCGGGCCGGCCGGAACGCGGCGCTCCTCCCCGCCGGAAAGCTTTTCCCCCCGCTCGCCGGTGATGCTGGCCGCTCGACTGCCAGAGAACGCCACACCCTCACTTCATTATTACGCATATGACCCTATAGTCATCCGATATTGACAAAATAGAGCCTTTTAGGGTATGATGCGTCCTATGGAAGAGCCTACACAGTTCCTGTCCCCCGAAGACGTTGCGGAGAGGCTGAGCCTCAACGTCAGGACCATCCGGCGCTACATCCGGGAGGGCCGGCTCAAAGCGACTCGCATCGGGAAGCAGTACCGCATCGCGGCCAGCGACTTCCAGGCGTTCGTCGCGCGGGACCAGCCGGCCGGCACAGCGGCCCCGCGGAGCCGCCGCGTGATCGTCTCTGCGACGGCGGACATTCACGCGATCGGCCCGCACGAGAGCGACCGAGTCATTGCGGCCCTCTCCGGGGCGTTCACCGCGAACGCAGATCGACCCGGCACGCACTTGGAGTGCATCTACTACAGGGAAGAAGAGCTGCTGCGGGTCGTCCTCAACGCAGAGCTCGAGTTTACGCGCGCGGTGCTGCGGCTGATCAGTTCAGTTCTGGCGGATGGCCCGGCGCCGCGCCTATCGAAGGGTTCAGAGGAATGAAGACACTCACGGTCTACAAGTCCGAGCGGGCCGCTCATCGAGCGCATGAGCTGTACCGGGACATTCTTCGCGCCTGGCCGATCGCCTATCAGGAGAGGTTCGTATCGACGCGTCTGGGGGATACGTTTGTGATCGAGAGCGGGCCGGAGTCTGCGCCGGCGGTCGTTCTGCTTCACGGGACGATGGCGACCGCGGCGATGTGGCGAGAAGAGGTGGCAGCGCTCGCGAACGACTACCGCGTCTTCGCGGTCGACATCATCGGGGACGCCGGCTTCAGCGCGCCGGTCCGGCCGCACACAGGCACCGACGAGCACGCCCGCTGGCTGCAGGAGGTGCTCGAAGCCCTTGGCCTGCACCGCGCCCATCTGGTTGGGCTCTCATTCGGCGGCTGGCTGGCGCTCGACTTTGCCGCTCGGTTCCCCGAGCACGTGGACAGCCTCACCCTGATCACGCCCGGCGGCATCGCCGACAAGAACATCCTTGTGTGGGCGCTTCCGCTGCTGCTCCTGGGGCCGTGGGGCAGCAAGAAAGTGCAAGAGCGGATCGTGGGCCGCGTTCCTCCGCCTGAGGCGGAATACCAAGCCCAGCTTGCGGCGCTCTCTGCGGCCATATTCGAAGGCATGCGGCCCCGAACGGAGCGCCTGCGCACGATCTCCGACGACGAGCTGGCCGCCCTGGCTATGCCAGTCCTCGTTCTGCTCGGGGCGGATGATGTCACGATGGACGCGAGTGCGATCGAGCGCCGCTTCAAGCGCTCCGTCCCGCAGGCCGAAGTGAAGGTCCTTCCGGGGAAACGCCACTTCTTAGGAAACCAGTCAGAGGCGATCAAAGATTTCCTGCGCCAGGCCTCCCAGGTTGCGGCGTAGGCGCGGGAAGCGGCCACAGAGACACCGATGCACGCTTCGCTCCTGTGAACAGCGGGGGCCTAGACGTGCATCGGTGTCTGTTCGACCAGCCGTGTGTAATGCCAGCGGTCGCTTCAGGTGTGGGAATAAGAGACATGAGGCGTGTATCAGGGAGAAGTCACGTCAATCGCGTTGACCGTCGCTTTTCCTCTGCTACACTCAGAGCCACGCGCCCGGAATAACACATGGAGGGAAGCGACGATGACGAACCTGGTGGTCGGCACATTCTTCGTTGCGAGCATCGCTTTTCTCGCAACGGTGCACTCCATACCAGCAACGAGACCGCATCTCTCCCGATGGTTTGCCCTGATAGGTGCAGGTTTGCTCCTATGTATCTAGGCGGTGCTGTAACTGGCTCGAGGGAGTGTTCACCGAGTCGCACTTGATCGGCTATTACTGTTGTGTCACGAGTCAGGACCTGCCGGCCTATGGCACACCTGACCGCACCGTTAGTGACCTCTTCCGAACACCGCTCGGCCAACAACTGCCTGCGCTTGTGTTTGTCGGTGCGAGTATAGCGATAACCTCCTATCGCATACGTCACCAGCGTGATCTGCTTGCGATAGTGAGCATTGTGCTCGGCGCCAATCTCTTGTACGCCATACTCGACATCCTCCTCACCGGTATTGGATGGAGTATCAGTACATGGATGCATGGGCCAGAACAGACGGCATATACAAGCCTTGAGCGCAGAGTGTATGGCATCGCACTCCACGCGGGTCTCTGAATCGCCTATTTTTGGACTATCCTGCGGCTACAGCAGCCCCCTTGGATCGCACGAGCTGCTCGACACAAACACGCGCCACTGACAGGCCACCGAGAGAAGTTCGTGGTGTAAGTTGTGTTGCGTCCGGCATGAGCTGCCTTCTCCACGCCTGCCAGCGGCGCGGCTGACAGCTCGGCGCTGGACAGCAGCCGAAGACACCAGCTAGGCCTCCCGCGACTGGCTCGCCTGCCGCTGGAGGTCTAGCTGCGCGCGGAAGGCCGCCACATCATCGAGGAAGAGACCGATACGCGACACGTCCTTCGTCCTGCCGAAGAGGCCGGTTGCGCGCGCCGGCCGCTTCAGTGCCAGCACGATATGCGGCTCGCCGATCGGCGCCATGTTGAGGTAGCCAGGACTCCTCGCATCCTGCTGCCGCGGTGTCTGGAGCGCCTCGATGTCCTGGAGCTGCAGCGTCACCAACCAGCGAAGCCCGGTCCGCAGGTGGAGGCGCTCACCGGCGAGAACGATCGGGTGCAGGCGCACTGCGTGAAAATCCCCGAGCATCCAGAGGATGCCGTAGACGCTCAGGGCCGTCAGCACCCACGCGGCAGCCGGGCTCCAGCGCTGGACGAGCAGATGCAGCGCAACTGTCTCGAGGCCGGTGAGGAGCACAAACACCAGCAGCAGCACCGGGTAGAGACTCTTCTGATGGTAGGTGAAGCTCCTCCAGCGGGCGTCCCGCGTGCGAAACTCCGTGAACCACCCGAATAGAGCCAGAACGGTCAGGAGACACTCGGTGACGAGCAGGCGCACGAGAAAGTGGCTCCCGAAGACTGAGCGGAGGCTCTCCGCCACAGCATCGGTCGCATATATCGCCGCTGGTCTCAGCTGGCGGTAGCGCTGGTGGACGCGCCGCAGCTTCCAAACCACGGCGCCGAAGAGCGCAACCTCAACCAGTACAATAGGCGCCGCCACCGCCTGCAGGTACCGGTGGCCGCCTGGCGGCAGGATGTACCAGACGATCGCGACTGCGAGCAGGAAGAGCGGCGCGACTGTGTGCCGGGAGAGGCGGTACGGCCGCGCAATCAGCCAGTAGTACAGCAGCGGGATGCCGAGAAGCAGATCGGCGATGATCGCGAAGCTGAAGAGGGCTTCGGCCTGCGAGAAGGCGGGCGTGGAGGCAACCCAGAGCTCGACAGCGCAGAGCGTGACGAAGGCGCCACAAAGAGCGAGGTGCTCGTCTTGCGTGTCAGTTGCATACCGACCTCTTTGTGATATGCTTCACCATCTTTTCGCACTATAGCATGCGGGCGATTCGCGGTCAAGAGGCGACAGCGTCCGCTTCGTGGCTGCCGGTGGCACAGCTCATGCCGTGGAGTTGGCCGCTTCAGGAAAAGACTGGAGGAGTTCCGATGGCGAGGTCGCTTGTGCTGCGGGACGTTGTTTCCGACGATCTGCCCGTCTTTTTCCAGCAGCAGCTGGACCCCGATGCCAACTACATGGCCGCGTTTACCGCAAAAGACCCAGCCGACCGCGCCGCGTTTATGGCGCGCTGGCGCCACATTCTCTCTGACCCAACCACCCTGAATAAGACAATTGTGGTCGACGATCATGTCGCTGGGAGCATCTCCAGCTATGAAGAGGCGGGCGTGGTGGAAGTGACCTACTGGCTGGGGAAGGACTACTGGGGCCAGGGCATCGCGACCCGCGCGCTCACCGAGTTCATCACGAACGTGCAGACAGCTCGCCCGCTCCACGCGCGTGTGGCGAAGGATAACATTGCCTCGCGGCGCGTCTTGGAGAAGTGCGGCTTCGTCATCGTCGGCGAGGACAAAGGGTACGCCAACGCGCGCAACGCGGAGACCGAGGAGTATCTGCTCAGGCTCGAGTGACAGGATGCGGAGGAATGAGAAAGGTGGAGGGCGCGCCTCCACCTTTCCGCAGCGCGTACGTTCTGTCGCTAAGCCGTCACCCGCTGCTTCATCCACGGGTTCGAGTTGTGGAAGTCGCTGATGGCGTTGCCGGGGCCGTTGATGGCATCGAGCGCGGCGCGGTCCTCGTCGCTCAGCGTCATGTTCAGCACCGCCAGGTTATCGCGCAGGTGCTCGATGGTGCGCGGGCCAATGATCGGCGCGGTGATGCCCGGCTGATCCTTGCACCACAGCAGCGCCAGCTGGCTCGAGGTGATGCCGCGCGTCGCGGCCAGATCGGCCACCTTCTGCGCCGCCTCCAGCGCCTTGGGGGTCTTGCGCTGGTCGAACGCGCTCCCCGCGCCGCTCCGCGCCGCGCGCGAGTCGGGCGGGACCTGACCGCCGGCGTAGCGCCCGGCGAGGATCCCGCCCGCCAGCGGCGACCACGGGATGAGCCCCAGGCCGTAGCGCTGGGCGAGCGGCACCAGCTCGTTCTCGATGCGCCGGTCGAGCAGGTTGTACGGCGGCTGCTCGGAGATGAAGCGCGCCAGGTTCATGCGCTCGCTGATCGCCAGCGCCTCCATCACCATCCAGGCCGGGAAGGTCGAGCAGCCGATATAGCGCACCTTGCCCGACCGCACCAGGTCGTCGAGCGCGCGCAGCGTCTCGTCCTGGGGGATGTCGAGCGCGGGCCGGTGGAGCTGGTACAGGTCGATGTGGTCAGTCTGGAGGCGCCGCAGCGAGTCCTCGCAGGCGCGAATGATGTGGTAGCGGGAGTTGCCGCGGTCGTTCGGGCCAGGCCCCATCTCGCCGTGCACCTTCGTCGCCAGCACGACCTGCTGGCGCTTGCCGTCGCGCGCCAGCGCGCGGCCGACAATGCGCTCGCTCTCGCCGCCGTTGTAGACATTCGCCGTGTCGATGAAGTTGATCCCAGCGTCGAGCGCCTCGTCGATGATGCGGATCGAGTCGGCCTCGCTCGTCGGCCCGCCGAAGTTCATCGCCCCGAGACAGAGGGGCGAGACGCGCACTCCCGTGCGACCCAGCGTCCGATACTCCATGATCCTCCTCCTCGCCGGCGGGAGACCCGCCGCTACACGACTATCGGGGCCCATTGTACTACCACGTGTGACGTCGATGTCAGCCGGGCGGCGGACTGGCGCGGTGGCGCGGCGCGCACATTCGCGGTACACTATCCCATCAGGAGCCTCTCGTCCTCGTCGTCTGAGGATGCTGTCTTCCCCGCCTGCTCGTGGGCTCTACCGCAGAGCGGCGGAAGGGGCCCGGGGACCACATCATCCCTGGCCCCCGCGCGGGTGTGGGGCGAAGCCGCTACGCGAGTCGCGGCAATCGAGAGCATTGCTGCGGAGGAGATGATGACCGACAGCGAGATCGTTATCGTCGGCGCGGCGCGCACGCCGATCGGCAGATTCCAGGGCGCCTACAAGGGCATTCCGGCGCCCGACCTCGGCGCCGCCGCGGTGCGCGCCGCCGTGGCCCGGTCCGGGGCCGACCCGGCGCTCATCGACGAGTGCATCATGGGCAATGTGATCAGCGCCGGGCTCGGCCAGGCCCCCGCCCGCCAGGCCGCGCTGCGAGCCGGCCTGCCGACCTCGGTCGGCGCGCTGACGATCAACAAGGTCTGCGGCAGCGGCCTCAAGGCGGTCATGCTCGCCGCGGCCCTCATCCGCAGCGGCGAGGCCCGGCTGGTCGTCGCCGGCGGCATGGAGAACATGACCCGCGCGCCCTACCTGCTGCCGGAGGCGCGCGCCGGCTACCGCCTCGGGCACGCCGAGCTGCTGGACGCGACCGTCCACGACG
>Ga0207864_1004135_pt1 | contig 11329 bp, 8 predicted proteins | sample HigsolmetaAR202D_FD_184834 | JGI IMG/M metagenome (GOLD analysis project Ga0207864, IMG submission 184834) | Ionic liquid and high solid enriched microbial communities from the Joint BioEnergy Institute, USA - AR20-2-D (SPAdes) (version 2) ...
TTTGGGCCTGCGCAGCAGCCTACGCCCTCGTGCGAACGCGCCTCCCCGCCGAATGGCGCATCCCACGTTCCCGTGAATTGGTAACTTGATAACGCAAATAGAGAAATCAAAACCTAATCTGCGTAATCTGTGAATGATAAAACTTGCGCCACCGCATCACGGCGCGTCGTCACCCCCAACTTCCGAAACACCTGCTTCAACTGCGTCTTGACCGTATTCACCGAAACCACCAACTCCTCAGCGATCTGCGCATTCGTATACCCAGCAACCAGCAAACGCAGCACACGGCGCTCCTGCGGACTCAGCGCCGCCATCCCAACCGCCTGCTCATCCTTGCGCACCAAATCGCGCAACACCCCCTGAGCGAAGCGCCGCAACGGCGGCTCGCGCAACAGCGGCATCGTGGCCCGCAACAGCCCCACCATCGGCTCACCGACATCGAGCAACAACTGCCGCTCCCCTGCGCCCTGAAGGCACAACAACGCCTCACGCAGCACCGCCTGGGCCTCGGAAGCACGCTGAGCCTGCCGTAGCGCCAACGCCATCAACACCCGTATCTCAGCCAAGTTTCGCCAGTGCTCCTGCTCCTCCGCAGCCTGCGCCAACGCAGAGAGCTCAGTCAACGCCAGCGCCTCCTCACCGCGCCTTAAGCGCCAGCGCACCACCAACAGCGCCGCCTCCGCCAGCCGAGGCTGCGTAGCCACCCAGCGCTCCACCGCAGCCGAATCGCCGAGCCACAGCCGCAACTGCGCCTGAGCCATCGCCAAAACCTGTTGCGCCTGGTCAACCTGCTGCGCAGCCAACAGAGCCATCGTCTCGCTCACCCACCGCGCCGCCGCCTGTGCATCGCCCTGCCGCGCCAACACCCGCGCCAACAACCACACACTATTCGCCAACACCATCGGCTCGCCCAGTTGCTGAGCGCTCGACACCACCTGCTCGGCAGTACGTACCGTCAGCGTGCCCTGTCCCTCGGCCAGCCGCGCCAAACCCAAGCGCGCGGGCACCTCATCCGAGCGATCGCCATCCTCCAGCGCCGCCTTCAGCACCTGGCTGAACAACGCAGCCGCCTGATGATAATCGGCCTGCCGAAACGCGATATCCGCCAGCATCAGCTTACTGGCGCGCACTGCCGGACCAGAATCCACCGACTGACTGAGCGCCAACCCTTCGAGCAGTGTTTGGCGCGCAACAGCGAGACGGCCCGCATCGAGCTCCGCGCGACCCACAAAGCCCAGGCACGCGCCGCGCCAAAAGGTCTCCGTTTCAGGCAACAGTGGCAGGGCGCGCCGCGCATACACAATCGCCTGATCCATCTGGCCAAACCACAACGCAAACAACGCCCGAGCGCCGTACAATTGCCCCAAACGCTGCTCATCACGAACCGCGAGCCAGCCCTTCTCGGCGCAGCCAAGCAGCGTCTCGACAGTGGGCATCAGCACGCTCCGTGGCTGCGTGGAGGTGCGCAACAGCACAAAACACGCGCACAAACACAGCAACGGGCGCGGGTGCAGCATCGCAGCGGGCAACTGCCCGAACCAACGCTGCAACACATGGCTATCCACCAGATCGATCAAATGCATCGGCGCAAGAAAACGCTCCAGCAGAGACGCCGCCGCCTCCCAATCTTGCGCAGCCAGCGCAGCCTCAATCGCCTCGTGGAGCAGGCCGTGGTGCGCAAACCAAGCGCTAGCGCGGCGATAACACTCATGCAACAACTCCTGCCCCAAGCGTGCCTGCGCAATCTGACGCATCGCCTCGGCAAACAGCGCGTGGTAGCGGTACCAGCCCTGCGTACCGTCGAGCGGCATCAGGAACAGTTGCAACTGAGACAAATGCGCCAACAACACCGCACTTCCCGTTCGGCCAGTCACCGCATCGCACAGATCGGCGGTCAACCGATCGAGGATGCTGGTGCGCAGCAGAAACTCCTGGATATGGGCGGGTTGATCCTCTAACAGTTCGGTCAAGTACGCCACCAGGCTTGGCCCCGCCAACAGTTCGGGCAGCGCATCGGGTGTCGCCGAGCGCGGCAGGCCCAGCAGCGCCAAACGTAGACCAACCGCCCAACCTTCGGTGCGCTGACTCAAATGCGCAAGCACATCGGGCGGCAGCGCAAAGGGAAATATCAACTCCGCAAACGCAGCGACCTCGCTTGGCGTAAAACGCAGATCGACCACGTTCAGTTCGCACAGATCGCCACGGGCGCGCAAGCGGGCCAGCGGCAGCGGCGGCTCGTTCCTGGCGATCAACACCATCCTCAGATTGGCGGGCAACTGCTCCAGCACAAAGGCTAGCGACTCGTGGATCTCGGGCTGCTCGATCGAATGATAATCCTCAAGCACAACCATACTTGGCTCGCGCCACTCCGCCAGATCGTTGAGCAGCAAGCGCAACACCGTCGCGATCGGCGGCGGCGCAAATGGCTGCGCAGGCCGAGCATTCAGTTGTGCCATCGCCGTCCGCCCAAGGTCAGGGTGAAGGGACTGGAAAGCACTCAGCAGATAGCGCCAGAAACGCACCAGATCGTTATCGTCGGCATCGAGCGAAAGCCAAGCCCTGCGCACATGCTCTGGCTGTTGCCGCAACCACTGGCCCACCAGCGTTGTCTTGCCAAAGCCCGCCGGAGCGATCACCGTTGTCAGCGTGGCGTCGCGGCCCGCATCGAGTTGTGCAAGCAGCGCTGTACGCTGCACCAACCCCACACGGGGACGGGGAGGCAACAACTTGGTGCGCAGGATCAAGTCGTTTGTATCGGATACATGCAGATGCTCAGCAGAATGCACACGCGACATCCTTTCGGTTCGGTATAGGAGAACAGACGAGCCAAACAGAAGGTTTGTTGCTCAAAGCCGAGGCGTACCTGACAAGGTGACACGGTGACTCGGTGAACAACTCAAGATCGCGCTACTGTACACACAAACACCTAAAAAGCACACCACACTGCCAATCGCCGCCGAGCGCGCCCCCACACCACCACCCGCCACGTACGACAAGGCATAACCACGGGCGCATCCCACGAGGCTGCCTTCCACTTTGGGGTCCAGGGGCGACAAACCCCTGGTCGTGGTTTCCAAAGGGCCGCGACCGGCCCTTTGGGCCTGCGCAGCAGCCTACGCCTCGTACGAACGCGCCTCCCCGCCGAATGGCGCATCCCACATCATCGTGACTTGGTGAATCGGTGAACAACTCAAGATCGCGCTGCTGGACACACATACACCTAAAAAGCACACCACACTGCCAATCGCCGCCGAGCGCGCACCCACACCACCACCCGCCACGTACGACAAGGCATAACCACGGGCGCATCCCACGAGGCTGCCTTCCACTTTGGGGTCCAGGGGCTTATCGCCCCTGGTCGGGGTTTCCAAAGGGCCGCGACCGGCCCTTTGGGCCTGCGCAGCAACGCACGTCCTCGCCAGTACTCGTCCGCCCGCCGAATGGCGCTTCCCACGCCCTCACGAGCACATCTACACCTACTTAAAGGCAAAAGACAAGGTGACACGGTGAGCAGGTGACTTGGTGAACAACAACCGAAAACAAACAAACCACACCGCCAATCGCCACCGAGCGTGTACCCACACCACCACCCGCCACGTACGACAAGGCATAACCACGGGCGCATCCCACGAGGCTGCCTTCCACTTTGGGGTCCAGGGGTTTATCGCCCCTGGTCGGGGTTTCCAAAGGGCCGCGACCGGCCCTTTGGACCTGCGCAGCAGCGCACGTCCTCGCCAGTACTCGTCCGCCCGCCGAATGGCGCATCCATGCCCAAAACACAACAACTAAATCTGTGGATAAAAACAAAGCACCGACCCCCTCAACAGGAGATCGGTGCCACCAACAGTAAGCCTACGGCGTCAAACGATTCATATCGCGTGGGAACAGCGCCGCCAAACGCAGATTCGGCAACCCAAGCAACTGCATCAAAAAGCGCTCAAGCCCGATCGCAAACCCACCGTGCGGCGGCATCCCAAACCGAAACGCCTTCAAATACTCAGCGAACGGCTCAGGATTCATCCCACGCTCCGCCATCACTCGCTCATAATCCGCCAACCGATGCAACCGCTGACCGCCCGACACCAACTCCAACCCTCGAAACAGCAAGTCGAACGAATTGGAGAAATACGGCTCAGCCGGATTCGGATGCGTATAAAACGCCCGCTTCGCCGTCGGATAACCCGTCACAAACAAGAAATCCGACCCAAACGTCTCCTTCGCCCACTGGCCCAGCAAGCGCTCATGCTCGGGCGCCAAGTCCGGCTCGCCCTTACAAGCCACACCGTAGCGCTCCTCCAACAACTCCTGCGCCCGAGGAAAGTAGATCGACGGCACCTCAGCAGGCACCTCCGGCAGCGTCACGCCCAACAGCGCCAACTCAGTCGCGCACGAGCGCTGCAACTCCGCCAGCATACCCGCCACCGTCTGCCGCAACACCTCCATCACCGTCGTGTGGTCCTCGACAAAGCCCAACTCCACGTCGAGACTCACATACTCAGCCAAGTGGCGCGTCGTGGCATGCGGCTCCGCCCGAAACACCGGGCCAACCTCATACACCCGCTCGAAGAACCCCACCGCGATCTGCTTGTACAACTGCGGCGACTGCGCCAAATACGCGTGTTGCCCGAAATAATCGACAGCGAACACATTCGCGCCGCCCTCCGTCGCGGAACCCAGCATCTTCGGCGTCTGGATCTCGGTAAAGCCCAAACCGTCGAGCGTACGGCGGAAGCCCGCCATCGCCGCCGCGCCCAACCGCAGGATCGCCCGCCGTCGGGGGTGGCGCAGCCCCACCACCGCATGATCGAGGAACGTCTCCAGCGCCGCCTTCATCTCGCGCTTATTCACCTCGATCGGCGGCGCCTCAAGCACCGGCTCCATCACCGTCACCGAAGTCTGGCGCAACTCGGCGCCACCGGGCGCCTGCGGCTCGGCCAGCACCACGCCGCGCACCTCGATCACCGACTCGACCTGCACCGAGCGCAACAACTCCAGCACCGCCTCATCCTCAACCACCGCCTGAAACGTGCCCCAACCGTCGCGCACAATCAAAAAATTGATCTTCCCCAACTCACGAAACTGGTGTAGCCAGCCCTGCAAACGCACTTCCTGGCCCACCCGACTCGCTGCCTCGGTCGTCCTCACTCGTTCCATCACAAACCTCAAACTTTCGCCGCATATGCCACAGCAACCAGGACAGGATCGGCATACGGCAAACAAAAAACCCCGCCCTGGGAAGGACGAGGCCAGAGGCTCGTGGTGCCACCTTCGTTCGTTGCCCCCTCACGGGCAGCAACCTTATAGGGTGCGTGTTCACACCCTGACGCGGTAACGGGCGCACCCGGCGTCACCTACTAAGCTCGTATCCGACGAACCGTTCAGATGCAGCTCAGGGGTGTCTTCAGCAACTAGCGGTGCGGTTGGGCTCACACTCTCCCCAATTCGCTGACGCACTCGTTATAGCGCCTACTTGTCCCCATCAAAGCCATTGGCGGCCATGATAGCACACCGTAACACGCCACGCAATCGGCCAAAAGTTAGAGCAAAACTCGTCTCTCGAATGGAAAAAACCTTGCTGCCACAAGCTCAAACAGCATCCCCGTTAGCCTACCCACACCAAATCCGGTTTGACAGTGTCAGTTACAAACCCGTTTTAGCCTGCGGCAGCAAGGACCATACCGAGGTATCAAACGATACAGGCATAACAAAGCGGATACCTTGGGATCCAGGGGCGATAAGCCCCGGCTAGAGCTTTCCAAAGGGGCCGCAGTCGGCCCCTTTGGGCTTGCGCAGCAGCCGAGTTGCTCACGAGAACGCGCTCACTCGCCGAATAGCGCATCCCACGCTCTCGCAAAGGATACACTTGCATCTCAACAGACGTAGTCGTTTATGACACGCCTGTTGAGATGCTTCCACATTGGAATGCTTTCCAGAAAGCTATTCATCCCCAAAAACAACAAAGTGGAGGCCCAAAAACCTCCACTAACAAACAAACGCTCAGCCAATCACCGCCTACAGATCAGCAGGCTCATCGCCGCGCGCAGTATAATAAATCCCTAAGTAGGGCCGACGCGCATCAGTGGGGAACGGCTGCAAGCGGACCGACACATCGTACTCGCGCTCGCGCAACAGGGTCAGGCGCACCAACTCGCCTGGATGATAACTCAACATCAAATCACGTAAATCACGAGCGCTCTGCACCGATGTACCGTTCACCGCCACCAACAAATCACCAATCTGCACACCTGCCGCAGCAGCAGGACCATCGCGATCCAACCGTGTCACCACCACACCCAACGGCAAGCGTTCCTGACGTAACACCTCGGCAGTAGCAAAACGGGCCTGTTCCTCACGCCGCGCCAGATCTTGGCCCATAATCCAGCCGCCCAAACCGCTCAGGAAGCTGCACCACAAGCAGAGAAAAAACGCACCGCCGATCGCCCAAGGCACAATCGCACGTCGACCGAGCTTCATCGATAACTCCTAGACAGAAGCGTCCGCCCTGATTCTACTGCTCGGATTCCGTCGCGTCAAGACCTAACAAGTCATTATCAGCAAGAATATCGAAATCAGCGAACAATACGGGCAAGCCAACAAGCAAACCATCAAACACTAACAGTGATCTCACAACTCTGGCGAGTATGGTATACTGCCACAACAATCAACTAAGGAGAAATTTATGACAGACCCGACGCGCATGACCGAACTGGATCTGCTGGTCGGCTCCATCTTTACAACGCGGCCCGACGAGGATCGCGAACTATTCGAAGAGGAGCGCGAGTGGCTATCCGACATCCAGGATTTGTTGCGTGAAGAGGGCATTGAAGTCGATCTGCTCTCCCGGCCAGGCGTCGAGCTCTGGGAAGGTGGGATCGAACGCTTCATGGACCTCTACCAGTTGCGTTTGTTGGCCGCCTATATCGAAAAAGGCCAAGATATCGCACCGTTGCGCAACTTCAACCCCGAATCCGCCCACGAACCGGACCCGCTTTTGGCCGCCATCTGGGAGGGCGAAGAACCGACTCGCTACCCACACCTGATCAACCATCAGGCCGACGGTGGCTACTACCTGCCGGTCGACTTCGCCGAGCCAATTTGGCTCGAATTCGACCAAGACGAAGACGAAGCCAACGATTTACAAGAACCAGTCGTCAGCTTCGGCTCATCGGTCGCGCTCCAACGCGAACTCGTCGAACTAGAAGCGCAACTCCAGCAGCATGGCATCGCCACCAACAGCGCACCCTATCGCTGCCTCCAAGTGCTGCGAACCGCCGTCGATCAAAGCGTGGCCAACGATCTCCCAATCATCGTTTGGTAATGCCAACACCCTAAAGGCTGATGGGTTGGTCACAACCATCACCCATCAGCCCTTAACGCACAACACAATACCAACTCAATCACTCAACGCCTGCCTCGCACATTGAACACCAAAAAAGACACCCAAAAACACACCATGGTAATGGAAACCTGCTACTTCCTGTTGCGGTAGGCACTGAGATGAGGTATAATGCCCGCTCGGCTGCTATGCGGCCTGTGAGGTATGCATGATGGAAGAACTAACACTACTCTCAAAAGACGAAGCGCGCGCCCGTCTGCCGCGCCGCACGCTCGATACGCAGCCACGCGAGCGACGCTACTACGTCTGGACAGTCGGCTGCCAGATGAACGTGTCCGACTCCGATCGGCTCGAAGCTGCACTCCAAGGCGTGGGCTACTCCCCAGCGGATCGGCCCGACGACGCCAGCTTTATCGTGCTGAACTCCTGTAGCGTGCGCGCCTCCGCCGAAGAGCGAATCCTCGGCAAGCTCGGCGAGCTCCAGCAGCTCAAGCGCAAGCGTCCCGACACCACCATCGTGCTGTGGGGCTGTATGGTCGGCCCAAACAACCAGTCGCTCTTCCAATCGCGGCTGCCCATGGTCGATCATTTCGTCTCGCCCTCCGCCGTCGATGAAGTCGTCGCACTCGCACCGCATTCGCTCTACCAGCTCGACGAGCCAGCCCTGCCAATCCCCGATTGGAAGGAAACGCCGATCTCGGTGCACGTGCCGATCCAATACGGCTGCAACATGAGTTGCGCCTTCTGCGTCATCCCGCAACGGCGTGGCCGCGAACGCAGCCGTCCGCTTGAGGAGATCGTCACCGAAGTACGGCGCATCGTCGCACGCGGCGCGAAGGAGATCACCCTGCTCGGCCAGATCGTCGATTCGTGGGGCCACGACCTGCCGGGCCGCCCTGACTTGGGCGACCTGCTGCGTGCCGTCCACGACACGCCCGGCCTGCTGCGGCTGCGCTTCCTGACCTCGCATCCGGCCTGGATGACCGACAAGCTGATCGCAACCGTGGCCGAACTGCCGCGCTGCCAACACGAGATCAACCTGCCAGTCCAAGCGGGCCACGATCACATTCTGAAGATCATGCGCCGTGGTTACACCGTCGCGCGGTACAAAGCGCTGGCCGAGAAGATCCGCCAAGCGATGCCCGATGTCGCCCTGACCACCGACATCATCGTCGGGCACCCGGGCGAAACCGAAGAGCACTTCGCAGGCACACTGGCGCTCGTCGAAGACATCCGCTTCGATAAAATCCATATCGCGATGTACTCGGCGCGCCCTGGCACACGCGCCGCAGCCATGGAGGCCGACCCCGCGCTCGCCGTGAGCGATAGCGAGAAAAACGCTCGCCGCATCGCTCTAGAGCAAGTGCAGGAGCGCATCGCCACCGAAAAGAACGCGCAACTGCTCGGCAAGCGCGTCGAAATCCTTGTCGAGGGCGAACACAAAGGTAAATGGCGTGGTCGCACCTCCGGCAACAAATTGGTATTCTTCAGCGATCCTACCAACTGGATCGGCCAACTAGTTGAGGTGGAGATCACCCAAACTGGACCATGGTCGCTCCAGGGTAAGCTCGTCGAAAAGGAATCGCCGACGAATGGCGCAGTATGATACCCAGTATACAACGCTCCCTGAACCTGCGCCGCGTCGTGCTCGATGGCCGCTCGCAAGTGTCATGCTACTCGACTTGGCGATTATCTTTGTTGCGCTCCTCGCAAGCGCAGCACTCATCCAAGCTGTAGCACTGACTGTCTACACCCTTAACGGCAACCCACTCCCCCCCGAAGATGAACTCATCACTCAACTGCCCAACATCATGGGCGTTGGAGGCATCTTCGCGACGCTTTTGGTTCAGAACCTACTCTTTGTGTGTGTGCCGATCGTGCGAGTCGCCATCCTTCGGCGCGAACCGCTCGCCGAGATCGGCTTTCAAGCACCTAACATACCGAAACTGGTTGGGCTTGGCATTTCGCTGAGCCTTATCACTCTGTTCTGCAATGCGATACTGAGCTTAGCGTTCCAGGGAGTGGGCATCCAACAAAATCAGTCGGCACAATACCCGCTGTTCGAGAACGATTACTTTGGTCAGTTCTTTTTCTTTATCGGCGCAGCCCTGATCGTACCGATCGGCGAAGAAATCCTCTTTCGCGGCTATGTGTTCAATGCGTTACGAACGACCTTTCAATCGAAATCGTGGGGTATCGCACTTGCATTTTTCATAAGCGCCCTGCTCTTTAGCGCTGCCCATTCGCTCTCCGCGACCGAAGGGCTGATCGGTCTACTCGTACCAACCTTCGTGATGGGCCTCCTATTTGCAGGGGCAACCTATATCAGTGGAAGCATCCTACCAAGCATTATTGCCCATACCATCAATAATAGTTTGGGCCTATCGGTCCTGATCTATTGTGTGAATAATGCAACTGTTTGCCAAGGGCTATAAACCTGGCGTCATTTTACGTTTAAGCATACAGAATGATAGACTGCGAATAAGGAGCTACTCTTGACCAAGCAGGATGAACATCAGCGAACCCGCCGCCGCCTTCAAGACCAGGCGATCGAAATGGCGGCCCAAAGTCGCTGGCAAGAAGCGGTTGACATTAACCGTCAAATACTGAGTCTAGGCGAAGATGCCGACACCTATAATCGTCTCGGTAAAGCATACTTTGAGGTTGGCAATCTCGCAGAGGCCCTTGCCAGCTATCAGCACGCACTACGCCTGAACCCGAACAACACCATCGCAAAGAAGAACCTTGCGCGCTTACAAGAACTCGTCGCGCAGGGTGGCGAGATGCAGGCCCCGGTGAAAACAACACGGCAACTCGTCGACCTACGCCTGTTCATCACCGAAACAGGGCGCACCTGCCTCACCACCATCATCGATGTACCGCGTAGCGCAGCCATCGAAGCACTCGTCACAGGCGAAAAAGTTGAACTTCAAATTGAAGGCCGCAATGTGCTCATCTACGATGCCGACAACAACCTGATCGGTCGGATTGAGCCAAAGCTCGCGCAACGCCTTCACGAACTGATGACGGGCGGCAATCGCTATACAGCCGCGATCGCCAACATGAACGGCTCTCAGATCCGCGTTCTGATCCGCGAGATCTACCAACATCCCAGCCAGCGCGGTCGCATCTCCTTCCCCGGCAAACTCGGCGAAGGCGCGCTCCACAGCGGCTACATCTCGGCCAATCGCTACGACGATTACGGCGAGGACTTGCTCGACGAAGACGACGATGTGCTCGACGAGCGCGAGGAGCTTGAGGAGGAGCCTTTCGGCAGCGATGAAGAAGAGCTCGGCCTCGACGATATCGAACAAGATCTCGGCGAAGAGGAAGACGGCACCGAAGAATAAACAACCCCGTCTCACCACGATCTGCAGCACTGTATTCACATTCCGTGCTGCAGATCGATAGCTCCTAGCAGAAAGTAGCTCCTCTGTACTATTGATAAGATCGCGAATACCGTCTATACTGAAGGTCGAACAGTCCAGCGCTGTTCGGCCTTCGTTTGCTGTCAGCAGCATAGATTCCTGCGTATCAACCGCTATCCATAGCAGCGAGGACCCGTATGGACTTAGATGTGCGTATCGACGAAAAGGGGAAATTCTATACACCACGTGTAGCGAAGGACACCCTTAACGCCTTTATCCGAACAGCCGATCAAATCATCATCGGTCATATCCACGTGCGCCCAGAAACGCGCCTGAAGGACGATCTGAATGATGATACGTCTCGATTCCTGGCCGTGACAGACGCTCGTATATACGATGCCACCAACGAAACATTGCTCTACCACACCGGATTACTCTTGGTCGCGTATGCTCATATCACCATGATCGGCCCGCTAGAGGCGTTTAGAGACTTTCGTCCCGTTCCCTGGCAAGAGTCCGATGCAGAGGAGTAGTTATGAGTATTCCCCTTCGTGAGTTTACTTCATCGAACGCGCCTACAACCCCTGCTGCTTCTCCTACAGCCTTACCTACGCTCCACCCTGAG
>Ga0207864_1004142_pt1 | contig 11308 bp, 10 predicted proteins | sample HigsolmetaAR202D_FD_184834 | JGI IMG/M metagenome (GOLD analysis project Ga0207864, IMG submission 184834) | Ionic liquid and high solid enriched microbial communities from the Joint BioEnergy Institute, USA - AR20-2-D (SPAdes) (version 2) ...
CCCCGGGAGCCAATTCCCAGTACGCCTCGTCCACACCCAGGAGATTGACGCCGTTGGCACGTGCCCGGCCGTCGCCGGTGGTGGCAATGCCCAGACGATGCACGACCGCCGCGGCCGGAGCGCCGAGCGTCTTACCGACGGGTTCCGCCAGCGCATCGGTAAAGAAGCGGTCGTGCGAGGTGAGCGCCAGATGGACCTTGCCGATGCGCGCCAGGGCCATGCGATGCAGGCTGTGTGAGACGGAATCGCCGACCACCAGCGCGCCGATGAGCACCGCCGCTGCCGCCGCCGCGCCCAGCGCGACGCTCAGTTGCGACGGCCAGTAGTAGCGCAGGCTCTGCAGGATAAGTCGCTGCACGTTCACGCATCGACTCCCGAAACTTCCGCCGGCACGAGTACGCCGTCACGCAGGTGACACAGCCGCTGCATGTGCCGGGCCAGCGAAAGGGTGTGCGTGACGACAATGAGGGTCACGCCTTCCTCGCGGTTGAGTTCGACGAGCAGTTGCGCCAGTTCATCCGCCCGCTGCCGATCCAGCGCGCCGGTCGGCTCATCCGCCAGCAGCAGTACGGGTTGGTTGATGAGCGCACGCACCAGTGCCACACGCTGCCGCTCGCCGCCGGAGAGCTGGCCCGGACGATGGTGCATGCGCGATTCCAGCCCGACGCGCACGAGCAGATCGCGGGCGCGAGGTTCAGCCGCCCGACGCATTGCGGCGTCCATCACAAGCGTGGGCAGCAACACGTTCTCCAGTGCGGTGCATTGTGGCAGCAGATGGTGGGCCTGGAAGACAAAGCCGATGCGCCGGTTTCGCAGGGTGGCCAGTTCGTCATCGGACTGGCTGGCCAGGTCGACCCCGTCGAGCAGCACCCGGCCGCTGGTGGGGCGGTCCAGTCCGCCAATGATGTTCAGCAATGTGCTCTTGCCCGAGCCGGAGGGGCCCATGATCGCGAGTGTCTCACCACGTGCGACCGAAAGATTCACCCCACGCAGCACAGGTGACGCATCGGCGGCTGTGCCCGCCACCGCATCGTAACGCATCGTGACATCGATGAGCTGCAATAACGGCTGGTTGGTGGATGCTTCAGTATCAGCGGGGGACGATGCACTCACACGATGGCTCCCGAATGCGGACTGGACGACGATCGCCCGTGCGATGCTTAGTTTAGCGCATCGGATGCGCAGGGGAAGGGGATGCGCTTGTGGCGATGTCACGTGCGTCAGGGATGCCGCACCCACCGCCGGGCTTTCATCTCGAAGCGAGGCAGGTCGGTGCCAGGACGCACTGGCACGCGAAGCTGCAGGGCCCGCCGAAGCGCCTGCTCCAGTCTTGCGCACAGTCCCGTCGCATCGGTGCAGTGACCGGCCGCCTCCACCACGATCGACAGCTCTGTCATGCCGCGCTTCGATGTCACCTCCACGCGATATTCGGCCACCTCGCCATCGCTGCGGATGATCTGGTCGATCGCGCTGGGGTAAACGTTCACGCCGCGCACCACCACCATGTCATCCGCCCGGCCGAGGATGCCGCCCTCCAGTGCCATCTCCGCCGTGCCGAGTTCCTCTGCCGTGCGGCTGCTGATGCGTACAAGGTCGCCCGTGCGATAGCGCAGCAACGGCGAACCGATCCGCTTGAGCGTTGTCAGCACCAGTTCGCCTACGATTGGTTCGCGCGCCTCGGCCGCCCGTTTCCAGTCCAGCGGCTGCAGGGTCGTCGGGTCGATCAGTTCGGGCAGGAACGCCTCCTCCACGATGTGCAGGATGCCGCGATGATGCGGGTTCTCGTAGCTGACCGGACCGACCTCGGTCATGCCGTGATGATCGACGACGCGTGCTCCGGGCCAAACGGTTTCGATGCGATCGCGAATGGCGGGGATGGAACCGCCCGGTTCGCCCGCGACAATGATCCGACGAACCCGCGAGCGGGAAAGATCGATTCCTTCCTGTGCTGCCACTTCCGAAAGACGAATCGCGTAAGTCGGCGTGCAGCACAGCACCGTCGCTTCATTGTCGAGGATGGCAGCCAGACGCGCGGCACTGCTCATGCCACCACCGGGAATCGCCAGTGCACCAAGCTGCGTCGCCGCTTCAAAAGCGGTCCAGAACCCCAGGAACGGCCCGAACGAAAACGCGAAGAAAATGCGATCCGTCCGTGTCACCCCGGCCACGTCGAACACGCGTCGCCACACCTGCAGCAGCGCCTGCCAGCTTTCAGTGGTATCGAGCCAGCGCATGGGCGTGCCGGTGGTGGCGCTGGTCTGGTTGTAGCGGGAGTAACGTTCCAGCGGAAACGTGAGGTTTGTCCCGTAGGGCGGGTGGATACGCTGATCTTCAACCAGTTCCGCCTTGGTGGTGAAGCCCAGACGCGTTGTGAAATCATCAAGATTGTCGATGGAGCCATCCAGCTCCGCTGCCCGCAGTCGCGGCGCGTAGAACGGGTTGGTCGTCAGCGATGACAACAGCGTGCGCAGTGCGGCAAGCTGCTGCGCCTCGATGACGTCGCGACTTGTGGGCAGCGCAACGGTCATGGTGTGCGATCGGCCGGGACGTCGTGAGCGACATGCGTCGCGGGTGCGACCGCGGGCGCTGGAGCCTTGGCATGTGCCGGGCCTGGCGGTGGCTTATAGAGGGTGACCAGGCACCCGCCGATTGCCGCCAGTGCGATGCCCGCCAGGAACTGCCAGCGGATCGCGCTGAAGCCCCCGGCTGGCGGATGCATCATCAACGCGACGATCGCGTTCACGATCGGTGCCCCGGCAAAGATGATCGACATGACCGCAGCCGGGCTGCCCTTGGCGCCGAATGCCAGCAGCACGCCGAACGCACCCACCGCGCCGACGATGCCAGCGATGAGCGACCAGGCCACACCCTTGCCGGTAAACGACCAGTCGGCCCCGCGAATCATCAGAAGCGCCAACGGCGCGAGCACCGCTACCAGAAAGTACGCCACACCGACGAAGAGGAATGCCTTGTACCGTGTGTTCGGGTCAGGCGGCGCGCCTGGAGGCGTCATCGCCTGCTGCCCCGTGTGCAGGAACACACCGTAGACACCCCAGCTCGCCACGGTCATGAGCGCAAACATCAGCCATGTCATTGAAGCCTGGTGACTTTCCGGCGGCACGTTATGCCCCTTTCAATCGGGCAGCCAGGTCGGCGGGAATCTCCACCGCGCGAACCTGCTGCGTGCGGTTATCCTTGTTCACACAGACGACGGTGAACGATCCGGTCGCCACCGCCTCCGCGCGTTCCGTATCATCCGAGCGGTGAAACACAAAGTCGTACACCACCGATTTGGTGTTCACCTCACGCACGGTGACGGTGATGTCCACCTCATCCTCAAAGCGCAGCGGTCTGCGATAATCACATTCCGCATGGACGCGCACGAAGCCCATCACGCCGTCCTCATGCACGGTGTGAACGCTGTGGCCGAGTGAACGCAGGAACGCGTGTTCGGCCGATTCCATAAAGCGGAAAAAGTTGGAAAAGTGCATCAGGCCCGCGGCGTCGGTGTCGGCGAACTCAACCCGGCGTGTATAGGTGAAAGACTGCGGCATGTTCTTCGATCAGAGCTTCACTAGCGGGCATCGTCTTCCCGGCGACGCCTGTCGTGCCGTTCACGTGCCGCCGTCCCGTTGAATCGGGTCAGCCATCCTGGCCGGCCGCCTCGGCAATCAGTTGCTGCTGCCTCAGCGTGATGCGGCAGACCTCCAGAAAGTTCTCAGCCATGCGTTCGGCACTGAACTCGCTGAGCACCGCCTCGCGTCCGCGCCGACCCAGTGTGCGGGCACGCTGCGGATCCTTCAGCAGCGACTCGATGCCCTCGGCCAGCGCCTGCGGGTCGTCGGCATCGACGAGGATACCCCCGCCCGTCGCCTCCAACAACTCCGGGAACGCGCCACTTCGCGGCTGCACCACCGGCACCCCGGCCGCCATCGCTTCCAGCAGGTACAGCCCGAACGCCTCGCCATAACTGGCCGGCACGCTCAGCACCGAAATCGACCGCAGAAAGGCCAGTTTCTCTTCCCGCGTGATGTTGGGCAGAAACTCCACCGCATCACTCAGCTCAAACTCGGTGAGCTTCTGCTGAATGCGTCGCAGGTAGGCTTCATCGGCGGGCGTCATCGCGCCAGCCACCTTCAGCCGCACATCGTTCAATTCTCCAGACCGCCGCAACAGGATGAAGGCGTCAACCAGCGCGTGCAGCCCCTTGGCATAGTTCATGCGCGCCAGGTAGCCGATCGTGGGTACGGCGGGCGGTTCAGCGGCAGGGGTAAAGCCTTCGGTGTTGATGCCGTTGTACACGACCTGCACCCGGCCGTCGGGCAGCGCCAGCCGCTTCTGCATCAGGTTGCGGAAGTACTGGCTGATGGCGATGAACATGTCGACATCGGCGGCACGTTCGGCCAGCACCGCCCAGGCGCGGGCGCTGTGCGGGTGTGGCAGTGAATCAAGGAAGGAATCTTCCCCCTGCAGCGTGCAGATGACCGGCACGCCCAGCCGCTGCCTGATCCGCCGTGCCAGCCCCACCAGCAGCGCGTTGGACAGGCACACGACATCGGGCCGATCGTGTGCCTCCAGATGATCGATGAGCTTGTCGATCTCCTTGCGTTGTCGGCCCTCTTCGCCGAAGAGCATGGAGATGGTCAGGTCATACAGCTCGGCCGGCCGGGTCATGCCCGCGCGTTTGGCCGCCAGTCGCAGCATCCAGTTGCTGTCGAAGATGCGATCGATCCAGCGCGGCATGTAACGAAAGAAGGCGGACTTTTGCTGCAGGTAGACGTTGATGCCGCCGAACCGCACCGGCTCTGTCGGGCCGCCGGCCGGATCGTCCAGCACCAGTGGCAGGTACATGGGGACCATCGTCGCGTCGTGGCCCATCGCACGCAGAGCGCGAACAAGCGCTTCATCGCGCAGGCAACTGCCGCAATGAAAGCTGCCGGTGCCGGGCGTCAGCGAGACGATCTTCATACGCAAACCTGAGGGCGGCCATGGGAAAGCGGCGCAGGCACCTGCGCGAACTTCGCTACTGCCGCATACATGGCATCATAGTCCTTGAAAAGGTGGCCGATGAGACAGTCGGTCATGTCACCGCGGAACTCCGGGTGCGCTTTGAGGAAATGCCCGAAGCTGAACGCCTCGTCGTAGAAAGCGTAAACCAGTTTGCGCATGGCTTCGATGCCGCTGCAAAGCTGCTCGGCATAATCGCTGAAGCGGGCGGCAGAAACATCGTTGTCGTTAAGCGCCTCGTGCACCACATCGGCTGCCATCTCCCCGCTTTTGAGCGCAATGAAAACGCCCGAGGAAAAGACCGGATCGAGAAAGGCAAAGGCGTCGCCGATCAGCACCAGCCCGTCCATGGCGCAGTGCCGCGAACGATAGGAATACTCGCCCGTTGTGTAATACTTGCCGAACTGCTCGCCGACACTCACGTGGTCGGCGATCCAGGAGTTCACCTGAATCTGGCGATGGTAGATTTCCTTCGGGTCCTTGCTGTCGGCAAAGAGGTAACTTTTCTCCGCGACGATGCCCACGCTGGTGATGTTGTTCTCCAGCGGGATATACCAGAACCAGCCCTTGAAGGGCACGTAGGCGACGGTCGTCGCGCCGCCGTCACGTCCGGGGTCGCGCTTGGCGTTGCGCCAGTAGGTCCAGATTGCCATTTTGTCCAGATATGGGTCGCGCACGCGCCAGCGGAACTGGTTGATGGCGACGGCATCGCGGCCGCTGGCGTCGATCGTCATCGGGGCACGCACTTCCCGGTAACCGCCTTCCGGCAGCCGCACCTCCACACCCACCACCGTGTCGTTCTCCACGATCAGCTTCGACACTGCCACGCCCTGCACCACCGCTGCGCCGTGGTCGCGGGCGTTTTCCAGCAGCATCTGGTCGAACTTGCTGCGCGTGACCTGCCAGGTCTGCGCCGCCGGGTGGTTCATGTGGGTGTCAAAGTAGAAGGGCACCGACTGCTGACCGTCCACGTTGACGAACTGCACAGAGAATTTTTTGACGAAGCCGCATTCGTTGAGCTTGTCGACCATGCCCAGCCGCTTGAGCGGGAAATAACAGTAGGGCAGCAGCGACTCGCCGATGTGGTAACGGGGGAAGACGTCCTTTTCCAGAACGAGGACGCGTCGACCGTGTTGAGCGAGGATCGTCGCTGCGGTGGAGCCGGCCGGCCCGCCACCGATCACAATCACGTCATACTCACGTTCCAGAAGTGCTGTACTCAAGTGGACTCTCCAGTAACGGGCGCAAGAATCTCGATCACCTGCGCCAGGCAGCGTTGGGGATCATGAAACAACTCGTTGTATCGACCGTACACCGTTTCACAACCATCGTCGATCGGCAGAAGCGAACGCAGCGTCGCGTCTGGTTGCACGGCGAAAAAGCGTGTGGGCCTGCTGAAGTGCTCGATGCGCTGTGATGCCAGAATCGCGCCAAGCGGTTTGCGGCACGCCAGGATCAATTCACGCGAGGCCGCATCGAACGATCCTAGGTGGATACGGATCACGCCGAATGCCACCGGGAGGCTCGTCCTGTCGCTCATGAGCAGCACCTGCCGCATCAGCGAGTCGTCTTCGACCTGCTTGCTCAGCACCTTCAGCGTGAGTTTGCAGCGGTGAAACGCCTCCAGCGTCGGCGTCATGTCCCGATCATGCACGAGCAGGTCACGATAGGGCAATGGCACGAGCGGGCCGGGCAGTTCCCGCAACGGCGGCAGCGTGACACCCATCGCATCACACAATGCCAGATGTGATGCCTCACCGGGTGCATGCTGTGTACTTCGGTTCACCTTCGCTGCCTCCGGTCCACGGCGGGGCTGCCGATGGGAGATCACGCGTAACGATTCGTCTGCCGATGCTCCGGCAGGAAAAACGACCACAACAGCCGATCCACCTGCAGCAGGCCGTCGCGCGTGAAGGTCAAACCTTCATCGGTCAGCTCGATCAGTCCCTGCTGCTGCAATGCGGCAAGTTCATCCTCGTACATGACGAAGGGGTCCATGCCGAACTTGCGCGTGAAATAACCACGATTGAGTTTGCCCAGCTTCATCTGCAGGATGAACTCGCGCACCAGCCGTTCTTTGGGCGTCATGGTCAATGCGCGGTAGATGGGCAGTTCGCCCGCCTCGACCTGCTCGATGTACGGTTCGATGTTGTGCTGATTCTGCATGTGCGTGCCGTTGATCTGGCCGAAGCTCGACACGCCGACGCCGATCATGTCTGCGCCGTGCCACAGCGAATCGCGATAGATAAAGCGTGTGCGCTGCGGATCCTTCACTGCTGTGTAGGCGCTGCCCACGGTGTACCCGGCCGCCTCCAGTTGCTCAAACGCCCGCTTCACCCAGCCTCGCTTTGTCTTCCAGTCCGCCACCGGCGCGGTCACCCGACCCTCGGCTTTCATCTGCTTGTAGATCGTCGTGTTGTACGGCACCTCCATCTGGTAGATGGTAATGCACTCGGGCGCAAGCTCGATGGCTTTGGCGACGCACGCTTCCCACTTCTCCGGCGTTTCATCCATCATGCCCGCGATCAGGTCAATGTTGATCTGATCGAAGCCGATCTTTCGCGCCCACTCGTAGGCACGGTGGATTTCCTTTCCGCCGTGGGCGCGGTTGTTCACCTTCAGGATATGCTCATCAAAGTGCTCGACGCCCAGGCTCAGCCGCGTTACGCCAAAGTCGTGAATCGCCTGTAGTTTGTGTTCCTGCAGCGTGCCCGGCTCACACTCGAAGGTGATCTCACGGGCGGCATCCCATGACAGCTTCTTTTTCAGTTCGGTCGTCAGGTAGGTGAGCTGCTCAGCGGAAAGGTAGGAGGGCGTCCCGCCGCCGAAATAAATGAACTGCGGTTTGCGACCGCCGATGAAGGGCTGATCAGCGTACATGCCCATCTCTGCGATCACCGCATCGAGGTAACGGCGAATCTCAGCCGCATTGCGATCGGTATAGACACGGAAGTAGCAGAAGTGGCATCGCTTGCGGCAGAAGGGAATATGGATGTAGATGCCCAGCGGCGTGTCGGGCTGTGGCGGCCGCTGCAGCGCCTCCAGCGCCTCGGGCCGACGGTCGGGCGACCAGAACGAGAAGGGCGGGTAGTTCGAGACGAAGTAGTTGCCCACCGTCGTCTGTTCGTCCTGCTGCAGCACTGGTAGTGTCGAGTCGCTCAAGCCCTTGCTCCCTGTCGCCTGTGTGCGCCCGATGTCAGTCAGGACGCAGTCGAACCCGTGGTGATCATCGCCCGGTCACCCGCGAAACGCATAAACGTTGCCATCCTCACTGCCGATGATGATGCAGCCGTCAGCCACCGCAGGTGAGGCGGTGATTGCCTTGCCCACATCGTACATCCATCGCTCCTGGCCGGTGGCGCGATCGAGCAGATACAGCCGGCCGTCCTCCGCGCCTACCACCACCTTATCGCCACAGACCACCGGCGAGGAATCGACCTTGCCGCGGGTGCGGAACTCCCAGCGGTGCTCGCCCGTGGCCCGGTCGGCACAGATTACCCGTTTGCCACGTGTGCCGAAGATGACCACATCCTCCAGCACGGCCGCGGAGGAAAAGATCGGGAACTGTCGGTCACGCGTGGTCCAGACATTTGTCTGTGTGTTGAGGTCGATGCACTCGAACGCGTTGCCATAGTGGCCGATGAACGCATGATCGCCATCGAGCGCAACGGTCGCGGCGATCTGTGCGCCAAGGTCCATTTCGCCCAGCTTTTCGCCCGTATCGGCGGAGACGATGTGCAGCCGCATATCGCAGCCGCCGAAGACCACGCGACCACGTTCGATTGCCGGAGCGCCATTGATGTAGTCGCCTGTCTCGTACTGCCATACCTCCTCGCCCGTGGCGGCGTCGACGCAGTAGAGCACAAAGTCATAGCTGCCGAAGATGATGCGCAGCGGTCCGTTGCCCGCATCGCCGCCGGCACGATGGGCGTTGGCGCTGCCGATGATCTTGTCGCCTGTTTCAAACGTCCAGCGTTTGGCCCCCGTCGCGGCATCGAGGGCGTACAGGATGCCATCCGACGAGCCGATGTAGAGCGTGTCGCCCACCAGCAGCGGGGCGGCTTCGACCGGGCCTTCCGTTTTGAACTTCCATCGCTCCGTGCCGCTGGCAAGGTCCACCGCATAGACGTGGTAGTCATCCGACCCGAAGTAAACCACACCATCGCCGACCACCGCGCTGGATTTGACCGGTCCGCCGGTGGAGAAGGTCCACGCCAGTTGCAGCTCATCGGGCAGTTCACCCGAGGCGATGCCCTGAAACGCGCTGTTGCCGCGGAAGATGGGCCAGGGAGCCCGCGCGGTTGTCTGCGCTGCCGCATCACCCGCGACGCGGTTGTTCGGCAGGGTGTCGCCTTCCCCCGCCCCCCGACTGAACAGCACCGCCCCCGCCGCCGCGACGATCGCGGCGATCACGGCGATGCTCAGCACGATCACGATGGAGACTTGCCGATTCACGTGGGACTATAGGCCTCCTCGTAGAGTCGGACGAAATCTTCCGCGCCGATGTTGCGCGGGTTGAACTGAGCCGTCCACTGCCCGGCCGCCTCCTGCGCCAGGGCAGGGATGGCGTCGCGGTCGACGCCGTAGGCTGCAAGGCTCGCCGGAACCTGTGCTGCCGCAAGCATTTGCTGCACAGCTGCGATCAGCCGGTCGACCGCTGCCGGTACATCCTGCCCATCCGCCAGCCCTGCTGCGGATGCCAGCTCGGCATACCGCCGTGCCGTGGCCGCGTCGCACGCGTTGTAGGCGATCACGTGGGGCAGCATGACGCCCACGGCCTGGCCATGCACGACGTTGAAGCGGGCGGTCAGCGGGTTGGCCGCTGAGTGGGCCGCGCCGAGCATGGAATTTTCGATCGCCGTACCCGCGAAGGCAGCCCCCAGCAGCATTGCTCCTCGGGCGTCCAGGTCGTCGCCCCGGTCCAGCACCCGGATGAACGCCCCGGCGATCAGCCGAAACGCCTCCCTTGCATACATACGCGACAGAACGGTCTGTTTTCTGCAGACGGCCGACTCGATGGCGTGCGAGAGGGCGTCCACTCCGGTGCAGGCCGCGACGTGCCGGGGCTGGGTGACGGTCAGTTGCGGGTCGAGGATCGCCACTTTGGCCGCCGCCTTCGGGTCGCCGCACGCCATCTTCTGGTGCGTATGTTCATCAGCGATGAGGGCGAAGGACTGGCATTCGCTGCCCGTGCCGGCCGTGGTGGGGATGGCGATCAGAGGCAGCATCGGTTTGGTCGCCTTGCCCACCCCCCAGTAGTCGCGCATTTCGCCGCCGTTGGTCAACAGAAAATTGCACCCCTTGGCGGTGTCGAGGCTGCTTCCGCCGCCCAGCCCGATGATGAGGTCGATCGGTGCGCTGCGGGCGACCTCCAGACAGTTGGCGACATCGCGTGTGGTGGGATTTTCGTGCACATCGCTGAACAGGATGACCCGCAGCCCCTCGTGCTCCAGGGCATGGCGTACCCGGTCCGCGTGCCCGGCCGCCACGATGCCCGGATCGGTCACCAGCAGAACCGTCGTTGCGCCAAGCTCGCGTGCGAACTCGCCCACCCGATCCACACTGCCCACCCCAAACACCACCCGCGTTCGCGGCTGATGATCGAAGGCATTGAGAATGTCGCCGTTATTCGTCATAAAAACATTTCTAACAGAAGGACGCAGAGGGATCGGAGAAGAAGAATATTAAACGTTCGTTTCGATTCACCCGGTTAACTTGTTCATCTCTTACAACGATCTTCCCTTTTCTTTTTCTCAATTCTCTGCTTCTCACTGCGTCCTTCTGTTCAACTTCACACCCTGGCCATCTGGATCGCTCGTCGCCGGTAGAGGAACTCGAAGAGGTTGCCTTCGTGGGGCTGGTCCCATTGCACGACGGAGGTGGGGATTGGCCCCAGGTTCAGTCGATCGATGTGCGGACAGGCGAGTAGTTGCCGCTGCCACGCCGGATCGCGCGTGATGGCGGTGACCACCAGTGACGGGCCGATCGTGCAGAGCATATCCCGCTGGGGGACTTCCACCACCGATGCGAAGGGGAACAGATACTCCGTGTTGGCCAGCGGATGTTCGAACGACTGGCAGCGCACGAGCGTCGGCAGGAGATACGTCGCGCCATCCACGACGACACGTCGCGGTCCTGAACGATACTTTGCGGTTACATCTGTTGCGCCTCCGCCCGTGGTGTCGCGCAGCGCCTGGTCGATCGACGCATCGATCGCCTCGGCGAAGGCGGGTTTCGCAAAGGCGGAGAGTTTCGCTTCCGGGTCGTCGGCTGGTTTCGGCTGCACCGCTGCCAGTCGCTG
>Ga0207864_1004143_pt1 | contig 11306 bp, 10 predicted proteins | sample HigsolmetaAR202D_FD_184834 | JGI IMG/M metagenome (GOLD analysis project Ga0207864, IMG submission 184834) | Ionic liquid and high solid enriched microbial communities from the Joint BioEnergy Institute, USA - AR20-2-D (SPAdes) (version 2) ...
CTCTTGAAGAAGTCGCCGTACCCGGCTCGGTTGCGAAAATCGGTCCGGGCAATGTGACCGGAGGAACGCCTTTCGGCTACAAAATGAAAATCAGACGCCGCGACTAACAAGGAACGAAAATGGCTTTTGAAGATCTGAAAGATCAACTGCGCGACCAGCTGACTTCGCTCAAGGTGAAGATCCAGGAGAGTTCCGCTTGGAACGAACTCATGGACCGCTACCTTGACTTGAACCCTCCCGTGCAAAAAGCCGTTTTAGCACTCACCGGAGGAATTTTCGCGCTCGTTCTTTTCTCAATCCCCTATTATTTCTTCTCATCTTCGCAAGAGAGCGTCGCTTACTTCGAGGAAAAGAAGCAAATGATGCGCGATCTTTACCGGCTCTCCCGCCGCGTGAACGCCCTTCCTCCGGCCCCGGCCCCTATGTCGGCGGACGAATTAAGATCCGCGGTCCAAGGCATTTTAAACAGCGAGCGGCCATCGCTTTTGTCCGAGCAAATCGTTTCGATCACCGAATTCGACAACACGCGAGCGCAAGGGGCCACTCTGCCGAGGAGTCTCGAGCAAAAAGGCGTCGCCGTGAACTTGTCGCGCTTGAACGTCGACCAAATCGCGCGCATCGGCGGCCGCTTACAAGGCATTCGCCCGACGATCAAAATGACCGGGCTTAAAATCGAAGCTTCGGCCCAAGACCCGCATTACTTCGACGTAACTTACAAGCTTGTCGCGTTCGGCGTCCCCTCCGCCCAAGAATCGTCCGCACCGAACCGTCCGGGGGCGGGCCGACGCCAGTAAAAGAGGAGTCAAGCGACCGTGGGGCAAATCATTCAAGCGATCACAACTCTGTTCGGACACCATAAGTTGAAGATTCTTGCGGTCATCATCTTCGCTTTGCTCTTTTTCGCCCTGCTCTTCCCGCGTACGGATTTAGCCGACCTCATCACAGCACAGATCGTGCGCGCAACAGGCGTCTACATCCAGTTCGATGAACTCGATTTCGATCTTTTGCCGGCACCCGGATTCGAGGCGCATGAAATCCGCATCGAACCGCGCGGCGTTCCTGCTCTCGACGCTGAATCGATCGAAGCGTCGGTCGCGCTCACGAAGCTTTTAGGCTTCAAACTCGGAGCCAACGCATCTATCACGGACCTCTTTAAAGGCAACGTCGATATCACCTATAGCCAAGGCGCCAAAACCCAGGCCGGTTCCCGCCGGGAGGACATCCATCTCCGCGCGGACAACCTCGACCTCGAAGCGTTGAGCAAATACCTGCGCGACGCGGGCATGCTGCCCGTCAAACTCGAAGGCAAGGTGACGACAAACTTGAACGCGAGCGTTGACCCACAGTTCACGGAACAGCCGATCGGCGAACTCAGCCTCGAGGCCCCGAGGTTCGCCCTCCCCGGACAAACCATCACCATCAACTTTAACGGCGTTCCTGTCCAACAACAGCTTCCGCCCCTCAACCTCGGCCGCATCAATATCAAGAGCGCCAAGCTGAACGACGGAGTGCTTGAGATTCAAGAAGCCACGATCGGCGACGCCAAAAGTGACGTGAAAGGAAAGATCAAAGGAACCCTAGGTCTCAGGTTCCGGCGCACGCCGGGCGGCGTCTTTCCGGAAATGACCCAAGCAAATTTCGAGATGGACCTCAACGTGGACAAGAACTTCATGGAACGGAATCAAAAAAGCGTCCTCGGAGGTTTCCTGATCCTGATTCCACCCAACGCGAAACAAGAAACTCCCGCCGGCACCCGTTTGGCCTTCCGAATGAGAATCAACAGGCCCGGGGAGATGCCCACTTTTACGCCGCTCTGAGCGTCCCCTCGCTCAGCAGCTTCAAGCAGCGCATTAAGTCTCTAGAATAACGAGGCTCCCTCCTTCCATAGCCCGCGTGGGAGCCATGCAAAGCCGTGTCATTCGCCAAACCATTTGACCCGGCCTCCGAGTAAGGGCCTAATTTGGGACCAAAACCGGCTGGCGGGTCACATAAATATGCCCTGAAGCCTCATTACGTTTGTCGTCTCGGATGGTAAACGAGACAAGGAGTATTCATGTCAGGAGTTAATAAAGTTATCCTTATAGGTCGTCTTGGTGCGGATCCAGAAATGCGGACCGTTGGAAACGGCGGCACCGTCACCCGCCTTAGCATCGCCACCAGCGAAAACTGGGTGGACAAAGACGGTCAACGGCAAGAGCGCACCGAATGGCACCGAGTCGTTGTGTGGGGCCGGCTAGCCGAAATCTGCGGCAAACATCTCGCAAAGGGACGCCAAGTCTACGTCGAAGGCCGTTTGCAAACCCGCTCGTGGGAAGACCAACAAGGACAAAAGCGCTACGCAACGGAAATTGTCGCCAACACCGTTCAGTTCCTCGGCTCTCCGAGCGAGCGTTCGGCAGAAAGCCAATCGCGCGTTGACGATTTCACTCCCGATTTCGGTCCGGAACCTTCCTTCGACAGTTCCGAAGAAATCCCGTTCTAAGAAGCGAACATCGAATTCAACCAAGCAAAGCGAGGCTGCAACCCGGCCTCGCTTTTTTATCCGTTGAACTCCCGCGCTCACCAGCCGAGAATGTTCTCATGGCGTTCTCAAACAGCTTCAGGTCCGTCCTTCTCTTATCCGCGATTTGCTCTGCGGGTGCACGCCTTACCAATCCTCTGATCGCGAGGAGTTCAATTCCAAAGGGCATCTTTACACGAAGCCCACCCCGAAACCGGCCGCCGTTCCGGAAAGCATGGAATGCGATATCACAAGCGCGGAGGAAGCCATACGGGACGAAGCGGTCCATGTCCATTTTCATAGGGGCGTATCCGACGTGTTAATTTATAAACGCGTGGAAGATGGCACAGTCGCATATTGCCGCCTTCAGTTCCGCGGAACGTTCCCGGCGGATGAAGTCGTGAACGCGGGCAGGCTCCACATCGAGACATTTGTCTCGAACACATCTGGATTATGATCCAGTCCACATTCGAGAAAATGGAGCCAGAAGCGAGAATTCTTTAACATATGGAGTATGCCCGGAGGCTTTATGTTTCGACGGACCGGCTTCTTGCGCACTCTTGTCCCGGCTCTCTTCCTCTTGATCGTGCTCTTCGCCGCGAAGGGCGAAGCCGCTTATGTCGAAAGAGTAAAAGGTAAACAAGTCGTCATCAATAACGAAGACACCGATGTCAAAGTCGGCGAAAAATACTTCGTGGTGATCAACGGCAAACGGCGGGCGGTCGTTCAAATCACCAGAGTCCGCGGCAAAAAATCCGTCGGTGTCATTACGAAGGGGAAGGCCGCGCCGGACGCCTCCCTCGAGCCGGTTCGGAAAAGCCGCTCGTCCGTCGCAGACGACGAGTCGGTGAGAAAACCACGCAAAAGGCGCACGCGCAGCGCGTACGATTCCGATATCGTGGCCATCTCGCCGACGATCATCGGGGGACTCATCGGGTACGCGATGGACTCGCAAACCGTCACGGTCAACAACCGCTCGGTTCCGATGTCCGGCTCCGGGTTTAGCGCCAAAGCTTTCACCGACATGCCGCTTTCCGGACGCTTAGGGTTCATCGCCCGCGGCGGAATCGAACAACTCGAACTTTCGGGCGATGGAGAAAGAACAAGCATCATGTATCTCACCGCCGACGCTTTACTCCGCTACGCCTTCAGTGAAGGAACCTTCGTTCCCTTCGCGGCCGGAGGATTGGGAATCCACTATCCCCTCTCGAAAAGCTCCACGATTCTCGACGAAACCAAAATCGCGATGACGAGCGTTTTCTTCGCCAGTGTGGGCATGAACTACAAATGGATGGACGGCATGTACGCGACCGCGCACGTGGAGTACAGCCTGTTCCCGCCCTCCTCGAGCGTTAACACCAACGTGATCTCCCTGCGCGGCGGCTTCGGTTGGCAGTTCTGACGTACTTATCTTTGCGGGTAAAAAATTTTACGATTGCTAACCCATTAATATCTCAAGGTTTTTATAAGCCCCTCAAAACAGATAAGCTGCACTCGGAATTAATCCGCTTCATCCAACGGACTTCTTTCAGCCGGAGGCTCTCATAGGACTCCGGTTTTTTTATACGTGCGCGACACGGGTCACACCGATAATCCCATTGATCTTCTGAAGATCCTGCATCACCTGCGACAGCTGGTTCGTATCGCGGACATTCACATCGAAAATACAGATCGCTTTCTTGTCCTTAGTGGTCCGGATTTGGGCGTTATGAATATTGATATTGCGGGCGCTGAAGGCTTCGGACATGAGCTTGAGAAGCCCCGGAATATCGTGGCTGATCACGCGTACCCGCACGACCCGCTCGATACCTTCAGGCACTGAACTCACCGTCCACTCGGCGTCGATCCGACGGGCATCTTCGACCTCGAACGCGCGCTCGCAATCGGCCTTATGAATCGTGATACCCCGCCCGCGGGTGATGAAGCCGACGATCGGGTCGCCCGGGATCGGGTTACAGCATTTGCCGAATCGCACGAGCATGTCATCCATGCCGTCGACACGGATGATGGATTTCGCCTTCTTCGCCTTGTTGGCGGCGCTTTGAACGACCCTTTGTAAAAAGGTCGGCTTCTCCTCCTCGACCGCTTTCGCGTCGGGGAAGAACTTTTGGACGACGTCTTTCGCGACCAAGCGACCGAAGCCGACCTGAATAAATAGATCGTCCGCATCGTTCGCACCCAGAGAGCGGAGTTTTTCCTGCAGTCCTGCCGTCTCCTTAAGAACCTTCTGCAGGTTATGCCCAAACTTGCGGAACTCTTTCTCGAGAATCTCGCGCCCGAGTTCCAGCGCGCGTTTCCGCTGCTCGTTCTTCACGAACCAGCGGATCTTCGCCTTCGCCCGAGGCGTCACGCAGTACTTCAGCCAGTCTTTCGACGGCTGCTGGTGAGCGCTTGTGATGACCTCGATCGTATCGCCCGATTTCAAGCGGGTTTTCAGCGGCACCAAACGACCGTTCACGCGCGCAGCGGCGCAATGGTTGCCGATATCGGTATGAACGGCGTACGCGAAGTCGATCGGAGTCGCCCCGTCCGGCAATTCGCGCACATCTCCCTTCGGTGTGAAAACGTAGATCTCGCGGTCAAACAGGTCGGTTTTGACCGTTTCCAAAAACTCGTCCGAGTTGCGCACCTGCTGGTGCAAAGAAACGAGTTCTCGCAACCACTCGAACTTCTGGTCGTTGATATCGCTTCCCGTCTTTCCCTCTTTATACTTCCAGTGGGCCGCGATCCCGCGCTCGGCCACTTCATGCATCTCGCGCGTGCGGATCTGAATTTCGATCCGTTCGCCGCCCGGTCCGATCACCGTCGTATGCAGCGACTGGTAATTATTGACCTTAGGCATGGCGATGAAGTCTTTGAAGCGGCCCGGGATCGGTTTCCAAAGGGCGTGCACGTGACCCAAAACCTCGTAACATTCGCTTACGGTGCCGACGATCACGCGGAAGGCGAGAATATCGTAGATCTGGTCGTAATCGAGGTTTCTCGCCTGCATCTTCCGGTAAATCGAATAGAGATGCTTCGGCCGCCCATACACCTCGAACTTCATCTTCGTGCGCGCCGCTAGCTCAGTGCTCAGGATCTTCTTTGTTTCCTCTATATACCGGTCGCGCTCCTTCGACTTCATCTCGACTTTCTGCACGAGCTGGTAATAGGCGTCCGGGTTCGAATAGCGAAAGCTCAGATCCTCAAGCTCCACTTTGAGCGACATGATCCCCAGGCGTCCCGCCAGCGGCGCGTAAATATCCAAAGTCTCCTGCGCGATCTGCTTTTGTTTATCCGGCGGCATGTGGTTGAGGCTGCGCATGTTGTGCAGCCTGTCCGCGAGCTTGACGAGGATCACCCGCACGTCCTTCCCCATCGCGACGATCATCTTGCGGATGTTCTCGCCCTGCTTTTCGTGTGTGTGACGGAAATTCATCTTGGAAATTTTCGTCACGCCGTCGACGAGTTCCGCGATGGTTTTGCCGAATTCTCGTTCAATATCTTCGAGGGTTGCGTGCGTGTCTTCGACTGTGTCGTGCAAGAGGCCCGTCGCGATGGAAGCGAGATCGAGCCGAAGGTCAGCGAGGATCGCGGCAACACCCAGCGGATGAGAAATGTACGGCTCCCCGCTACGGCGGATTTGACCGGCGTGCGCTTGCTCGGAAAACTTGTAGGCTTTTTCGATGAGTGAGAGATCGGCGCCCGGGAAATACCCCTTAATCTTCTCGCAAAGTTCCTCGAACGTCTTCGGACTCCGCGTGCCTATCGCGTCGTCATAGAACTTCTCAACCATAAGCCTCTAAACTGCCGTCGGCTTCCTCGGATTCGCCGGGCGTTGCGCACGGCGGGGCGACTGATTTTCAGAATAACCGATCCGGGGCGGAAAAGCCAAATAGCCCCCCTATTTGACCGAATCTCAATGTCTCAACTTCAGACTAATCGTTAGGGACTGGTTACGCCGGACCGGGAAAGAGGGGGTGAAAAGATCTAAATGGGAGTCAAATCCGGCCGCGGGAAGGGGAAACGATTCCCCATCCTCGATAACGGCAAACCTTATCGGTTGAGGTCTTGCTCGATTTGGTGCAAACGTTCTTGCGCATCTGCCGAAGAGTTATCGAAATAAACCGTTCCGGCAGCGACTTCCCGCAATGCGCTTACGATGTATTTATTGTTCTTTCCGGAGATAGTCGGAGTAGCCCCCTTCAGCAGCTGCTTAGCGCGCTTGGCGACCAAGAGAACCAGTGCGAAGCGATTGTCTACGCGATGCAAGCAATCTTCGACTGTGACACGAGCCATTCCACCCTCCGAAAAGCCAATTCACCCCGATGAGGGACAAAACACGAGTTTTATCGACGCGCTAGCAAATCTTCAATAATTTTCTTAAACTCTTGATAAGATTTGTCAAAATCGTCGTTCACGATCTGGTAATCGAACTCGCCGGCCCGACTGATTTCCAGCTCGGCATTTTTCAGGCGGGTCTCAAGATCCGCCGACCCAGCCCCATCTCTCGAGATCAGTCGTCGACGCAATTCGTCAACAGACGGGGGCAGAATAAAGATCGAGACAGCGTCGGGGAACTTCCTCTTAAACGTCGCAGCCCCCTGGACGTCCACATCCATGATGATGACTTCATCCCGCACCCAAGCATCTTCGAGCTGGTGCATTGGGGTCCCATAGAAATTGTTGTGAACGACCGCCCATTCAACGAAGAAGCCCTGATCGCGAAGCTCCTTAAAACGCTCTTCCGAAACGAAATGATAGGGGTTTCCCTCGGACTCGGTGGGCCGCATTTTTCGCGTCGTATAAGTCACCGTGTCACGCAGACGCGGAATCTCCCGAGTGATTCTTTCGACGAAACTCGATTTCCCCGCTCCACTCGGTGCCGCGATGATGATCATTCTTACTTTCATCGGCCCCTCGTCCCCTTTTATTCGACGTTCTGAACCAACTCGCGAATCTTTTCTACCACAGTTTTCGCCTCCACGACCAAACTCGTGAGCTTCGCGATATGGCTCTTAGAGCCGATCGTGTTGACCTCACGCAACAGTTCTTGGGCGTAAAAATCAAGCTTCTTACCCTGCGGCTCCGGACTCTTCAGAAGTTGGCGATAGGCTCTCAAATGCTCCCGCAAACGAGTGAGCTCTTCAGAAATATCAGCTCTGTCCAAATGAATCACGACTTCCTGCGCGATTCTTTGCTCGTCTAAGGCGCCGTCAAAGCCTCTGGCCACCAGGTATTCATCCAGCCGCTGACGAAAGCGGCGTTCCAGCTCATTGGCCGCTTGAGTCTTGAGCTCTTGAGCCTCGGCGACGAGTTCTTCAAGCCGAGAACACAGCGCATTTAGCTCCTTTTCGAGACTCACTCCCTCGCGCAGCCGCTCTCCATCGCAGGCGAGCGCAGCTTCTTCGACGAGCTTTTTCACGAGAGCCTTTTCAGCGGGGCTCACCTCGTTCTGGTTCTGCACGACGAAGACATCCGGGATCCTCGCCAAAGTCTCGATCGAAATATCCGTGGACAGATTCATCGACCGGGCGAGCTCCCGGAAGCTTTGCACCCACGCCTTGGCGAGCACCTCGTTGACCGCCACCGAGGCGGGGGCAAGAGCGTTCGAGCGATTGATATAAACATCGACGGTCCCACGCGCGAAAATCTTCGTCAGTTGGGCACGTATTTCACTTTCAAAACTCGCGTACTCGCGGGGAAGATGGATTCGAACATCGAGAAAACGGCCGTTAACGGCCTTCACGGCGACATTGATCTCGGGCTCAACCGCGACAGGCGCAGACCGCCGTTTCCGCGAAGCTTTCGCGGACGCCTTCGCCGCCTTTCTGGAGGCTTGGCGAACGTTCGAACTACGGCCGAATCCGGTCATCGACTTCATGAATGGCGCCAGTGTGGTCCCACGTTGCTCCGGAGTCAAGGCTTGAGGATTTTTTGTCCCTCTTCGATCGCCTTCGATCGTTCAGAAACAGCGTCAAACCACTGAATCGATTGATCGCGTTTAAACCATGTCATCTGCTTTTTGGCGAGCTGCATGGTGCTCGTTACAATGGCATCCTCGAGGTCTTTCGGCGCCAAACGGCCGTCCAGCATCGCCTGTACTTCACGATAGCCGACCGATTTTAATGGTGCCCAGTCTTTGAGCCCCTTCGCCCTCAAACCTTCAACCTCTTCGACGAGGCCCGCCTTCAACATTCTCGCCGCTCTCTCCCGCACCCGCTTCCGCAAGACGTCCCGGTCGAGCGAAAGACCGATTTTATACGAAAAAAACGGCGCCTCGGGAGCGCTGGCCGCAAACCGTTTCTTGATCTCTGAAAGCGTCGCCCCCAAAGGACCGGAACGGATGATTTCAAGCGCGCGAACGATCCGATAGCGATCCCGCGGAGAAATACGGGCGGCTGCCTCAGGGTCTTTTTGTTTAAGTTCCGCATAAAGTGCCTCGAGCCCGCCCGGCGCGTCCGCTTCGGCATCGAGACGAGCTCGCACCTCCTCCGGAACGTCGGGAACTTCGAACATGCCCTTTTCCAAAGCCTGCACGTAAAACCCGCTTCCACCGACCGCCAAGAATCGGTTCACACCCCGTTGGCCGCCTTCGAAGATCACCTTCAGAGCGTCTCTGCGGAAATCGCCGGCCGTGTAGCTTCCTCCAAGCGGCACGTGCCCAACTAGATGATGTTGGGCTCGTTCGAGAAGAACCTTATCAGGCTTCGCTGCTCCGATATCAACACCCTCGAATAACTGGACACTGTCGCAATTGATGATTTCCGGCGCGGGAGACTCCGCCGCGCATCCTTCCGCGATATCGACGGCCAAATCGGACTTACCGGTTGCCGTTGGACCGACAATAAAAAGAACCATGGGAGTCTTCATACGATCCGGCCGAAATCGCGCTCCAATCGGGTGAATGGAAACTCTATTGAAACCGGACGCCCGTGGGGGCAGAAGCTCGAGAGCGGGAATTCATCCATTTGCTCCAGCAGGCGCCGCATCTGCTCCATGCTCAAAGCCTGCCCGGCGCGCACGACCGAATGGCAGGCCATGGTGGCGCAGAGATCCGAGATTTTCTTTTCGAGCTGGAAGCTTCCACCCCGCTCGACCAGCTCCCGCGACAAGCCCTGGATCGCCTGAACCAGAGCGCCGTCACCGATAATCGCCGGCTTCGAACGCACGACAATCGCTTGCGGACCGCTTTGATCGATCGAGACGCCCACGTTGTCGAGCTCTTCCTGAATCTTCATCAGCGCCTCAGTTCCCTCGACATCGAGTTCAACCGTTAACGGCAGCAAAAACGCCTGGGTTTCAATCTCTCCCCCCTTCCAGGCGCGCATCAACCGTTCGTAAGCCACACGCTCATGAGCCGCATGCTGGTCGATCAAAACCAAACGCGTTTCATCTTGGGCGATGATGTACGTGAGATTCGCTTGCCCGATTACCTGAAGCCGCGACCAGTACCCTGGCACCGGCGCTTTTCTTTCTTCCTCGTTCTTCGCCTCGACAGCGACGTTCGCCGCGCTTTCAGCATAGGACTCAACGGCGTTTTGAATCCGTGCCGCCGCATCCGTAACTGAAGGATTCGAGAACGCGGCAAGATCGAGTTTCTTGCGGAAGTTCACGGAGTGAAACTCCGGCGCCTCGAAACGCCCGACCGAGGCAGGCGGCGTCTTGCTGAAATCGGGCTCGGCCTTTAGGTTCAGAATCGGCCCGTCGTAGGCCCTCGTAAGATCGGCGACACTCAAGCGCTTTACAGGTTTCGGGGCCGCGTTTTCCCCGGCGACGGCCGCATCCTTCTTCCCATTTTCCAGCCACGGCGCCCGCTCGAGCCCTTCACGCAAAGCACGGTTCACAGCGCGGAACGCGGGTTGAGGATCGCGGAACTTGATCTGCGACTTCGTGGGGTGAATATTCACATCGACTTCATCGGCCGGGACCTCCAAACGCACCACGGCGATGGGAAACTCCCCGTGCATGAGAAGGCCTCGATAAGCATCGTTGACGGCCGCCTGCAGCCCGCGGTCTTGGACCCAGCGCCTTTGCACGAAGATGAGAATCTGGCGCGCGTTGCCGGCGACCTCGTGCGGGCTCGCGAAAAGCACGTGCGCCTTAAAACCTTCATAATCGAAAGTGTTCTCGTACAGCTTGTCGGCAAGCTTCATTTGTCGCGCACGTTCCAAGAAGCTATTCGCTTTCGGCCAAACGGATTCTAGCTTGCCCTTCGTGCGAATCCGGAACTCAACACCTTCATTGACCAGGGCGAGAGCTCTCAAGACCGCTTTGATCTGCGCGCTTTCGGCCGTCTCGCTCTTCATGAATTTCAACCGGGCCGGAACGTTCGCGAAAAGCTCTTCAACGAGAACGGTCGTCCCCTGGTTTCCTCCGGCCGGTTCGACCTCGGAAAGTTTTCCGAATTCGGACGTGATTTTGTAAGCGCTGTCCGACTCCGCCGTCCGGCTCTGTAGGGTGAGGCGGCTGACAGCCGCGATACTGGCCAAAGCCTCGCCTCGGAAACCGAAGGTCGAAAGCCGCCACAAGTCTTCCGGGGCTTCGATCTTGCTCGTGGCATGGCGGGCTAACGCGAGCGCTAATTCATCCTTATGGATTCCGCGCCCATCGTCCGTCACGCGAACGCGGCGGCCGCCTTGGTCGTATTCGACTTCGATGGAGGTTGCGCCGGCGTCGAGCGCGTTTTCAACCAGTTCTTTAACAAGATGCGCGGGCCGCTCGACGACTTCGCCGGCGGCGATTTGGTCAACGACTTCCGATGGAAGAAGGCGGATTCGGCCAGATTTCGCTGTCATGGCCAGCGAGACTAGCAGGTTTCCCAAAT
>Ga0207864_1004148_pt1 | contig 11296 bp, 7 predicted proteins | sample HigsolmetaAR202D_FD_184834 | JGI IMG/M metagenome (GOLD analysis project Ga0207864, IMG submission 184834) | Ionic liquid and high solid enriched microbial communities from the Joint BioEnergy Institute, USA - AR20-2-D (SPAdes) (version 2) ...
CGGCGGCGGCAAACCCAACCCGCTCCACCGTCTTTACCGCATGGATGGTCCGACCCTGGATCGACTCAGCACGCCCGTAGCGCTGCGGGCCACACGGGCGGGGTTCGTCTTCCGCGACCGGGTCGTCCACGCTGACATGGACAACCTGATCCACGTGCGCGACTCGGCCGGCGACTACGACATCGAGTTGCCTGGTGCGTTCATCTACCGCGTGGCCTACCGGGCAGACCAGCCGAACATGCTGTTGATCAGCGGCCAGTGGCAGACCGAGGACGACGTATTCACTCTCGAATACGACCTGCGCACCGGCCAGCAGAGCATGATCGAATGCGATGGCTACCCGGCCTACAAGTGCACCATCCTGGGTGACCAGATGCTCTACGCCCAGCGAATCGGCGAACAATTCGAACATCGTCGCGTCACTGCCGCCAGGTCCATCGCCCGGCGCAGTGTCGCCAGCGCCGTCCGCCGCCATGCGGGCCAGGTCCAGCCCCTCGCCACCCAGCCCCTGGGCAACTGTGGCTGCCGTGGGCGCTCCGCGCCGGATGCTCCGCTGGTGACGCGGGCTTCCTGCATCGAATGCGTGGAAAAGCATCTCGGCGCGGCTTACGTCCTACTGACCGAAACCCGTGACGGCTACGCCTATCGTCTCCGGGCCATCGGCCACCTCCACGAGGCCGAGGACGAATCGCAAGAGTGGCCTGAGCTTCATGCCGCCATCCGGGCCGCTCGCAAGGCGTACCAGACCGACGGCACTATGCCGGATTGGGAAGCTCTCGCCAAAACGTCCGAGGCCGTCCGCATATCCATCCGCTGACCACCTGTTGTCAGTCCGTCTTAAGATAATTCGTCCAGGTGCGACCACACCTGTCGCACCCTTGTGCCACAATCGCTGCGGCGGTGCGAGCTTATAGTCTCGCCGGAGCGAGTCTTAATGATTGACAGCAGGGTCGAGCAACTGTCAAATAGGGGCTCATCTGAGGCGGCAGGTCGGGGAGTGTCTTTTCTCAACCGCCCGCTCCGGCAGAAGGTGAGCAGATGGACAAGCCCAGCGACAGCGTGATGACCATTGACGAACTCTCGGCGTACCTGAAGATCGCCAAGTCCACACTCTACAAGCTGGCCCAGGAAGGCAAACTCCCTGGCCAGAAGGTTGGTCGGCACTGGAGGTTCCACCGGTCCGTGATCGACCAGTGGCTCGCTCGTGGCGTGAAGAGGACAAAGCGGAAATAGACCATGCCACAGATATTCGACAACATTGAGAAACATCTACGAACTGCCCTTTGCGAGGCGATGGGGCTTTCAGAACGCGCCGATTTCTGCGTGGGTTACTTTAACCTTCGCGGCTGGCGGCAGGTCGATATGCTTGTCGACAGATGGAGCGGCGGCGATGGCCACTGCTGCAGGCTTTTGGTCGGCATGCAGCAGATGCCGCAGGAACAGCTTCGGTCTGCGATGGGATTGTTGAAGGGCGAAGAGCAGATCGACCAGGCGACGGCCATCGCCCTGAAGCGCAAGTTGGCCCAGGACTTCCGCGACCAACTGATGGTCGGCATCCCGACCAACGAAGATGAGGCGGGGCTCCGACGCCTTGCTTCACAAATCCTTGCCAAGAAGCTCGTGGTGAAGTTGTTTCTCAGGCATCCGTTGCATGCTAAGCTCTATCTGCTCTTCCGGCAAGACCCACTCAATCCGAAGATTGGCTATCTGGGAAGTAGCAACCTCACAATGGCGGGCCTTGCCAAGCAGGGCGAACTGAACGTTGATGTTCTCGACCACGATGCGTGCGACAAACTGGCCAAGTGGTTTGAGGATCGCTGGAATGATCGGTTCTGCATCGACATCTCTCAAGAGCTCGTTGAGATTATAAATAACAGTTGGGCGCGGCCGGAGCCAATCCCACCGTATCAGATTTACATCAAGATGGCTTACCATCTCTCTCAGGAGGCGCGTGCTGGCCTGACAGAGTTTCGTATCCCCAGCGACTTCGGCCAAAAGCTCTTTGAGTTCCAGAAGGCAGCCGTACAAATCGCCGCCCATCACCTCAACAAGCGTGGCGGCGTTGTCATCGGTGACGTGGTAGGCTTGGGCAAGACGTTGATGGCCACAGCGCTGGCTCGCATCTTTGAAGACGATCATGGCGTTGAAACGCTGATCATCTGCCCGAAGAACCTCGTGCGGATGTGGGAGGACTACCGCCAGCAATACCGCCTGCGGGCCAAGGTTCTCTCGATCACGCAGGTGCAGCGCGAGCTCCCCAACCTGCGTCGTTTCCGGCTGGTGTTGATTGATGAGAGCCACAACCTCCGCAACCGCGAGGGCAGGCGTTACCGTGCTATCGCGGAATACATCGCAGCCAACGATAGCCGTGTCATCCTGCTGTCAGCAACACCGTACAACAAGACTTACCTGGACCTGTCGAACCAGCTTCGGCTCTTTATCGACGAGCATGAGGACATTGGCATCCGTCCCGAAAAGCTTCTGCGAGAATTGGGCGAAACTGAGTTCATCCGGCGTCATCAATGTCCCGTCAGGTCATTGGCGGCGTTCGAGAAGAGTCAATACGCGGACGACTGGCGTGACTTGATGCGGCTCTATCTGGTGCGCCGCACACGCAGCTTCATTCAGGAGAACTATGCCAAGGTCGATCCTGTCCGAAACCGCAAGTATCTCGAGTTTTCCGATGGTACACGATCGTATTTCCCCATTCGCGTGCCCAAGACAGTGAAGTTCAAGATAAGCGACAAAGATGCTGACGACCAGTATGCCCGCCTGTTTGCTGATGATGTCGTCAATGTTGTGAATGACCTCAGGCTGCCGCGATATGGCCTAGGCAACTACCAGAAGCCTTCGCCCCATCAGCCGCCTACGGCTGACGAAGCCAGGGTGCTCGCGGACTTATCGCGGGCAGGCTCGCGACTGAAAGGCTTCTGCCGTACAAACCTGTTCAAACGACTGGAGAGCAGCGGCCACGCTTTCATTCTTTCGATTGAGCGGCACATCCTGCGCAACTTCATCTATCTGCATGCCATCGAAAAAGGGTTGCCCATCCCGGTCGGGACGCAGGATATGGGTCTCATGGACTCTTGGGCAAACGATCAGGACACCGATCTCTGGGATCCTGCGGACGGCGATAACGGCGAGGAAACTGATCCCACCACCCGCATACGCCGGGCCATGACCGAGCAGGAAATTCGTAACCGAGCCTCGGAAGTCTATAGCACCTATGCCACCCACTTTCGCCGTCGCTTCAAATGGCTGAAGCCCCACCTCTTCGATGATGCGCTGGCGGACGATCTGCGCAAGGATGTCGACGCGCTCCTGAAGGTGCTCAAGAAGGCCGGCAGTTGGGACCCTGAACGCGACGCCAAGTTGCAGGCACTGATCTTCTTGCTTACCAAGCAGCACTCCAACGATAAGGTGTTGGTATTTTCTCAGTTTGCCGACACGGTGAACTATCTTACCGAGCAGCTCAAAGCACATGGGCTTCAGGCCGTCGAGGGAGTCACCGGCGATACCGATGATCCGACGGCCATCGCTTATCGGTTCAGTCCGGTAAGCAATGGAAAGCGCAACCAGATCGATCCGTCTGATGAGCTGCGCGTTGTTCTGGCTACCGATGTGCTCAGCGAAGGCCAGAACCTGCAAGACTGCTCTATCATCGTCAACTACGACTTACCTTGGGCGATCATTCGCCTCATCCAGCGGGCCGGTCGCGTGGACCGTATCGGCCAGCAATCGGATACGATCCGATGCTATTCTTTCCTGCCCGCTGATGGGGTCGAACGCATCATCCGCCTACGTTCACGCGTACAGCAACGGCTACGCGAAAACGCCGAGGTGGTTGGTGCCGACGAGAAATTCTTCGAGGACCAGGATGATGCCCAAACTGTCCGCGACCTCTTTACCGAGAAGGCTGGCATTCTCGATGGCGAGGATGACACAGAAGTTGATCTTGCCTCCTACGCCTACCAGATCTGGAAGAACGCCATCGACCGAGACCCCGAACTCGCCAAGATTGTCCCGGCATTGCCCAACGTGGTCTATTCGACCCGACCGCACAAACCCACGGCCGATCAACCCGAAGGCGCCCTGGTTTATCTTCGCACGGCCGAGGGCAACGACGCCTTGGCCTGGATCAACAAGGATGGAGTGAGTGTCACCGAATCGCAGTTTGCCATCCTGAAGGCGGCGGAGTGTCAGCCGGATACCCCGGCTCTGCCCCGTCATGAACAACACCACGAGATGGTTGCCAAGGGCGTGAAACAGATCGTCGAGACTGAGAAGTCTGTTGGGGGACAACTTGGGCGTCCGTCCGGAGCCCGGTTCCGAACATACGAGCGGCTTAAGGCGTACGCCGAGGCGGTCAAGGGCACCCTGTTTGCCACGCCCGAACTGCTTAAAGCCATCGAAGATATCTACAAGTACCCACTGCTCCAGTCCGCCACCGACACGCTCAACCGCCAGCTTAAGAGCGGTATCAGCGATCAGGCCCTGGCCGAGCTGGTGGTATCTCTGCGCGCCGACGCCCGGCTGTGTCGCGTTGCCGAGGACGTGGAGTCCACAGAGCCGCAGGTGATTTGCTCACTGGGATTGCGCAAACAGGAATGAAGGGATTGGAACCATGAAGTTCGATGTTGCCGCAGTACGGAAATGTCTGAAGTCGTTTGACTTCAAGACACTGTTCCGCGAGCACCTTGGCTGGGACAACCATGAGGGATACCTCGACATCCCTGTAGACGGCAACACCGTCCGACTCAGCGCCGTAGCTCAGAAGCGCGGCTTCGTCGCGTTTGTGTGCTCTTCGATCCCCGACCGCGCCACACGCCTCAAGATCGACCACCAGATCACCAAGTCTGCCCGCGAGCACTTCGTCATCTACGCCGATCAATCCTCTGGACAACAGGTCTGGCAGTGGGTTCGCCGCGAGCCGGGTAAGCCTTTGGCCAGCCGCGACCATCGCTTCTGTGTTTCGCAGTCCGGAGATCCGCTCATCCAACGGCTCGACCAGATCGCCGTCAGCCTCGATGAAGAGGAAAAGATTACCCTCGTGGATGTGGCAGGCCGCGCTCGCGCCGCTTTCGATGTGGACAAGGTCACCAAGAAGTTCTACGACCGCTTCAAGTCCGAGCACACCGCCTTCCTCAAACTCATCAAGGGCATCAAGACCGATGCCGACCTTCAGTGGTACACGTCCCTGATGCTCAACCGGCTGATGTTCGTCTATTTCATCCAGAAGAAGGGCTTCCTCGACGGCGACACCGACTACCTCCGCAACCGTCTCGCTCTGGTCCAGCAGACCAAGGGCAAGGACAAGTTCCAGTCCTTCTATCGCTACTTTCTCCTTCGGCTCTTCCACGACGGCCTGGGCAAGTCGCCCGAGGATCGCAAGCTCGACGCCACGATGGAGAGACTGCTCGGAAAGGTTCCGTACCTCAACGGCGGATTCTTCGAGGTGCATCAGCTCGAAGAACACAACCCCGACATCGACATCCCCGACAAGGCATTCGAGAAGCTCTTCGACTTCTTCGACCAGTACTCCTGGCACCTGGACGAGCGCCCGCTCCGTGCCGACAACGAGATCAACCCCGATGTGGTCGGCTACATCTTCGAGAAGTACATCAACCAGAAGCAGATGGGGGCCTACTACACGAAGGAGGACATCACCGAGTACATCTCGAAGAACACGATCATCCCGTTCCTCTTCGACGCCGCCCAGAAGAAATGCGCCATCGCCTTTCAGCCCGACAGTGCCCTTTGGCGTCTGCTCCGTGACGACCCGGACCGCTACATCTACCCGGCCGTGCGCCACGGGGTCATTCGGGATGACGGCTCGATCGTGTCCGAATCGGAACTGCCCGACTTCGTGCAGACAGGCATGCGCGACCCCAGGGCCCGCATGCACGACAAGCGCTTCAACCTTGGCCAGGCCCCGGCCGGCGATCCGATTCGTCTGGTTACAGAAACCTGGCGTGAATACATGTACCGCCGTCGGAGATGCCTGGAAGTCCGTGAGAAACTCCAGAAGGGCGAAGTCCACCAGATCAACGACCTGATCACGCTGAACCTGGACATCTGGCAGTTCGCCCGCGACGCCATCGTGAATGCCGAGGGCCCCGAACTGCTCCGCGCCTTCTGGCATGCCATCCAGAAGGTTACCGTGCTGGACCCGACGTGTGGCTCGGGTGCGTTCCTCTTCGCCGCTTTGCGCATCCTGGAGACGCTCTACAGTGACTGCCTTGAGCGGATGGAGCGGTTCGTCGAGGACCTGGCCGATAAGCCCCACCACCCCGAGCAGTACAGCGACTTCAAGAAGGTGCTCGACCAGCTCGCCAAGCACCCCAATGAGCGCTACTTCATCCTCAAGTCCATCATCGTCAACAACCTCTTTGGCGTGGACATCATGGAGGAGGCGGTTGAAATCTGTAAGCTCCGCCTGTTCCTCAAGCTCGTCGCCCAGGTCGAGACCGTCAGCCAGATCGAGCCGCTGCCCGACATCGACTTCAACATCCGCGCGGGCAACACGCTCGTCGGCTATGCCACGCTCGACCAGGTCCGCAAGAGCCAGGAGGGGACACTCGGCTTCAGCAAGGAACAGATCAGGAGGATCGAAGAAGACGCCGAGATGGTCGAGCGGGCTTTTCGCCAGTTCCGCGCCCAGCAGACCACCCACGGCGGCAAGGTCACGCGCAAAGACAAGCAGGAACTTCGGGCCCGTCTGGGCAAGCTCGACGCCGAACTCGACCGCTACCTGGCCGGCGAATACGGCGTTAACGTCGAGAAGCAGAAGGACTTCGAGGCATGGAAAGCGAGCCACAAGCCCTTCCACTGGTTCGTGGATTTCTATGGCATCATGTCGGCTGGCGGCTTTGATGTGATCATTGGAAACCCGCCATACGTGGTCTACTCAGAGGCCAAGGTTGGCTATGGCATCTTGCCTGGGCAGTATAAGGTGCTTCCGACCAAGAACCTCTATGCGCTCGTCTTCGAGCGCTCAGTCGACCTCGCCCAGTCAGGATCACCGGTCGGTTTGATCGTCCAGCTCACCGCGATCTCCTCGGAGCGTCTACCAACACTTCAGGATCTGCTATCGCAACGAGGCCCTCTCGTGGCGGTCTCCTTTCCGCGACGCCCCGAATCCGTCTTCGAGGGCGTAGAGATGCCGGTGGTTATCCTGCTATCTCTCGGCACAGAAGACACTTGCTCGTATCTAACTTCACGAGTCAATCGTTTCTACACGGAAGAGCGGCCTGCGGCGATGGCGGGATTGCGTTTGTCCAAGCATCGCGTGCGGCTACATGGGCACAGGATTGCTAAATTCGGCACAGACCTTGAACAGAGCATCTACCGAAAGCTTACTGCAGGTGCAGTATCCATTGATTCGATGACACTTGCTAATGGTAATGGGGTTCTGTTCTATCAGGAGGCGTGTCGCTATTGGCTCAAGGCCTTTGATCGACTGCCGTATTTCACACGTAACGGGAAGAAGATGGAGCCGCCGCATGGTCGCGTTATCGCTTTCAAGTCGACCAATGCGGCGAGCTTCGTGGCGTGCCTGCTGAATTCGTCGCTGTTCTATTGGTACTACAGCGCGTTCTCTGACTGCGAGCACGTGAATGACGTCCTGCTTCGTAGCTTTGTTGTGCCCACCGATATTCTTCGGGACGAATGGGCGGCCTTGAGTCGTCGTCTCATGAAGCGGCTAGAAGAGACAGGTTCCCGTAAGACCATCAAAACCAAGCAGGGGCACACCATCCAATACGACGAGATGAAGGCGGTTAACGCGAAGCCAATTATTGACGAAATCGACCATGTCCTCGCCAAGCATTACGGATTCACGGACGAGGAACTCGATTTCCTCATCAACTACGACGTCAAGTACCGGGTAGGCGACGACGGAGACGACGAGTGAGCATGCGGGAACCATCGACGCTCGACGAAGTGTTGGCCCGGCTTGAAGGTCGGGGCGATGCCTTTGATGTGGATGATGCTCATGACGCCGTAAATGCCTACGCCAAAGCGCACCCAGATCGAACGGATGAGGAAGATGCAGTCGTCAAGGCCGAACTCGTGGCTTTAGGGTTGTTCGCTGACCATTCCCAGGAGAACAGCCCGTGGGGCACGCACTTCGGGCCGATGATGGTCATCGACCGCCGAGAGTATCCCCCGCTTGCCGCTTTGACCACGGAGATGGTCGGTTACTGGAAAGGCCGCGCCCAGCAGTGCGGCCAACCCCGGCTTCGCGCCCGTTACGCAGATGCGGCATGGGACCTCGAGCCGAAGGTCAACGGCGGTAAGCGAGATGTTCAGATGGCACAGATCGCAATCGATGCCTACATCGCCGACTGCGATTTGCCCGGCATCGACATCCGCCAGATTGAAGGATTGGAGCGTGCGCTGTACCTGGCACTGAAGCTTGGTGACGAAGCACGAACCGCCACCGTTCGAGACCGCATCCTGGCACTGCAGAAGCAGATCGCCGCACCAGACAAGCCCCGCCTGGTCCTGTTCCACTTCGACGCCCTTTACGAACATCGGAAGAAGGTGAAGCTCAGCGACGCCCAGCTGGCCGACATGGTGGATGGTCTTGAGAAGCAGTTGGCTGAATGGTCGGACCCGGCCGGCAAGCATTTCGATCCGTGGTCGGCACGCGAACTGGGCCAGCGATTGGTGCAGCACTACCGCGCCAACAGCCGTCCGGACGACGTGAAACGGGTGGTGCAAGCCTATGCGAAGGCGAAGCTCCACATCGCCGGCCAAGCCAACGGCATGCTGTCACACCACTGGCTTGAGGAACTACATCAGGACTATCTGGACGCCGGCATGCGGGCCGAGGCCGATGCTCTGGTGCCGCAGGTGGCGAAGGCTGGAGAGCAGATGGGCGGAGAGATGCGAAAGATATCCACCTCCGTGGAGGTTTCGAATGACGAGATGGAGCAGTTCTGCCAAGGAATCACCGAGGGCAGCGCTGAAGCGGCCGTTGAGCGAATCGTCGACACCTTTGCGCCCGACGCCGAGAACCTGCGGAAGCAGATGCACGAGCAGTTCGCTAAGCATCCATTGATGGGCATATTCAAGGTGGTGATCGCCGATGAGTTCACACGTGCCCAGGTCGGCGGTGTGCAAGACGACGAGGCGGGGCGTCTGGTCATGCACATGCACCAGCACATGGCGTTCGAATCGCTCTTCCTCCACCAAGCGATAAATCGGCTACTGTCACGTTACCAACTGACGTCGGAGCAGTTCGTTGATCTTCTCTACCGTTCCCAGTTGTTCGAGGACGACCGCAGGGCTTTGCTACTCGCTGGCGTCCAGCATTACATGGGCGGCGACCACGCTTCGTGTGCCCACTTGCTGATCCCGCAGATCGAACACCTGCTTCGTCGTCTGTTGGGTAGTCTGGGTGGCATCACGGTGAGCTTGGATTCTATGACCAGGACCTACCGTGAGAAGGATCTCGGAGCCGTCCTGCGTGACCCACTAATGGAGCAATTCTGCAAGCAGGCCGCCAAACGCGATGTGGCGTTGTACCTGCGCGTCGTGCTGACCGACCAGCGTGCCCTGAACCTTCGTAATCGGCTATGTCACGGGTTGTGCAAGCCTGATTGCTTCACGCCGCAGATAACTGATCGCCTGCTGCACATTCTTTTGATGTTGAGCCGGTTACGGTTGGAATCAGGCGGCCCCACCAGTGAGCCTCCCGATAACCCGCTCAACGAGGAACCGACATGATCGAGAACAACCCATCCAACGTGTCATCGGCCTTCGAGATGCTTCTCGAAGAGGTCGAGGCCGAGATCGACTTCGTCAACGGCGTCGGGGCCAAGGCTTTTGAGAGCCGGGACTACGACAAGGCGAAGGAGGCGCTGGAGCGGTCAGGCACGCTGACGGCCTTCCGCGACCGTGTCGTCGCCCTACGCAAGGAATGGGAGGAGATGGCGGCGGTGGCCGAGCGCGATGAGGACGAGGAGACCCGCACCGCCCGCCGGAACCTCGGCAAACTCCGCAAGGGCGTACGGACGCCCGAGTCGGCCTATTACCGGCCGATCCTTCAGGTGCTCGATCAGATGGGCGGTAGCGGCAAGGTGGCCGAGGTGCTCGAGCGCGTCGGTCAGATCATGAAGCCAGTGCTTAAGAAAGTGGACTACGACCCGCTGGCCAGCGGGCCGGACAATCCGCGTTGGCGCAATGCCGCCCAGTGGGCACGCAACAGCATGATCCGCGACGGCCTGCTCAAGGGTGATTCTCCACGCGGCGTCTGGGAAATCAGCGACAAAGGCCGGGCAGCATTGAAAGAGCCAAAGTGACGGGGGCAGCACGTGGCGACGACTCGCATCGACCAAGGCAGCAGCGATTACCCGGCGGTTCTGACGGACCGGCTGGGCGAGAACGCGCCGCCTAGCCTTTATGCTATGGGCGAACCGTCGATCTTGCGGCAGCGATTGCTGGGCCTGATCTGCTCGATACAGTGTCCCGGCAGCATCGTAATCAAGACGCTTGACGCCGCCCGCGCGCTGCGTGATGCGGGCGTGGCGGTGATCGGCGGGTTCCACTCGCCGATGGAGCAGGAGTTCTTCGACATTCTCTTGCGCGGCGAGCAGCCACTGGTGCTCTGTGCGGCCAAGGGGCTATCGGATCTGCGAGTCGGCCAGGCTGCCCGGAAAACGATAGCAGATGGCCGCCTGTTGGTCATATCACCCTTCGACGACAACGTGCGCCGGACGACGGCCGCACAGGCGGTGCAGCGTAACAACCTGGTTGCGGCTTTGTCGCAGACCGTCCTCGTACCGCACGCCGCCCCCGGCGGAAAGACGTGGACAACGGTCGAAGCGGCGCTCACACGCGGGCAGCTGGTCTGCACGCTTGAGGATGACGAAAACACATCGCTCACGCAGCAAGGCGCGCGGGCGGTCGATGTGCAGCACTTGATTGAACTGGTCACCTTGCAGACCAACGAGGGTAACGAGATATGAAAGCTAACGCCGTCCCATTGCTGGCCCTATTCGAACGAATGATGCGGCTGGAAGTGCCGCTGTTTCCGGCCGCTCCCCGACGGCACCAAGGCATGACGTGGGTCGCTTCGACGAGGAGTTCTGGCGGCAGGAGGTGCGTCAAGGACGCCAGTTCCCGTCGCACAGCGACCTGTTCATGCAGCACTTTCGCGGAGCTGGCCGGCGAACGTGAGGGCCGATAGGGGCCGCAGGATGGTTGGGACGTTCCGGGGGCGTAAACGGCTTCCTGGGAAGGAGGTTTGCATGACGCGTTTGACAACGACATCGGGGAGCGCGGCTAGCCA
>Ga0207864_1004156_pt1 | contig 11280 bp, 8 predicted proteins | sample HigsolmetaAR202D_FD_184834 | JGI IMG/M metagenome (GOLD analysis project Ga0207864, IMG submission 184834) | Ionic liquid and high solid enriched microbial communities from the Joint BioEnergy Institute, USA - AR20-2-D (SPAdes) (version 2) ...
CCCCAGCTGCGCCTGCGTGCAGGCCGCCAGCCCGTCGGCAGCGCCCGGATTGACGCTCATGCCGGCCGGCAGCGTCACCGTGGTCCGCTTCAGATGCGACTGCGAGAGGCCGTCTGGATCTTCGAGCCCGTCTGAGGGAACCGAAAGATCGACGTCCAACCCGCTCGCCGACTCAGCCTGCTGCGCCGTCGGCTGCAGGTCGAGCGTGGGCGTGAACGGAACATTCGCGCATCCGGTCATCTTCGGCGCCTCGGCGGTATAGGTCTTGAAGTCACCCGGATGGATCCACGAGTCAGTCCTTAGCGTGGTCACCGGCGGCTGCGCGAAGCATGCGGTCTGACTGGTCAGAAGCGGCTTCGACCAGGCCCCGGGGTCGTCCTTGTCTTTGCAGTTGCGGAACTGCCACCCACCGATACTAATCTCAAGATTGACACCGTAGCTGCAGAGGGTCACCCGCACGTCGATCAACTCAGGGGTCTCGACAATGCCGGCGCTGTCGATGCTGATCGCGTAGCCGTCCTCCGGCCGGAGCCGCGGGGTCAGCACGTACACGCCGCCGCTGACGACCTCCGCGGCGCCGAACTGTGCCGGCGCACCCTTTTCGGGCTTCATCGCGTAGAGCGGCATCCGGAAGTAGCTGTTGCCGTCTTGCTCTGACCCCATGCCGCGCGCCTGAATCGCAAGCTCACCGACGACGCTGCCCTGCGGGCAGGTCGGCGGGTTCGTGACCATATTGACGGTCGCGGGGCAGAGGTCGGGTGCTGCCTGTGGGTTCCCGATGAACCCCGGCGGGATGTCTGCGCCGGCGCTGCGCACCCGCTCGACTGCACCAAACATGGAGAACCTGCGCTGGGCCGGACCGTCGTACCTCCCGCCGGTCCGCTTGCGGTTGAACGAGAATGCCGACACCGCCTGCGCCGGATGGCCACCGGCCTGGGTGGCGTCCTCGCCGAGGCGATCGAGCGCCCGGGCGCTGAACCGGCCGGGCATAACTCCGAAAACGCGCGCGGGTTCGAAGAGGACCCCGGCGCTGTCGGTATCGGTCGCAGAGCCGCCGCCTGAGGCGCGGACAGCGACCAGCGGTTCCGTAGGCGGGTCGGCACCCACTCCCACGCCCAGGGTGATGGGCGGGTAAGCGTCACCAGGCAGGAGGTCATCCGAGCGGGTGCACACAGCCCGCGGCGGTTCCGCCCCCGACGCCGATTCTTCGCCGCAGCTCCAGCCGCTTCCCACCCATTCGAGCAATTGGCTGTCCGAGCCGAATGGCATGTCGAGGGCGACCCGCACGGTGCCGCTGGTGCGGTTCGGGTCCGCGAACCTGGGGGTCTGGCCAACGCCATTGTTAGGCGGCTGACTGACGGTACCGACCGCGCTGTTGTTCGAGATTCCCACCGTGGTCCCCCCCGGCGCGGTGCCCCTCACTTCACACTGAAGGATCTTCCCGGTGTCTTCGGGCCCGGGGGTATATACGCTGGTCGTCGCTCCGGGAATCGGAACCGAGTTGCGCAACCACTGGAAGCTGAAATCGGCGGAATCGGTGAAAGGGGAACCATTGACCTCCCAGTTGGTCGGCGGCGCGCAGGTGCGCGGGTTGGTGCCGGTTCCGGTGATCGTCGGCCTGGAGGCGGCATTGGTCGGCGCCGCCGAGACGGGCGGGCCGTCGCCGGATCGAGGCGAGACAACGGCGGGATTGAGCGAAGCGAACTTCGTGGTCGCATTCGCGTTGGTCCCGATCACGACACACTGGATGGCCTTGCCGGCGTCGCCGGGGGCCACCTCATAGGTGCTGCTGTTCGCGCCCTCGATGACGGCGCCGTCGGCCCGCCATTCGTAGCTCAGGCTCGGGGCGGCGCCGCTCGCCGCTGCAGGGAACCAGTTGCCTGGCACACAGGTCAGCGTGTCGCCGACCGTGACCGAGCCGTCGAAGCTCGGTGCCGCGTTTCGGACCGTGACCGTATAGTCGATCCGTTCATCGCCGCGTGCGACCCCGCCGGGCGCACGAGTCGCCACATAGGCGAGGGTGGTGCCACCGCCAAATGGGGATCCACCCAGGGGCACCGTCCCGTTCTTAACCTGCATCAACGGCTGCGGGCTCTTCGCCAGCGGACCACCAGCGAAGCGAACGAGGTAGGGAAGCGTGCCGCTGTTGTCACTTTTCGGCTTGGTGACATGCACCGCGCCTCCCCCGGCCGAAATATTGGCGAGCGAATTCAGCGCCGTTTCAACCTGTGCCGGGCTCGCCGTGGCTGCGATGTCTCCGGTTTCCGAAACCCCCGGCCCACCGCTGCCGAACTCGAGGCGGAACTGGCCGGTCGTCGCCTCGACGTACACGGCCTGCACCTCATCGAGTTCATCACTGAGCTCTACGTCAAGCACCGGCGCGGCCGATGCCACAGGAACGAAAGCCGCCAGTCCCAGTAGGGCGATGGTGAGGGCCGCCAGCAGCACCCGCGGGTTGAATTTGCCCCTGCTCATTTTGAACCTCCCTGGCTTGCGTTGGCGGGTCGCTTGTGTCCGCTGGCTCTCGACTTGGCGCGAGTATGTCCCTTGCGCTTGGCGGCTCGCCTGATCGCACGGCGGACGCAGACGACCTTCCCCTTGCGGCGCACCTTGCGCTTGCCCTTCGCACAGCGCCTCGGCGTCCTGGTAACGACGTTGCCGCTACCTCGAAAGGCCTCGCTTGCCGCCGCTGCAAGCCCCGGCCGGGGCGCTGGCGGACCCAGGCAGTCTTCGCCACTGCAGGTTGGTACTTCCGACGGCTGCGCGAAGCCGCCGCCGACCCGCGCGACGTAGACGTCGGGCGCGGTGTCGCCATCGCTCTGCAGCAGCCGCTCGTAGCTCGAGAAGGCGATCACGCCGCCGTCATGCGACATCGTCGGCGGCATTTCTCCGAGGTCGTTCCTCAGGATCGCGGATTTCGTGGTGCCAGGAAGCAGGCTGAGCGTGCCGCCGGACCACAGGTAGGCGTCCCGCCGGTCGTTGACGTCGCCGGAGAGCAAGCTCTGCTCGGTGCGGAAGATGACCCGGCTCCCGTCCTCGCTCACCCAGCGTCCGGCCTCCGCATAACCGGTGCCAACCGTATTGGGCTGGGGCGGCCCGTCCCCCGTGATGTCGATAGGGGTGGTGTCAGGACCGCCCGGCGCGCAGGAAACGCAAACTAGCGTGGGCGGGGACGCCGCGTCGTCGTAGCGGAAGACGTCAAGATGGCCGCCGTCGGCGTCGTTGGCAGTCAGCGAGGAGTGCGAGCGGAAGAGCAGGACGTGGCCGTCACCGCCCACCTCCTCGCCGTCCGGCCCTGCGCCGGTGACCGGAACGGGATAGGCGTCGTTGAGGAAGGTTCCGTCACCGCCCCACAGCTTTCTTTGTTCGTCGGCTCCGGCCAAAGGTCCGATAAAGCGCACCGTTTCGCTATCCGTGTCCCAGACATAGAGCTTCGGCGTTGCAGGCCCGATGTCTGAGGGCCGCACGCCTTCAGGATTCTCCTGGGCGGTGAGATTGCCGGCGGCGGCGAAGTAGACGCGGCTACCGTCGGCGGAGATCGCGACCGTTCCGTCGTAGACCGCCGCCCCTTCGCCCGGCACGGCGTGCCCGGGAGCGACTTCGCCGGCGGACACCTGAACCAGGCGCTCTCCCTCCGGGCGCTCCGCATCGTACAAGTAGAGGTCGCACCCGACGAGTGCGAAAGACGCGGAGCAGCCGAAGCCTTCGTCGAGATCGGAATCGGCCAGTTGCCGATTGGTCGTGAAGTAGACCCGTGAACCGTCCACGGAGGCACCCTGGAAGAGGTCGTCCCCGTCGGCAGTGCTGCAGGCAGGCGCCACCCTGGAGCACTCGCCGAGTCCACCGTTCGAGACGACATGGGTGATCTCCGCTTGCCCCGACTGGTCTTCCGTCCTGACCAGGATGCGGAACCTGTTGGCCGGGTTGCACGGTTCACCGGCCGGCTGCTCTGCCCGGGCGGAGAAGTAGATGGTCGAGCCGTCCGACGAGACGGCGCCCTGGTTGCGCCAACCAGCCCCCACACGCAAGTTTCGGGCCGCAGCCGTGATGCCGCCCAGGCGGGCGCCGCAGTTCTCGCCCCACGCCTTCCCGGCGTCGAGTCCGGTCTCGTCGCGGTTCAACAGGGCAAGCGTTGGCTGCCCCGTCGCATCAAGCGACGCGAGGTATACGTTGCCGTCGAACTGACTTCCCGACGGGACCGGGTCGCCAGGGAGATAGGTCACCGACGGGGCTTCTTCCCCGAACACTACCCCTCCGAGGCCGAGCACGGCCCGGCGGTGATCGGCCGAAGCACCGAGAAGCACGGATCTCGATACATCGACCGCGGAATGAGGTTTGCCGTCGTTGGGAACGAGTAGAGGCGACAGTGCCTCGAGCAGCCCCCCGGGTGCGCCCCGGTAGAGCTGGGCAATGCCGAGCCCCATCTGCTCCGGCGTCGCCCCGAGCACCAGCCATCGCGACAGAGACGGATCGAAGCTGCGGGCCAGCTCGGCAGTGCCACCCCAACCCACGTTGAATGGTTGCGGCGGCGACGCCGACCGGGTCGACCAACCATGCTCCGCGTCACGACTCCCTAGATAGATGTCGCCGGAGATCGGATTACGCCAGCCCGGTGCGTCAGCTAGGGCCGCCATCGCCCGGTACGCGACCCGCTCGCCATCAGCGGAGACCGTCGGAGACTGCGCCCGCGCGCCCCACTTCTTGGGCACCGACACCTGCTCCAGCGCCATGCAGTCAGGCAGCAAGATCGCGCGAATGCCCTGTTCGAGGCGGCGGTCAGCATTCGGGCAGGCGGGGGAACCGCTGGTGGAGAAGGTCCGATCGGCACCAATGCTGGCGCCGTTGGCATTCGCAGCCACGAGCCGGTAGTGATAGGTCGTGCCCGCTTCGAGCCCGTCGAGCTGGGCGGTGACCGGCACGTTGGATGAACCGGTTCCCAGGGAGGCCGGCTGGCAGCGAGAGACCGCGCCGTATGCGGTCGTGGTGCCGTATTCGAAACGGCAGGACGCCACCGCAGACCCGTTCGGGTTGACCTTGCCGTTGAGCGTGGCGACAGCCGAGGCGATGCCGCTCGCAGAATCGGTCGTCGCAAGCGGCGGATCGGTCGCCGCCTCCGCCGCCTGCGCGGCAAGCAGGATCGTCGTGGCCATTGCGGCAACTGCCGCAATGGCCAAACGCAAAGGCCGGCCGGCGCGGACTATCCCCGTCATTCGTTCCCCTCCCCGATTAGGTCCCGTTCGCTTCTTCCCCAGCACCCCGGAGCCAAGGAAGGCTCCCGAAGTGCTGGAGACCCTAACAGACTTATCTGGGAACTGCAACATGCTTCCCAGCAAGAGTCCTCCATCAGAAGCCGAAAACTTCCGGCGGGGTCGCGTTGAGGGTCCCAGCGACCGTGGCCGGAGCGCCGTTGGCCGTGGTGCCTTCTCCTTCAAGGGTCACGCTACTGATCGCTTCCCGATTGTCGGGCGTCGCGATGATGTTGCCAGTGAGGCCCGCTTGACGCGCCACCGGCCCTTCATGGGAGCCAGCGTAAAATCGGTACAGCACGTCATAGCCTGTGATCTGGATGGTTTCGCCTTTGACATGGGCGATCCACGGCAGGTTCCTCGCTTCGCCTGTGCAGCTCAGGCCCGCAAAGGCGAGCATGCCTTTGCAGTTGGAATCAGCGTACGAGGTCACCTCCGCTGTTGTCGTACCGGCGATGAGCCTGAGCTCCAGGCTCATTTCCCATTCCCAACCAAACGTTCCCGGAATCTGGAAGTTCGCCGGTCCAGAAAACCCGAGTTCTCGGTTTTCGGAGATGACTTCCCCTTCCTCGGTCCAGTTGGCCGAAGCGGCAGCGGGAACAGCAAACGCGGCGATCGCGACCAGCGACGCGGTGAGCAGCATCAACCTCTTCATCTCGAGCCCCTCCGATCGAGCATCGACAGTTGGACAAAAAGAGGCCGCGCCGCTCCCGCGGCGCGGCCTTGTTGCGAGTCAGACTCGCGTGCGATCCCTTTAGAACCCGAAGACTCCGGCAGGGCTCGCGCCGAGTTTCCCACTGACCGTGGCGGGAGCGCCATTGGCCGTGGTGCCTTCGCCCGACAGGGTCACGCTGCCGATCGCTTCGCGGTTGTCGGGCGTCGCGATGATGTTGCCTTTCAGGACCGATTCGCGAACCACGGGTCCGCCGTGAGAGCCGGCGTAGTAGCGGGTCAGCAGATCGATGTTTGTGATCTGGATGGTTTCGCCGCTGACATGAGCGATCCACGGCAGGTTCCTCGCTTCGCCTGTGCAGCTCAGGCCCGCGAAAGCGAGCGTGCCTTCGCAGTTTGTGTCTTCGAATGAGACAACTTCCGCTGTTGTGGTGCCCGCGATCAGGTTGAGAGTCGCGTGAATTTCGGCTTGAGCTCCAGCGGTGCCTGGGATCTGGAAGTTGGCCGGTCCGGAGAACGTGACGTGCTCGTTTTCCGTGAGCGGTTCGCCTTCTTTGGTCCATTCCGCCGAAGCCGTCGCCGGAACAGCAAACGCCACGACGGCGGCCGCTGAGACGGCGAGCAGCATCATCTTCTTGATCATGCTTACCCTCCTCTGGGTAGTAGCCCATCCCGTAGCTTGGAAACCCGACCGGGATGGAGTTGGTTGATCGGGGCCCCGGCTTGACTGGGTCGGGGCCCCGGTTGCTTACGGCTTAAGCATTAATCGCGGCTCGGCTGATGGTCAAGGAAAACTTGCGCAATCGGCGTTTGACGGCGCCCGGGCGCGGGGAGCGAGTGCTTTTTCCCTGCAAATGCGCGGAACTCAGAGCTACGCGGACGTAGTTCTACGTGGTCGCCGATCGACGAAAACGGACTCGTGGAGGCCGCGCACGAGGGCGGCGGCGAGGTCCGGGTCCGCTCCCCCGATCCTCAGTCCGTCGGTACCGCCGTCGAGCACCGCGTCCAGCCAGGGCTCGGTGGACCCCAGGGCCCAGTTTTCCGGCTCCGACGGCCGCTCGGCCGGCCCGGCGCTGATCTCGCCACCTTCGACCTCCACCTCGACCCCCACCAGGGGACGCTTGCCGCCTCCCTCCCCGTCGACCAGCACCGCCAACAGGCAGCTGCCGCTCATCGCCTCGTCCAAGCGCACCAGCGGCAGGGCGAGCAAGAAGGCCGCCTCCACCTCTACCGCGGTGACCGGCGGCGAGCCGGGCAGATGGCGCAGTTCGCACCGCCCGGCGCGGCACAGGGGCGCCAGGGAGCGGCGCAGCCAGTCGGTCGGCGCCAGGGGCACCCCGCGGCCGCGGTGCTCGACCGGCGCCAGCTGGCCCGTGCGGCGCATCCAATTGACGCGGCGCTCAAGCGACGGGTAGCTCAGGTCGGCGATCCGCGTCGCCAGTTCGGTGAGCGCGAGCGGGGTCGCGGCCAGCTCCCGCATGAGGGCCGAGCTCCAGCCGTCGGCGAGCGCCCGGACGGCGACCTTGGCGTTGTCGTCCTCGATCGCGATCGGCCCCTGGGGGCAGGCCGAGAGCCAGGCCTCGAGGTCGTCGGCCACCGCCAGCATCTCCTCCCCGGCGGGGCTGAGGTAGGTGACCACGGCCCGCCGCGTGCCCCCCTCCTCGCTCCGCTTCAGCAAAGCGCCGCACTTGAGTAGGCCGTTGACCGCCGAGCGCACCGTCGCCTCGGCGGCCCAGCCGACCTCCTCCCGCAGCTGTGCCAGGCGCCGCGGCCCCTCCGCGTGCGCGCGCAGGATCCGCGTGTTGAGCGGGTTGGCGAACAGCGAGATGACCCTCGCTCCCGCTCGATGCATGCCCTGTGAATCCCTGAACGCCGAGATGCCCACATTCTGCACGAAAACCAGAAATTGTCCTGTCTAATAACGACCTGTTCTGCGAATTGCCGGTCGATGCTCGGCAAGTCGGGCACCGCGTCGCCATGGACCCAGCCGGCTTAAACGAATCCAGGGTGTTATCCTGCCCAGGATTCCATCTGGAATTCACGCCATCTTCAGGAGGAGCCTGCATGCCAACTCTGGACACCAGAGAGCTGATCTCGGTCACCGAAGCCGGCAAGATCGGCATCTCCGCGCTCGTCAAGGCAGCGGAGCGCGGCGAGAAGCGGGTCCTGATGAAGAACAACAAGCCGGTCGCGGCCGTGGTCGGCATTGAGGACCTGGAGCGAGCCGAGGAACTGGAGGAGCGGCTGCTTGATGTCTCGCTGGCGCTCACCCGGCTGCTGACCACGAGCGAGCGGCGTCACTCCCTCGACGACGTCCTCGACAAGTTCGGGATCACCCGCGAGGAGCTGGAAGAAGAGGAGTAGGCCGGGTGCCCGTCCGCGTCGAGCTGATAGACGAGGCGATCGTCGATCTGGCCGAGCTGGCGGAGAGCGGGCACCTCAGGCGCTTCCTGAAGAAGCTGCTGGAGATCGAGGCCGGCGGCTCGCAGGCCGGCGAGCCGCTCGGTCGCGACCTTGTCGGCTGGCGCAAGCTGACGGTCGGCAATCGCAACTGGCGGATCGTCTTCCGCGTCGACGAGGCGGAGGAGGTTGCGACCGTCTGCGTCATCGGCGACCGCGAGGACGAAGCCTGCTACCTGGAGGCGCAGCGCCGCGCCCGCGACGCCGCCGACGCGGATGCGGTCTCCCTGGCCTCGGCGATGATGGAGGTGCTGGGGAACCGGCGGGAGCGCAGGAAGGCGGCCCGCAAGCGGCGCAAGGCAGTCAACGCTCCGAGCGCCGGCGCCTGAGGCGCCCCCTACGACAGTCGCTCGAGGATCAGGGCCATGCCCTGGCCGCCGCCGACGCACATGGTCTCCAGGCCGATGGTGGCGTCGCGGGCGCGGAGGGCGTTGATGAGGGTGATGGCGAGGCGGGCGCCGGTCATGCCGAAGGGGTGGCCGAGGGCGATCGCGCCGCCGTTGACGTTGAGCTTGTCCCACTCGATCCCGAGGCGGCGGGCGCTGGGGATGACCTGGGCCGCGAAGGCCTCGTTGATCTCGAACAGGTCGACGTCGTCGACGGTCATGCCGGCGCGGGCGAGGGCGGCTTCGGTGGCGCCGACCGGGCCCATGCCCATGATCTCGGGATCCAGGGCAGAGACGCCCGTCGCCACCACGCGCGCCAGCGGGCGCAGGCCGCGGCTGCGAGCGAAGGAGGCGCTGGTCACCACCAGGGCAGCGGCGCCGTCGTTGAGCGGGCAGGCGTTGCCCGCCGTCACCCGGCCGTCGGGGCGGAAGACCGGCTTCAGCTCCGCCAGGCGCTCGACCGTCGTCCCCGGCCGCGGCCCGTCGTCGCGGGTCACCAGCTCGCCGCCGGGCGTGCGCACCGGCACGATCTCGGCGTCGAAGAAGCCGTCCTCCTGGCGCGCCACCGCGAGCTGCTGGGAGCGGGCCGCGAACTCGTCCGCTTCCTCGCGCGTCACCCCTTCCAGCTCGGCCACGTTCTCCGCCGTCTGCCCCATCGCGATGTAGACGTCGGGCAGGCCCGGGTTCGGCTCCCACGGCCCCGCCCCGCCTTCGGCGCGGCGCGCGGTCCGCTCCTGGGCGGCGTCGAAGAGCGGGTTCTTCGTCCCCGGCACGCGGTCGGCGTTGCCCTTGTCGAAGCGGCTCGCCGCCTCCGCCCCGGCGACGATGAAGCACTCGCCCTCGCCGGCGCGGATCGCGTGCGCGGCCATCCGCAGCGTCTGCAGGGAGGAGGCGCAGTAGCGGTTGACGGTCACCCCGGGCACCTCCGTCAGCCCGGCCAGCACCGCGACCACGCGCGCCATGTTGAACCCCTGCTCGGCAGCCGGCTGGCCACAGCCCAGCATCAGGTCCTCGACGTCCTCCGGGCGCACCTCCGGGACCCGCTCCAGCGCCTCCTTCACCGCGATCGTCGCCAGGTCGTCGGCCCGCATCTCGGCCAGCGAGCCCTTCACGGCGCGCCCGATCGGGGTGCGCACGCCGGAGACGATGACCGCGTCCTCAGCCACCGCGCCCTCCCGCGCTGTCGCCGGCGCCGCTCACGCGAACCGCACCAGGCCGCCGGTCAACACCTTCTCCCCCGCGCTCTCGACCGCGAACGGGGCGGCGCCGTCGGCGCCCGGCTCCCAGGCGCCGACCTCGAGCCGGTCGCCGGGCAGGACCGGCGCCGCGAAGCGGGTCTCCAGCGAGCGCAGGTCCGCCGGGTGGGCACCGAGCAGACCGGCCAGCTCGCGCACTGCGAACCCGAGCGTGCAGAGGCCGTGCAGGATCGGCCGCGGCAGGCCGGCCGCCCGCGCCGCCTCGGGGTCGACGTGGATCAGATGGCGGTCGCCGGTCAGCCGGTACAGCACCGCCTGCTCGGGCGAGGTCCGAGCGCGGGCGCGGCGGGTCGGCGCCTCGTCGGGGTCGCGGCGGGCGCTCGGCCCCCGCTCCCCGCCCCAGCCGCCGCGGCCGGGGGCGAAGATCGAGTACACGGCGCTGAACTGCTCGCAGGCGACCTCGACCTCGAACAGGGCCGCCTTGCCCTTGTCCCAGACGGCGCCGACCCGGCCTTGCAGCTCCAACTGCCCGGCGGGCGGCAGCGGCTCGCGCACCTCCAGGCGCTGGCCGGCGTGCAGGGCGTTGGCGGCGGAGAAGAAGCCCCGCTCGCGCAGCTCGTCGGAGGCCCACAGGCCGAGCGCGACGCCGAGCGTCGGCAGCACCCGCAGGCGCCGCTCGAAGACCAGGTCCAGGTCGGCGGCGGTGGCGCCGACGGCGAGCGCGTAGAGCATCGCGTCGCGCTCGTCGTAGGAGGCGACGCGCGTGCCGAGGTCCATCCCGGCCGCCTCGGCGGCGGGTCGCAGCTCGGCGCTGTCGGGGGCGTGCTCGCCGCTTTCGGGGGCGGGGCTGTCCGGTGCGGGGGTGTCGGGTGCGTCGGCCATTCGAATCGAGTCTTCGTCGCTGGTCGCGAGCGCCCTCGAATCCTTGACCAAGCGCTCGCTTGGTTCTATCCTAGCCGACCATGAGCAAGATCGCAGCGGAGCCGCTGGCCCAGAACCTCGCCTTCCCGGAGGGAGCCCGCTGGCACGACGGCGCCCTCTGGTTCTCCGACATGCACGGTCACGTCGTGCTGCGCCTCGAGCCGGGGAGCGAGCCCGAGCAGGTCGCCGAGGTGCCCGAGTGCCCCTCCGGCCTCGGCTTTCTCCCCGACGGGACGCCGCTCGTCGTCTCCATGCACGACCGGCGCGTGCTGCGCCTGGAGCCCGACGGGGCGCGCGAGCACGCCGACCTCTCCCGGCTCGCCGACTGGCACTGCAACGACATGTTCGTCGACTGCTCCGGGCGCGCCTACGTGGGCAACTTCGGCGACGGCTCGGCGC
>Ga0207864_1004167_pt1 | contig 11255 bp, 11 predicted proteins | sample HigsolmetaAR202D_FD_184834 | JGI IMG/M metagenome (GOLD analysis project Ga0207864, IMG submission 184834) | Ionic liquid and high solid enriched microbial communities from the Joint BioEnergy Institute, USA - AR20-2-D (SPAdes) (version 2) ...
CTCCTGCTTGTCCTGTACATTAGCCACAAATCGACATACGGTCAGCGTTATCTGCCCTCCCCCCCCGGCCCCCTCTCCCGCACTGCGGGCGAGGGGGTGATCTCCCCGTTCTGTGCTCTCAAGGATGATCCCGCGATGGTATGCGAACGATCGCCTTTTGCTGCCGACACGACTTTTGAGTAATGCATAGCCTGCTTGTCGGGGGGTGAGGGCCTCAGCTATATTCACCACGCGAGACACTGTGTCTTTTTGCGAGGTGCACCGTGTCGAACCCTTCGACCTGCTCAGGGTATGCAAATACGTTGGCTGTGCTTCGGCAAGCTCACCAAGCAAGCCTGTCGAAGCCAACGAACTAAGGCCCTTATGCGGTTTCTTTGCTGACATGCAGCCTAGCTCCCCCTCTCCTGCTTGCGGGAGAGGGGCCGGGGGTGAGGGCCTCAGCTATATTCACCACGCGAGGCACAAAGGCACTGAGCCTTTGAGGGTTTGCTCGCACCCTTCGACAGGCTCAGGGCACGAGAGACGTTGGCTGAGCCTATCGAAGCCAACGAACTAAGGCCCTTATGCGGTTTCTTTGCTGACATGCAGCCTAGCTCCCCCTCTCCTGCTTGCGGGAGAGGGGGCCGGGGGGATGAGGGCCTGACCCCCTTCGCCCGCTTTGCGGGAGAAGGGCCGGGGATGAGGGTGGCTAGCTGCGCTTGATAGCCGGAGGCGGACGCGCTGAGAGCCTTTTGAGAGGAAAGTACGTCTACGCCTGAGAAGGTAGGAGCAGCGTGCCGAGAAAGCCTGTCCATAGGCTAGAGCGGGCATGGTGCGTTTCTATCAGCATGCTGGTACAATAGAAGCGAGCTTGGTGTATCTCCCACAGAGCCTTGAGGTTTGTTATGCATCAAACCCGCAATATTGTGACTATCTTGGTAGGGATCGCCGCCGCTTGGTGGATCGCTAGTGGTGTGTTGCAGCTCTTTACCATGTTCGCCGATGTCTTCGCGCTCTTTGGCTTTGCATGGCTCCTCAACCTACTCTTGCAACCGCTGGTTGAACGGCTTAGCACGCTTATACCCCGCGTGATGGCTTGGGCCTGTGGATATCTTTTGGTGCTTGTTGTGCTCGCTATGATGACAGCGCCCCTAGCCGCCCAAGCAGCCACCTTGCCCGAGACCCTGCCAGCGGCTATTCAAAAGGCTACCAGCCAAGCCGATAGCTTCTTGATCTGGCTGCGCAGCCGCCAAGTGCCAGTGCCCAGCTCGATTATGAACGCGCTTCAAAACGACTCGATCGCGGCTGAGGTCGCCCCAACCTTACTCAGTTGGTCGCTCGCCATTATCAATATGGGCGGTCAATTTATTCTGGTGATCGTGATCGCAGCCTCTATGGCCGCTGGCGACGATTCGCTGCGTCGAATCGTGCTGGCTACCGTGCCCGATAACTGGCTGACGAGCGCGGGCAAGTTCTACGACGATGTGCGCAACACCTATTCGGCAGCTATTCGCGGCCAGCTGATCGTCTGGGCTATGGGAATGCTGTTGAGCATCGGCACGATGACCTTCTTCGGAACGCCCGGCCTGCTGCTTTGGATCGGGCCGATCGCGCTCGTCAGGCTGCTGCCCTATATCGGCGGCTTACTGGGCGGCTCGCTCACCATTGTCATTATGCTGCTCACTATGCCTTGGCCCGATGTGCTTGCTCCAGTGCTTGTCTTCTTTCTGCTGCAAAATATTATCGGCTACGTTGTCGAGCCGCGCGTCTTGGGACGTGCGCTGCAACTCTCGCCAGCCCTTGTGCTCTTCGCCGTGCTAGTCGGCTGGAAGCTGGGCGGCATCACGGGCATCGTCTTCGGCGTTCCCGCCATCGCGCTGATTCAAACCTTGGCCGAACACCGTCTGCGCACTCAAAGCGAACACTACTCTACACAAAAGCTTAAAACCAGCGAAGCGAGCGATCCCGCTTCGGGCAGCGAGACTCAGAGCGTAAGCCTACCACAGCGTTCAAAACCCTAGCGCTCTATAGCTCAAGAACGCACCCGCCAAGCACAATCTGTGGTATCCTGTAACAACCTTTGGAATCGTTCACGGCTGGGTCGCATGGCTGAGGCGCACGATTTGGCACACAGCTCCCATTTCGCTCGATCACAGCCGAGTTTTTCATTTCCAAATAAAGAACTTTATGGTACATTTACTCCATCCTATGACAGTTCACTTTCCCATTGCCCTGTTGCTTTGCAATGGTTTGTTGACCTGGCTTTATTTGCGCAAACAGGACAAAACGCTTGAGGTCAGCGCCTATTACAGCCTGATCATCGGCTGGTGTGGAACTGTCGCCGCTACCGTCAGCGGATCGCTTGCAGCTTTTACGCAGGTCGTTGGCCCCGATGCGCCCCATCGCGACGCGCTGATGTGGATCAACGCGCACGCGATTTTAGGCATTGCAACGATCTATATCTATGGGCAAGCCCTTCTGCAACGACGACGCAACCCCGAGGTCCTCAATAGCGATCCGGCGCGCAAATCATACCTATGGAAGCTAGTTATTGGGGCGATTGTTCTGGTAGTGAGCGGATGGCTTGGAGGTCATATGGTGTACAACTTAGGTGTAGGAGTTAGTTGATGGTTCGCGTTCTTCGTACTTTGATGTATGGCTTTTTGTATTCGCTGCTTAATTTCTTGCGCATCATCGGTTGGTGGCGCTGGTCGGTCGAGGGCCTCGAAAACCTCCCACCGCGCGAATCGGGCGGCATGCTGATCGTATGCAACCACAGCCACTGGCTCGATATCCCAGTGCTTGGCTCGCTGATGCCCTTTAAGTATCGCCTCTCGTGGCTAGCCAAAAGCGAACTCTTCGCCAATCCCTTCGCCCGTTGGTTCTTCACCACTATGGACGTGGTTCCCATTCGACGCGGCAAGCGCGATGTTGCCGCCCTCGAGCAGTCGGCCGAGATGCTGCGCAACGGCTCGGTCTTATTAATCTACCCCGAAGGCCACCGCAGCGGTACAGGCGTGCTTCAGGAAGGGCGTGGCGGCGCGATCCGCCTCGCTATGGCCAGCCAAGCACCGCTTGTTCCGGTCGCCATCAGCGGCACCGAGCACGGCCTCAAGGGGACCCTGCTGCGCAAGCCTGTGGTCATGCGCATTGGCAAGCCCTATCTGGTCGAACCGACCGAAAACGGCAAGGTTCCGCCGCCATTGATGGAAGAGTTAACTACCGATATGATGTGCCGCATCGCCGAGATGCTGCCAGCCGATAAACGCGGGCCATACGGCCCAAAACTCGAAGAGCGCAACTTGCCCAAGCTCTCATCCTAAGATTTTGCCGACTCAAGCGCATCACACAAGCAAAAGAGGTTCCGCCGACTCAGGCGAAACCTCTTTTCTGTTTCCTCCAAGTGTCTACACTCGCTCCTAATGCTTTGTACAGCACAGGCGTAAAAGGCACATTCCATCCATAAGGTTCCAAGCGCGTCCGCCTCCGGCTATCAGATGGGCTAGCCACCCTCATCCCCGGCCCTTCTCCCGCAAAGCGGGCGAAGGGAGTCTGGCCCTCACCCCCCGGCCCCCTCTCCCGCAAGCAGGAGAGGGGGAGCTAGGCTGCATGTCAGCAAAGAAACCGCATAAGGGGCTTAGTTCGTTGGCTTCGATAGGCTCTGCCAACGTCTCTCGTGCCCTGAGCCTGTCGAAGGGTGCGAGCAAACCCTCAAAGGCTCAGTGCCTTTGTGCCTCGCGTGGTGAATCAAAACAGTACCTTGTGTGGTGTGTCAGGCTAATGCGCTCAAAGGCCAGTAATCTCGATCGTTTTAGTCGGCGTGACGGTAGGCGAGCCGTCCGGATCTAGAGGCGAAGACGCCGTTAAAGTAGGCGTAAAGCTAGGTATAGGCGCCTCCTCATCTTCCAGCGTCGCGGTCGCAGTTAAGGTCGCAAAGGGTTCCTCTTCCTCGCTGGTCTCGGTGATTGTCATGGTCATTGTCATTGTTTGCGAGGCGGTGGGCGTAGTTTCAACAGAGGGCGTTTCTTCGCCCTCTGCGGTCTCTGTGAAGGTCGGCGATAGGCTAGGCCATTCAAAGGTGGGCGTCAGTGTGGCTTGGCTAGTGGGCACTTCGTTCGGCACATAGGGCAGATAGTTTTCAAAAATGGTGCCGGGCGGGATAGGCGTGCGCGTTATGCTTGGGGTCAGCGTTTGGCTCGGGGTCGGCGAAGAGAAAGGCTGTTCCGTCCCATCCATCCAGCCGAGATCCTTTAAGATTCCGCGAGTGATATCGCCGACATCGTGGAGGGCTTCGCCATCATCGAGACTCGGCGTCATCAATGCATTCGGGCTGCCCGTATAGTAGGTCGTCTCATCGAGGTGCGAATAGCTTGAACCTTGATACCAGATCGAAGGAGCAAACAGCTTTACCTTTTCCCCTCCAGCTCCAAGCATGGCATTCGGGCCAGTAAAATAGACATTGTTGCTCTTTAAGGCATTGCCCAAACTAGTCGAGCCGACCGGATAGAGGCTAGTGTTAATCAAGGAATTGCCGCTGTCATCGACCGTAAAACGGTCGTAGACAAAAGGCGCAGGCCTATACCAATAAGCGCTGGAGCTGGTCATGTAAAAACCGCCGATAAAGCCCAAGCCGTGACCGAGTTCATGCAAGACCACGCTCACAAAATCGTAACGCGAAGGCGGCGTATTGCCATCGGTGCCGAAGTACCAGAGCGAAAGCGCGCTATTGAAGTTCGCTTCGATATCAGCTGTCACTCCATACTGTGTTTCGAAGCCAGTTTTATAGGGTTCTTCATTCTTGTAATCTCTATTATCAAGCTTACTTGCTAAAGCGATCGGATAGTAGGTCACTTGACCGTTCCGTGTTGTCGCAACAAAGTCAGTCGGACCAGCCGAGCCTAATACTCCTGGCCCAAGATTGGTCCAATGTGCCACAATATGAATCGGAATAGGACTGGAGATCTCTCTAGCCCAGATATCGACCGCATACTGAAAAGCGGCCTGCGCTTCGGGCGTAAAGCCGTTGTAGCTAACTGTAATGGTGGCAGATTGAACACTGTTCTGCAGATCTGGTCGCGGCAATACACGCCCAACATCGGGGGACGATTTGGCATAGAGCGGCACAAGATAACTAGGCACGATCTCGGGCTGGCTCTCTTGCTGAGCCTGTAAGATCTGCGCCACACTGCCAAAGCCTAAAACGATCAATCCAGCGAGAATATAGAGATGTATTCGTTGAAAGCGCATAGCCCACTCTTCTTACATATAAGTACGTTAAATCACAACACTATAACATTTTCAAATTAAAGTTTCCACCCATAAACTATACCACCTTCAACTTAGAGATAGGCCACAAAGTCTGCATCAAACGGACGCTTTGCATTAAAAAACGCTAATTTCCCCTTTTTGCCCCGAGTGTTAGGCGGAAGAGTCATTCCAAATCCACGTGAATTGTTGTATTTTGGAACGGTCTCTCGGCACACAGCTACAACAGCGAGGTTACGGGCGAGCTGTTGGTAGCCGTAGGCGGACGCGCCAGCCGCTCTCTTTGGGGAAGAAACCAAGCCGCCAAAGTGCTGAAGTAATCAAATAGGTTCACAATCATTATGTTAACCTAAACCATGAACAGGCCTCTGGCTTTAGCCCGCCGAAGCAAAAGCGAGGACCTTTGCATGTGCAAAGATCCTCGCCACTTTCTAAAAATGTATAGCGCCTGAGCTTAGATCAAACCTCGCTGAAGGCCTTATTGCTGCCAAGCAGAGCCGTTGGGGAACTCATAGGCATCCAAGGACTCGGGGTACATCGTGATGCTGTAGCCCGGGGCCGAAGGCGGCATATAGCGCCCATTGCGCATCTGAACCGGATTGACGAAGTGCTCGTGCAGGTGATCGACGAACTCCAGCAAGCGGTTTTCCAGCGAAGCGCTCACACAGATATAGTCGAAGATCGAGAGGTGCTGCACATATTCGCACAGACCGACGCCGCCAGCGTGCGGACAGACCGGCACACCGAACTTGGCGGCCATCAGCAGCACGGCCAAGATCTCGTTAACACCGCCCAAACGGCAGCTATCGATCTGACAGAACGAGATCGCATTGGCCTGCAGCAGCTGCTTAAAGATCACGCGGTTCTGGCAGTGCTCGCCGGTCGCCACCCCGATCGGAGCTACAGCTTTAGCGATCGCAGCGTGGCCTAGCACATCGTCAGGGCTGGTCGGCTCTTCGATCCACCAAGGCTGGTAGCGAGCCAGCTCGGCCATATTGGCGATCGCCTCGCCCACATCCCAGCGCTGGTTGGCGTCCATCATCAGCTTGCGCTCGTAGCCGATCTCTTCGCGAATGATGGCGGCACGGCGCAGGTCATCTTGCAGATCGGCGCCGACCTTGATCTTAAAGTGCGACCATCCATCAGCAAGCGCCTCGCGGCAGAGCTGGCGGATCTGATCGTCGCTGTAGCCCAGCCAACCAGCCGAAGTGGTATAGGCCGGATAGCCATCGCGCAGCATCTCTGCTTCGCGCTCGGCCTTGGTGGGCTCATTGCGTCGCAGGATCTCCAGCGCCTCTTCGGGCGTCAAAGCGTCGGTAATATAGCGGAAGTCGATACACGACACCAGCTGCTCGGGCGTCATATCGACTAATAGCTTCCAGACTGGCTTGCCCTCAGCTTTAGCATACAGATCCCACACAGCGTTCACAACCGCAGCCGTTGCCAAGTGAATAGCGCCCTTTTCTGGGCCGATCCAGCGCAGTTGGCTATCACCCGTAATCATGCGCCAGAAAGCGCCCATATTCTCGGTAAACGATTCAAGGGTTTTATTGACTACCAGCGGCGCCAATGCATTTACAGCGGCCAGACAAACCTCATTGCCGCGACCGATCGTAAAGGTCAGGCCATGGCCCTCCAGACCTTCACGATTCGTCTTCAGCGTTACATAGACCGCTGAATAGTCGGGATCAGGGTTCATCGCATCGGAGCCTGCGAGAGTGCGAGATGTAGGGAAACGAATATCGCGTGCTGTCAGTTCTGTAATTTGTATCGTCATTGATGACTCTTTCTTAGGCTATAAAGAAAAGGAGTTGGGTTTGCATCAATCGCAAACCTAGGCGTGGAGAAAAGCCTCCACGCCCAATAAGACACAAGGCAAACTTACCCATTGGCAGGCTCAATGCCTGTCGCAACACCCATCATATAACTTACGGTCACTTGGTCGCCCGCTTGGATTCCCTCGTAGACCGCTTCAGGACCCAAACGCACCGCTCGAATGCGCTCTTCGCCCTCATGGGTGTAGGAGACATCGTAATAAATGGTGCCATGGATTGAAACTGCCTGAACTTGTTGAATCAAGGCCTGTTTTTTACCGCTCAGCATCATGCTGCTGTTTTCTCCGTTTGTTTGAGTAACTGTTGTTCCATCAACTTGACTGCGGCATAGATCGCATCAAGATGAGGTGTCGGTGTTTGAGTCAAGCGACCCAATTCGATCACCGCTCCCACTAGCGCTTCGATCTCGGTCGGACGGCCCGCCTCAATGTCCTGCAACATCGAGGTCTTATGGGCGCCAACACCCTCTGCGCCCTTCAAACGGGTCTCGATATCGACTCCGAACTGAATGCCCAGCTTCTCGCCGATCGCTTGACCTTCTGCCATCATAGCGCGTGCTAAGCGATTCGTATGAGGATACTGTATCATCTCAACGAGGGTTGCCCGCGTCAACGCGCTTAATGGATTAAACACCATGTTGCCCCATAGTTTAACCCAAATTTCGTTTCGTATGCGCGTCGTAACCGGCGCTTTAAAGCCCGCCTTGATCAACATGCGCGAAATCGCCAAAACGCGCTCGCTCTTGCTGCCATTCGGCTCGCCAAGCGTCAAACGTTGATGCTCAACATGGCGCACAACGCCCGGCTCTACCAATTCAGAAGCGATATAGACGATGCTGCCGATCACTCGCTCGACTTCGAGATTGCGCTCGATCGTACCATCGGGGTCGACCGCTTCGATCCGGCGATTGGCGAACTCACCTTCTACGCCATGGAAGTACCACCACGGAATGCCATTCTGGGCCATCAAAACCGCAGTCTTGTCGTGATAGAGCGCCCGCATCGGCTCGACCACGCTCGCTAGACCATGGGCCTTCACCGCCACAATAACGAGATCGTGCTCCCCAGCCTCTTGCATGCTGTCCGTCACCAAAGTTGGCTGAACCTGTTCGCGGCGGCCATCTGATTCGATAATCGTCAAGCCATTCCGTCGCAAAGCCGCCAAATTAGCGCCGCGAGCGATCAAGGTCACTTCTTCACCCGACATCAACAGCTTGCCGCCGATATACGCGCCGATCGCTCCAGCACCAACAATACAGACTCGCATGGGTGTTTGCTCCTTCAACCAAAACTACTCTTCGGTGAGACCCAGCAGCTTCGCCATCGAAATGCGCTGAAGCTTGCCAGTCGCACCGCGAGGCAAGGCTTCCAGAATATGAAACTTTCGCGGCACCTTAAACTCGGCCAACAAACCGCTGCAATACTTGCGCAGTTCGGCCTCGCTGACCTCCTCTTTCAAGACCAAGGCAGCGTGTACCTCTTCGCCCAAGGTTTTGTGGGGCACGGCAAAAGCGAGCGCTTCGGCGACTGCGGGGTGGCGCAGCAGCACATCGTCGATCTCAAGGGGCGAAATCTTCTCACCGCCACGGTTAATCAGCTCCTTCAAGCGGCCGGTCAAAACCAAATAGCCATCGTCATCGATATAGCCTTGGTCGCCCGTGCGGAACCAGCCATTAGTAAAGGCGGTCGCATTGGCCTCGGGATTGTTCTCGTAACCGTCGACCACGTTCGGGCCGCGCACCACCACTTCGCCCTTGGTATTGGCGGGCAACATCGTTCCAGCCTCATCCATAATCGCGACATCGACCCCAAAGCCATAGCCGACCGATCCGGCCTTGTGGGGCTTCGGCGGCAGCGGGTTCGAAGCCATCTGGTGAGAAGCCTCGGTCATACCATACGATTCGAGCACCGGCGCGCCAAAGGTCTCTTCCAGCCGTTCTAAAACCACCGGAGGCAGAGGAGCGCTGCTCGAGCGAATGAAGCGCAGCGGATTGGCCTTAATGATATCGATATTGCGCTCGGCGCGGGCCAGCAACATCTGATGCATCGTCGGCACAGCCGAATACCAAGTCGGCTTGTAGGTCGCCAGCCACTGCCAAAATTCGAGCGCGCTGAAACCAGCCGGACAAACCACGCTACCGCCCGAAGCCAAGGTCGAAAGCATAGAGGCCACGATTCCGTGGATGTGGAAGAGTGGCATCACACACAGCGAGGTATCGCTGGGAGTAAGCTGATAGGTCGAGATGATATTTTTAGCTGAAGCAACCAAGTTGCGATGGCGAATCGGAACACGTTTCGGACGGCTGGTCGTTCCGCTGGTGTGCAGAATCATGGCCACATCGTCGCGCTCGGCGTACTCGATGCTGCGCGCCGCAAAGCCTCCGCGCTCTAGCTCGAAACGTAGGCTACCATCTTCTTGGGGAACTGCGCTGATAATCGCCATGTCGGGCCGTGCAGCCGCGTGAGCCGCCTCGATGCTGTTGGGCGAGGTGATCAGAGCTTTGGCTTGGGTATCGTCGTAATAGAAGGCAAACTCTTCCTGCTTATACTTCGGATTGAGGGGAGCAGCCGTCGCACAGCTTGCCACCGCCAAAAAGGTCAAGATCAGATCAGGACCATTTTGCATGGCGATTGCGACTCGATCGCCCCGGCCAAGCCCAAAACTGTGCAGGCTCGCCACCAATCCTTCAATATTTTCGACCAACTGTCGGTAGCTCAAACTGGGGCGCTCAGGAGCCAGCAGCGCCGTATGCGACTGATCTTCGACTGAACGCAAAAGGGCAAGCAGTGTATCTTCGTTCGACATCTAAACCTCGGTTATGCATAACATGCAAACGCCAACAAAGCAGCATATGCATTACATTCCTCGTTCCGGTGTCCTAAGTATACCCCAAAACAACAAACCGACGAACTGTTTCCAGCTCGTCGGCCCGCAGATCTAAGGCTTTTCCAGTTAATACTCGCTCCGCTTATTCAGGGTTACGCTTTGGCGGCAAGCTTCTCTAGCCCCCATGCGGTCCTCACCGCGTCCGCCTACGGCTATCAACATCCCGCCCAACAAATTGGGCGTCTAGCTGTGCTGCTAGCCGCTGCGTGCTCGCTTCCAGATCCCCATGGTGCGACGCAAAACAACAAAGAGCAGCACCGCCAAGCCGATGATAAGCAAGGTGGCGATGATCGGTAGCAACACCGCCAAAACCGCAAGAATGAACGAAACGACATCTTCGAGAAAGCTCAGCACAGGGTTCGCGGTTCCAGCGGTGGCCGTCGTCGCCACAGGGCGCACCGAAGCCCGCACTGTATGGGTCGTTCCCGCCACGATCAGACCAGCGATGCCCGCCAATAAAGGGCTGAGCTCGCCCACCGAGCTATTAGCCGCGATAAAGACCAGCGCGCCAGCGACGGGTGTGATCACCATGCCAGCTGCATGCAACATATGGTCGACAGCTGGAATCTTATCGCCCACAAAATCTAAAATCGCTAAAACAGCCAAAACAATCAATACCAACGGATGCGCGATCACCGAATATGGCTCTTGAAGCTGAATCCAATCTAAACGGGCCATAATACCAACAACCAACAACGGGATATAGGCGTTTAGGCCGGTGGCGGTAGATAAGCCAAATGCTTGTAGAAAGCTATAAAGTGCCATTGTGCTGCCTCCTTAACGACCTTCAAGAGCCTGATATTCAGCCTAGCAGTTGGTATGACGAACAAACGCACCAAAAAGTGCACACTCTCTATACGTAAAATCGCTGCAAAAGTTCCAAAAAATGGGCATAAAAAAACAGCGATATGCATAAAACATACCGCCGCTTTCGATTGGATGATACGTTACGAGAGAGTAAGTGGGACCGGCGCATAGACCTTCTCTCCCAAGGGCTATGCCCTCAGTACCAGTGGCGCTGCAGAGTTTCACGGCCTGGTTCGGGATGGAGCAGCGTGGGTCCCCTGCGCTCAATACACGCCGAAGTCTCACTTAACCTCGTCTCGTATCAATGGTGGTGTACAGACAGACAATTTCGTTAATGATTGCGAGTTACTGCACACGCCGTAACTCCGGCAAGCCCTCGGTCATGCGCCTGGATCGGCTCCACGTGTCGCCACGCCTCCACCTTCCATCGCCTTTAACTCGTCGTCTACGAGTGACCTTACCTGGCTTAAACCAGCGAGAGTG